>ERZ761607.4828-NODE-4828-length-11569-cov-7.350877_pt1 | contig 11569 bp, 12 predicted proteins | sample MGYA00511164_ERZ761607 | MGnify/ENA primary metagenome ERZ761607 (study PRJEB28899, sample SAMN02445080) | bioreactor sludge metagenome | biome: EBPR sludge | place: Australia: Brisbane, Thorneside Wastewater Treatment Plant | collected 2011-06-22 ...
AACGACTTACCCTCCCCCCAACCCCCTCCCGCCGGGAGGGGGAGTGAACGGTTACCTGCCAACGACCCGGCCAAACGGTGCTGATCCAGTCAAGCTGCAACGGCAAATTGCCCATTACGGCGCTTCAACTGAGGGAATTCCACCGATTCTGGTTTATCGTGGCTCCGATGGAGCGTTGATTATTTTCGACGGGGTTACACGCGCCAGTCGTATAGCAAAATTAAGACCTGGAATTTTAGTCGCAGCCGAAGTGATTGGACATTTTCCTTTCCCTTGCGGACATCTACCAACGGTGGGAGAGCGATTGTTATGATCAGTCAAACACGATTGGAGTTGCTTGAGGCGTTGAGCGAGCCAAGCGAGAAACTTCCTGAAGTTCGCTTGGGCCAGCTCATTAGTAATCTTGCCACGCTTGCCAAAGGGCCACAGGTAGAAGCGATTTGGGATGCGGAAGATAAGGAATTCTTGGAAGCGGCAAGAAAACAACTAGCGGTTTTTGGATCTCGTGATTCGGCAATGGCCTAGCAGCTTTCTTCAGCCCCGGCACGGTGATTCCCATCGCCACGCAGAAGGTGCTGGTGGAGTTGAACGAGCGGTTGACGGCGTGAAGTAGTGTGACAATAGGCAGGGTGGGTGGTATCTCACCCTGCTTAATTTAAAATTCAATTGCACATCAATTTGTTATTTAAAACAAAAGGTTAGTTTTCGTATAGGCTCTTAGACATTCCCCATCACTTCGCCCAGCCGGCTGACGCCGCGCACGTCCAGTCCCTCCACCCGCCCGCCGCGCCGGGGCAGGTTGGCGCGCGGCACGATGGCCTGCTTGAAACCGTGCTTGGCCGCTTCCCGCAACCGTTCCTCGCCGTTCGGCACCGGCCGGATTTCCCCGGCCAGTCCCACCTCACCGAACACCACCAGATCGGTCGGCAGTGGCCGGTCGCGGAAGCTCGACAGCGCCGCCAGCAACACCGCCAAATCCGCCGCCGTCTCGTTGATTCGCACCCCGCCGACCGCGTTGACGTAGACATCCTGGTCGTACATCGCCACGCCGCCGTGCCGGTGCAGCACCGCCAACAGCATCGCCAGCCGGTTCTGCTCCAGCCCCAGTGTCACCCGGCGCGGATTGCCGCCATGGCAATCGTCCACCAGCGCCTGAATCTCCACCAACAGCGGCCGGGTACCCTCGCGGGTCACCATGATCACGCTGCCAGCCACCGGCGCCTCGTGGCGGGACAGAAAGATCGCCGATGGATTGCTGACCTCCTTCAGTCCGTGCTCGGTCATCGCGAACACGCCCAGTTCGTTCACCGGACCGTAGCGATTCTTCACCGCCCGCAGCACCCGCAACCGCCCGCTGGGATCGCCCTCGAAATACAGCACGGTATCGACCATGTGCTCCAGCACCCGCGGCCCGGCGATCGCGCCTTCCTTGGTCACATGCCCAACCAGGAACAGAGCCGTCCCCGTTGCCTTGGCATGGCGCACCAGTTGCGCCGCGCTTTCGCGCACCTGCGCCACCGAGCCGGGGGCCGATTGCAACCGCTCGGTGTACACGGTCTGAATCGAGTCGATCACCATCACCCGGGGCTGCTCAATTTCGGCGGTCGCCAGCACCCGCTCGACGTTGATTTCCGGCAACAACCGCAAGCGGTCGCGCGACAGTTGCAGGCGCTGAGCGCGCAGGCTGATTTGCTGGGGCGATTCCTCGCCGCTGACGTACAAGGTCCGGTCGCGTTCCGCCAGCACCGCCAACACCTGCAACAGCAGGGTGGATTTGCCGATGCCGGGATCGCCGCCGATCAGCGTCACCGAGCCGTGGACCAGCCCGCCGCCCAGCACCCGGTCCAGTTCGCCATTGCCGCAGGACTGGCGGACTTCCGCGCTGGCATCCACCGTGGCGAGGAGACGCACCTCCCCCGCCACCGCCGAACCGGTGTAGCCGGTAAACTTGGCGCCACCCTTGCCCACCAGTGGCGCGGCCGGCGCTTCCTGCAAGGTGTTCCAGGCCCCGCAGTCGCCGCATTGGCCCGACCATTTGCTGGCCTGCGCCCCGCATTCGGCGCAGACGTAGACGGTGCGGGGCTTACTCGCCACCGGCGGAAACCACGTCGTGCTTGACCCGCGCCGTCACTCCGCACAACAAGGTGTAGGAAATCGTCCCGGCGGCCTGGGCGATGCGCTCCACCGGCAGACCCTCACCCCACAGCACCACCGGATCGCCGATCCGGGCCTCGGGATGTCGGCGCAAATCGAGGGTGATCATATCCATGGAAACCCGGCCGATCAGCGCCGCCTCGCGGCCATCGAGCAACACCGGCGTCCCGGATGGCGCATGGCGCGGATAGCCGTCGCCGTAGCCGACCGCCGCTACCCCCACATCCATGTCCTCGGGGCAGACCCAGGTTCCGCCGTAACCGACCGGCTCGCCCCGACGCAGCCGTTTGATCGCGATCAGCCGGGTATGGAAGGTCATCACCGGCCGCAAATCCTCGGCGGGCGCCAGGCTGTCCACGAACGGCGAAGCGCCATAGAGCATGATGCCGGGCCGCACCCAGTCGAAATGCGTTCGCGGCCAGCCGAGAATGCCGGCGGAATTAGCCAGCGAGCGCTCGCCGGGCAGACCGGCGGTGGCCGCCTCGAAGGTTCGCAGTTGCCGGAGGGTGTCATCGCAATCCCGCTCGTCGGCGCGCGCCAGATGGCTCATCAGGCCGATGTCGGCCCGAACCGAAGGGCAGGTGCATAGGCGTTGGAAAAGGGTTGGCACCATCTCCGGCTCCAGGCCGAGCCGGTGCATGCCGGTATCGATCTTCAGCCAGACCCGTACCGGCCGCTCCAGGCGGGCGGTTGCCAGCATCCGCGCCTGGTCGGGATGGTGGACGGCGCTCTCCAAACCGTGGCGGGCGCACAGTGGCAATTCCGCCGCCTCGAACACGCCTTCCAGCAGCAGGATTGGGCGGGTGACGCCGGCCTCGCGCAAGGTCAGCGCCTCCTCGATGCCAGCCACCGCGAAGGCGTCGGCATCCAGGCTTTGGGCGACTTGAACCAGGCCGTGACCGTAACCGTTGGCCTTGACGGCGGCCGCCACCCGCCGGCCCGGCGCGACCGCCTTGACCCGCCGCAGATTGTGAACCAGCGCCCCCAGATCGAGACGCACCGTCGTTGCTCGACTCATGGCTGGAACTCACCGAGTGGGTTTCGACAATTTGGGTTTGGCGGCTGAATCATCACGCTGCTGGCCCAGCAACCGCGCTTCGGAGATATAACTTTCGAAACGGGTGTACTGTCCCAGGAAGGTGAGCGGAACCGTGCCAATGGGACCGTTGCGCTGCTTGCCGATGATGATTTCCGCCTTGCCCTTGTCGGGGCTGTCGGGGTTATAAACTTCATCCCGGTAAATGAAGCAAATCAAATCAGCATCTTGCTCTATGGCGCCCGATTCGCGTAAATCCGACATGATCGGCCGCTTGTCGCCGCGCTGCTCCAGGGTGCGATTGAGCTGCGACAACGCTAGCACCGGTGTCCCCAGTTCCCTGGCCAGGGCCTTGAGCGAACGGGAAATCTCCGACACCTCGGTGGCCCGGTTCTCGGTGGTGCCCGGCACCTGCATCAACTGGAGATAATCCACCACGATCAGCCCCAGTTGCCCCTCCTGCCGATGCAGGCGGCGCGCGCGCGCGCGCAATTCGGTCGGACTCAGGCTGGAGCTGTCATCGATGAACAGCCGCGCCTCGGACAACATGGTGATCGCCGAGGTTAGCCGTGGCCAGTCCTCCTCCTCCAGTCGGCCGGTGCGCACCTTGTGCTGATCGATGCGCCCCAGCGAGGACACCAGCCGCATGATCAGGCTCTCGCCCGGCATTTCCATGCTGAATACCGCCACCGGGCATTTCACCTGGATCGCCGCGAATTCGACGATATTCATCGCCAGCGCGGTCTTGCCCATCGACGGCCGCCCGGCGATCACGATCAAATCACCGCGTTGCAGGCCGGCGGTCATCTCGTCGAAATCCTGCCAGCCGGTGGGAATGCCAGTGATGGGGTTGTCACGCTCGAACAGGATATCGATCCGTTCCACCGTGCGCGCCAGCAAGTCCTTGATGCTGGTGAAGCCCTGCCGGGCGCGGGAACCTCGCTCGGCAATGGCGAACACTCGTTGCTCGGCGGCGTCCAGCAACTCCCGGGTATCGCGGCCCCGGGGATCGTAGGCGCCATCGGCGATTTCGGTGCTGGCGCGGATCAGTTCGCGGCGGATCGCCCGTTCGCGGATGATGTCGGCATAGGCGCGGACGTTCGCGGCGCTGGGCGTATCCCGCACCATCACGCCCAGATAGACGAAGCCGCCCGCCTCCTCCAACTGGTTGTTATTCTCCAGCCACTCCGCCAGCGTCAGCAGATCGAAGGGTTTGCCGCTTTCCGCCAGGCGGCGGATGGCGCGGAAGAGCAACCGATGATCGTTGCGGTAGAAATCGCTTTCGTCCAGGCGATCCGCCACTTGATCCCAGACGACGTTGTCCAGCATCAGGCCCCCGAGCACCGCCTGCTCGGCTTCGAGCGAATGCGGCGGCGTCCGCAACGCCTCGGCGGCGGGATCCTTGCGGGTGGGAAACGGGGAAACGGGCTGCATGACGGAACTCTCGGAGCCAAACCGGCGATCCGCCGCCCGTCGGCTGGGTCCGGCGGCGCGGCCACGAAATTCCCGCGAAGGGAGAAGCGCCCGCTGGGTGGACTGACCACCGCCGGGCCAGGTTCGCGCGGGGGGTCATCTTAGTGTAGCCCACCCCGACGCGCGCGCCGATCGGTGCTCAAGCCTCGGCGATGACATTGACCCGGATTTGGGTCCGAACCTCGCCGTGCAAGTGCAGGTCCACGTCGTATTCGCCGATTTGGCGAATCGATCCGGTCGGCAATCGCACTTCCTGCTTTTGCAATTCGATGCCGGCGGCGGACACCGCGTTGGCGATATCGGCCGGACCGACCGAGCCAAACAGCCGGCCTTCGCCGCCGGTCTTCACCGACAGGGTGACGATCAGCTCGGCCAACTGCTCGGCGCGGGTTCTGGCCTTGGCCAGGGACTCGGCGGCGATCCGCTCCAGCTCGGCGCGGCGGGCCTCGAAGCGGGCCAGGTTGGCCGCGGTCGCCTCGGTCGCCTTACCTCTGGGAATCAAAAAATTGCGGGCATAGCCCGGCTTGACCTTGACCCGATCCCCCAGAACGCCCAGGCTGGCGACTTTTTCCAGCAGAATGATTTCCATCGTTCGAAACTCCAGTCGATATGCAAACGCGGCTCAGCACGGGTCCGACCTCGGTCGGACCCGATTGCGAAAATCGGCCCAGGCGTCGACGACGCCCAGCGCCATCACCCCCTGCGACAATGGGGGGACCAGCAGCAACAAGTAGAACAGCAGCAACCAGGCCGTGGACAGGCGTCGCTTGAACACCACGGCATGAACCAGGGCGACACCCTGCACGGTGTACAGCAAACTCAGCGCCAGCGCGGCGTTGCCCAGCGGGAGCCAGCCGGACAGCAGGGCCGCCCCGAACAGCCCCAGGGTGAACGCCGCCAGGGGCGCGCCCAGCCGTAACTCGTGAAATTCGGAACGAAATCCGCCGGGATTGAACAGCAACGCCTGGTGCCAGCGGCCAAGCAACAACCCCGCCAGCACGAACAACAACACCGCGCCAATCGTCTGACCTGGCAGATACGGCGCCCACTTCCGCAGCAGGGCCAGCAATTGGTCCAGGACGACTCGATCCGCCGCTGGCTGGCCCAACGGCGCCAGCGAGGCCAGCGTCCGTTCCCATTGGTCCAGCACCCCACTCCACCAGGCCGCCGGATCGCCCAGCATCAGGTAAAAGCCCGTCACGCCCAGCAGACCTAGCAACGCCGCGGCCTGAAAGGCCCGGGACAGCGACACCGTGGCGCGCAACACCAGAGCCAACAACCATAGCGGCAACCAGTGGATCAGCAACACGCCCAGCGTCGGCCACGGCGCGCCCAGCGCCAGTCCGGTCAGCGCCACCGCGCCCAACCCGGCCAGCGCCATCAACGCGACCCCCTCGACCGCGCCTCGACGCAACGTCACCAGCGCCACCGTCGCCCCCGAAACGATCAGGAACGGTGGGAACAGCCAGAACAGGACCGCCGCGACCGCCGCGACCAGGGTAGCGGCCGAGCGACCGCGCATGACGAAGGCGGCGAGCGATTTCATGGGCGTGACGCGAGGCGGCGGCGACGATGACGAAACCCCCACCCGACCGAAACTCAATGCCGGTCGCAGTACGGCAGCAAGGCCAGAAACCGGGCGCGCTTGATCGCCACCGACAACTGCCGCTGATAGCGGGCCTTGGTGCCGGTAATGCGGCACGGCACGATCTTACCGGTCTCGGTGATGTAGTTCTTCAGGACGGCGATGTCCTTGTAGTCAATCTCCTTGACCCCCTCGGCGGTGAAACGGCAAAACTTCTTGCGACGGAAAAAGCGCGACATGATGATCAACCCTCGAATGATTCGGTAGCGAGAATGTCAATGCGGGCGGCGTGCAATACCAACCGGTATTCGCCCTCGCGATGGTTGGCGCGGCTGACGAAACCCCAAATCCGGACGCAGGCGTCCGGCGCCAACCGGCGGGCGGGGTCGGCGAGGGCGTCGCCGCAGGCCATGACGGGAATTCGGCAGCGCGCCTCGCGGGGCAAACCGGCTTCCCATTGTTCGGAACGATGCTCCAGCAGAAAACGGCTGATCGGCACGCCGGCCGGCGTGATCCGGGTCTCGCAGGTCCCGGCCAACCGACCGATGATGATCAGGCAGTTGTCGGCGGGTGGCGCGGACGACATGGGGGCGCGCGATCGGCGGCCGGATCAGGCGGCCTCGTCGTCGGCCTCGGTTTCGGCCTCGTCGTCGCCCTCCTCCCGCTCGGCGCGACGGCCGCGAGGTTCGTGTTCGTCGCGCTCGTCGCGGGTCTCGCGCTCGTCGCGGGACCGGATCAGCGGCGACGGTTCGGTTTCGGGGCCGTCCTTCTGGATGATGAGATTGCGGATAACGGCGTCGTTGAAGCGGAACGCGCTCTGCATTTCCTCCAACACCGGCTGGCTGCACTCGACGTTCAGCAGAACATAGTGGGCCTTGTGGATCTTGTTGATCGGATAGGCCAACTGCCGCCGGCCCCAGTCCTCGAACCGATGAATCCGGCCGCCGTTTTCCTCGATCAGCGCGCGATAGCGATCCACCATCGCCTGCACCTGGTCGCTCTGGTCGGGATGGACCATGAACACGATTTCGTAATGACGCATGAAAGCTCCCCACGGATTGGAACAGCCTCCCGCAAAGACGGTGAGGCAAGGAGTCGCGGCCCGGCCGGGCCGCGAGGGGTAGGCATTCTAGGGGGAAAGATCGGGAGGCGCAACGGCGCTGTCCGCCGGCGGCGACATCACCCGGAATCGCCGCTGGTTCCGAATGCGGAGTTGCGTTACTCGGCCAGCAGCACCGGCGCCAACAGCGCAACGGTTTCGGTCAGTTCGCAGGCCATGCCAAGCGTATCGCCGGTGATCCCGCCCAACCGCGCCAGCAATCCACGGCGCAGCCCGACCAAACCCAGGCCCAGCGCGACGAGCAGCGCCCCACCTTGCCATTCCAGGAAGGCGACGGTTACGACCGCGACCAGTAACGCCAGCAAGCCACAACTCAACCGGGGCAAATGATTCGCATAGGGCGCACCCAGGCCGTCGGGGCGGATATAGGGCGTGGTGATCAGCAACAGGAGGATGGCGGCGCGGCCCAATACGGGCGCCAACAACAGGGGAGCGCGGGCGTCGCCGGCCAGCAGCGCCTGCAAGGCGGCGAACTTGGTCAGCAACACCAGCACGATGGCGACAATGGCGATGGGGCCGCTGCGGGGGTCCTTCATGATCGCCAGGGTGCGGTTCCGGTCGCCCTGGCCGCCAATCCAGGCGTCGGCGGTATCGGCCAGCCCGTCCAGATGCAACCCGCCGGTCAGCAGCACCCACGCCGCCAGCACCAGCGCCGCCAACACGCCAGGATCGATCAGCCACAGCGCGGTGTGCAGTCCGGCCAGCAGTGCGCCGATCAGCAGCCCCACCACCGGGAAGAACAAGACCGACAGTCCCAGGTCCTCGGGGCGCGGTGGACCACTGGACGAGGGGACCGGCAATCGGGTCAGCAATTGCAGGGCCAGCGCGAAGGCGCGGATCATACCAACCGGCCGTTGTGGAACACCAGATGGGGATCGACCTCCGGGTCACGGTGCCGGCGGATGCGGCTGAGCGCTGCGAACGGTACTTCGATCCGCCAGATCCGCCGCACCGGCATGTCCAGCAGTTGCCGCAGAATCATGCGAATGGCGCCGCCGTGGGCCACCAACAAGACATGGCGACAGTGATAGCGCCGCATCAGCCCGTCCCAGGCCCGACGGATGCGCCGGTCGAAGATTTCGACCGGTTCGCCGCCGGGGATTGGATGAGCGACCGGGTCGCGCCAGAATTGCGCGATCGCCAGCGGATCGGCGTCATGCACCTCGGCGACGCTACGGCCTTCCCAGACCCCGAAGCCGATTTCGCTAAAGTCGTCGACGATCTCCAGCGGCCGATCCAGGCGCGCGGCCAGTTCGCGGGCGAAGGCGGCGCAGCGGATCAGCGGTGAAGTGATCACGGCGTCCCAGTCACGGTAGTCGCCCACCGCCGCGCGCATCTGTTCCCAGCCGCGCGGGCTGAGTGGATCGTCCACCGATCCCCGAAACATCTGGCCACCTTCCGGTTCGCCGTGCCGCAGCAAATCCACGACGGTGAAATCGTCGCTCATGCCCGCGAAACTCCGGCTTCGGCGAAGGTGGCCATTTCGGCGTGCAGGGCGGCGGCGGCGCGCAGGATCGGCATGGCCACGGCCGCGCCGCTGCCTTCGCCCAGCCGCATGCCCAGATCGAGCAGCGGTTTCGCCGCCAGCGCGTCCAGCAGTTGGCGATGGCCGGGCTCGGCGGAACAATGCGAATAAAAGAGCCAAACCGCCAGTTCCGGGCGCAATCGCACCGCGACCAGGGCGGCGGCGGTGGCGATGAAGCCGTCCACCAGGGCCGGCAGGCCGAGCTGACCGCAACGCAGATAGGCGCCCGCCAGCGCGGCGATCTCGAAGCCGCCCAGCCGTTGCAGCGCGGTCAGCGGTTGATCGCTGCGATGGTGGGCCAGCGCCCGTTCGATGACCAGCGCCTTACGGGCAACGCCGGCGGCGTCCAAACCGGCACCGGGACCAGCGAGACGCGCGGCGGGCAAGCCAAGCAGCGAACAGGCGATGGCGGTGGCGCTGGTGGTGTTGCCGATACCCATCTCGCCGCCGATGAACAGCCGCGCGCCGTTGATCGCGGCCCGCTCGGCGGCATCGTGACCCGCCGCCAACGCATCATGCAGCCATTCGACCGTCATCGCCGGTTCGCGCGCGAAGTTGGCCGTGCCCGGTCCGACCCGGGCGTCCAGCACGCCTGGCAGGTCTTCCAGCGGTTGCGCGGTGCCGACGTTGACCACTTCCAGCCGCGCCTCCCAGGTCCGGGCCAGCACACTGATGGCCGCGCCGCCTCGGGCGAAGTTGCGCACCATCTCGGCGGTAACCACCTGCGGAAAGGCGGAAACGTCCTCGGCCATCACACCGTGATCGCCGGCGAACACCGTGATCCACACCTTGTCCACTCGCGGTCGTTGACCGCCCTGCATCGCGGCCAGCGTGACGCCCAGTTCCTCCAGGCGACCCAGCGAACCGGGCGGCTTGGTCAACTGCGCCTGCCGGTCACGGGCGGCGGCCAGCGCGGTGGCGTCAAGGTTGGCGATGGGGGCGTCGTACCAATGATGACTCATGTGAAGCAATCCTTGAGGATGAGAGGAAGGCCGGCGATCACGAAGCTAACTCGGTCGCAGCGGTGGGCGACCGCCTGGTGCAGATGGCCGGCTTCGTCGCGAAACCGACGAGCCAGCGGGTTGGTGGGGACGATACCGTGGCCGACTTCGCTGCTCACCAACAGAATGTGACCGGGCAAGGTGGGCAGCACGGTCAACAGGGCCTGGGTTTCGGCGGTTAGCGCATCGTCGCCGGCGGCCAGCAGGTTGCCCAGCCACAGCGTCAGGCAGTCCACCAGCAGGCAGCGGTTCGGGGCGGCGTGGGCGCGCAGGGCGGCGGCCAGCGCCAGCGGTTCCTCGACCAGCGCCCAGTGGTCGGGCCGTTCGGCGCGATGGCGGGCGATACGTTCGGCCATCTCCGCGTCGCCGGCCTGCGCGGTGGCGAGGTACGTGACACCGAGGCCGCTGTCGGCGGCCCGGCGCTGGGCGAAGGCGCTCTTGCCGGAACGGGCGCCGCCGAGAATGAATTCCTTCATGGCGATGGGTTCTGCTTTTCAGGATCGCCCCTTGCGGGCGGCGTGGTCCATTATCGTTGATTTCGGCGGATTGCCAAACCGGGCCGGCTTTGAATGGCCATGAAGCCGCCCCGGCGCCAACCGGACGAATGTCGGCGGATCGTTGGGCTCCTGGCGGCGCGGGTGGGGTGCGTTTGACAACATGAGTTGAAAAATTTGACGCAACAATGCCCCGTGCTATACCTATAAATTATCTGGATAATACCGCCTCAGCCCCTCAGCGGGGCGTAGGGCGGGTCAGCGCAGCGTAACTCGCCGAGACCGTCGCCGGGGCCTGCCAGAACATCTTTCAGGCCCGGCGTGGCGGCCCGAACCCATGCTGAAATCCGGGGCGGCTTGACGAATTCCAATTCTGGAAGGGAGGCGTGAGTGTGACCGAGCGAGATACGCAAGCAACCCCTCCCCTTGATCAAGGCGTCGACTGGGAACTGGGGACGATGCCGCCCGAAGCCCACACCGCGCTCGCGTGGGCGACGCACAAGGGCGACCTCGCCACCCATTTGTTTTCCAAGCCGGCCGACATCCTGGACCTGATCCTGGACGTCATCCCCCAGGGCATCGTGATGGTGGACAGCATCTACCGCACGCTGGCGTTCAACCGTCCCATGTTCGACATTTTCCGCCTGCCCCCCGGCACGTTCCATATCGGCATGGACTTTCGCGACGTCCTGCGGATCTGGGCGCGATACACGGGGCAACCCACCGCGATGCTTGAACGAGCCATCCACGAACTGGATATTCGGGAGCCTTTCTCGTTCGAGTTTCCCCAGGACATTCGCGGGGAAGCGCGCTGGTGCCTGCTGACGCACACGCCGTTGCCGGGCGGCGGCTGCGTGCGCACCTTCACCGACATCACCGAGCGCAAGCGGCTGGAACAAGCCCTGGAACATTTGTCGCAAGTGGACTCGCTCACCGGGGCCATGACCCGGCGGGCCTTCGACCAGCGCCTCGCCGAGGAAATCGAGCGGGCGCGGCGCTTCAATCACCCCCTGGCGCTGCTGGTGGCCGATCTGGACCACTTCAAGCACGTCAACGACACCTGGGGGCATCACGCCGGGGACCTGGCCCTGCGCGGCTTCGTGGCCACATGCCGGCAGGAACTTCGGAAATACGATCTGGTGGGGCGTCTCGGCGGCGAGGAGTTCGCCCTGCTGTTGCCC
>ERZ761607.4829-NODE-4829-length-11567-cov-4.376477_pt1 | contig 11567 bp, 6 predicted proteins | sample MGYA00511164_ERZ761607 | MGnify/ENA primary metagenome ERZ761607 (study PRJEB28899, sample SAMN02445080) | bioreactor sludge metagenome | biome: EBPR sludge | place: Australia: Brisbane, Thorneside Wastewater Treatment Plant | collected 2011-06-22 ...
TACACCCGCCAGGACATCGAGAAGAGTGGCCAGTCGTCGATCGGCCGCTTCCTTGCTGGCCTGAACGAAGTGTCCATGGGGCAGGGCGAGGGTTCGTTCACCGGCGCGGCCCAGGGTCAGGGGACCGTGCAGCTGCGTGGGCTGCCCCTGGGATCGACGCTGGTGCTGATCAACGGCCGCCGCGTGCAGGCCGTGGGGTCGTCCAGCGCCAACTTCTTCAACCTCAACCTCATCCCGCTGGCGGCAGTGGAACGCGTGGAAGTGGTGCCGGTGGGGTCCTCGGCCGTCTACGGTGGCGACGCGCTGGCCGGCGTGGTGAACATCATCCTGCGCAAGACGATCGACGGGCATTCCTTCACTGCCAGGCTGGCGTCGGGCAGGGGGTTCGGCGACGGCGCCGTGTCCCTGGCTGCCGGTGATGGCGGTCAGCGCGGTGGCTGGCTGTTGCTGGGGACCTACAGCAAGTCCACGCCGCTGCTGATGAGCGAGCGCGAGTTCTTCCGGGATGGTGACTACCGGCGCTTCGGTGGCGTGGATGCGCGGGTGCGCAACTGCTCCCCGGGCACCGTCAGCAGCGCCGATGGCTCGAACCTGCCGGGCTTGAATTCGAGCTTCGCCGGCATCCCGGCCGTGGCGCCTGGCCAGCCACTCACCGCGGACAGTTTCGCGGCGACAGCCGGGCAGGCCAATCTTTGCAGCGGCGTCAGCGCCAACAGCGCCACGGCGCTGTTCCATGGCAACGAATCCATGGGGGTGCACGCCAGCGGCTACCGCAACTGGTCGGAGTCGCTCGCCGGTTTTGGGGAGCTGACATTCGTCCGCGAGAAGACCAGCGCCGAGGGCCTGGGCTTCAACCTGAGCAGCGCGCTGGTGCCGGCATCGAACCCGCACAATCCCTTCGGCGTGCCAGTGCGCGTGACCGCCCGCCTGGGCCAGGACAACGGGCGCGAGGCCTACCGGCGCGAGACCGACTGGCTGCGCGCACTGGCTGGCGTGCGCGGGGACCTCGGCGCGGGCTGGGACTTCGAGGCCACGGCATCGGTCTCTCGGGACCACGGGCAGCGGCTGCTCGTCAATACCACGGTGAACGCGGCGGCTCGCACGGCCGCGCTGGCCGCGCAGGACGCCGCACTTGCGCTCAATCCCTTCACCAGCGGTCCTGCAGCGGCCGACAGCGTGCTGCGCGGCATCTGGTCGGACAACGTGCGCGACTTCAGCGGGCGCCGCGTGAGCGCCAGCGGGTTCGTTCGCGGCCCGCTGCTCGAGCTGCCGGCGGGCGAGGTGGAGACCATCGTGGGCATGGAGTCGGCATGGGACCGGTACGGCAGTTCGTCGCCGGACACTCGCTATGCAAGTGACCGCCGGGCAAGCGCCGCCTACGGCGAAGCCAGGCTGCCGCTGTGGAAGGCTGATGGCTCCGGAGCGGGGCCCGGCTGGACCGCTGCTGCGCTGACGCTGGCGGCCCGGCGCGATCGGTATTCCGACTTCGGTTCCGCGAACACCTACCAGGCCGGCCTGGAACTGCGCCCGGCCCGATCGCTGCTGCTGCGCGCCTCGGCGGCGACATCGTTCAAGCCTCCCAACCTGCTGCAGATACAGGTGGACGAAGCGACGAACCCGCTGGCATTCGCGGGACTGCGCGATCCCGCGCGCGGCAACGAGCCGGTGACCAGCGGCGAGTGGCTCCGCACGACGAACCGGAACCTCAAGCCCGAGACCGGCAAGGCCCTGGCGCTTGGCGCGGTCTGGGAGCCCGCGTCGACGGCGGGCACGCGGTTCGGCGTGACGGCCTGGCAGGTCCGCATCAGCGACCTCATCGGCATTCTGCTGCCGCAGGTCATCGTCGACAACGAGGCGCTGTTCCCCGGCTTCGTCACGCGCGGCCCCAGCGTCGCCGGCGTGCCCGGGCCGATCACGCGGTTGCTGCTGGCCGAATCCAACTTCGGCTTCGTCGAGACGAGTGGCATCGACATGGAGGCGGCCCGCTCCTGGCAGGGTCCGTTAGGCCGCTGGTCGCTCGCGGCCTCGGCGACCCGGACGACGAGGTACGACGTCTCCATAGCGCCCGGTGCGCCGGTCGTCGAGCGGCTGGGACGCCGGTTCGGGGATCACTGGGCGCCGCGCTGGAAGGCACGTCTGACGGCAGGCCTGGACACGGGCGCGTGGAGCCTGGGCCTGAGCAGCCGCTACATCGGCCGCTACCAGGACACGCTGCCCAGCGACCGGTCCCTGGGCGACGCGTGGATGCACGACCTGTCTGCGCGGGTGGACCTGGTCCGCCTGGGTGTGGACCTGGGGCGCGCCAAGGCCGCTTCGCTGACGCTGGGCGTCATCAACCTGGGCGACAAGCTGCCCACCTACGCCACGGGCGCGCCGTACTTCGACACGACCCAGGGCGACTGGCGCGGCCGCCACGCCAGCCTGCGCCTGTCGGTCGACTGGTAGCTCCGCCACGCCGGTAGTGCCACCGCGCTGAGGTGGCCTCCACCTGCCGTGAACGCCACGGCGCCGGCCGCCGCGCCGGACCTCACCGGGACTTCTCCTCCATGACTCCTGCCACAGCCGGGGGCTGCTTCCGTTCGGCCCGCATCACGCTCGTCCTCGTCCTTCTCCGAATCTTCATGGCCATGGCCGTCACGACCTGCTTCGCAGCTGCACCTGCCGCGGACGCGGCGCCAGGCGTCACCGACATCGTCGAGTTCACGCGCATCATGGCCCCGTCAGGGTCCAGCGAGGAGCAGCTGCGCCAGCAGGTCTCGCCTGACGGGACGCGGGCGTTCATCCTCACGCGCAAGGCCAGCGCGCGCACCGATCGCAACCGCTACCGGCTCCTGCTGCTGGACGTGCGGCCGGAGCGCCTGACCGAAGGCCGGTACGAGGAGCCCGAGCCGCTGGCCACGTTCGAGCCCGTGGTCGACGAGATTGCCGGCTACCCGTCCGTGACCGACCTGCGCTGGGTCGGCAACCGGATGATCGCCTTCAGGGCCCGGCTGCACGACGCCTTGCACCAGGTCTTCCAGTTCGACACGCAGACGCGCGCCATGACGCAGCTGACCTTCTCGCCGACGGGCGTGATGGCCTATGCCACGTCCGATGACCTTCATACGGTGCTGTATGCGGCTCAGCTGCCCAACCCGCCACTGGCGGAGGGCCAGCGCGGCATCGTGGTGGGCAACCAGTCGTTCTGGAGCGTGATGTTCGGGCAGAACGAGCCGGCCATGCAGAGCCGGGTCTTCCAGTACTTCGTGGTCGAGGCAGGAGGCGCGCGTCGGCCGCGCAGCCTGGGCCGGCCCATCGCGGACCTGAGGACGCCGAGCCCGCTCATGAGCCTGTCCCCGGACGGCCGCTGGGCGGTCCTGCCGCACAACGAGCCGGAGCGGCATGCCCGGTGGATCCAGGACTACCCCCTGGTGGCCGAGACATCCAGGAGCGTGGGCGGCCAGTCGCTGATCGACCCGCTGCGCTACTTCTCGCGCCCGAACACCTATTTTCCCATGCGGCTGATGGCCTATCGCGTCGCCGACGGGTACCAGCAACCTGTCGTGGACGCGCCTGACAGCGGTGGTGTCAGGGGAATTCCGCCACTGCTGTGGCGGGACAGTGGACGCTCCGTGGTCATTGCAGGCACACACCTGCCGCTGCATGCAGGCGGCCAGCGATCGCCGGACACGGCGGCACACATCATCGAGTACTGGCCCGAGTCAGGACGGTGGCAGGTCATCGCGCGCGCCGCGGGACGTGTGACGGATGCGAGGTCGCTCTCGCCAGAGGCTTTCGTTGCCACGGACGAGGCCGGCCCTCGCACCTTCAGGCGGCGTGGCGATGGGTCATGGGAGGAACTCGACGCGGGCAGCGCCGCGCCGGTGGCCATCTCCGGCCCGGGCAGCGTGGTGCCGTGGAAGCTGCGCATCCGGCAGGACCTCGACCTGCCACCCGACGTCGTCGCCGAAGGGCCGACAGGACGCCTGGTTCCCTTGACGCGGCTGAACCCGCAGGTGACGCCGGCATGGGGCACGATGCGGCCGTACCGCTGGACGGACGCCCACGGGAGGCAGTGGGACGGCGGCCTGCTGCTCCCGGAAGGGTTCCGCCGCGGGATCCGCCACGCCCTGGTGATACAGACCTACGGCTTCTCGCCGACCCGGTTCTACCTCGACGGCACGAACGAGACCGAGGTGGCGACGAGCGGCTTCGCCGGGCGGGCGTTCCTGAAGGAGAACATCCTCGTGCTGGCACTCCCGTGGCGCGCGACGACGTCTGCGCCGCGCGGCGACCGCGAGGAGACGGTCGCGTTCGCGGACGGCGTGCGGGCCGCCATCGAGGCGCTGGTGGCCGAGGGCATCGTCGACCGCGACCGCGTGGGCATCATGGGGTGGAGCCGCACGGGGGAGCGTGTGCTCAACATGATCACGTTCACGGACGCCCCCATCAGGGCCGCCACGCTGCTGGACGGAGACGCCAACACGCTCTTCTCCACCGTGCTGACCTACGGTTTCAGCGATCGCATCACCGCGCGCAAGGAACAGATGAACGGGGGGCCGCCTGTTGGCGAGACGCTCGCTGCCTGGATACGCAACGACCCCTCGATGAACACTGGCTGCATCCGGGCCGCGCTGCGCATCGAGAGCTATGGCCCGGCGGTGAAGAACAACTGGGACATCTACGCTTTGATGCGACGCCAGTACAAGGCCGTGGAGATGATCATCATCCCCGGTGGATCGCACACCCTGCATACGCCGGGCGAACGGATGCTGTCGCTGCAGGGCAATGTCGACTGGTACCGGTTCTGGCTGACGGGCGGGCAGCGCACCGAGGTCCTGCTGGCGGGAGAAAGCGACGAGACGCTGCGCGAGCAGTACCGGCGCTGGGGGCAGATGGCAGAGCTGAAGAAGGTGGACGACGCCAGGCCCGGCTGTGCTCGCAGCGCCGACGGGTTCTAGGCGTCCTGGGTGAGGCGCCGGCGTCGGACCGTCGGTCGAGCCGGCCTGTGCGACAGCGGCCACATGCGGGCGTAGGCACCATTGAGGGCCAGCAGCTCGGGGTGGGTGCCGATTTCGGCGATCCGTCCCTGCTGAAGCACGGCGATCTTCTGCGCCCACCTGGCGGCCGCAGGCCTGTGCGTGATGAAGATCACCGTACGGCCCGCCGTGCTGCGGGCCAGGTCACGGAGCAACTCGGCCTCCGTTGCACCGTCAAGCGCCGATGTGGCCTCGTCGAAGAGGAGGATGGAGGGCTTCCTGAGGAGCGCGCGCGCGATGGCGATGCGCTGCCGCTCCCCGCCGGAGAGTTTCAGGCCCAGTTCGCCCACGCGGGTGGCATAGCCCTCGGGAAGGCGGCAGATGAAGTCGTGCGCTCCCGCAGCTCGACAGGCGGCCTCGATGTCTGCATTTGTGGCCTCGGGACGCCCGATGGCGACGTTGGCGGCGACAGTGTCGTCGAGCAGCGTGACGTCCTGGGGCACGTAGCCGATCATGCTGCGCGCGTGAGTCGGCGGCAGAGTGCCGCAGTCGACACCGCCGAGCAGGATCCGGCCCGAGTCGGGATCGACCAGGCGTAGCAGGAGCCTGGCAAGCGACGACTTCCCCGCGCCGCTGGGTCCGACGACCGCAAGCCGGGTGCCCGCTGGAACGTGCAGGCTCAGCCCTTCGAGCACGCGCTGGCCCTTGAACGACAGGGTCAGGTCGAGGAGCTCGACGTCAGCAGGCCAGGTTGGTGCTTCCAGATGTGGCGGCATCGCGGCGACCGGCGCGCCGGCGCCTTCCGCGGGGTGGTGCAGGACGTCCATCGCGGGCCCGGCGAATGCGATGGCCTGGCCGATGTCGCGCACGGCGCCACCTATGGCCTCGACCGGACGCACCATCTGGAGCATGTAGACGGTCGCGAGAACGAAGCCGCCGATGCTCAGGGTGCCCTGGTCGACGGCGTGGCTCGCCACGAGCAGCGACGACGCGACGGAGACGCCGAAGACCGACGCGACCGCAAGGCCCAGGGCGGCTCGCCGGCGATGGAGAGCGTGCCAGCCCTGCACCAGTGTTCCGGTTGCTGTCGCATATCGGCTCTGTGCTGAAGCGGCCGCGTTGAAGCACTTGATGGTCTCGACGTTGAGCAGGGCGTCCGAGAGCGTCGCGTGGGCGCGGACGGCGCGCCGGGCCACGTCCTGACCGCAGCGCCGGACCTGGACCGTGCCCCTGTGGAAGGCCCAGGCATAGGCCACGACGCTGGCGGCAAAGACAACGGCCAGCGCCGGCTGCCCGAGATGGGCCAGCACGAGCATGACAGTGACGAGCTCCACGGCGACGGGCAGGACCTGCAGGAGCTGGGTCATGACCAGCTGGCATGCCGCGGAGCCCTGGCTCAGGGCGTGCGCGAGCGCACCGGACTGCCGGTCGAAATGGAACGAGGCAGGCAGGGCCAGGGCATGGCCGAAGAACCGATGGTTCAGGCGGGCCTGCAGGCGCTGTTCGGCGGCTCCCAGCAGGAGGGGGCGCAGTTCGACCAGCAGGCGCCCTGCGTAGAGCGCGGCCACGTAGGCGCCGGCGAAGGCCATCACGCGGCCACCGTGGGCCGACTCCGGGATGCCGGCCGCGTTCAAGGTGTCGACCAGCGCTTTCAGGGCCAGCGGCGCCAGTGCCGCCAGCAGGCCGCCGAGCACGGTCACGAACGAGGCGGCCATCAGCCGGGCCTTGATGCCGCGGTCGGCTTCGTCCAGCAGCAGGCGCAGCACTTCTGCCGTGGTCGTGAAGGTGATCATCGACCTGGCTGACTTTGCGAAGAGCTGGTCCAGCTGTGCAGCCAGGCTTCGATGGCCAGGCAGAAGTGGATCTCTCCGACCTCGGCCGCGCCGAGGCCCGCGCGGCGCGACAGCGCAGCTTCGGCGGCGGCGCGGTCGAGCAGGTCCATCCGTACCAATGCGCCATCGAGCAGCAGCTGACGGGCAAGTCCCGCGTTCGAGGTCAGCAGCGACTTGATGTGCTCTTCCATCCCGCCCTTGGTCCGGCGGTCGACGACGGGCTTCGGCAGCAGCGGTGCGAAGGCACTGCGCGCAAGGCCACGGCCGCGCCCGCCCAGCGTCAGCAGGAAGGTCGGGAGGCGAAGGCAGAGCTCGATCAGCGGCTGCGACAGCAGGGGACGCACCAGCTCGGGGGCGTCCTGCCTGGCGTAGGGGTCGTAGTAGCCTGCGGAGTAGGCAAGCTGCTGGACCTGCATGAGCTTGCCGATCGGCAGCGGCGTCGGCGCGATGAAGACCGGGTGAATGAAGCCTGCCGGGCGGGCGGCCCGCTGCCGGACCAGGTCGGTGACCAGGGCTCGGTGCTCGTGCAAACCCAGCGGCGGCGGAAGCCGGCGGAAGCGGTCGCGGAGGGCGAGCCGCAGTGCCTTCCAGACCGATATGTTCCCAAGCCGCGCAGCATCGGCCGTCGCAGCCGGCAACCCCGCGTCGAGGCCCCTGACGCGAAGGTAGTCGGCAGCCGGCCACCATTGCCGGATCTCCAGGAAGAGCTGGTCGCCGCCCCCGCCGGTGAACATCGCGCTGGCGCCGACGGCCTGCGCATGCTCCGCGTCCGACCGGGAAGTGGTGCGCCCGATGTAGTGGGTCGGCACGGGAGTCCGGGCGACGTCGAGGATGCGCTCGAGCCGGAAGTCCGAATCGCGCTCGTGCTCGATCAGATCCAGATCGAATCTCGTGGCGACCATGCGGGCGAAAGCGCGTTCGTCGCTGCCGATGCCGGCCGAGTGGTAGTTCAGGCAGGTCACCCGGGATGCGTTGCGCTCGGGTGCCAGGCAGGAGGCCAGGATGGAGGAGTCCAGGCCGCCAGACAGGCGCAGAAGCACGGGGTCGTAGCAGGAGGCCCAGGCCCGGGTGCAGGTCTGCACGCCTTCGCGCAGCGCCTCCACCGCCTCTTGCGGCTGCAGGCGCGCCGGGCGGTCTGCCAGACCGGCTGCGTCCCACGCCAGCGTGGCGGCGGAGGCCGCCGCGCCGTTCATCGGGGAGCACTGGCCGGCAAGGACCTGCGCGACACCTTCCAGCGCGGTCCGCGGTCCCGTCAGGTCGCCGAAGGCCATGAACGCCGCCACTCCTTCTGCCGAGACCACGGGGGCGGGCAGCAAGGGCAGGAGTTCGAGGACGTCCTCGAGCCAGGAGAAGGCTACGCTCACGCCGGCGTGGTGGCGCACGAAGCAGGGCAGGGCTCCGCTGGGGTCGCGCAGGACCTGCCAGGCGTCGTCCGGGGCTTCAAGGAAGGCGACGTATCGCCCCCAGTATCGCGTCAGCAGGTCGCCTGCCCGTGCGTCGGCGACCGCGTCGAAGGTCGCAAGCGACCGCGTGATCCGGTCCGGACTCGACGTCGCTAGCCGACGGTCGAAGAGCCTGCCGAGCACCACGCCACGCTGTCCACGCAGCGGGTAGGCCTGGTTGACGCCGGTGATCTCGCCCGTCAGGAAGACCTGCAGGCGTGGGCGATCCAGCGCCTGCTGCCACGCTGGATGGGACCGGATCGATGCCACGCAGGCGCGGGCCAGGGCCGTGGCGCCGCAGACGGCCGGATCCCAGGACACGGCGAGGTACCGGAACATCGTGCCAGTGCTACACGACGAGGATGGGCGTGAACCTGCGCACGTGGTCGTGCAGGTCGTTGAGCACCAGCTCGCGGGCCTGCACCCAGGCGTGCGCACGAAAGGGGCGGTCAGCGACGCCGATCACCCAGCGTGCCGGCAGCCGCCGATGAGTCAGAAACAGCATCAGTGCCAGGGAGTCCAACAGGCAGTGGTCCCTGGCAGTGAAGAGCCACGGCCGCAGCTGGCCAAAGACGGCCGCGGCCTGGCGGACAGGACGCAGGTCGGCGCCCTCCGCGATGCCACGGCGCCGGCGGTGAATCTGCAAGGACCTTGCTATGGCGCCGAGGCTCCGGAAGCGCAGACAGAACGCGGCCTGGACCGTGGCCTGGGCAACCCGGTACACGTCCGGCAGACGCAGGGCCGGTATGTCGAAGGGGCCGAAACTGCCCGAGGTCTCGGGGCCTGCATCGCGCTGAGAGGCCCCGTCAATGCTCAGCGTGGCCGATTGCAGTGGTGCGTTGCCGCGCAGGCCAACAGGAAACGCCGGACGGTTGGTCAGGATTCCGGCCTTGATCAGCGGTGCCATCTGGTCGCCAGCCTGGTGTGTGCGACGGCGGCGGCTGCCGTGGTCGTCGGTGTCTGCGTAGCCGACGCCAGCTGTCGGACTGCTGGATTCGAAAGGGACAGTTCGCGGCGCCTTCGGGTCTGATGGACAGGTGTCTGCGCGAATGACCTGCGCGACAACGCGAGCCTGCTGACCCTGGAGCGCGAAGTACCGGTCGCGGCGCAGGTCAAGCAGGATGACCCGATCGCCCACCACACAGGCCCGAAGGTGGTCTGCAAGGCAAAACGTCCTTGGAACCTCGTCGATGCTGTCCGTCATCGCGTGCCCGTCGCGTGTCTGCGGTGTGGATTGCGAATCGGGCACCCGCGCAAGCTGCGCGGGTGCCCGCTGTCTGGTCCGGCGCCACGTAGAAGCAGGCGCCGGGACCGGGCGCGCGGCTACTCGCGGCCGAAGGGCATGCCCGGCTCTTCCTCGGTCGGAATGAGGACGTTCCAGCCCTTGGTCTCTTCCTTCGCGTCGCCCAGATCGATCAGTTCGAGGTCCATGTCCATGAGGGACTCCTTGCGGTAGTTGGAACACATGGCCCGCGGCGTCTTTGCCCTCGGGCGACGCCACCGTAGTCGCTGCTTCTGCGGCTGGGAAGACGCCGTGTGCAGTGATGTGAGCCGTTCGGTCTTGGACGCGCCCTGTCGACAGAGGACGGTGTCGAGCAGGACCGACCCGGGAGCCGGGCGCAATGGCTGCATGCCCATTCGGTGATGGGGCCGGTGCAAAGGCTCGACCTCCTGACTTCGACCGAGGACGTCACGAGTGACGTGATCTCCAGGTACGGGATCGAGTGGGCTGAAGCGTCAATAGGTCATGGGCCCCGCAGACGCGACCGATCGATGCATTCCGGGGCAGCACTCGACCTGGCATCTGCACTGGCAGGCGGCGGTGGGCCAGACCTTCCTGCCGATGCCCTCGCTGGCCGAGCGCATCCGCGAGCGGGTGATCGCCGCCCACCGGCGTCGGCGCCGCATCCTGGTGGACTTCTGCATCCTGCCCACGGAAATCCACGTCATCTCGCACATAGCCGAGGACGACACGCCGGGCAAGGTGGCAGGGGCCATCGGGAACGTGGTCGCCCGCTGGGTGCGCGAGGCACGCCAGGTGCGCACCCCGGTGATGAGCGGTCCGTTTCGTGCCCGACTCATCTGCTCCGATGAAGCGCTGCGGATCGAGAACCGGATGCTGGCGTGGCGGCCCGTCGTGCTGGGGCTGTGCCGGGGGCCGACCTTCTACCCGCATGGCGCATTGCGCACCGCATTGGGAATGCGGCCTTCCAGCGGGTTCGATGTGCGCCCCATGCTGCGGTGTTACGGAAACGAACCCGTCCAGGCGCGCCGCACGCTGCGCCAGTGGCTCTCGAGACGGCCTTCCACACTCGACTGGCGAGCCTGGGAGCTCGCCAGGGGGCTGGTGCTGGCACCGAGCACGGGAGGTCCCCGACCGGCGGGCTTTCGCGAGGTGAAGACAGCCGAGGCGGCCGCCCTGATTGCGCTGGCGGGCGATGGCGGCATCGCCGCCGCGCTGGACATCCTGGCGGACTGGGTATCCCGGCGCATCGACAGGTCCGGCGCAGCTGATCTGTACCGAGGGCGGGACGCCCGAGCGGCCCGCGGCCGCGCGCTGGTGGCACGGCTGGCGACGAGGCACGCCCTGTGCTCGTCGGCCTTCGTCGCCCGTCACTTCGGCAAGGCCAAGTCCACCCTGAGCGAGCAGATCAGCGCCAGCCGCAGGCGCGATGCCGATACCGGACTGGCCGCCACACCCATGGCGGAGATCCTGGCAGGTCTTGCCACGCCAAGCGGTGCGACCGATTCGGCATCGGGCGGTGAAGCCGGTCGGATCGAGCGGCTTCCTCGTCGTGCGCCGTCCAGGCCGCCTCGTCCGGGGCAGTGTCCAGGCTAGGCGCGAAAGGGCGGCCGCCGGGCTTGGACGGCCTGGCATGCGCAGTGCCGCCTCGTGCAACAGGCACACAGGGAGGAGCAATGGACTACAAGCCAAAGCACGCAGACCGTCGCCAGCTCGACGCTCAGATGCTTCGCGAGGTCGTCGGCGGCGATCCCTACGCGGCGGTGGCGGCTCGGTGGGGGCTGTCGCGATCGGCCGTCGACAGGCGCGTGAAGCACCTGGCCGCACGGCTGACAAACGTGGTCGGCGTCGAAGGGCTTCAGGAGAGCGGCGCCGCCTTCGTCAAGCGGCTGCGGCTGCACAAGGACTCGATTCTGCAGGCCCTGGAACGGTATGACCCGGTGCAGCTGAGCCCCCAGCGCGTTGCTCGGGTGCTCACGCCCGACGAGGTCGCTTTCGGGGCGCGTCGCGTGCGCAGCAGATCCTCGCGCCCGCTGCACGACCTGGCGCTCTACCACCTGCCTTTCGCGACCGGCCTTCGTCCGCTGGAGGT
>ERZ761607.4832-NODE-4832-length-11557-cov-4.542340_pt1 | contig 11557 bp, 9 predicted proteins | sample MGYA00511164_ERZ761607 | MGnify/ENA primary metagenome ERZ761607 (study PRJEB28899, sample SAMN02445080) | bioreactor sludge metagenome | biome: EBPR sludge | place: Australia: Brisbane, Thorneside Wastewater Treatment Plant | collected 2011-06-22 ...
CGGGTGAGGCTCGAGCGGCTCGGCGACGTCGAAGGTGCGGTCGAGGATCTCGAGCGCGCGCTGGAGGTCGCCCCGGAATCCGAAGAAGCAGCGCACGTGCTCTCGCGCGCGCTGCGCTCACGCTCCGAGCTGCGACGCCTCGCGGATCGGCTCTCGCAAGCCGCCACCTCGTGCACCGTCGCGCATCGCGTGGCGGCGCTTTGGCTCGAGGTCGCGGAGCTCGAGGCGGACGCGCTCGGGAGCACCCACGCCGGCATCGCGGCCGTCACGCGCGTGCTGCGCGACGCGCCGGGACACCTACCCGCGCTTCGGCGCCTGGCGAGCTACCAGCGTCGCGCGGGTGCGAACGACGCGGCGGCCGAGACGCTGGGACGGCTCGTCGCGCAGCGCCCTCCTCCCGATCAGCTCGTCGCCGCGCACCTCGAGCTCGCCGATCTCTGGGGTGGTCCGCTCGGAGATCCCGCGCGCGCGCTGGTGAGCCTGCAGGCGGTGCTCGCGATGGCCCCCGATCACGTCGGCGCGCTCGAGCGCCTCGCTCAGATCGAAGAAGCTGCGGGTCATTTCGACGCCGCGCGGACCGCGACGAGTCGACTCGTCGAGCTGCAGAAGTCGTCCGACGATCGCGCGGGGGCGTACCTGCGGCTCGCGCGCCTCGAGGACGCGCGTGGCGTCGAGAAGGCTGCCATCGAGGCGCTCGCGCAGGCGGTGACGCTCGTCGGTCCGGGCAGCGAGGCCGCGCTCGAGCTCAAGTCGCGGTGTCGCAGCGCGAGCGAGTGGGAGGTGTATGCGAGCGCGCTCGATCGCCACCTCGCGAGCTTGCCGGCGGCGTCGGCCGCGCCGACCTTCCTCGAGCTCGCGCGGGTCCTGCACGACGCGCTCGCGCGACCGAAGGCCGCCCTCGAGCTGCTGGAGCGTGCGTACGCCGCGACGCGCTCGGCGGACGTGCAACGCGAGCTCGCGCTTCGGCTGCGCGGCGCGGGGCGGCGTGGCGAGGCGGTGGAGGCGCTGCAAGCGCTCGCCGCCCACGAGCCGACGCGCGTGGATCATTGGCGCGAGCTCTCGCGGACCTTCCTCGAAGGCGGAAGTCGCCGCGAAGCGCGGTTGGCGCTCGAGCCGCTCGTCGTGCTCGGCGCCGCGACCGACGCGGATCGCGCGTTCCTCGCGCAGGAAGCGCCCCGACCGGCGGCTGCGCGCGTGGGGGGGTTCGTCGACGTGCTCGAGCACCTCGGCACCCCGACCCCGGAGCAAGAAGCGGCGGCGCGGCTGATGCGCAGCATCGAGAGCGCGTTGCCGAAGCTCTTCCCCGCGGACCTCGAGAGCTTCGGGCTCGTGGCGCGCGATCGGGTGACGAGCCGCGGCGGACACCCGCTGCGCGACCTCGCGGATCGCATCGCGGCCGCGCTCGGCCTCGAGTCGTTCGAGCTCTACGTGCACCACGATCGTCAACGCGGCTTCGCGCTCGAGATGGGCGCGCCGCCGCTCCTGATCGTGCCGGCGTCGCTCGGCGAGCTCCCGCTGCCGCAGCAGGTGTTCGCGATCGCGCGTCCGCTCGTGCACCTCGCGCGTGGGCTCGGGCTCGTCGAGAAGCTCACGCCACGCGAGCTCGAGGTGTTGCTCGCGAGCGCGGCGCGGCACGTGCGGCCGGGCTTCGGCGGTGGGCTCACGAGCGAGGAGCTGCTCGAGGATCAGAGCAAGCGGCTCTACAAGAACCTCGCGCGCCGTCAGCGGCGTCCGCTGGAAGAAGCCGCGCAGGCGTACGTCGACGTGGGGCGGGTCGACTTCCCGCGCTGGGTTCGGGGCGCGCACCGCACCGCGATTCGTGTGGCCGCCCTGCTCGCGGACGACCTCACGGCGAGCCTCGAGATCCTGCGACGCATCGACCGCGAGTCGCCGGGCGCGACCGGCGCGGCGTGGCTCGCGGCTTCGGACGTCGCGCGCGACCTCGTGGTGTTCTGGGCTTCGAAGCCGGCGATGCATCTTCGCCGCCACACGGGTTTGCTCGGAGGTGCCGGGTGAGCCGAGCGCGCGTGCTCGTGGTGGACGCGATCGAATCGACGCGTCGCCTCGTGCGCCGACACCTCGAGGCCGCGGGTCACGAGGCGAACGAAGCGGCGAGCACGGACGAAGCGCTCGAGCTCGCGCTGCGTTTCGTACCTCAGCTCGTGCTCGCGGAGGCGGCCGGGATCGAGATCGAGCGCCTCGCGCGGACTCTGCGCGGGACGGAGAACCTGAAGGACGTGCCGCTCGTGCTCGTGACCGCGCTCCCGAGCGATCGCGCGGCGGCGATGGGCGCGACGATCGGTGCGCTCGACGTGCTGGGCAAGCCCTTCGCGCCGGAGGCGCTCGTGGCGGTGGTGGCGCACGCGCTGGAGCCCAAACGCGAGCCGGCGGAGGATCCGTTCGCGGAGGCGCGCGCCGCGACCGACGCCGATCGTGAGCGCCGCGCGAACGACGTATGGGACGAGCTCGGGCGCTTCCTCGGTGCGCTCGAGCCTGCGGTGTTGAGAGACGACGTCGCGTGGGCGTCGCGTCGGCCGACGCCGAGCGCGGTGCTCACGCTCTCCGAAGAGCTCGGACGCCACGCGGCAGGCGGCGAGGTCGCGCTTCGTGGAAGGCTCGAGCACGTCGCGCTCGGCGAGGTCTTGCAGATGCTCCAGCACCTCGCGCACACCGGCGTGCTGCACGTGGAGGCGGAAGACACGGAGAGCTCGGGCCCACGCGCGGTGCAGATCTGTCTGCGCGATGGGCGCGTCGACCTCGCGCTCGCGCGTGGCGTCGCGCCGGAGTTCCTGCTCGGTCGCTACCTCGTCGCGGAGGGCGCGGTGGAGCCGAGCGATCTCGAACGGCTCGTGAAGCGCGGGGGCGCGGACGCGCGGCTCGGGCAGCGCATGGTGAAGCTCGGATACATCGCGCGCGAGGATCTCGACCGCGCTCTCGCGCGACAGACGAACGAGCTCGTGTACGAGGCGCTGCGCTGGCCACGTGGGCGCTTCGCGTTCTTCCGCTACGCGACGCGGCCGGAGGCGGACGAGGCCCGGCTCGCGATGCCGGTGACGGCGATCCTGATGGAGGGCCTGCGACGCGTGGACGAGTGGCGCCTGATCGCCGAGCAGGTGACGAGCTTCGACCTGGTGCCAGAGATCGATCGGCGTGCGCTCGGCGAAGAGCAGCGCGCGCGCATGAGCGCGGAGGAGCGCGCGGTGCTCGACGCGATCGACGGCCGCCGCGACGTGCGGACCCTGGTCGAGGTCACGCGGCTCGGCAGCTTCGACGTCTGCAAGATCCTCTACCAGCTCTTGAGCGCGCGCCTCGTGCGGGCTTGAGCGGCACGCGTGCGGTAGATCGGTCGTCGAGCTCGTCGCCGACCACGTCCACGACCACGACCACGTCCACGAGCACGACCGCTACTGGATCGTCGTGACGGTCGTGCTCTCAGAACGCGAGCTGGAGCCCGAGGGTCGGGTCCATCGCGAAGAGGCTGGTCGGGAACATCAGGTGCACCGCGTAGCGGAAGAAGAGCCCGACGTTGTCGGTGAAGCGATACGCCGCTTGGAGGCCGAAGTTCACGTTCGTGAGGCCGCTGATCGCGAAGGGCTCGGTGTCGGCTGCCTGAACCTGGTACTGGCCCGCGCCACCCCCCACGAAGCCGAGGACCTCGAAGCCCGTCGCGGCCGGCTTGGTCAGGCGTACCTGGAGGCGACCACCGAAGAGGAGCCGGCTCATCGTGCCGTCACCCGCCTTGAGCGCGAGCCGGACGAAGACACCGATGCCGACACGCTCGTGAACCCAGTAGCCGAGGTTGAGCTCGAGGCCCGGTGCGAGCGCGAGGCCGTCGCTGACGAGGTTGAGGCAGTACTCGCCCGGATCGTCGCCGACCGGATCGGGCACGTCGGAGTGGCAGGCCGGATCACCGGGCTCGAGGTAGCCGAGCTCCGCCGCACGCGAGGTGTCGGAGGGCGAACGATCGACGCGCATGCCCGTCTTCACGAGCCCGAGGCCGATGTTGAAGCCGAGGTCGACGTAGAAGCGCGGCGCGGTCGACGGACTGGAGTCGTCGTCGTCGTCGTCGTCGCCGCCGCTGCTCGCGACGCAGAACTCGTCCTCGCAGACGAGGCCCGCGCGGCACTCGTTCGTGGTGCGGCAGGTGTCGCCGAGGCCCGCGTTTCCGCGGCCCTCCGAGCAACCCGCCATGCCCGGCGGACACTCCTCCTCGGAGCACTGCTCGGGCGGTGCCTGCCCCGGAAGCGCGGGAGCGGGCAGCGTGCGCGTGGTCACGATGGACACGCTGAACGGCTCCTCCGCGCTGCCCGCGAAGCCCATCGGCGAGCCCGCCGGATCGAAGGCGACGATGTAGTACTGGACGCGCGGCGCCATCATCTCCGTGCACGGGAGCTCGACGCCGTAGCCGCCCGTCAGCCGGCGCATGTCCATGCGGCGGAAGTCCCGCATGCCGGGCGCCTTGTAGTAGACGTAGATCTCGCCGACCGCGGCCGACGCGGGCGCCTCCACGAAGATCGGGAGCGCGGTGTTCTGGAGCTGCTCGGTCGCCGCACGATGCGGGATGGTGCCGGGCGGCGGCGGGCTGCCCGTTCCGCCACCGGTACCTCCACCCGTGCCGCCACCGGTACCTCCGCCCGTGCCGCCACCGGTGCCTCCGCCCGTTCCACCACCGGTTCCGCCGCCCGCACCCACTCGGTTCTGGGCGAGCGTGAACACCGATTGAATGTCGGGTGTGCTGGTGAGCGGATCGAGCTGCACGCTTCCGTCCGCGCGGAGCGCCTCGGTGAAGTACTGCAGGCCCTGGCCGTTGTCGCCGAAACCACCGATCGCGACGACACCGAGGTTCAAATACGTGCGCGCGAGCGCCGACCCCGTGACGTTGGACCGTTGCGCGGTCTGCAGCGCTTCTTGGAGCGTCTGCATCGCCTGCTCGATCTCGAGGTTGTTGTAGGCCTCCATCGCTTGGCGATTGAGGTCCAGAACTCTTCGGAGCTGAGCCTCCGCCGACCCGCTGAACGCGAGCGAGAGAGCCAAAGCGAAGACCAAGCCGAGACGCTTCATCATGCGGTCCACCATCACGCGACCGCGAGTCATAGCAGGCTCACGTTTTTTTTTCTCGTCTTCTGCACGAAACGTAGGGAGGGGCTCACGTTTCCCTCTACGCGCGCGTGAGCTCGCGGGCACCCGCAAGGCAGAGCCCTCGAGAAGCAGAGCCCTCGGGGAACAGGCCGAGAACACGATGCGGCGCTCAGGGAACGGCGGCGCCCTGCTCTTCGCGGTAGCGGCGCGCGGCCTCGTCGGTGCGCACGAACTCGACGCGACGGTTCTGCGCGCGCCCCTCGGGCGTGCGATTCGACTCCATCGGCTGCGTCTCGCCGTAGCCGCGCGACATCAGGCGGGCCCCGTCAATGCCCTGCCGGAGCAGATAGTCTTTCACGGCGTCCGCGCGTTGCTGCGAGAGGCGCATGTTGTGACGGTCGCTGCCGCGGTCGTCGGTGTGACCCTGCACCTCGAGCGAGATCTCCGGATAATCGCGGAGCACCTGCGCCACCGTGTTCAGGAGCGTGAACGAGTCCGGCAAGATCACCGCGCGGTTGGTCGCGAAGTGCACTTGCTGCGTGATTCGCACGTGGGTGCGGGTGACTTGGACCGCCTGGTAGACCCGCGGGCAACCACGCTCGGCCGCCGTCCCCGGCTCGTCGGGGCAGTCGTCGTCGGCGTCCACCACGCCGTCCTGATCGTCGTCGCCATCGGGGCAGCCGTCCTCGTCGAGGTAACCGTCGCGATCTTCGGGATCGGTCGGGCAACGATCGGCGGCGTCCGCGACTCCGTCGAGGGCGTCGTCCGGATCCGGGCAGCCGTCGGTGTCGAGGCGGCCGTCGAGGTCCTCGGGCTCGAGAACGCAGAGGTCGCGCGCGTCGGGGATTCCGTCACCGTCGACGTCTTGATCTTCGGGGCAGCCGTCCTCGTCCTCCCACGCGTCGAAGTCCTCCGGACGTTCGGGGCACGCGTCGTCGGGGTCGAGGATCCCGTCGCCGTCGCGGTCACCCGGAGCCGGCTCGGGCGTCGGCTCCGGAGGCGGCGCTTCGCCGCGCACGAGGCATCGGTCGGCGGGGCTCAACGTGAACGCCGCGCGCGCGTTGGGCTCGGCGAGCACGAACTGCTCTTCGGCGCGGTGCGGATGACCACGTTCGAGCAGGTCCTCCGCGAAGCCGAGGTGCGCCTGCGCCAACGCGAGCTCGCGAGGCGCACATGCGCGGGCGCCGTTGGCCTCCGCCTGCTCGACCACCTGGCGCAAACCCGAGATACGCCCTTCCATTCGTGACGCGGGCGCACAGGCGGACGCCATCAGGCTCGCCACCGCGGAGAACGACACGAGAACACGCGCGAACGAGGTCACCGGTTCTCCTCGTCGTCGTCACGCTCGTCGCGATCGCGCGCGGCGCCCAAGACCTCGCGCGTGCGGCGTTGCGCGAGGCGACCGTGCTCGGCCGCCACCTTCGCGTAGCGAATCGCGTCTTGATAGGCGGACTCTGCCGCCGCGACCCGCGCTTGCTCGAGGTGAACGCGCGCGAAGTGGTACTCGTAGGGCGCGTGCTCGGCCGCTCCGGCGAGCTCGGCCTCTTCGACCACCCGCGCCGCCGGCAAGACGTGCACGGAGTACACGGTCGGCGCGCAGCCGGACGCCGCCGACGCGAGCACCGTCACCACCACCGCGAGGCGGAGAGCCGCGAACATCCCGCGAGGGATTACCAGGCGTGAGCCCGCAGGGTCAACGATCACGCGCGGCGTCCCCCGAAGGAGAGGCGCGCGAGGACGAAGGCGTGACCGACCACGAGGATCGCGCCGCCGAGGATCGCGCCCTGGAGCGCGGGGCCCTCGGCGAACGACACGAGGCCGAAGCCGCCGCTCCATTGCGCGTAGGTGCCGACGACCGCGAGTCGCTCGCGCGCGACGAGCACCGCCGCGCCTCCGGCGAGGATCGCGATGGCGGCAACCGCGCCGCCGATCGAGTCGCGTTGGTTGCGGGTGAGGCTGGCCCCCGCGACGAAGCCGAGCGCACCGACCCCGCCGAGCAGCAGGAAGCCGACGAGCACGAGCGCGGACGGGATGCGATCGACGTCGACCGTGTAGAGGAGGAACCAGTCGCCGTGGAAGACGTAGAAGTAGAGGCCGACCGGCAGCGTGATCCACGCGGTCGCGATCGCGAAGGCGCCGAAGCTGCGCGTCAGAAGCGGCGGTCGCGGGCTGACACGGAGCTCGACCCGCGAAGCGAGAGCGGCAGCGACACCCGACGCGAAGGTGAGGCAGATCAGGGTCGGAAGGGGCACGCGCGCGCGAGCATAGCATCACGGTACGCGGTGCCGAGGAACGAGTCGCGCGAGACGCATCGCACGGAACGAGTCGCTCGGCGTGGTGCCCTGGCCGATGAAGCTCGCGAAGCGAGCGTAGGCTCGTGGGTGGAGGCCCCTCGGGGCTTTGCCGCACCGCGCTTTCGCGCGGTCGCGACCGTCTCGCGGAATCGTGCCCGTGGGGGAAGATCTGGCGACAGACCCTGGGAGAAGCTGAGTCGGTGCGCCAACGTCACGTCGCCGGATCGACGTCGACGACGAGGGTGGTGCGCAGGGTCGAGACGTCGCCGGCGATCGAGCCCACGACGCAGGCACGCACGCGACCGGTCTCGGTCGACGCGACCTCGCATCCCGAGCCGCCGACGAAGCCGAGTGGCTCGGGGCAGATCAGCGGCTGCATGTCGGCGAAGCAGTAGACGACCCCGGAACCCTCGTCGACGACGATGGGCGCGGGGCGGACGGTCCAGTCGCCTTCCGAGAAGAGCCCGCTGCGCCGTTGGCGCACGTAGACGAGGCGCACGCGCGCGCCGACCGCGACCGGGGCGAAGAACGCGAGGTGGAGGGTCTTGGTCATGAGTCGTGTCCGGTGATGGCGCGAGGTGTGGAGGCGCGAAGGCGTGGGGTGCGGTGCGTGCGGTGCGAAGACTGCGAAAGGCGCTTGGTGCGAACGCGTGGGGTGCGACGATCCGTCCGGCGACGTGTAGCCTCTGCCGCGTGTCGGTCGCGTCGTGGCCCGGAACGGTTCGGTGGGACGCCCGCGCGCTCGTCGAGCTCGCGACGGTCGGTGGGCTCACGCTCGTGCTCTACCCGCTCTCGTGGTTCGTGCGCCAGCTCGTTCCGCTCGACGAGGCGGAGCTCGCGGTCGGCTTCACCGCGTTCTGGGCCGCGCACGTCATCAACGATCCACACTTCGCGGTCACCTACCTGCTCTTCTACGAGGACGCGAAGGGGCGCGCGCTCGGAGACGCGTTCCCGCGGGCGCTCCGCTGGCGGTGGTGGCTCGCGGGGGTAATCGCGCCGGTCGCGCTGCTGGCGTTCGGGATCGGCGCCGTGCTCACGGAGTCGAACCAGGCGCTCGGCGCGATGGTGCAGCTCATGTTCCTGCTGGTCGGCTGGCACTACGGCAAGCAGGGCTTCGGCGTGATGAGCGTGCTCGCGGCGCGTCGCGGCGTGCGCTTCTCTCCGAACGAGCGGCGCGTGTTGCTCGCTCACGTGTACGTGGGTTGGCTGTTTTCGTGGGCGAATCCCCACGATCCCGGCGGGCTTCGTGTGCAGAAGGGGGTGTTCTACGACGCGCTCGCGCACCCGGTTTGGCTCGAGACCGTTCTGCTCGTGGCGCTCGTCGCGAGCTGCCTGGCGCTCGTCGTGACGCTCGCGCGGAAGGTTCGACGCGAGGGCTTCGTCGTGCTCGGGACGCCGCTCGTCGCGTTCCTCGTGAGCCTCTGGGCGTGGCTGATCTTCTCCGGCATCGATCCGCTCGTGCGCTACGTGACGCCCGCGCTGCACGCGCTGCAATACCTGTGGTTCGTGCGGCTCTTGAAGACCAACGAGTCGCGCGAGCGCGAGCGCGCTCTCCTCGGCTCGGCGGCGACGCGCGTTCGGATGCTGGCGTTCGGCGCGCTCTTGCTGGGGGTGTTCCTCTTCGACCTGCTCCCGATGTCGCTCGACGCGTTCGTCGTGCCCACGGAGGGCTGGGAGAACCGCGCGCTCGGCGCGACCCCGTGGCTCGCGATGACCTTCGTGTTCGTCAACGTGCACCACTACGCGATGGACGCGGTGATCTGGCGGCGCGAGAACCCCGCCACGCGGCATCTGGTGGTCGACGTGGAGCCGGCGCGCGCGCTCGAGGACGCGTGACGGTCGTCGTTGCGGGTGAGGACGGCGACGGAAACGACGACGGGCGACTCCGAAGAGCCGCCCGTCGCGTCGATCACGTGCTCGCGATCACTTCAGCATCGACGCGAGCGTCTTGCCCATGTCGCTCGGGGTCGGCGCGACCTTCACGCCGGCGGCCTCGAGCGCCTCGATCTTCGCCTCGGCCGTGCCCTGGCCGCCGCTGATGATCGCACCCGCGTGGCCCATGCGCTTGCCGGGCGGCGCGGTGCGACCCGCGATGAAGCCAGCGGCGGGCTTGGTGAAGTTGTCCTTCATCCACGCGGCCGCGAGCTCTTCGGCGTTTCCGCCGATCTCTCCGATGAAGATCACCGCGTCGGTCTCGGGATCTTCTTGGAACTTCGCCAGCACGTCGATGAAGTCCGTGCCGTTGATGGGGTCACCACCGATGCCGACCGCGGTGCTCTGACCGAGGCCGAGGTTGGTGACCTGGAAGACGGCCTCGTACGTCAGCGTGCCGGACTTCGACACGATGCCGATGCGGCCGGGGCGGTGGATGTGACCGGGCATGATGCCGATCTTGCAGTGCCCGCCCGGCGTGATGATGCCGGGGCAGTTCGGGCCGATCACGCGCGTCTTCGTCTTGGTCGAGTCGATGACGCGGCGGACCCGCATCATGTCCATGACCGGGATGCCCTCGGTGATCACGACCGCGAGCTCGAGCTCGGCGTCGATCGCCTCGAGGATCGCGTCCGCCGCGAAGGGCGGGGGCACGAAGATGACGCTCGCGTTGGCGCCCGTCTTCTCCTTGGCCTCGCGGACCGTGTCGAAGACCGGGCATTCGCCCTTGCCGCTGGGGTTCTTCCAGGTGCTGCCGCCGCGGCCCGGCGTCACGCCGCCCACGAGCTTGGTGCCGTAGTCCTGGCACTGACCCGCGTGGAACGTGCCCGCGGAGCCGGTGATGCCCTGGACGATGAGCTTGGTGTCTTTGCCGACGAGAATGGACATCGCTAACTCCTCAGGCCTTCCCGACCAGCTCGACGATCTTCTGTGCGCCCGACGCCATGTCGTCCGCGGGCGTGATGTTCAGGCCGCTCTCGGCGAGGATCTTTTTGCCGAGCTCGACGTTCGTGCCCTCGAGGCGCACGACCAGCGGAACCGTCAATCCGAGCTCCTTCGTCGCCGCGATGACCGCGTTGGCGATGATGTCGCACTTCATGATGCCGCCGAAGATGTTCACGAAGATGCCCTTCACGCTCTCGCTCCGGAGGATGATCCGGAACGCCTTCGTGACGGCTTCCTGCGTGGCGCCGCCGCCGACGTCGAGGAAGTTCGCCGGCTGACCGCCGAAGTGCTGGATGGTGTCCATCGTGCTCATCGCGAGACCGGCGCCGTTCACGAGGCAGCCGATGTTCCCGTCGAGCTGGATGAAGGACAGACCCGCTTCCTTGGCCTCGGTCTCCGTCGCGGCCTCTTCGCTCAGATCGCGAAGGTCCGCCCACTCCGGGTGGCGGAACTCGCCGTTGGAGTCGAAGTTGACCTTGCCGTCGAGCGCGATGACCTGCTCGTCCTTGGTCACGATCATCGGATTGATCTCCGCGATCGAGCAGTCTTCCTTGTCGAACATCGTCGCGATGCCCGAGAGGAGCTTGGCGAAGCCCTTCTGTGCGTTCTTCGAGAGACCGAGCGCGAAGGCGAGCTGCCGGATCTGGTAGCCCTGCAAGCCCACCGCGGGGTCGATCCAGACCTTGTGGATCTTCTCCGGGTGCTCGTGCGCGACCTCTTCGATGTCCACTCCGCCCTCGGTGGACGCCATGATCGCGACGCGCTTCTTCTCGCGGTCGACGGTGAGCGCGAGGTAGAGCTCCTTGTCGATGGCGAGGCCCTGCTCGACGTAGAGGCGCTGGACGACTTTGCCCTCGGGGCCGGTCTGCGGCGTGACGAGCGTCTTGCCGAGCAGGTCCTTGGCCACCGTGCCGGCCGCCTCGGCGCCCTTCACGACCTTGACGCCGCCGGCCTTGCCGCGACCGCCCGCGTGGATCTGCGCCTTGACGACGACGACCTCGTTGCCCGTCTCCGCGATCAGCTTCGCGGCGGCTTCCTTCGCGGCGGCCGCGTCGAACGCGGGGATGCCCTTCGGGGTCGGGATGCCGTAGCGACGGAAGATCTCTTTCGCTTGGTATTCGTGGATGTTCATCGTCGCTCCTCAGCCCATGTTCTTGATGATCGCGTCGCCGAACTCGGAGCACTTGATCTTCGTCGCGCCGTCCATGAGGCGCGCGAAGTCGTAGGTGACCGTCTTGGCGGCGATGCTCTTCTCGAGGCCGGTCTCGATGAGGTCCGCGACCTGATCCCAGCCGAGGTGCCGGAAC
>ERZ761607.4836-NODE-4836-length-11551-cov-12.075331_pt1 | contig 11551 bp, 11 predicted proteins | sample MGYA00511164_ERZ761607 | MGnify/ENA primary metagenome ERZ761607 (study PRJEB28899, sample SAMN02445080) | bioreactor sludge metagenome | biome: EBPR sludge | place: Australia: Brisbane, Thorneside Wastewater Treatment Plant | collected 2011-06-22 ...
TCTGGTCGGGTTCCTTGCGCCAGGTGCTGGCCTTTTCCGCCTCGGCATCGCTGTAGGGCAGGCGGCCGCGCGGAATCGTCGTCGTCTCGCCCGGCTTGAGCGCCAGCCGCCGCCTGGCTTCGGCCAGCAGATCGACGGTGCGCCCGAACAGCGTCGCGCCGGTCGGACAGACCTCGGCGCACGCCGAGTAGTGGCCGTCCTTGTGGCGGTCGTGGCAGAGCTCGCACTTGCCGATCCGGCCGGTCGGCGAGTCGTACTGGTACTTGGGAATCCCGAAGGCGCAGGCGACCACGCAGTAACGGCAGCCAAGACAGGCATCGGGGTTATAGGTGACGATGCCGGTCACCGGATCCTTCCGCATCGCCGATACCGGGCATGCCGAAACGCACGAGGCATCGGCGCAGTGCATGCAGGAAGTCTTCATGAAGGAGAAGCCGTTGATCTCGGCATCCTTGGTTTCGCCGGTACCGTTGGTATAGACCTTGATGACGTTGAAGGTGTGGCCGGTCGTGTCGAGCGGGGTGTCCCACAACCGGTCCGCCGTCTTGAATTCGGCCGGATTGTGGTTCGCCTCCTTGCACGCGGCGACGCAGGCCTGGCAGCCGACGCACAGGGTGGCGTCATAGAGCAGCCCTAAGCCGCCGGGCGGGTTGGTCAGGTTGCCGCGGGCGCTCGCCGGAGCCGGCGCCAGGGCCGCCACGGCGCTGCCGCCGCCGGCCAGGCAACCCTTGAGAAAATTGCGTCTGCTCAGCATCTCACACCTCCGCTGATTCGCCGCTGGCCTTGCCAGCCTTCTTCGCCCTTTCCATCTCCTCGGCCTTGTGCGAAAGCCCGAGATTCTTCGTCAGCCTGGCCCCGGCGCCGATCGCAACCCCGGCGACCGCGGCCAGAACGGCGGCGGATCCGAGCGTGGCGCCCATGCCCTTCTGCTCGATGACGCCCGGCAGGAAGACGCCGGGCTGGATGTTCTTCATCTTGGCCACGGCGTGGATGGGCTTCTGGAAGCCGATGCCCTGCTCGGTGCAGCCGATGCACGGGTGGCCGCAACCGACCGGCCAGGTGCCGGCGCCCATGTCGCCGAACTGGATGGTCGGGCAGTTGGCATAGGTTTCCGGACCCTTGCAGCCGAGCTTGTACAGGCAGAAGCCATGACGGTGCGCGTCGTCGCCGAATTCGAGGGCGAAGCGCCCGGCGTCGAAGTGGGCGCGGCGCTCGCAGTTCTCGTGCACCAGGCGCGAATAGGCGAATTTTGGCCGCCCCAGCGGGTCGACCGCGGGCAGGGCGCCAAAGGTCAGGTAATGGACGACGCTCGACAGGAAGTTGTAGGGGTTGGGCGGGCAGCCCGGGATGGTCACCACCGGCTTGCCGAGCACCTGCGAGGCGCTCGAGGCGCCGGTCGGGTTGGGGTCGGTCGACGGCATGCCGCCCCACGACGCGCATGAGCCGATGGCGATGACCGCGGCCGCGTCGGTGGCGCATTCCTTGAGCAGATCGATCGCGGTCTTGCCGCCGATCTTGCAATAGATGCCGCCGTCCCTGGTCGGGATGGCGCCTTCGACGACGAGGACGTACTGGCCCTTGTGCTCGGCCATCGCCTTGAGCCGCGCTTCCTCGACCTGATGCCCGGCGGCGGCGAACAGCGTCTCGTGATAGTCGAGCGAGATGACGTCGAGAATGAGCTTTTCCAGCGTCGGGTGTTCGGCGCGCAGCAGCGATTCGGTGCACCCGGTGCACTCCTGGAAGTGCAGCCAGATCACGCTCGGGCGCTTCTTGGCCGCCACCGCTTCGGCGATCGCCGCATCGGCGCCCTGCGGCAGTCCCAGGGTCGTCGCCAGAACCGCACAGAACTGCAGGAACTCCCGGCGCGTCATCGACAGGCGTGTCGCCGCCGCGTCGATCCGCGCGTCGCCCTCCAGCAACATCAGATCTTGCTTGGCCATGAACCCCTCCTCCTCTTGCCACCTCGAACCCGGCCGCTGACCGGCAATGTCTCTCTGTCGGGGGTCTGGCTATAGCTGTTATCGGAGCGTACTCCGCAAGAACCACGCCAGGGAGCGATCTCGCCTGTTTTCAGTCACTTGGCGGGATTCACCGGGAAGCGGGCCGGCCTCATGTGGAAATGTGGCTTCCACAATTCCCGTGTCAATGGTCGGTAACTTTGCATCGAGACAGGATGCTCCGTGTTCGCCCGGCGCGCTGCCAAGCTTCGCCCGGGCGCGCGGCCGTCGTCGTCGGGCAGCGCCCGGCGCCCTCCGGGCGCGGCCCCGCCCCACGCCTCGAAATGCCGGCGCAGGGCGGACAGCGACACGGGTTTCATGGCGCCCCCGGCGCCCGCCGCGATTTCTGCGCGTTTTCTCCGGTCGACCGCAGCAGGAACCTTCCGGCAAGGCCGGGGCGACCGGGCGGAGACCTGCGCCTCCGCCCGCTGGCGCCACGCCGGGTTTGCTAGGCGAACTTGTCAATTCCCTCGGCGACGTCGCGCATCTGGTCGAACGAAAGCACCGAAGCCTTGGCGAGCCTCTCGTTCAGATCCTTGACGACGCCGCCCGAGAAGGCGCGCCACTGCTGTTCGTTGAGGGCATAGACCGCGCCCCGGAAATGCAGATGCGGACTCCGCATCCCGCCGGGAAACGGCGGCCGCCGGAGGGGCAGCGCGGCCTTCTCTTCGCGTGCCTCGACCGCGCCGGCGATTGCCTCGATTTCGAATGGCGCCGTGTCGATCGGCTTGAGCTTGTTCTTCTGGACGAACTCGCCGATCATGCCTTCGCGGCGGATCCAGAAGTCCACAGGCGGAATCCCCCGGATCCAGATGATCCGGTTCAACAGGTCCTGGCTTGCAAGTACGTTCATGGCCTACCTCCTATTTCTGGTTACCCAAGGACTGCCTGCCGCGGCTGCGCTTCAATGACCGGGGCAGGCGTTGAAACCCGGAGTTTCCTCATGCGACCTCCGTTCGCGGCGCTCCACTCGGCTCAACAGCGAGGGCTTGCCGGCCAGGTGGTCGGAGAAGATGCCGGGACGAATCGACTCGAGCCGCTCATACACGCGCAACGCGGTCGTCACGGCGGCACGCTCCGAGGCGCACAGGAACGGGCTCATCCGGTCGTAGCGGCCGGTCGACAGGAAGTTGGAGCAGCCGCACCAGTTCATGCAGTATTCCCGGATGCCGCACCCGGAGCATGGCGAGGTCGCCCCGGCGGCCGGATCGGTACAGAACCGGCCTTCCTGCTGCGGGGCGAGTCCGTCACGGATGTTGCCCACGCAATGCGGCCCGCCCCGGCCGTCGCCGATCAGCCGCTCACAAGGATAGATCGCGCCTTCCGCCGAGAAGGCGATCTCCCGGCTCCCCATCTGGCAGCGTTCCGAGCGCTGATATCCCCCGCGCAGCAGGACGGCGATCTTGCTGTCGAGGATGCTGACGAAATGGGGGTCGTCCTCCAGGTGGGCCCGCACATAGGCGTCGCCAATGCTGCCGTAGATGCCGGGCAGTTTCGCCGCATCCTCCGCGCGCCACGGCGCGGTCACGTCGGGATTGAGGTAGATCTGCCGGACGCCGAGCGCCGACAGGAAGGCGACCGATCCCGGCAGGTCGTCCAGCGTCTCGGGACGATAGACCGAATTGACCATGACCAGCGGCAGGCGCTTCAGCGCGATGCCGATCGTCTTCAGCGCCTTGGCCGAGCTCGCCCTGCCGTTGCGGTACTTGCGGAATCGGTCCTGGACCTGCGGCGGTCCGTCGCAGCTCACGCACAGGACGATCCCGTGCTCGCGCAGGAAGTCGGCGATGTCGTCGGAGAAGATCGTGCCGTTGGTGACGACCGAGAGCGTGACGGCGCTCCGCTCATAGCCCGGATGGCTTTCGATGAGATCGACGATCTTCGTCAGCAGATTGAATTCGAGGAGCGGTTCGCCGCCAAAGAAGCCGATATCGATCTCTTCTCCGCTCGCCGACGAGGCGAAGATGGACTCGACGATCCGTTCGGCAACCTCGATCGGCATCCGGCCGGCGCGTTTGTCGATGTAGCAATAGGCGCACCTGAGATTGCACTGATGCGTGAGACAGAGCGTGTATTTCCTGGCCATCGCCGCTCCTTCGCTGCGTGCACGACCTGCGGCTCGTGCGCTGCCGGGTTCGTCGTTGTCGAAGGCTTCGATGCAAGAACCCGGCCAGAAAGCAATGTCGCCTGTTTTCAATCACTTGCAGCGATTCGCCACGAAAGGGTATCGCGGATGTGGAAACCCGGTTTGCAGAACCCGCCTGCAAACGGTCAGCATCCTTGCACTACGGCAGGGCGATCCCTTCGCTCATCCGCCGCGCCACCCAGGCCTGCCCGAGCGCGAGGCCGCCATCGTTGGGCGGCGCCTGGCGCGCCTCGAGCAAGGTGACGCCTTGCGCTTGCAGATGCCGGCGCAGGGCGGACATCAGCACGGCATTCATCGCACAGCCGCCGCCGACCGCGATTTTTGCCCCTTCTTTCCGGTCGACCGCGGCAAGCGCCCATTCCGCAAGGCCGGCGGCGACCGTGGCGTGGAACAGCGCGGCGCCTTGGCCAGGATCGTCACACTCGAGCAGAATCGGGAGCAGCGGCGAGAAGTCGAGTTCGTTACCCCGGATCGCATGGCCGCCGGGTAGCGCGGACTCGGGACCGTGCGCGGCGGCCAGCCCTTCCAGTTCCATCGCCGCCTGTCCCTCGTAACGCGACTCGGCGCGCATCCCGAGCAGGCCGGCGGCGGCGTCGAACCAGCGACCGAGGCTCGAAGCCGCCGGGCAACGCAGATCGCGGGCGAGCATGGCCAGCAACGGGCCGGCATCGCGCCCGGGATAGCGCTTCTTCAACCAGCCGGGCACGCGCCCTTCCAGTCCGGCGCCATGCAGGGCCGCCACCGCCATGCGCCAGGGTTCGCGGGCGGCGCGATCGCCGCCGGGAAGCCGCAGCGGCCGCAGATGCCCCAGCCGGTCGCACCGGGCGCCGTCGACGCGCAACAGTTCTCCGCCCCACAGGCCGCCATCCGGCCCGAGGCCGACACCGTCGATGGCGAGACCGATCAAAGGCCCGTTGACCCCATGATCGGCGCAGATCGCCGCAACATGCGCGTGATGGTGCGCCACGGCGACCGCCGGAATGCCGCGCTCGGCCGCCAGGCGCAGCGCCAGATGGGTTGACGCGAAATCCGGATGCAGATCGTGCGCGATCCGGTCGGGCCGCACATCGAGGATGGCGAGCAGGTGGGCGACGGTTTCCTCGAGGAAGCCGATGGCCGCCGCGTTGTCGAGGCCGCCGATGTGCTGCGACAGGAAGGCCTCCGTGCCCCGGAGCACGCAAACCGTGTTCTTCAGGTAGCCGCCGAGCGCCAGCACGCTCGGCCCGTCGCCGGCGAGCGGTATCGGCGCCGGCACATGCCCGCGGGCACGGCGAATGAAGGCGGGACCGGCGCGCACGACGGAATCGTCGCAACGGACGACGATTTCCCGGTCATGGACGAGAAAGGCATCGGCGATGCCGGCCAGTCTTCGTTGCGCCTCGTCATCGCCGATGACCAGCGGTTCGCCGTGCGGGTTGGCGCTGGTCATGACCAGCAGCAGATCGCTGATCCCGGCGACCCAGCCGGCGCCCGCCGGACGGCCGGCCGCCTCGTGCCAGAGCAGCAGGTGCAACGGCGTCGCCGGCAGCATGACCCCGAGCCAAGCCAGGCCGGGCGCGATGCCGGGCAGTTCGGACAGCGACTTGGGGCAGAGCACGATGGGCGCAGCCGTGCTTTTCAGCAATTCCGCTTCCGCCGCGCCGACCCGCGCGTACCCGGCCAGCGACGCGGCGTTCAGCGCCATCACAGCGAACGGCTTTTCCTCGCGCTGCTTGCGCCGGCGCAGTTCGGCGACCGTCGCGGCATTGCGCGCATCGCACGCGAGATGGAAGCCGCCCAGCCCCTTGATGGCCACTATCCGGCCAGCGGCGAGCAGGCGCAGGGTTGCGCCGACCGGATCGCCGGGGACGGGTGTGCCGCTGCAATCGAGCAGCCGGAGCCGCGGACCGCATTCCGGACAGCAGGTTGTTTCGGCATGGAAGCGGCGATCGGCCGGCGCCGTGTATTCCGCCAGGCAAGCCGGGCAGAGAGGAAAGGCGGCGAGGCTGGTCTGCTCCCGGTCGTAGGGGATGCGCCGGCTCACGGTGTAGCGCGGGCCGCAGTGCGTGCATGTGGTGAAGGCGTAGCGCCAGCGACGATTGCCGGGGTCGCAGATATCGGCGATACAGTCGGGGCAGATCGCCGAATCGGGACCGATGGCGGTCGACACCCTGCCGCCGATGCTGTCGATGATGGAAAATCCGGCGCCGGACACGTCGGCGGCAATCGCCTCGATCCGGTCGACGCGCGCCAGCCGCGGCGCCTCGTTGGCCAGGCGGTCGAGGAAATCGGGCACTTTTTCGCCGTCGACCGCGATCGTCACGCCGCCGCCGTCGTTGCGCACCCATCCGGTCAGTCCGAGTTCATTGGCCAGCCGCCACACGTAGGGACGAAAGCCGACACCCTGGACGAGGCCGCGCACGCGAATCCGCCGGCCAGCCATGGGAAACTACCGCGCGGCCAACTGACGTTCCAGTTCGGCGACACGGCGGCGAAGTCCGTCGACCGTCTCCGCGCGCTTGCCGCGCTGCGCCGCGAGTCCCGCTTCCAGCCACGACACCCAGGCCGCGAGTCCGTCGCCGCTGGTCGCCGAGACGCGGAAGATGGTCAGCTTCGGGTTGACCCGGCGCGCGTTGGCTTCCGCCAGATCGGCGTCGAATTCGAGGTAGGGCAGCAGGTCGCACTTGTTGAGCAGCAGGACGCCGGCGGCACGGAACATGTCGGGGTACTTGAGCGGCTTGTCCTCGCCCTCGGTCACCGATAGGATCGCCACCTTGTGCTGCTCGCCGAGATCGAAGGCGGCCGGGCAGACGAGGTTGCCGACGTTTTCGATCAGGAACAGCGATTCGTCGGCCGGCTTCAGGCGCTCCAGCGCGTGCGCTATCATGTGGCCGTCAAGGTGGCAGCCCTTGCCGGTATTGATCTGCAGCGCGGCGACACCGGTGGCGCGAATCCGCTCGGCGTCGTTGGAGGTCTGCTGGTCGCCCTCGACGACGCTGATCGCCACTTTCCCCTTCAACGATTCGATGGTCCTGACCAGCAACGCCGTCTTGCCCGAACCGGGACTCGACACGAGGTTGAGCGCAAGGATTCCCCGTTCGTCGAACCACCGGCGGTTGGCCGCGGCATAGGCATTGTTCCTGGCGAGAATATCCTGCTCGATCCGCACCATGCGCGCCTGGCTCATCCCGGGCGCATGGACGCCAGCCGGGCCGGCGCCGTAATCGAGATCGCCGGCGACGCCGTGCTCGTGGTGACGATGTTCGTGCCCGTGCGGATGGGCATGCGCGCCGCCATGCTCGTGCGCGTGGCCAGGCGCCGTGCCGTCGTCATGAACATGGACATGCTCATGCGCCTCGTCGCGCGCTTCGCCCGCGACCTTCGTTTCTCCTGCTCCGCAACCGCAAACCGTACACATCGCGTCACCTCCCGTTCGCCTACTCGATCTCGATCTCCCTGACCCGCATTTCGGTTCCCCCGGTCGGCTGCAACGGGTAGCCGCCGCACCGCGGACAGGCGCCGAAAACCTCGTCCATCGCCCCCGGCTCGCCGCAGGACATGCACCAGCCGACGCCGGGCACATCGACGATCTCCAGCGCCGCCCCGTCGGCGATCGTGCCGGCAACGACGGCTGCGAAACAGAACCGCAGGGCTTCCGGCTCCACGGACGAGAGGCGACCGATTTCCAGTACCACCAGCTTAACCCGTTGCGCGTTTTCGCGCATCGCCGTTTCTTCGACCAGCTGCAGCACGCCCTCGGCAAGCGCCATTTCATGCATCGTTCACCTCCAGAACATGCGGCAGGCAAGGGTCGAGGGCGAGCACGGCCAGGTGGAGCCAGCGCTTCGCCTCATCCGGCGAGGCGAAGCGACGGTCAGCGAGCAGTCCGCAAAGCGCGCTGGAATCGGCAAACAGGACGTCGGTCGGCGCCACGACGCGGTAGTGCGACACCGCGCCCGCAGGGAGGCGCACGGCATGGGTAAGCACGCCGCGCGCCGTAACCGCCTGCGCGACACCCCAGCCGTTGCCCCCGGCCGCCGCCAGCGGGTAGGGGGCGCCCCCCGCCAGCGCCGCGGCGGCGCGTTCGACCGCGGCGATGCGCCCCCGATACGCCGCGCGAATCGATGGCGGCGCGCCCATCGCCGGCAGGAAATCACCGTCTTCCTGCCAGCCGGCAAGCCACTCGCCGGGCAGCGGACCGGGAGGCGCGCAGCTGGCGTCGCTGCCGCGGTCGACCAGCTTGGCGAGGCAGATTTCCGCGAGGCGGTGGAGAACATCGGCCAGCAACCGTGTGGTTGATTCGGCGCAGCCGCCGCCTTGCCGGGTCGCTCGCCAGGCGATGAAGGCTGCCTGGTCCGGCGGCAAGCCGAGCGCCGGCGGCCAGTCGAGCAACAGGCGCCAGAGGCTTTCGTGCAGCATCTCGATCCACAACCCGGCATCGTCCGCCGGCCGCGGTGCTTCGCCCGCCGCTGCCGCCAGCGCCGCCTGCGCCGCCGCACCTTGCGCCCGGGCGCAGATCGTATACAGGCAGGGCACGGTCCTGATCACCGCTTCCGGCGACTGGCCGATGAAAAGCTGCGTCACCGGCGGGCGCCGGAGATCGACTTCGACATGCCCCAGACGGCCTGCCCCGAAGCCGGCCCGGACCGTCAGCGAGCCGGCCGTCGTCACGCGCCGGACCTTGGCGGCATCGAGACGGCCAGCCAAGCGACCGTTGGCCAAGCCGGCGCGGGAGAGTTCCGCGGCACCATGGAGCGAGGATCAGTCCACACGAGACGCCTTTCATGCATGCGGCCCGGACGCCGGAACGGCAAAGCTTGTCCGGACCTTTTGCCAATGGTACATAATGCGGGGCAATCCGCATTCCCCGAAATCACATGTCTCATATGTCATCGCCACCGTCCCCGTCCCGTTGCGGACCTTTCGCGACGCGGCATCTCCCGGCGATCTGCCTGACGATCGCCCTGGAGATGCTCGGCATCGCGCCTGCCGGCGCGGCGGACGCGCTGCGCTGGTTCAGCGACGGACGTCCGACGGCGACCGCGCGCAAGGCGGTCGATCTCCTCTCCAGCGCCGCCGAGGATGGCCTCAATGCCAACGACTATGGCGCCGAATTCCTGCGAAATGCCATCGAAAGCGCAGCCAATGGTCCTGTTCCCGGCAACGACTCGCTGCTTCGGATCGATCAGGCGCTGACTTCCGCAACCCGGCGCTATCTCGCGGATCTGCGCTCCGGCCGCATCGACCCGCAGCAGCTCGCGGAAAACCACGGCGGCGCATCCGGGCCGGGATTCGACCCCGACGCCCTGCTGAATTCGGCAATTGCCGACGACCGTCTGGCGGAAGCGGCGCGCGGCGCGCAACCGCCGCTCGCCCAGTACCGGGAACTCCGGGAGGTGCTCGCCCGTTACCGGCTCCTGGCAGGGAATCCGGCCTGGCACAGGGCATTGCCGCCGCCGGCCGAAGGCAAGCTCCAGCCGGGGCAGGCTTATCCCGGCATCGCGGTCCTCGGCCAGCGGCTGAAGCTGCTCGGCGACCTGCCGGCCAACGGCGCGCCGCCGGCACGCTACGAAGGCAGGCTCGTCGACGGCGTCAGGTCGTTTCAGGAACGCCACGGGCTGACGCCGGACGGCGTCGTCGGCAAGGGCACCCTCGAGCAACTGAACGTCACGCCCGAAGCGCGGGTCAGGCAACTCGAACTGGCGCTCGAGCGCCTGCGCTGGACGCCGCTGCCGCCGGCATCGCGCGCCATCGTCGTCAACATTCCGGAGTTCAGGGTGCGCGCCTACGAGGTGCGCGACGGCAAGGTCGAGGTCAAGGCCGCGATGAACGTCATCGTCGGCAATGCGGCCAAGACCCGGACGCCGATCTTCGACGCCGAGATGCAGTTCGTCGAGTTCAGCCCGTACTGGAACGTCCCGCCGTCGATCGCCCGCGGCGAAACGCTGCCCAAGCTGCGGCGCGAGCCGGGCTATTTCGATCAGCAGGGATTCGAATTCGTCGGCCGCGATGGCAGGGTGGTCAGCGGTTTTTCCGAGGCCAGCCTGGACGCGGTCCAGCGCGGGGAAATGCGCATCCGCCAGAGGCCCGGCAGGAGGAATGCGCTCGGCGACATCAAGTTCGTCTTTCCCAACAGCGACAACATCTACCTGCACCACACGCCGACCCCCCATCTCTTCAAGCGCGACCGCCGCGACTTCAGCCACGGCTGCATCCGCGTCGAGGAGCCGGTGGCGCTGGCGAAATTCGTCCTCGCCGACGAGCCGGAATGGACCGAGGAGCGCATCGTCCAGGCAATGACCAAGGGCCGGTCGGCGACACTGCGCCTGCGGGAACCTTTTCCGGTGGTCATTGCCTACACCACCGCCGTCGTCCGGGACGGGAGGATTCATTTCTTCCCAGACATCTACGGCCAGGACAAGATCCTGGACGAAGCCCTGCGCCAGCGCGCGCCATCTCCGGGTGCTTTCAATCGCATTGCAATTGGCGCAAAATCGAACTACTAGATTCCGAGTCGAACCCCATGTCGAATCCGCATATCCACCACTCACGCCGCCTGTTTCTTAGTCGCGCGGCCAAGCTGGCCATGGCGGGCGTGGTCCTGCCTCTGGCCAAGCCCGCCCTTGCCGCGCTGCCCAATGCACGCAGCCTGGAATTCGATCACACCCATACCGGCGAGCGGGTTTCGGTCGTCTTCGCTGTCGGGACCCACTACGTCCCCGACGGGCTGAGCACGCTCAATCGTTTTCTGCGCGACCATTACTCCGGCGAAATCGGCCAGATCGACCCGCAGCTGTTCGACCTGCTGTACAGGACACGTCAGGAACTCGGTTCCGACCAGCCCTTGCACGTCATTTCCGGCTACCGCTGCGCCGCCACCAATTTCCGCCTGCGCAACAGCCGTGGCGGTGGTGTCGCCCGCAACAGCCTGCACATGCAGGGCAAGGCGATCGACATCCGCATTCCCGGGGTGCCGCTTTCCGACCTCCGCGATGCCGCGATGTCGCAGAGCGTCGGCGGCGTCGGCTTCTATCCGCGCGACAAGTTCGTCCATCTCGACACCGGCAAGGTGCGTCACTGGTAAGTTTCCCCGGTTTTTGCCGGTTTTCCGGCGTCGACCGCAGCCGTCTCGGTCGAGCAGGTGATAGGCCGGCGATTTTAGCGCATGCACGGCCGCCAGCAGGGCGTCGATGGCCTTCGGGCGGACGAAGCCGGCGCGCCAGGCGAGCCCGATGCGCCGCGACGGTTCCGGCGGCGAGAAGGGAATCACGCTGATCAGGTCGTTGCTGTACGGGTGACGCAGGGCGCCGTCCGGCAGCACGGAAACGCCGAGACCGGACGCCACCATGCAGCGGATGGTGCCGATCGAGTGGCCGAGCCGGACATCGGTCTCCGGGCTGCTGACCTGCGGGCAGGCGCCCAGCACCTG
>ERZ761607.4837-NODE-4837-length-11549-cov-439.915260_pt1 | contig 11549 bp, 11 predicted proteins | sample MGYA00511164_ERZ761607 | MGnify/ENA primary metagenome ERZ761607 (study PRJEB28899, sample SAMN02445080) | bioreactor sludge metagenome | biome: EBPR sludge | place: Australia: Brisbane, Thorneside Wastewater Treatment Plant | collected 2011-06-22 ...
AGCCGCCGAAGCAGCCGCGCATGATGTTGACCGAGAAGCGGATCATCTCGAAGGCCGGAATCTTCGCCTCGCCGTACGCGGGATGCGGCCGGCGCTGGAAGGGCGCGGCGAAGACGCCGTCCATCTCGGCGGTGGTGAGCGGAATCGGCGGCGGGTTGAGCCAGACGTCGCGCTCGCCGTGCGCCTGCACCAGCGCGCGCGCGTTGCCCGGGTTCGATTCGAGATGGAAGACGCGCGAGGCGTGCGCATAGAGCACCGGGTCGGCCGCAACCTGCTCGTACGACGGCAGGCGGATCGCCGTCTGCGCGCGCGCGAGCTTCGGCATGCGCGCGTAGGACTGCAGGTGGAGCTGGACGACCTGGCCGGCTGCCGGGGCCGATCGGGCTGCCCCCTTGCCGGCACCGTCGGCGCAGGCGGCGCCATCGGCAGCCGATGCGGTCATGGCGTAGGGATCGGCGTGGCGGATCAGCACCCCGGGTGTATCGACGGTCGTCGAGTCGATCTCGCTCCAGCCCTCGCCCGGCAGCCAGCCACGCGGCGCCATGAAGGCGCTGCCGCGCAGGTCGCGGATGTCGCCGATCTTCTCGCCGGCGGCGAGACGGTGCGAAAGTTCGACGACCGCCCGCTCGGCGTTGCCAAAGAGCAGCAGGTCGGCCTTCGAATCGGGCAGCACCGAGCGCCGCACCTTGTCCGACCAGTAGTCGTAGTGCGCGATTCGCCGCAGGCTGGCCTCGATCGAGCCGATGACGACGTTGCTGCCGGGAAAGGCCTCGCGGCAGCGCTGCGCATAGACGACCAGCGCGCGGTCCGGCCGCCGGTTGGCTTCGCCGTGCGGCGTGTAGGCGTCGTCGGAACGTGGCTTGCGGTCGGCGGTGTAGCGGTTGACCATCGAATCCATGTTGCCGGCGGTAACGCCAAAGAACAGGTTCGGCCTGCCGAGGGCGCGGAAGGCGGTCGCCGACAGCCAGTCGGGCTGGCTGATGATGCCGACGCGGAACCCCTGCGCCTCGAGCAGGCGGCCGATCAGCGCCATGCCGAAGCTCGGATGGTCGATGTAGGCGTCGCCGGTAACGAGGATGATGTCGCACGAATCCCAGCCGAGCGCGTCCATCTCGCTGCGCGACATCGGCAGGAATGGCGCGATGCCGAAACGGCTGGCCCAGTGCTTGCGCCAGGAGAAGAGGCTGCGCGGGGCAGCGGCGGTGACTGCTGCGGGCTGAGGGTTCATGGTGCGGCGATTCTACAGCAAGCGCCGGCGCGCGCCGGCAGAACCCGCCGCGCCCGCAAGCAACGGCGGTGATCGGCGGCAGCGGCAGTGACCGCCGGCGCTGCGGTGAAGACGGCCGACGGCGCCCTTCAGCCGCAGCTCAGCGGCCATCCCGGGCGCGGATCGCCGCCGCGATGTCGCGCGCGAGCGCGGCAATCGCCCGGCTGTGCGCTGCCGCCAGCGCGTCGTAGTCGCCGCCCTCGCCTGCCGGCACCGCTTCACGCAGCGTGCTGCGGCCGCTCGTCGCCGTGCCGCCGGCCGCCGTGCTGCGGACCACCCAGACGGCGTCGAGGACGCTCCCCTGGCCGCGGACCGAGTCGAAGCGCTGGATATCGACACTGACCCGGTACGCCGGGTCGAAGCTCTCGGCCAGCGGCCCGCTGACGACTCGCGGCGTACCGAGCAGGATCGCCAGGTCGTCCGCCAGCGTGCGTGCGATGCTGCTCGACAGCGGCGCCGCCCAGCGATTGAACTCGTCGACGAACACCCGGTTGGCGCCCCTGTGGACGACGAACTGTGGCCGGTCCACCGCTGCCGGCACGGCGACGCTGTCGACCGCCACGGCGACGCTCAACGGCGGACTCGCCGTGTCGGGAACGGCCGTCGCCGCCAGCGCGTAGAAGCGGGCCGGCGGCGACGCGCAACCCGCCAGCGACAGGGCCAGAACCAGGCCGACGATTCCTGCTGCACGCGCTCCGATCATTCCTGTGTCTCCTCGCTCTTGCCCCGCAGCAGCGCCTCCGGATGACGCTCGAGATAGTCGGCCAGGACACGGATCGACTGCGCCGCGCGCTTGACCTCGACGACGGTGGCCTGCAGCTCGGACATCAGCTGCGAGTCCGGAGCAACCGCCTTGCCGGCACCGGCGAAGGTGCGCTCGGCCGCCACCAGCGTGCGCCGCGTCTCGGCGATGGTGCTCGTCAGCTCCGGCGTCAGCTCGCCATCCCAGCGCTTCACCAGCGCATCGACGTCCTGCAGCGTTTTCGCCAGCGTCGCCAGCGACTGCTGCAGATCCCTGCCGATCGCCTCGAACGGCATCCCTTCGATCTTCGCCAGGATGTTCGTCAGGCGCGCCTCGATGTCGGTGAAACTGCCCTTGACCGACGGGAAGACCGGCGGATCGCTGTGCCAGTCGATCTTCGCCTTCGGTGCCTGCGGCACGTAGGTCAGCGCGACGTAGAGCTGGCCGGTGAGCAGGCTGCCAGGCTGCAACTGCGCCCGCAAGCCGCGTGCCACCAGCCCGTCCATCAACGCGTGCCGCACCGCCGGGGTGAGTGCCTTGCTGCCGCCAGTGAGCACCTGCGGATCGGCAAGTACGTCGATGAAGCGCTGCGGATACGCCGCCACCAGCACGCGTGCGCGCACCGAGACATCCTTCTTCCGCCGATCCGCTACCAGCCGGACCGAAACGACCTCGCCGATCGGCATGCCGAGGAAGGTCATCGGCGCACCGACCGCCAGCCCGCGCACCGACTCGTCGAAGTGCAGGACATAGTGGATCGAGCCGCGCTCCGGCGCCTTCATTGCCGCCACCTGGTCGCCGAAGAGCTCGAAGGCGGTGTCGGCCGCCGCCGGCTCGGCATCGGCGTTGTCCGCCGGCGTATCGAAGGCCAGACCGCCAATCAGGATCGAGGTCAGCGACTCGGTCCGCACCTCGAGGCCGTTGGCGTTGAGCGAGACGTCGAGTCCGCTCGCCTGCCAGAAGCGCGTCTCGTTCTTGACGTAACGATCGTAGGGCGCGTTGATGAAGACCCGGATCGTCAGCCCGCGGCCATCGTCATTGAGCTGGTACGACGCCACCTGGCCGACCTGCAGGCGCCGGAAGTAGATTGGCGTGCCGAAACCGAGCGAGCCGAGGTTGGCCGCGGTCAGCCGGAAATAGCGCCCTGGCGCATTGGCGGCGACGACCGGCGGCACCGCCAGCGCCGTGAACGAGCGCACCCGCTCGCTGCCCGTGCCGATCTGCATGCCGATGTACGACCCCGAAAGCAGGGTTCCGAGGCCGCTGACGCCGCCGGCCGCGATACGCGCACTGACGACCCAGAAGGCCGTGCCGTCGACCAGCCAGTCGCGCGCCGCCGGTGTCATCTGCACGCTGGCGAGAATCCGTTGCCGATCCGGCGCGACGCGCAGCGATTCGATGCGGCCGACGTCGACACCGTTGTACTTCACCGTCGTCTTGCCGGCCTCGAGCCCGTCGGCCGATGCGAAGCTGATCTCGATCGTCGGTCCCTCGGCGAGCAGCTTCTGCACAGCGATCCAGCCGCCGAGCAGGGCAGCGATGATCGGGATGATCCACACCGCCGACAGGCGGCTGCGCTTGCGCGCCGTCACCTCCGCCAGCGGCAGCTCGGCAGCCTGCGGCGCCGCCTCTCGTTCAGCCATCTCCGTGCCTCTCCTGTTGCGGCAGATCCCAGATCAGCCGCGGGTCGAAACTGTTCACCGCCAGCATCGTCACGACGACGACGCCGGCGAAGAAGATGACGCCTGCGCCCGGCTCGACCCACATCAGCGGCCGCAACTGGATCAGCGCGACGACGAAGGTGTCGACGAAGACGTCGAGCATCGACCAGCGGCCGATGAACTTCAGCAGGCGATACAGGCGGACGCGCTGCCCGTTCGACCGCACCGAACCGCGCTGCACCGTCAGCAGCAGGTAGGCGAGCGCGATCAGCTTGCCGAGCGGGATGGTGACGCTGGCGACGAAGACGACGATCGCCAGTGGCCACGACGTCGGCGACCAGAGTTCGACGACGCCCTGCATGATCGTGTCGCTGACGGCGCCGAGCGGCGTGTTGGTGGTCATCACCGGCAGCAGGTTGGCGGGAACGTAGAGCACCAGCGCGGTGATCGCCAGCGCCCAGCTGCGCTCGATGCTCGCCGGCCGCCGGCTGTGCAGCCGCTCGCCGCAGCGCGGGCAGTGGTCGACGCCGCCGGCCGCCGGCAGCCGGACGACGAGGCCGCAGGCCTCGCAACCGGCGAGCCCGAGCGAGCGAGCGCTGACGAACCCGGCAGTGCTCATCGCAGCGCCCTGGCGACGCCGCCTTGGTCGCTGCCGGCGGCCCATTCGATCCGCTCCCAGGCGAGACGCGGATCGAAGGTCGCCGCCATCGCCGCCAGCAGGAAGACCAGTGAACCGAGGACGAACAGCGCCAGCCCGGGAATGACCGTTGCCAGCTCGGCGATCTTGATCAGCGCGACGAGCACGCCGAGCAGCATGATCTCGATCATGCTCCATTCGCGGACGAACTCGTAGCCATGCAACAGCGTCGCCACCCAGTGCGGCGCCGGCGGCCGGCGAACGGCCAGCACCACCAGCAGCAGGCAGGCAATCTGGAGTGCCGGCGCGATGACGGCGGCGAAGAGGACGAGCATCGCCACCACCTGGCTGCCCTCGCGCCACATCGCGACGACGCCGCCGACGACGGTCGTGAACGCCTCGCGGCCGGCAACCGAGAGGCCGAGCATCGGCACCACGTTGGCAATCAGCAGCAGGATGGCGGCGGCCAGCGCCAGCGCCAGCGTCCGCTCGAGCGAGTCCGGCTTGTGTCGCCAGAGCGGCGCCCGGCAGCGCGCGCAGCGCGCCGTTTGGCGCAGCGGCACCAGCGGCAGCCGCTGCAGCAGGTCGCAGTCGGGGCAGGCCACGAGTCCGCGGTCGGCGACCGCGGCATCAGCGACGGCGGCCCCGGTCGTCGCCGGCCGGCCCGCGTGCGCCATCAGTCCGCTCTCCCGCTGGTCGTCATGGCGCCAGTTGCTGCAGGACGGCGCGCAGCGGTGCATCGGAAACACCGATCACCCCGTGATAGGGCTGATCCATCTCGAGGATCAGGAAGATCGCTGCCGCGATCGACAGCGCCACCAGCAGGTTGACCGCCATGATCGTCCGGCTGACCGCTGCGAAGAGGTTGATGCCGAAGCAGATGATCACCAGCCAGAGGAGCAGCACGGTGAGCAGCGGGATCGTCGTCGTGCTGCTGCTCTGGCTGCTCACGACACCGCCTGCCTGCGCCAGATTGCCGGTGAGCTGCAGCGCCCGCGCCAGTGCCACCTGCTCTGCCGTACCGGCTGGCGACAGCGCGCGCAGCATCTTCTCCAGCTCGTGGCAGCCACGGCCACCGCTCTCCGGCAACGCGCGATGCTCCCACAGGCGGGCGATCTCGGCCGAAACCAGCGCGTGCAAACGGGCACGCGCCGGGTCGCCTGCCGGACCGAGTTCGCGCAGGTTGGCGTCGAGTTGCATGATCTGTGCCGCCGCCGCCTCGATCTCGCGTGAAACGGCGTCGAAAGACTGCATCTTCGAGGAAATGATCAGGCTCATCAGCAGCGCCGCCAGTGTTGACAGGAAGCCGATACCGATGCGCACCATCCATTTGGTGTCCTCGTCGAGATGGCGGCCGGGCAGCCGGTCGCGCAGGAGGGTGCCGGCGAGCGCACCGCCGAGCACCGCCAGCGCAACGAGGGGAGCGATGACGAAGGGGTTCATCTGCCGCAGCGCCGGCGCTGCGGGCGGACACCCCGCAGGGTGCGGTGGATCATCGTCTGGTCATGGCTGGTCACGCGCTCTCCTTCTCGCAGCCTGGCGCACCGGCAGTGGCTGCCGCCGGCCGGCGCCTGCCCGGCAGTCGCCGGCCAAGGCCGATTCTACTCCGTTGCCGGGCTGTGCTGGCTGCCGCCGTGCCAAACGGACGCCACTTCGCGGCGGCTGCCGCGAGGCGGCGCCGCAGGCGCCGAGCGCCCGTAAGCTTTCGCCCCGGCCGGCGACCAATCGGCTACCATCCCGACCCACCTGCCCTGGAGCACGCCGCATGCACCGCCGTACCCTGCTGCAACGATTGTCCGCCGCCCTCCTCCTGCTCGCCGGCCTAGTCGCTCCGCTACCCGCCGCCGAGCCGCCGCTGCGTCTTGGCGTCGGCCTCTTCCAGCCGGACCGCGAGAAGAACGACGCCACCTACCGGCCGCTCGCCGAGTTCCTGGCGCAGCGGCTGGCGCGACCGGTCGAGCTGCGCACCGTCGATAGCTGGGAAGGACTCGCCAAGTCGCTCGCCAACGGCGAAACCGACATCGCGCTGCTCGGACCCTGGGGCTACGTTCTCGCCAACCATGAGGCCGGCGCGCAGGCCGTCGCGACCATCCTCTACGACGGCAAACCCGAGTACCTTGCGATCATGATCACCCATCCGGCGTCGGGAATCTCGTCGCCGGCCGACCTCAAGGGCAGAACCTTCGCTTTCGGCGACAAGGGTTCGACCTCCGGCTACCTGATCCCGCTGCACTACTTCATGCAGCAGGGGATCGATCCGGCGCGCCACTTCGGGCGCGTCCTGCACACCTCGCACCAGGCGATCGAGAAGCAGGTCAGCGAGCGCGTGCTCGATGCCGGCGCCGACTACAACCGCAACCGCAACGCGATGATCGAACAGGGGCTGATCCGGGCCGAGGACTCGAAGATCATCTGGACCTCAGCGCCGCTGCCGAACGACGCCGTCGCCGTGAACAGCAGCCTGGCCAACGATGCCGCCTTCATCCGCCGGCTGCGCGACGCGCTGGCCGACGTCGGGCCGGCACTGAAGGCGCAGCCGAAGCTGCTGCCGGCGCATTACACGGGTTTCGTCGCCACCGACAATGCGTTCTACAAGCCGATCCGTGACGCCGGACTGGCGACCGGCAAGCTGCGCCCGAAGTGAGCCACGCAGCCGGCATGACGCAGGCGACCGGGCGACCGGGCGGTGGCCGGTCGGGTTTTGTCGCGCTCGGCGTCGGCTACCTGCTACTGATCCTCGCCTGCCTGTGGACCCTCGCCGCCAGCGGCGACCTCAGCGGCGGCCGCAACCCGCTCGCCAACCTGCAGAAGACCGTCGGCGAATTTGCCTCGCCGAGCTTCCTCGACCTCTGGTTCGGCAACCCGCGCCTCGAGTACCGCAGCGACGACGGCAGCCTGCTGCGCGTCGAGGACCGGCGCGCCGTCGAGGCAGACTTTCTCGGCGAACTCGGGCGGGCGAGCTGGACGACCTTCCGCATCGCCACCCTCGGCTCGCTGCTCGGCGCCCTGCTGGCGCTGCCGCTGGCGGTGCTGACGGCGCGCAACCTCGGCGCACCGCGCGCCGCCGCCTGGCTCGCCAAGGCCGCGCTCGACGCTGCGCGCTCGATCCACACGCTGGTCTTCGGCCTCGTCCTCGTCGGCATCGTCGGCCTCGGACCGACCGCCGGCATCCTCGCCATCGCGCTGCATTCGTCGGGCACCTACGGCAAGCTCTTCGCCGAGTCGATCGAGAGCCTCGACATGGCGGCGATCGATGCCGTCCGCGCCGTCGGCGCCAGCCCGCTGCAGGTCTTCTTCAATGCCGTCTGGCCGTCGGTCTTGCCGCAGTTCGTCTCCAGCCACCTCTACGTCTGGGAGTTCAACATCCGCGACTCGACGATCCTCGGCATCGTCGGCGCCGGTGGTCTCGGCATGCTGATCAGCGAAGCATGCGCGCTCTTCCAGTGGGGACGGCTGTCGACGATCCTGATCGTCGTCGTCCTGCTCGTCGCCTCGTTCGACGCGCTCAGCCGGCGGATCAGGAAGGCGCTGCTGTGAAGGCGCTGCCCGCTGTCACCCCTGTCGCCGGCAGCCTCGAGACACCCGTCATCGAGCTGCGCGGGCTGCGCTGCACGCTCGGCGAGCGAACGCTGCTGACCATCGACTCGCTGGCGATACGCGCCGGCGAGCGCGTCGCTGTCGTCGGCCACAATGGCGCCGGCAAGTCGACGCTGCTCAAGCTCCTCGGCGGCTTCATCACGCCGACGCAGGGAAGCGTCCGCGTCCTCGGGCAACCGCTGGCGCAGTTGCCGCAGGCCGGGCTGCGGCAACTGCGCCGCGACGTCGGCCAGGTCATGCAGGGGCTGCACCTCGTCCCTCGCCTGTCGGCGCTCGACAACGTCCTCGTCGGCTGCCTCGGACGGGTCGGCGGCTGGCGGAGCTGGACGCGTTTCTTTCCCGCGAACGAGGCCGCCGCCGCCCGCCAGGCGCTGGACGCAGTCGGCCTCGGAGACCGCTGCGCGACACGCGCCGATCGCCTCTCCGGCGGCGAGCGGCAGAAGGTGGCGATCGCCCGCCTGCTGCTGCAACGGCCACGCCTGATCCTCGCCGACGAGCCGACGGCGGCACTCGACCCGGCGGCAGCCGGCGAAATCTGCGCGCTGCTGGCGAACACGGCCGGCACGGGTGCCGGCGTGACGCTGCTCAGCGTCGTGCACAGCCCTGCCCTGCTGCCGCTGCTCTGCGAGCGCGTCATCGGCCTCGCCAATGGCCGCATCGTTTTCGACCTGCCGCTGGCGGCAGTCGGCGACGACGAGCTCGCCCGCCTCTATCACGCGCCGGCTCTGCCGCGACCACTGCCCGCAGCGGACGCGACTAGTGCTGTACAACGGGCGCCAGCGCTGGACGGCGGCGCGTGACGTCGGCGAACTCATCCAACCGTTGCCGGCAAGCCTCAGGCGCTATCATCCGGCGCAACGCTACTTCCTGCTCGAACAGCGCGCGGTCGATGAAGATCGCCTGGCCGACACGCAGAACACCGTCGCCGACATCATCCGTCTCGAAACCAGCAGCGTGCCGGCTGACGTGCAACGCGCCGTATCGCGTCTCGCGGGGCACCTGCGGGGCGCCGAGTACGCTAGCCTGCGACGCGCTTTCGTCGTCTGGATCAACCGGGTGGTCCTGCGGCGCCTGATGCCCGGACAGGAGATACCCGAAGTCAGGGAACTACAGGAGATCGACACCATGCTTGCCGAAACCGTCGAGGAATGGACCAGACAGTGGAAAGAGGATGGCCTCCGCCAAGGAATGGAGGAAGGCCTCCGCCAAGGACTGGAGGAAGGCCGACAGCAGGGGCTGCAGCAGGGGCTGCACGAAGGCGAGGCCGCGCTGCTGCGCAAACTCCTCGAACGTCGCTACGGCGCCTTGCCGACCTGGGTACGCGACAAGCTCGCGCAGGCCGCTCCTGAACAACTGGAGGCCTGGGCCGTCGAGATCCTCGATGCCCGCAGCCTCGAAGACGTCTTCCGCGACACGAACTAGCGAAAGCGGGCGGGCGCTGCCTGCCTGGACTTCGCGCTTCGCGCGCTCAGCCCAACCTGCGGGTGTGTGAGGCCGGCGGTGCCCGCACACCTCGCTGCCGGACGACGCTTCCGGGCGGCTGCTGCGGCAAGCAGCGATTGCCGATGGACCACCTGCCGCGGCATCCTGGTACACCCGACACCGGTGCGCCGGGGTTCCCGCTGGCGACACCGATGAGCATCATCGACGAGGGTCACCGGGACATCGCGTTCATCGGCCTGCACGCTGCGCTCCTCGGCCTGGAAAATCGTCTCCAGAGGGCGGAACACTTTCTTCAGGTCGTCGTCGTCTCAGATCGGCCCAAGACAGCATGGCCGTTCCCGTGGGAGCAGCCGTTTGCGGACAGAGTTTCCGCCAGGCGACGGGCGCAACTGCGACGCATGTCGCAACGCCGCCGCACCCGAAGCTGTACGCCGCAGGCGCCGGCATCATTGCAGAGCATGGAGCATGACTCCAAAATGGCAACCATGATCGAGCGCATTCTCTCCTCGGCACTTCGCGATGCTCCGGCGAACACTCCCACCGTGGCGCTGGTCGGAGCGCGCGACGCAGGCAAGACGACGCGCGCGCTGGCGCCCTTCGAGGTGCTGGAAGTTGGCGATCGTTCCACCCACGAAGACAGCGACCGGGTCGCCACGCAGGTGCAGGCGATTCCGCTGGCCGCGCTTGCCCGGGAACTGCGGCTGGCGTGCGCGGCGACGCCAGCGCTCGCCGCAACGGGTTCATCGACCGGCGCCTCGCGCCGCCGGCGATGACGAAGACTGCCGGCCGCGTCTGCCCGCTCGCCTACCGCTATGGCGCCGCCGCACTGGCGGGTGCGCCCGAGCGGGTGGTCGACACCCTCTACGTCGTCGGCGGCCTGTACGGCAACCTGCCGGCGCTGGCGCGCGTCAGCGCCCTGTTCGCCGCCGAACGTGGCAGCGCGGCGCTCTGTTTCAACGGCGATTTCAACTGGTTCAACGTCGACGACGCCAGCTTCGTCGCGATCAATGCGGCGGTCCTCGCCAGCGACGCAATCGTCGGCAACGTCGAGGCCGAACTCGGCGCACCGGACGCCGGTGCCGGCTGCGGCTGCGGCTATCCGGAATCGGTCGACGACGCCGTCGTCGAGCGCTCGAACCACATCCACGCGCTCCTGCAGGCGACCGCCACACGCCATCCGGCGATCGTCGGGCACCTGGCGAAGCTGCCGATGTTCGCCCGCTACCGGGTCGGAGAGACGGCGGTTGGCGTCGTGCACGGCGACGCCGATTCGCTGGCCGGCTGGCGCTTCGCTGCCGCCGCGCTCGACGACGCCGGCAATCGGCAGTGGATCGACGAGGCGTTCGCCGCCGCCGCGGTCGATGTCTTCGCCAGCACGCACACCTGCCTGCCGGCGCTGCGCTCGTTCGGCGGCGGCCGCCGGCCGCGCATCGTCATCAACAACGGCGCGGCGGGGATGCCCAACTTCGCCGGCGAGCCGGATGGGCTGCTGACCCGCATCGCGCTCGCGCCGTCGCCGCACCCGACGCTCTACGGCCTGCGTGCGGCCGGACTGCATGTCGACGCGCTGCCGATCGCCTTCGACAGCGCGCGCTGGCAGGAGCAGTTTCTCGCCAACTGGCCACCTGGCTCGGCTGCCTGGTTGTCGTACTTCGAGCGCATCCGCAACGGGCCGCCGTTCAGCCGGCAGCAGGCGATGCCGCCTGCCAGCGAGCCGCTGGCGTAGCCGGGACGAGCCGCAGCGGCCTCAGCCGCCGCTACCGAGGATGCGGGCGATCTGGTCGAAGAACAGGCAATAGACGGCGATCGGCAATGGCAGGCCGAGCAGCGTGCCGCTGAGGTAGGCGCGGAAGGGGATTCCCGACAGGCCGAGGGCGACGTTGAGCGCCGGCATCGTCTGGAACATCAGGCGCAGGCCGGCGACCGCCAGCTCAGGCGATGAATCGAGCTGCGCGAAGAGCCGCCGCGCCCACGGCTGGTGGAATTCCCGCAGCGCGTTGCCGCCGATCTGGCGGACGACGAGGAAGGTCGCGGCGCACGCGGTGGCGGCGGCGAGATAGGTGAGCACGCCGCCGTGCGCCGGCCCGAGGGCCACCACCGCCGCCGCCAGGAAGAGCCAGCCGGGAACCTGCAGCAGGTTGCCGAGCGCGAACAGGCCGACGTAGATCAGGAAGCCCCACACCGGGTGCAGCAGCAGGCGCT
>ERZ761607.4838-NODE-4838-length-11549-cov-5.351575_pt1 | contig 11549 bp, 8 predicted proteins | sample MGYA00511164_ERZ761607 | MGnify/ENA primary metagenome ERZ761607 (study PRJEB28899, sample SAMN02445080) | bioreactor sludge metagenome | biome: EBPR sludge | place: Australia: Brisbane, Thorneside Wastewater Treatment Plant | collected 2011-06-22 ...
CAGGGAGCATGCTCCCTGAATTCCCCGCCTCACCCCGCGAGGGGAGAAGGGAGCGTCGTGAGTCGCTTGCGCGACTTTCACAGTAAGGCAATTGCGTCGGGTCGGGGTGTCTTGACGCCGGACCCATGGCGTCGTTGCGGCAGCACTTACGAATGCTGTCTTTCCTGAAAATGCCGGCCCACAAGGAACGGAGGATTGCGTGAACGAGATCGTTTCACAACTGCTCGAAGAGCATCGAAACCTGGGGAAACTGGTCGGACTGCTGGATCGCCTTCCTGTTGACACGACTGATCCGAAGCTCGACGAGATCACGCTGCTGGTTGACGTCTTTTCTTACCTGACTTGCTTCCCGGATGTCCGTCATCACCCGGTCGAAGACCGAATCGTCGCCAGTCTTCTCGCCAAGAATGCGCTGTCGATCGACACCGCTGACGAAATCGACAGGCAACATCGTGTACTGGCCAGGCAGGGCACGGACTTGATGCGCGACCTTGAATCGGCTGCCCGTGAGGAAACCACCTCCTGGCAAGCTGCTGCAGATAGCGCCCGACTCTACGCTGAACGCCTTCGTCACAATATGGCGGTCGAAGAGCTCGCCGTCTTTCCCGTGGCTGAAAAGCGCCTTGGCGACGCCGATTGGCGTGCGATTGCCGCTCTATCGACAGTCGAGCCGGAAGATCCCCTCTTTGTTTCGCGGACCGAGAAACGCTTCGCCGACCTGCGTAGAGTGATCGCTACAGAAGCAGATTGCGACTGTTTCGAGAATCCCGAAGCAGAGAGGTGATTGTCGACCGAGGTGCTCGTTTCACGATCTCTCAGCGAGGGCTTCCCCTTTGTCGGCAGAGCACCTGTCTGACACGGCATGACTAGTGTAGTTGTGCGCGGGCTCCTTGCACCAATCGTTATCGGCGCTGGACCGGGACACGTCAAGAGGCCACTTAAGCCGGGCGTAAGCGAACGGCACATCCGCGGGTGGCACCACGAATCTGGCGGCGTGTTGGCGTCGCCGTATCGCCGCGCCGAGCGGCGCACATGCTGACAGACTCCCAGCTCGGCCCGGCAACGGTCATTTTCGCGGGAGTTCTGTCATGGCCCTATCTCACGCCAATTCCGGCGATCTGGTTAACATCAACGATGCCGCGGCCGTGCTCGCCAGCAACACGTTAGCGACGCTGGTTCGCGATGATCATATCGAGATCTTCCGCCTGGTCCTGAGCGCCGGAGCACACATGCAGCACCGCCGGACTTACACCAGCGGGCGCTCTGCGGTAGAGTGCGCATCCTGTCCCTTGACGTCGTCGAGGGGCAGGGCTTGACCGCCAGCCATGGCGATGACAACGGGCGACCCGAAAACGGCCATGCACATTACCCAGCACACCGACTACGCACTGCGCGCACTGATCTTCCTCGGGACCAATGAGGACCGTCTGGTGACCATCCAGGAAATCGCGGACCGCTTTTCCGTGTCGCGTAACCACCTGATGAAGGTCGTCAGTGGCTTGATCCGTGGCGGTTTTGTCGAAGGCTTGCGTGGCAAGGGGGGTGGCTTGCGACTGGCGCGTCCGGCGGCGACCATCGTCGTCGGCCATGTCGTCCGTCACATGGAGTCGGGCATGGAACTGGTCGAGTGCTTCGGCCCGAACTGTGCCTGCATTCTCGATCCCGATTGCCAGTTGAAGCTTGCGCTTTCAAACGCACTGGCGGCCTTTCTCAAGGTCCTCGACGGCGTAACGCTCGTCGATCTGCTGGGCAAGAGCGAACGCGTGATCCTGCACGTCCTGCAAGCTTCGGCGCTTCCTTCCAGGTAAGTTCTTCGTCCTTCTGCAATTGGCAGCAGTCGCGCCGCCTCTGCATACTCTGACTCGGTGATTTGTAAGAGGTACGTAGCTTGCATCTTCTAAAAGAGGCATTTACAATGCCTCTTAATGGATTTTGCCTCGGTCTCGTTCTCTTCAACTGCTGTCACCGACATCGTAAAGGAGCTTCATCATGCAAAACACACGCAGGCTTTGGATCTGGCTGGCGCTGATCTGCTTGCTCTCATTCGCCGCTCTGGGCTGGGTTGGCCGCGAAATATTTGTGCACGCACCGCCGATTCCGAAACAGGTGGTGAGCAGCCAGGGCGACGCCCTGTTCTCGGAAGGGCAGGTGCAACGCGGTCAGGAAGCATGGCTGGCTGGCGGTGGCCAGCAACTGGGCTCGGTCTGGGGACACGGCAGCTATCTGGCGCCGGACTGGTCGGCCGACTGGCTGCATCGAGAGGCAATCGCGCTGCGCGAAATCTGGGCGCAGCGCGATTTAGGCGTCGCTTTCGCGCACCTGCAGCCTAGCCAGCAGGCGCAACTCGACGCCCGCCTGAAGACCGAGATGCGCCGCAATACCTACGACGCGACGAGCGGCGTGATCACTTTGAGCGCCGATCGCGCAGCGGCAGTGGCGAAGGTGGCGCAGCACTACATCGATCTTTTTGGTATCGATCCTGGGCTGGACGCATTACGCGAGCAGTTCGCGATGCCAGCCAATATCCTGCGCGACGCCGCTGACCGCCAAGCGCTGGCAGCCTTCTTCTTCTGGAGCGCGTGGTCGGCAGCGACCGACCGTCCGGGAGAAAATCAGTTGAGCTACACCAGCAACTGGCCGCACGAGCCGCTGGTCGGCAACACCCCGACCGCCGGCACCGGCATCTGGTCGATCGCCAGCGTGATTCTCATGCTCGGCGCGATCGCGGCGATGATCTTCTTCCACTCGACCGCTCACGAAGCAGGCGATCCGACGCCGCCACGGGCCGACCCGCTATTCAACATGAAGGTGACGCCGTCGATGCTGGCCACCAGGAAGTACTTCTATGTGGTCATTGCACTGATTCTCGCGCAGGTCGGCATGGGCGTCATCACCGCACACTATGCCGTCGAGGGGACGAGCTTTTTCGGCTTTCCTCTCGCCGAAATCCTGCCGTTCACCGTTAGCCGCACGATACATACCCAGTTCGCCGTGTTGTGGATTGCCACCGCCTGGCTGGCAACGGGACTCTACATCGCACCGGCGATTTCCGGGAGTGAACCGAAGTTCCAGCGCCTCGGTGTCAATGTGCTTTTCTACGCCTTGTTGCTGATCGTCGCCGGGTCTACGGTCACCGGTTGGCTGGGCACTCTCCAGAACCTGGGCAACGACTACAGCTTCTGGATCGGCAACCAGGGCCTGGAGTACACCAGCATGGGCCGTGTCTGGCAGATCCTGCTCTTCGTCGGCCTGCTGATCTGGGTCGGTCTGCTCGGTCGCGCTCTGATGCCCGCTTTGCGTACACCATCCGAAAGCCGCGGCCTGATCGCCATGGTCTTCCTCGCCGCAATGTGCATCGGCGGCTTCTATGCCACCTCGCTGGCCTGGGGTCAGCAGACACACTACGCGATGATCGAATACTGGCGCTGGTGGCTGGTCCACCTGTGGGTCGAAGGCTTCTTCGAGGTCTTTGCCACCGCCGTCATCGCGCTGCTGTTCACTCGTCTTGGCCTGATCCGTGCGGCAACCGCCAACAGCGCGATCATCCTGGAAACCATCGTCTTCATGTTCGGCGGCATTCTCGGCACCCTGCACCACCTGTACTTCACGGGCACGCCGACGTCGGTGATCGCCATCGGCGCCATGTTCTCGGCCCTGGAAGTCGTACCACTGGCCATGATCGGCGTCGAAGCATGGCGCAACTATCAGCGTTCGCAGGCCGCCCCCTGGGTGCAGGCGTACAAGTGGCCGATTCTGTGCTTCATCGCCGTTGGCTTCTGGAACGTCGTCGGCGCTGGCCTCCTGGGCTTCACGCTGAATACGCCGATTGCTCTTTACTACATGCAGGGAATGAACATGACCGCAGCGCACGGTCATGCGGCTCTGTTTGGCGTTTATGGAATGCTCGGCATCGGTCTGCTGCTGTTCTGTCTGCGTGGTCTCTCGGAGCGTGCGGCGTGGTCCGACAAGTTGCTCGCGCTGACCTTCTGGTCACTCAACATCGGTCTGGCGATGATGGTCTTCATGTCGCTCGTGCCGGCCGGTATCTACCAGGCGTGGGCCAGCATCAGCGAGGGAGTGTGGTTTGCGCGTTCGCCGGCTTTCGTGCATTCGTCGTGGATGGAAACCTTCGTCTGGTTGCGCGTCCCGGGAGACATCGTTTTTGCTCTCGGTACGCTGTGCCTGGCCGTTTTCGCTGGGCGCTTGCTGATCGTCCGGCGTAGTCCGGCAGCTGTCGCCAGCGCCAACGCGTTTGCCGGCAAGACGATGTAGGACTGGATCAGGTGAGAGCTCGCGGGGCGAGGGTCGGTGGCCCTTGCTCCGCACGTCCGTCTGCCGTTGTACAACCAATCCGCACGGCGCGAGACCACCAGACCATGCCAAACGCCGCGGCCAGCCCGAGAAAGCGCGGCATCGAGACGGAGCCCATCGTCGACCCGGAGGCCAAGGTCTATCCACGCTCAACAGAGGTTGTGGTGGGAGGGATCATCGGCTGGAACCGGCGATGCCAACGGTCAAAGGTGCCAAGAGCGCCTAGGGTAGGGCCGTGGCGGGCACCGGAGCCTGTTCCTGCCCTACCAGTATTTTTCGAAAGCCATCTCACCGAGCACCCCACGCCGCGTGGTTCGAAAGCCGCGCTCGCTGAACAGAGCACGCAGCTCGCGAGACATTTCCGGGTTGCCGCAGACCATGACCCGTGAGTGTTCCGGATCGAGGTCCACGCCGGCGGCCGTGGTGAGGCTGCCGTCCGCCAGCAAGGCGGGAATGCGTTGCGACAAGTGCGTTACGCCGGGCTCGCGAGTCACCACTGGCAGGTACTGCAAGCGTGCAGCTGCGGTCGCCGCCTTGCTCTCCCGCGCCAAGCGCTCGAGTTCTTCGGCATAGGCGAGCTCCGCAGCACGGCGGACGCTGTGCACGACGACGATCCGGGAAAAGGCGGCCCACACGCCCGCGTCGCGAAGCATCGACAGGTAGGGACCGAGCCCCGAGCCGCTGGCTATCAGCCAGAGATCGCTGCCGGGCGCGAGGGCGTCGAGCGTCAGGAAGCCATAGCTTGCCTTTTCGACTTCCACGGGATCGCCAACTCGGCAGTCGTCCAGCCGGCGGGAGAAATCGCCGCCAGCCACCAAGGTACAGAAGAACTCGAGATGCGCGTCGGCCGGCGCAGAGGTGATCGATAGGGGTCGGAATATCGTCGGACCCGAGGGTGCCGGCAGGCCCAGGCGCGCGTAATGCCCGGGAGTAAAGCGGAATCGACTGTCTCGCGTCACTCGAAGCGACAGCAAACTGGGGGTCCAGCGGTGTATCCAGACAACTTCCTGTGGCGTGGCTGCCGCTGGCGCTCGTGCAGCCGTTCCGCTCGGCGCGGCACTCTCGGCGACGGGTGTGCTGGAATTCGAGGGGTCAGCGGGAGAAGTCATTGGCTCAGGGTTCCGTATGGCGCTTGCTCGTGCTTGGCGAGGGTGAAGGAAGCCTTGCCGGCCGACGCAGCCGCCGTGTTCAAAGTGGCTGTCATGACAGAAACTGTGCGCGATATTGGCAAGCTTGTCGACAAGATCCCTAGGAGGTGGGCTACGTCGGTCTTGATCCTGGTGCCGTCCGTCCATCCGGTGAAGGAATATCCCGATCCTACGCTTCGCCCTGTACAGCCACGTCGGCCGTCCTTCGGATCCGTCGACAAGGCGACCAGCAGGCGAAGGATGCGGAGAACGCATGCCGGGCAGTTAGTGCTGTCGTAGATTCGTGCACCTAAATAGCAAAGTCGACCGCTCACGAAGCAAAACCTGCGAATAGTTGACCTTTGTCAACAACTATTCCCCGGCCGAGGCGTAAACCGTCACCACAGTTTGGCGTTTTGCCGGCTGCATGGACAAGTTGGAGGATCCTAGAAAATGACGACTCATCGCAAATTGGGTAGTGCCGGCATATTGTTTGCCGCCGTTTTGCCATTGGCATTGAGCAATGCCTTCGCACAGGAGGATGCCAAGAAACCGATTTCACAGGTCGAACAGAGCTATCAGGCCGGCGACTCGTCGCCGGTCGGCAAGGCCGACATGCATCAGAACATCAACCCGAAAGCACCTCCGATGACCAAGGAGGAATTCGAGAAGGCCAAGAACATCTACTTCCAGCGTTGTGCCGGTTGCCATGGCGTGTTGCGCAAGGGCGCGACCGGCAAGCCGCTGACTACCGACAAGACGCTGGCCAGTGGTACCGAGTACCTCAAGGTCTTCATTCAGTACGGTTCGCCGGGCGGGATGCCGAACTGGGGTACGTCCGGTGAACTGAGCGAAGCTGAAGTCGATATGATGGCGCGCTACGTGCAGCAGGAACCGCCGGTGCCGCCGGAATGGGGCATGAAGGAGATGATGGCCTCGCTGAAGGTCAACGTCCCGCCCGAGCAGCGCCCGACCAAGAAGATGAACAAGCTGGACCTGGACAACCTCTTTTCGGTGACCCTGCGTGACGCCGGAAAGATTGCCCTGATCGACGGCAAAACCAAGAAAATCGTCAAGATCCTGCCCACCGGCTACGCCGTGCACATTTCGCGGATGTCGAAATCTGGGCGCTACCTGTACGTGATCGGTCGCGATGCGCGCATCAACCTGATCGACCTGTGGATGCCTGAGCCGACCAACGTCGCCGAGATCAAGGTAGGCCTCGAAGCGCGCTCGGTCGATACCTCGAAGTACAAGGGCTACGAAGACAGGTACGCGATTGCCGGTACCTACTGGCCGCCGCAGTTCGTGATCATGGACGGTGATACGCTGAATCCACTAAAGATCGTATCGACGCGCGGTTCAACGGTCGATACGCAGGAATACCATCCGGAACCGCGCGTAGCGTCGATCGTTGGCTCGCACTACAACCCCGAGTTCATCGTCAATGCCAAGGAAACCGGCAAGATCATGGCGGTTAACTACTCGGACCTCAAGAATCTGAAGATAACGATCATCGACGCTGCACGCTTCCTGCATGACGGAGGCTTCGACTCGACGGGTCGCTATTTCATGGTTGCCGCCAACGCCTCGAACAAGATCGCCGTGGTCGATACCAAAGAAGACAAGCTGGCGGCGTTGGTCGATGTCGGCAAGATCCCGCACCCTGGACGCGGCGCCAATTTCGTCCATCCAAAGTTCGGTCCGGTATGGGCGACCAGCGATCTTGGCGACGAGTTTATCAGCCTCATCGGCACCGATCCGGTCAAGCACAAGGCACAGGCCTGGAAGGTTGTGCAAACGCTGACGGGGCAGGGGAGCGGCTCGTTGTTCCTCAAGACGCATCCGAAATCGACCAACCTGTGGGTCGATACACCGCTCAATCCGGAAGCCAAGATCAGTCAGTCGGTTGCCGTCTTCGACATCAAGAACCTGGACAAGGGTTTTGAAATCCTGCCCATCGGCGAGTGGGCCGACCTTGGCGACGATGGTGCCAAGCGCATTGTTCAGCCCGAGTACAACGTGGCCGGCGACGAGGTCTGGTTCTCGGTGTGGAGTGCCAAGGACAAGCAGTCGGCACTGGTTGTCGTGGACGACAAGACCCGCAAGCTGAAAGCGGTGATCAAGGATCCGGAGTTGATCACGCCGACCGGCAAGTTCAACGTGTTCAACACCCAGCACGACGTCTATTGAGTTAGTCTCCAGCGACAATGGCGCAACGGGGGCTCGCACAGCCCCCTTTGCCTTTGTTGGGTCCTGGCGTGTTTTGCCGGCCGGCCGTCATTCGAGCCCTTGGGCGCATCGGCTACAATGCCCACCAACTGACGACAGGCGTTTGCCTGATGGTCGCCACGTGCACAGGCGCCGCACAATACTGCAGACATCGCCTGCCACTTGCCATCAGCCGCCCTGTCCCTGCCATGCTTGTTGCCGGTGTTTCATTGCCTGGCAGATGCGCTGCTGCAGGCGTTGAGGCAGGCATTTACGTGCTTATTTTGGTACGTCTCCCAAAATAAATCAGGCCAACGGTGAGCGCTGCAACAAGTAGCATCATCGGCTCAAGCGATTCGCCCAGTAATAACGATGAAAATCCTAGCGTAAGAAATAGTTGAAGCAACTGAACCTGACTAACCTTCGCAATTCCGCCCATGAGCAAGCCGCGATACCAGAAGAAAAAACCAATCCACTGGCTCATCAATCCCAAATAGACAAAAGCAAGCCATCCTGTTACGGGAACTGCGGTCAAGCTGACGGGGCTTACGGATAGCATTAACGGCAGCGTAATGGGCAAGCCAAAAATAAGCGCCCAGGAAATCGCTTCCGGGCCGCTTATATACTTTGTTGCGATTGCCCCACAGGCATAACCAAGTCCTCCGAGAAAAACCCCCGCCAGCAGTAGCGCATCAGGGATGTGTAATCCTCCCGAGGCGCGAATCCACGCGTATCCGCAGACCAGACCGGTGCCAACTGCCGCACAAGCCCAGAAGGCGCGTGGCAAGCGTTCGCGGTTCAGCGTTGCTCCGATAACGGCTGTGGCGAGAGGAAGAATGCCGTTGATGACCGCCGAGTGGCTCGATGACACCCATTGCAGCGCAATGGTATTGAGCAATGGCCAGCCAAAAACAACGCCCACCGTCGTGCCAATCAAAGGCCACCAAGCCTCACGGGGAGGCGGTTTCTTGTTCGCCAGAAGCAGGTAGGCAATTCCAGCGACTGCGGCCAATACAGCGCGACCGGACCAGATAAACCATGCCGACATAAGGTCGCCGGAAAGTGCGATTTTAGTCACCGGCATTGTCAGACTGAAAATGAGTACGCCAAGAGCGCCCAACATCAAACCACGGACAGACGGCGTCATGTAGAATTAATTCCCGAGTTAAGATCATAAAATTATTATGAAAGCGATTATAGCACTCGTCGCCTGAGTTGTTTCTCGTCGCCGTGGAGCTGTTGTTAAAAAACAGGAGCGACTCGATTGAGTCGCAAGCCGCTACTTCTGGACGTTGCTGAACCTGACGATGCTGAAGGCCGTTCTTGATTTTTCCGCATGGCTTTTGGCGACCCACTAGAGACGGTCAACATTGCGAGGAGAAAGTCGTAGAAAGACAAGTCGAGCGGTCGCATCCTCGTGGTCCTGACGCCATGCTTGGAATCGAAGGTCCGCCCGCTGGTGTTCCATTGAAACGCTTCGACTGCAAGTGCGCCCCGCAACTCTAGAGCGTTGCGTGGACGTCCTTGGCGGCAGTAGTCAGCTTATCGAGGGATTCCTCGAGGCAATCGCTTTGATTCAGTGTCTGCAGCCACAAGGGAAGGGCGGGGCTCACGCTCTTCCAGCAGAGAGGGATCAGCAGACCGAAGCCAGCGCGCTTGTTGCGTAGCCGGGCAATGTTCAGCTCTTCCTGGCATTCTGGCGATGCAAAGTATGCCGGGCTGAGGATGGAGACGACCTTTCGGCAGCTCTCGATCGCCCGATCGATGTCGTCCTGGTACGACTTTCCTTTCTGAATCGAGAGGCGGAAGTCGAACACCGTGGTGGACTGACTGATCGCCGCGAGTTCGCGCTTGAACGCGTCAGCGGCATCTGCGTTGTGACTGCTGAAGCTAAGGAACACATCGTAATGTGGGGCAACTGGCGGAGGCGCACTGAGCGAGGCGCCTCTTGTCCGCGAGCCCTCGCCATTCTCGGCGAGCGTTTTCATCAACGTCAGCAACGCGGGGGCGCGACCTGGATCGCGCTCGAAGATCATCAGCTGGGAGACGGGAAGCCCACGGCGCATCCATTGGATGGCTGCGCTCACGAGTGCCTCCATCATCAGCAGCGCTGACCAGCGTTGATCCCCAGAGGCAAGGATGGGCATCGCAACGCGTCTATCTTCCTGGTCGGACAGGAAGGGGAAGAGGCCGCGAAAGAGGGCGCTTACCGTTTCGGGGGGACTGCCGAGCTCGTGGGGCTCGAAGACGGCGAGACGCCGCGCACCGCGCCATGCGGAGTGATCGTCGATTTCGCGAGAAAGCCAGAAGCCGGATGTGTTGCGTAGATCGACGGCTTTGTCCAGCGCCAGTTCTGCCACTGACAGGCCACTTCTGTGTAGGGCGCCGATCAGGGATGTGGGCGTCGGAACGTAGTCGTCGGGGAAGGCGGATGCCACGAGAAGGTCGACCGCCTCGTGGCGTCCCAGCTCGGTGATGTCGCCGAGAAACAGCGATATCAAGTGCTCGGTTTGACCGTCAAACACCTGGATTTCATATATTTTTTCCATTGCAGTCTCCTGGCTTGGTGCTGCTCTGAATCAGTCCTCTTGCTTATCGGCCACGGCCGTGGGGTCGCTAAACAATCTCCCTGCCTTGGTCGGGCAAGCGCCCCCAGGCAGGCAGGAGAGCTTGTCATGCACTTGCTCACGGCGGGGCATTTTTTCGAGCAGTCATTATCGATTGCTTGCCAATCCGTTGCGCCTTAACGGTCATGACAGTCGAGACGCCCCAGATGATGAAAGTCATGACCGCTTCACCTCTTCCCCTGACCCTTCTCCCGCGGGGGGGAGAAGGGAGCTTCGTGAGTCGCTGGCGCGACTTTCACATTAACGGTCATGGCGCTTAGGCAGTAATGGCCAGCAGATCGTTCGCTGGCCAACATCGCTGCGGCTGATCAGCAGGCGCTCGGCTCGGCAGCGCAAAACGCTTGCGCCAACTCCTTTCGCAGCTCGGCTTCTCGGTCCGCATAGCGTGGCGAGAAATGAAACGGGATCAGCTGGCGGGCGCCAGCCGCGCGGGCGATGCTTCCGGCCTGCTTGGCGGTGAGGTGGAACTTGCGCGCCGCATGCGCGGCGTCCTCGTCGAGGAAAACGGCCTCGATGAACAGCAGGTCGGCGTCTCGGGCCAGGGACACGATGCGCTCGACGTTTTCCGGGTGATGAACGACATCGGTGACATAGGCGATGCGGCTTCCGGGCACGATCCTGAGCGCCGGTCTGAGCTCGGCCAGGGTGAGCGTCCGCTCCTCGCTGCGGCCCACGCTGTTCCAGAACGCGCGTATTGGCGTGTCGTCGCTGGCACCGGCAAGAACCGCCTGCTTGAGTCCTTGCAGCCACGGGCCGACCGGCAGCCCCATCTCATCCAGGCGGTTCTTCCAGAGGTTGACGTGCCGCGGTTCATCGAGCGCAAAGCCGAGCACGGGGATTTCGTGATCGAGGAAGCTGGCTCGCACCTGGAAGCTTTTCTCGGCGACGAGCAGGCCGTCGGGGCAGTGGGTCGTGACTAGGGGATCGCGCTGGAAGCGCTTGCGGCAGGCGAAGCGCGCGCGTTCGAGGCGGCCGTCGGGATGCCATTCGCTGACCACCAGGGTGAAGTTTCCCGCGTAGTTGTGCACCAGGTTCCAAGTGTAGGCCGAGAGCTTCGCTTCCACCTGCGCCAGGATGCCGGGTGGCCCGAAAAGCTCGATGGCGTTCGGCCGGCCGAGCGAGATGCGCAGCAGCCAGTCGAAGCCGAAGAAGTGATCCATGTGCGTGTGCGAGACGAAGACATGGCTGATGCGCAACAGCTTGCGTGGCGGCAGCGCGCGGATGTCGCCGAGATCGAAGAGCAGGGCGCGCTTTTCGAAGAGGAAATCGACCA
>ERZ761607.4840-NODE-4840-length-11539-cov-3.732759_pt1 | contig 11539 bp, 9 predicted proteins | sample MGYA00511164_ERZ761607 | MGnify/ENA primary metagenome ERZ761607 (study PRJEB28899, sample SAMN02445080) | bioreactor sludge metagenome | biome: EBPR sludge | place: Australia: Brisbane, Thorneside Wastewater Treatment Plant | collected 2011-06-22 ...
GCGTCAGGCCCCGCTCTTTCGCCGCCGCCACGATGGCCTGCGCGACAGGATGTTTCGACGCCTGATCCAGCGCTGCCGCATACCGCAGGATGTCGTCAGCCCCCATCCCGTCATGGCTGTCGATGCTGACGATCTGCGGGCGCCCGTCGGTCAGCGTGCCGGTCTTGTCGAGGATCAGGGTGCGGATGCGGGCCATGGCCTCGAGTGGCTTCGCGCCCTTCACCAGCACCCCGAAATGCGCCGCCCGCGACAGGCCCGCCACCAGCGCCACCGGCACGGCCAGGATCAGCGGGCAGGGCGTGGCCACCACCAGCACCGCCACGGCGCGGATCGGATCGCCCGTGAACCACCAGGCGGCAAAGGCGATCGCGACAGTCACGGCCAGAAACCCCAGCGACCAGCGGTCGGCCAGCCGCGCCATCGGGGCCTTCGACGCCTGCGCCTCTTCAACCAGCCGGACGATCCCGGCATAGGTGCTGTCCTTCGCCTCGCGCGTGGCCTCCAGATCAAAGGCATCGCCCGCATTGGTCGATCCGCTCATCGCCTCGGCCCCGCGGTCGAGCCGCACCGGCAGGGATTCACCCGTCAGCGCCGATGTGTCGACAAAAGCCGCGGCGGAGGCGATGCGCCCGTCCACCGGCACCACATCGCCCTGACGGATCAGCAGCCGGTCGCCCGGCGCAATGTCGTCCAGCGACACTTCCTCCAGCCCGCCGTTGCGGTGGCGCGTCGCGGTGCGCGGCACGCGGGACAGAAGATCGCGCATCTCGCGCCGCGCGCGGCCCTCGGCGAAGCTTTCGAGGAAGGTGCCACCCGAGTACATGACGGCGACGACCGCCGCCGCCAGCGCCTCGCCAAAGGTCAGCGCCGCCGACATCGACAGGGCGGCGACGATGTCGAGCCCGACCTCGCCCCGCGCCAGGCTGCGCAGGATCTCCACCACCAGCGCCGCCAGTACCGGGACGACGCCCGCGAACCAGAGGGTCTGCGCCAGTTCGGGGCGCCCGCCGAAATGCAGCCCCAGCCCGCCAAGAAGGCCTGCAAGGGCGAGCCCGAGGAGAAGGGTCTTGAGCCGGTCAGATTGCGTGCGGTCCAAAGGGTCAATCTCCATGGGCCGGGGCCGTCGCCACCGAGCCATCCGAAAAAATGTCTCCGACGGCAAGGCGTTGCACGTCACCTGCATCATCGCGGCAAAGGAACAGGGCGTCGAGCCCTGTCTGCCGGGCACGGCGTGCCCCGCGATCCGCGCCCAGCACCATCAGCGCCGTCGCCCAGGCATCGGCCATTGCGCAGGTCGGCGCGATCACGGTGACGGATGCGGGAGGCGCGAGAAGTGGCGCACCGCGCGCGGGGTCCATCGTGTGGGACAGATGGCGCCCCTGCACCGTGACCCAGTGGCGATAGTCGCCCGAGGTGGCAACCGCGGCATCCTGAAGCGTCAGGATGGAATGGGGCGCCCGGCGGTCACGGTCAGGGGCCTCGACCGCGATGGTCCAGGGGCTGCCGTCCGGTCGCAGGCCCAGGGCGCGCATCTCGCCGTCGATGCCGACCAGTGCGTCGCGAATGCCGTGAGCCGACAGGACCTCGGCCAGACAATCGACCCCGTAGCCCTTGGCGATGCCGTTCAGGTCCAGTGAGATGGGGGCCATCTTGCGCACCCGGTTAGCGTCAAGCTCCAGCACCTCATGGGCTGGGCGGCGGGGGGGCTGCATTGCGTCGCGAATGGCCTGCGGATCGGCGGCGGCGGGGCCAAAGCCCCAGGCGCGCACCGCATCGCCCTGCCCGATGTCAAAGGCCCCACCCGAGGCGCGACCGATGGCCAGCCCCAGCGCCAGCACGCGCGCCAGATCGTCGGGCAGGTCCCGCCATTCCCCCACAGGACTTGCGTTCAGGCGCATCAGGTCGCTGTCGGGCTTCCAGGTGGACATCTGCGCATCGACCGTATCGACCGCCACCTGAAGGGCGGCCTGCACCGGGGCGGGGTTGAACCCCGGCGGCGCATAGAACAGCGCGCTCCACCGTGTGCCCATGGTCGGGCCGTTCAGGGCGATGCGCGTCAGGTCAGTAGACATCTTCGACATAGCGCCCCCCGGCCTTGAGCATCGCGGGCGTCAGGCCCATGGGCGCGAGGATATCGTCGAGCGCCTGCGCGACGCCTTGCGCCATGTCACGCCCGCCGCAGACCATGATCCTTGCCCCTTTGCGGATCGCCTCGGCCACCTGCGCGGCCTCGGCCCGCAGGGCATCCTGCACATAATGCGGCCGCGCCCCGCGCGAGACGGCGGTGGAAAGCTGTGTCAGGCGCCCCTCGGCCTGCCACGTTGTCAGGTCCTCACCATACAGGAAGTCGCTGTCCGCGTGACGCATCCCGAAGACCAAATGCACGGGGCGGCGACGGGTATTGGCGCGGATAATCCCGGCCAAGGGTCCGATGCCGGTGCCCGCCCCGATCAGGATCAGGGGTGCCCGACCCCGCCCGGCATGAAAGCCCGGGTTCCGCCGCAGGAAGGCCTGCACGGCGTCCCCCGGTTCCAGTGCAAGCAACTGGCCGGAACACAGGCCGCCCGGGTGCTTCTTCACCACGATCTCGACAAAGCCATCGCGGCGGCCCGATGCCAGCGAATAGAAGCGCGGGACGGTGGAGCCTTCCGGCAGGATGCCCAGAAGATCGCCCGCCTGAAACCGTGCGAACCCCCGGCCGGTCAGCCGCGCCCAGAGGGTCGCCCGCGGCAAGGCAAAGCGCAGGATCGCGGTCGGGGCCTGCACCGCCTCGCCATAGTCGCGGCGCGAGACGAGGGTCAGACTGGCGGCGACGGGGCGGGCGGGCTGGCGATCCAGTTCGAGCGTTACACCAATGGCCTGCCCCAGCGCCCGGCCCCAGCGGGCGAAATCCTGCGGTGACTGGCGATCCACCGTGTCCATGGGCAACAGGACGGCCCATCCCTTGGCGCGGGCGGCGGCCTCCACCTTTGCCGCAAAGGCGCAGAAGGCAGGGAAACTGCGGTCGCCAAAGCCCAGCACGGCCAGGGGCGCGGTCGGGGCCATCCGCGCCAGCCGGTCGAGGAAGCCTTTCGCGGACGCGGGCGCGTCGCCTTCGCCGTAGGTGGCGGCGAGGATCAGGAACCGTTCGGCTTTGGGGTAACGGGTCGGGTCGAAGGCCAACATGGGTGCCACATGTACCGCCTGCCCTGCCCCTCGCAGCGCCCGCGCCAGCGTCGCGGCAAAGCCCCAGGTGCTGCCGCCTTCGGAGCCGACAAGGATCACCGTCTGCGCCCGGCTTGCCGGGGCGTTGTCGCGCAGGCGTGGCCGGCCCCGCCGCCCGGCGGCCCAGATCAGCGCGCCGGTCACGCCCATGACCGGGACGATGAGTGCGATCAGGCCGAGGACCAGCCCAAGCACCGCCGCACCCTGACCGGTGTGCAGCATATAGATGGTTTCCGAGACCTGCTGCCATGGCGTCAGGTCGGCCCACGACAATAGCCCGCCGGTCCCCTGATCGATCAGGCCGGTGCCCGCATCGGTGGACAGGGTGAACATGTCCTGCGCATCGCCGGCATAGGGAAAGCTGAGCTTGCGCAAGGTGTTGACGGGCACATCCTGCAGCGCGGCCATCTGCTCCAGCGGGAAGGCCATCTGCCCGCTGACCGCGGCAGGATCGGCCGGGCGCAGCGCGCCATCGGGCAAGAGGTCAAAGGTCGAGGCCGTCATCCACAGCGCCGTCGCCGCCGACAGGGCAAGGCCCAGGACGGCGACGCGCGCCAGTTCCACATGCAGCCGCCCCGCCAGCGGCCCGCGCAGCCGCGCGAACCAGCGCCGCCAGCCGCCCGTGCGCCGCGCCACAAGGACAGCGCCCGACAGCGCCAGCACCAGCATGGCAGCGGCGCCAGCGGCCATGACCAGCCGCCCGGCATCGTCCAGAAACAGTGACCGGTGCAGGTTCGTCAGCCAGCGTTCCATCTGGTTGGGGTCTGCCGACCCGACATTCGCGCCCGTTGCCGGGTCGATCACCGCGGACCCCGGCGTGCCGCCGTCGAACCACCAGGCGGTGATCGTGCCCGAGGGGGACCGGCGGATTTCCTCCAGCCCCGGATGCGCGGCGGCCACGCGGGCGGCCAGATCGGCCACGCTCTGCCCCGCCACGGGCTGCTGCGCGGTCAGCCGTTCGGCCAGCGGAAAGACCGACAGCGCCGCACCGCTGAGCGCAAGGACGGTCACGAGGATCAGGGCCACCAGCCCCGGCCAGCGGTGAAGCGCGCGGATCATCGGTCCGTTCCTTACTGATAGACAAAGCTGGAAATGTAGCGGCGACCCTGCACGGGCGTGCCCGCGCCTGCGGCAGTCAGGGGCACCGCGATCTCGTTCGGGCTGTCGCGCATGTCCTCGACCGCGGCGTCGATGTGCAGCGTATAGCCCGCATCGAACAGCGAATCGGCCAGATCCAGAGTGATCTGCAGCGTCCGCCCGGCGCCGACGCTGGCCCCGGTGATGCCGTTGATCTGCGCGGGGTCGCCGCCGGTCGCCGCATACCAGGCGCTCAGATGTTCGTAATAGCGCGACTTGTCGCCCGCCATCCACAGGCTGCCGACATAGGCGCCCGAGGCATCGGTGACGTAGAGCGCCAGATAGGCCCCATCGCCGCCATAGCTGTTCAGGGTGGTGGTCAACGTCACGGGGCGGGCCAGCGCCAGCCCCGGCAGGGTCAGCGCGGTTGTCAGGGCAAGGGTGGCGAGACGGGATTTCATCGGGTTTCCTTTCGGTGATGATGGGCGCCCCACATGGGCAGGGGGCGCGAGAGCCGGGATCAGTTGGTCACAGCGACGGGCGGCGCACCGGTGCCAAAAAGCCCGTTTGCGGGAGGTGCGACGGTGCCTGCGGGCGCAGGGTTGCCGAGAGCGCCGGTGCAGCCGTCATCATCGTCATCATCGTCGTCATCATCGTCATCTTCGTCGCAGTCCTCGTCGTCATCGTCGTCGTGCCTGTGCCGGTCTCTGCCGCGCTCATGGTCCTGGTCGTCGTCGCCACTGACACGGATCAGGGGCGCGGATTGGCCGCCTTTGCCCGACACGGCGCTATAGAGGCCGCTGGCGCAGGGCGCCTGGGCGCCGCTGGACACGGGCATGCTGGCCAGGGCCGGAAGGCCGAGCGCGCCGATGACGGCGGTGGTGGCGAGAAGGACGGCACGGAATGGTTTCATGGCGAGTGTTCCCTTTCTGGATCGAGGAACGTTGCCCCCTGCATCTGACCCCTTGCTGAAGGCTGCAAGGAATTCGCTTCAGCCTGCCGTCAGGAATGCCGCGCCCCGATCCATCGGACCGGGGCGCTCTTGCAGGTCATGTTCAGAAGGGTCATCGCAGTTCGAAGGCTTCGCTTTGGTCGCGCCGAGCCGCCTTGGCCAAGGCACGAAGGCCCGACAGGCCCTGCGCGCGCAAGGCTGCCCGCGCCTGCGTCCACGGCGCAAGGCCCATGGGACCGTGCCCCCGGCACCACGCCAGCCAGAGCGACCAGCGCGGTGGCGATTGACCCGGTCCTGTCGATTGCGCGACGGTCATTCCCCGCCGACGGCCGGGACCCCGCCGATCGCGCCCGGCAGATAGCGCGACGGATCGGCACCGGGGCGGAAGCGGATATCGAGTTCGATCAGGGCCAGAGTGGCCGGGTCCAGCTTGATCTCGATGCGATTGCCGTCGCTGTCGCGGCCGCGGACCTCGTAGCAGCCGTCATCGATCTGCAGGCGCTCGGGGGTGATGCCCAGCTGCGTGACATGGGCACTGGCGGCCTCACGCGATTGCCATGCGGCCATGGGGCTATTGCAATCATCATCGGCCAGAGCCACGCCAGTGGCGCCAAGCGACAGGATCAGGGCAAGCGGGAGAGCACGATTCATGGGAATCTCCTGTGACAAGACAGTTGTGGTGGGATCAGAGTGCCCCCGCTCCCTGACGTCTTCCTGAAGGCGCGGTGTTTTCGGCTTCAGTTTCGTGTCAGGTTGGGACGCGATAGGACCACGAGACGACGCAGGCGGAAAGGTCATGGACTCGGATGCGGGTATTGCTGATCGAAGACGACATGGTTCTGGGGGCCGCCGTGCGCGACCAGATCGCCGCCGATGGCCATTCGGTCGACTGGGTCCAGCGACTGGACGCCGTCGGCGATGCAATGGCCGGGACGAGCTTCGATCTGGTGCTGCTGGACCTGATGCTGCCCGATGGCCGGGGCATCCCGTTCCTGCGCCGCCTGCGGGCCAGGGGCGATGTGACCCCCGTCATCATCCTGACCGCGCTCGACCAGATCAGCGACCGGATCGAGGGGCTGAACGCGGGGGCCGACGACTATCTGGTGAAACCCTTCGATCTGGCCGAACTCTCCGCCCGGATCGGGTCGGTTGCACGGCGTTATACTGGCAACCCCAACCCCATCGTCACCCATGGGTCGCTGGAAATTGATCTGGCCGCCCGCAGCCTTCATCGCGACGGCCGCCCGGTTACCCTGACCGCACGGGAATGGGCGCTGTTCGAGGCCTTCCTGTCCCGGCCCGGGCAGCTTCTGTCAAAGGCGCAACTCGAGGACAAGCTTTATGCCTTCGGGGCCGAGATCGAGAGCAACACGATCGAGGTGCATGTCAGCCGCCTGAGAAAGAAACTCGGGGCGGAGGTGATCGAGACCGAGCGCGGCCTCGGCTACCGTCTGGGCCGCGCATGAGGGCGCCGCGCAGCCTTCAGGGGCGACTCGGGCTCTGGCTGGGCGCTGCGCTCACGGTCGTCTGGGTCGCGGCGGCCAGCGTGACAGCGCTGATTGCGCGGGGGGAAATCGAGGAGGTCTTCGACGCGGCCTTGCAGGAAACCGCGCAGCGCATCCTGCCGCTGGCTGTCGTCGACATCCTGAACCGCGAGGAGGCGGGCATCAGCCAGCGCCTCGCCGCGATCCGTGTGCATGACGAATTCTTCACCTACATCGTGCGCGATGATCAGGGGCGCATCCTGCTGCAATCTCATGCCGCCGACCCGCGCGTGTTTCCCGCCTGGGACGGGATCGGGTTCCGCCAGACCGCGACGCACCGGCTGTATAGTGACGAGGCCGTGCAAGGCTCGATCCGCATCACCGTCGCCGAACCGCTGGACCATCGCGCAAGCGTCGCGCGCGAACTCCAGATAGGGCTTGGCCTGCCGCTGCTGGTCGTGCTGCCGGTGGCGCTTCTGGCCATCGTGCTGGCCGTCCGCGCCAGCCTTGCGCCCCTGCGGCAGTTCCGCGACCGGCTGTCGGCGCGGAGCGCGCGCGACCTCAGCCCGGTCGCCAGCGCCGATCTGCCAACCGAAATCGCGCCCCTCGCCGATACGATGAACGGCCTTCTGGGGCGGCTGGAGGCGGCCTTCGAGGCGGAACGCAGCTTTGCGGCAAACGCCGCGCATGAGCTTCGCACGCCCTTGGCCGGTGCCATCGCACAGGCGCAACGGTTGCAGGCCGAGACGCGCGACGCCGACGCCAAGGCCCGTGCGGCCGAAATCGAAGCCACCCTGAAACGCCTGACCCGCCTTTCCGAACGCCTGTTGCAACTGGCCCGCGCCGAGGGTGGCAGGCTACGGCGCGACGAGGCCGCCGACCTTTGCCCGCTGGCACGTCTCCTTTCAGACGAAATGGCACGGGCGGAAGGGCATGGGCGGGTCCGGCTCTTGCTGCCGGAAACCCCGGTGATGTCGGATCTCGACCCCGACGCCTTCGCGATCCTGTTCCGCAACCTCGTCGAGAATGCCCTGCGACACGGGGCCGAGGGTGGTTCGGTCGAGGCGAGGCTTGGGCCAGATGGCGCATTTGCCGTGGCAAATGATGGGCCGGCCCTCTCGCCTGCCGTTCTGGAGCGTCTGACCAACCGTTTCGAGCGGGCCAGTGAGCGAAGCGATGGCAGCGGCCTCGGCCTCGCCATCGTGGCCGCGATTGCCGAAAGGATCGGCAGCAGCCTTGTTCTCAAATCGCCCCGCCCCGGCCATGCTGCAGGTTTCGAAGCGACGATCAGGTTGCCGATCAGGGCGCCCTCAAGGGCCTGATGCCAATGGAAAGCAGGGACCTGGTTCCAAGGTCTCACGAGGTTGTTCCCCCGAAGCGGGGTCGGGCTGCAATCGCCAAACTCCAGCCGAGGACTCCGCAGGATGAACACCCCGCATCAAGGTGCGCGCCTTGCCGTCTATGGTCGAGAACAGATCGTCGCCCGCCTGAAGGCGGGACAGAGGGCACAGCACTCGCCCGGTTCATGGGCGTGGAACGGGTCAAGCCAGGCGGCCACGTCGGTTCCCGGGCGATGCTGACCTCCCCTGCGCGCCAGTCCCGGTCAGGTCTGGAAAACATAGGTGCCCGGGGCCGCGCCGAGGGGTGGCAGTCCCCTGTCCGAAGCGCCGGTCACGGGGGGCGCCGCGGCACCGCTGCTGCGGTCGGTCAGCCAGCCGGTCCATTCCGTCCACCAGGATCCTTGACTCGTCTCCGCCTTGTCCAACCACAGGTCAGGTCCCTCATAGAGCCCGCCTGGCGGGCGGTGCCCGCACCGATAGCGGCTGCGCGGATCGCCACCGGGCGGGTTGACGATGCCGCTGTTGTGCCCGCCCGAGGTCAGCACGAAAGTCAGGTCGCAATCGGTGAAAAGCTGCGTCTTGTAGACTGATCGCCAGGGCGCAATGTGGTCGGTCTCGGTCGCGACCACGAACATCGGCGCCGCGATGTCCTTGAGCGCGATCACCCGTCCCTCGACCGCAAATCGCCCCGCACTCAGCCGGTTTTCCAGAAACAGTCCGCGCAGGTATTCCGAATGCATCCGCGCGGGCATCCGGGTGGTGTCGGCCGACCAGACGCCCAGATCGGTGGGTTGGTCCTCCTGTCCCAGGAAATACCGGCGCACCGCGCGCGACCAGATCAGGTCTTCGGCGCGAATGGTGGAAAAGGCGCGCGCCATCTGCGGACGATCCAGATAGCCCTGGTCCCACATCATGTCCTCGAGATAGGCCACCTGGCTTTCGTCCACGAACAAAAGAAGTTCGCCCGCTTCGGCAAAGTCGATCTGAGCGGCCATCAGGGTGATGCTGGCCAGTCGGCTGTCGTCATCGCGTGCCATCGTCGCCGCCGCAATGGCCAGCATCGTGCCGCCAAGACAGTACCCCACCGCATGCACCTTGCGCTCCGGCACGATCCGACCCACGGCCTCCAGCGCCGTCATCACGCCCGTCTTGCGATAGTCCTCAAGTGAAAGGTCGGATTGCGCGGCGCCCGGATTGGTCCAGGAGATCATGAAGACCGTGAAACCCTGCGCGACGAGGTGTCTGACCATCGAATTGTGGCGCGACAGGTCAAGGATATAGTATTTCATGATCCAGGCCGGCACGATCAGCACCGGCTCGGCCTGCACCTGTTCGGTCTGCGGCGCATATTGGATCAGTTCGAAGAGGTCGTTGCGAAACACCACCGTGCCCGGCGTGCAGGCCAGATCCTGCCCGACGCGGAACCCTTCGGGCGCCGGATCGGGACTCTGCGTCAGGGTCTTCAGCGCATCGTGCGCGAAATGGGCGGCACCTTCGGCCAGGTTTCGCCCGCCCGAGGCCACGGTTGCCGCGATGATCTCGGGGTTGAGAGCGGGGAAGTTCGCAGGCGAGACGGTATCGAGCGCCTGTCGCGCCATGAACCGCACCCGGTCGGCGTCCTCGGGACGAAGACCGCGCAGATGGTCGGTCGCATGGTCCCACCAGTCCTGCACAGCCAGGAACCCCTGCTGCCACATGCGGAACGGCGGTTTCTTCCAGTCCGGGTGATCGAAACGGTGGTCGAAAGGCTTCGGGCTGAACGGCTGCGGGCTTTCGGGATCGGTGTCCGCCGCATGGGCCAACAGCTTCAGCGCATTCTGCTGCGCCCGCTGGATCAGTTCCATCTGGCGTCCGGGCGACTCGGACAGGTGAAAGGCCCAGTCGGTCCAGGCCTCGATGAAGGCATGCGCCGACACGCCCCCGCTCAGCCGCGCCATCGTCGCCCGAACGCTGCGATCAAGGGTCTCCCGAGCGTGCATCGCCTCGGGCGGCGCCGGTGCCGGGCGCGGGGACAGTGCCGAAGACCCCGTGACCTCAACGGTGGCAGGACCCATTTGAGCGGAGATCGAAGGCGTCTTGGCCATCCTTGCCCCCTGTTGATGCGGCCGCATGAGCGCGGATTCGCCCGCGAGTGTCGCACAGGACCGGCCGAATGTCCCGAGACGATCCATGGCGGATTTCGCAGTCCAGCAATGCCGGTCGGGGACGATGCCGGACTTCAGGGTCACCCGATGCCAGTCCCTGCCGACCGGATCCGCCGTCAGGCGCTTGCCGGGCCTTGCACCTCATTGGCCCATGCTGGGCGAGGTCGGCGCGGGGCCCGCGTCCGCCCACGACAGGCGCTGGCGCTGGGGGCGACTGACTTCCTGTCCTGATCCCGGGCGAGGCAGCGCTGCCGCCAACCGACCGGGCGCTGACCGAACACCTCGCCTTCTGTATCAAGACCGCCGACCTGATCGGCCCGGCAGCGCAGATCGCCTCCGCCGCCTCCCTGAACTGGTTACGCTGATTTCACCCGGCAAGTGCGCCGGGCAAATGGACCGCCAGGTGATCGAACACCAGCCGCACCCGCGCGCTGGCCCGCAAATCCTCGTGCATGGCCAGCCAGCAGTCGAGCTGAAAGTCGAAATGCGCCGAAAGCACCGGCCGTAGATCGGGACATGCGCGCGCGATCCCCGCCTGCGCCGCCCCGATCCCCAGCCCGGCGCGCACTGCGTTGAGCTGCGCCGCCTCACGGTCGCAGCGAAAACGCAGCATCCGCCGATCAAGCCCCGCCGCCGCCATCGCCGCCAGCGTCGCCGCGTCACGATCCGGCCCGATCAGCACATGGAAGGCGAGCTCTGCGGGTGTCTGCGGCGTACCGTGCGCCGCAAGGTAGCGCGCATGGGCATAAAGCCCGATCCGCACCCCGGCGATCCTGCGGGCCACCAGCCCGGTCTGCGTGGGGCGCACCATGCGCACGGCCAGATCGGCCTCGCGCCGGAGGAGGTTCTCGTTGCGGTTCGACAGCGCGAGTTCCACCTCGAGTCCCGGATGCGCGGCCAGAAGCGGTGCGAGGATACCGGGCAACACCTCGGCCCCGACCACCTCGCTGGCCGTCAGGCGCACCACGCCGCGCCCGGCGTCCAGCGGCGCCGACGCCGCGCGTTCCAGCGCAGCCGCGGCGCCTGCCATCGCCCGCGCTTCCGGCAGCAACTCGCGCCCGAGGTCGGTGAGCGCCATTCCCTGCGGTGCGCGCAGGAACAGCCCTGCCCCGACCGCCTCTTCCAGCAGGTCGATGTGCCGCCCCACCGTCGGCTGCGTCAGCCGCAGGGCGCGGGCGGCAGCCGACAGGCTGCCTTCCTCGGCCACGGCGATGAAGCTGCGCCAATGGTCCCACTGGATGGGAATGTTGCTCATGCATTTCTCTATATCCGATACAGAAAGTTAATCAATTTCAGAATGCCCTGATCCCGCCTATTTCCATGGCACATCACCAGAAC
>ERZ761607.4842-NODE-4842-length-11535-cov-6.985714_pt1 | contig 11535 bp, 10 predicted proteins | sample MGYA00511164_ERZ761607 | MGnify/ENA primary metagenome ERZ761607 (study PRJEB28899, sample SAMN02445080) | bioreactor sludge metagenome | biome: EBPR sludge | place: Australia: Brisbane, Thorneside Wastewater Treatment Plant | collected 2011-06-22 ...
CCGTCCCGTCCGGAGAATCGTCATCGACGTAGATCATCTCCCAGTCGACCCCGGGAAGCACCGCGGCAACCCGATTCCTGAGTTCGACGACGTTCCCGGCCTCGTTGAAGGTGGGAACGACAATGGACAACTGGGGCATGAAAATCCTTCTGCAGAATGCCGCGAACGGCCAGAGGCCGCTATTTTACGGCATCCGCCTTGGCAGGCCGAGGCCGGCCCTTGTAGTTCGTAGCCTGATAGAACTCGATGCGGCGAACAACCCTGCCGGAAGCAAACGTTTCGATGACATCCACCGGTTCGATCGCGTCGAAATAAGGTCTGAGGCGCTCAAGATCGACCTTCGATTGTGCCTGGTCGGTGATGACAAGTATCCCGGTCGCTCCCCGCAGGTCGCGGTCCGCCGGAAGATAATCGTATTCGAGCGCCTTCTCGCCGTAGATGTCCTGGGCGTAGGTGCGCTCCTGCCCGGGGCGGTGAAACCAGACCAGCGAACTCGTCTTGTAGTGCGGGGAGAACACGAAGCTTTCCTTCCCCCCGGCCCTGATCGCCGCCTCCAGCCGGTCGACCCGCGCCCCCGCTTCGCTGAAGCCGCTCCAGCTGTTGAGATCGCCGGGAACCGGCAGGTTCGGAACCGTTGAAATGGCGGCGCCGATTGCCAGCACCCCGGCGGAAGACGCCAGACCCCAGACCATGCGCCGCTCGCTCCCGCTCCGCGCAAGCTGGTGACGGATACCGAGAACGATCAGCGGCCAGAAGGCAGGAGCCAGCCAATTGATCTTGACGATCGAGCGGAAACTGATCCCGGTGAACAACAGCAGGGGAACCGCGGCACTGATCAGCAGCAGGCGAACGGAATCGTCGATGCCGGTGCTGAGCCATCTCCGGAACTCGCGCGCCAGGGAGGCGATTGCCACGACGAACAGATACGGCGTAACGATCACGAACTGCTGGACAAGCATCATCAGGAAATACTGCGGCCTGAATCCGCCCATCTCGTTCAGCCGCCGACTGCTCTGGAAGGCAAGCGAGACCCAGTCGTGACTGAAGTTCCAGATCAGCACCGGAGCGAACACGACTGTCGCCAGCAGCAGGCCCAGATAGGGATGAGGCTTCGCCAGCCAGATCCGTTGTCGCGGCGACGTGAGCAGATACAGCAGCACGATCGGCCCAAGAAGCGCGCCGGAATACTTTCCCAGCCAGGCCAGCCCCATGAAGGAGCCGGCGACGAACCACCAGCGTCCTTGCGCCGTGGCACTCACGCGCCATACCGCCCAGACCGTCCCGACCCAGGCAAAAAGCAGGGGTCCGTCGGGCGTCGGTCCGAACCCCAGGACCTCGTAAACGATGGTCAGGTTGAGCGCCACCAGCGACCAGAAGGCCAGCCTGCGGTCGCCGAACATGTCGAGGATCAGCTTCGCCCAGAGGACATTCCAGCCCAGCGACCAGAGCACCGCCGCCGACTTGATGCCGAATGCACTCTGCCCGAACACCGCCGTCGTCAGCGCGATGCTGTAACTTGCCAGCGGCGGGTGGTCGAAGTACGACCAGTCAGGGAAGCGGCTCCACGTCCAGTAGTAGGCCTCCTGCGGCAACAGCGGCGCGATCGCCGCCAACACCAGGCGAAACAACGTGAAACCGGTGATGAGGAAGGCGATGGCCCGCGACTGCCTGGGCAGTGAGCGCCACCAGTCCCCGCAAGAAAGTGTGATTCGGCTCAACGGGCAGTTCTGTTCGGTTGGTCGCGCCTTTGCCGCGCGACGATCGCTGACCCATGCGCCAGAAGAACCCGAACGAGCGCAACGCACGTCAGGACAGGAATCCACTTGCTCATGATTCACGACTGGTGGTTCGCCAGGTCAAAGTGCGATGCCGGCAAGGTCTGCGGTCGACGCCTCAATTTGCCCGAAATTGAAAAGGGATGACTGTAGCGCATTCTCCGTGAGCGAATTGTGAGGAATCCGGGCCACCGGTGCCCGGGCAAGGACAGCGTTCCGTTGGGCGATAGAAGCGTCTAGACTGCGGGCCTGAATGAATCGGAGACGCACATGCGTAAACTCTACGGGTTCCCCGTCAGCAACTACGTGAATATGGTCAGTCTGGCGCTGCTGGAGAAGGGGCTTCCCTTCGAATTCGTAATGACCATCCTCGACCGGGGTCCGGAATTCCTGGCCAGGAGCCCGCGCGGCAAGGTGCCGTGCCTGGAAACCGAACTCGGTTTCATCAACGAGGCTAGCGTCATCCTGGAATGTCTCGAGGAAGCCGCCGTCGGCACGGCGCTGCTGCCGAGCGATCCCTGCCAGCGGGCACAGGTGCGCGCGCTGATGAAGGAAATCGAGCTCCATATCGAACTGCCGGCGCGCTCCTGTTACGGTGAGGCATTCTTCGGCGTGACCCTGCCGGATGCTCTCAGGGCCAGGGCGCGTGATGAACTGGTGGCCGGGTTCGCTGCGCTCAAGCGAGCATGGCAGGTTCTCGCCTTTCGTGGCCGGCGAGAGTTTCACGCTGGCCGACATCCTGTTCCTGTACAGCGTCGAACTCGGCGCGTCCGTCGGCAAGCTGGTGTTCGGGCCTGACCTGCTCGGCGACTTCGTTGCCGCCACGGCGCTCCTCCTGCAGCAACTGGGCAAAAATTCGAACGTCCAGCAACTGGCCGCCCGACGCTTGCGGCGATGCCCGGCTTCATCGCCGCCACGCGCACCAGAATGCAGGGCGCGGCCTGAGCGATTCATGGGCAGTTCCTTGCGCACACGATGACCCGCAACCGCCAGATTCTTCCCGGCAAATGTCCCGCGGGCGAAACCAGCGTCGGCAACCTCGGGCTCGCCGGCAGCGAGATTCCGCCCCTGATGGAAGTCAGGTTGATGCGGCGTGGTTGTCGCGTGCCATCGTGGAGCCCTGTCCCGATGGCATCCACTGCCACCCCGAAGATGTCGGCGACATGGTGGTGGATGCCGTGCCGACGCGCGTGAGCGCGCAGGGGCGCATCGCCTTGTGCGGCATGATCGCCGGCTACGACGGGCAGCCGCCGCCACCGGCCCAACCGGCGATGATTCTGGTCAATCGCCGCAAGCTGCAGGGCTTCATCATCAGCGAGCACATGGACATCTGGCCGCAGGCGCTGACCGAGTTCGCCGGACTCGTCGTCACCGGCAAGCAACCGGTCAGGCCGATCGGATCGATGAGCAATGCCGATCTCCTCCCGGACCACGGACGGCGATGATTACTCCGCTTGAATATGCTGCGCATGACGGTCTCGGCCTGGCGGCCCTGATCCGGCGCCGCGAGGTGAGTACGGCGGAAGTCCTCGATGCGGCGATCGCGCAGATCGAGCAGCACAACGCCACCTTGAACGCAGTCAATCGCAAGCGCTACGAACAGGCGCGAAGCGAAGCCGCGCGGGTTAACGCCGCCGCGCCGTTTGCCGGCGTTCCCTTCTTGCTCAAGGACCTGATCGCCAGCATCGCCGGCGAACCGACCGGGTGCGGTAACCGGCTACTTGCCGCGATCCCCATGCCGCGCGACAGCGAACTGGTACGCCGCTACCGCGCCGCGGGACTGGTCATCGTTGGCCGAACGAACACCCCGGAATTCGGTTTGACGCCGTACACCGAACCGGAGGCTTGCGGCCCGACACGCAACCCGTGGTCGCTTCAGCACTCGCCGGGCGGGTCGAGTGGCGGCTCGGCGGCGGCGGTGGCCGCGCGCATGGTGCCGCTGGCCAGCGGCGGCGATGGGGGCGGCTCGATCCGGATTCCCGCTTCTTGCTGCGGGCTGTTCGGATTCAAGCCGAGCCGCGGCATGACTCCGACCGGACCCGAATTCGGCGAACTCTGGCGGGGCTATGCGATCGAGCATGTCATCACGCGCTCGGTTCGCGACAGCGCCGCCATGCTCGACGCCACCGCCGGCGCCGACCCCGGCGCCCCCTATGCCGCTCCCCGGCCGGTCCGCCCCTTCCTCGTCGAGGCCGGGAGCGAACCCGGTCCGCTGCGCATCGCGTTTACCGGCAGCCCGCTCCTTGGCGGACATGGCATCCATCGCAATTGCCTGGACGCGCTGGAGTCGAGCGCCAGGCTGCTCGCATCGCTTGGACACCATGTCGAAGAGGCCGCCCCGCCGGTTGAGCGCGAGGCTTTTGCGCTGGCCTTCATGACCGTCATCGCCTGCGAACTGCGGGCGGAAATCGAGAATTTCGCCCAGTCGGCGGGTCGCGCGATTCATGCCGGTCAATTCGAGACGGCAACCTGGGGGCTTGCCCTGCTCGGACGCACCGTCAAGGCTGCCACCTATGTAAATGCCGTCCGCACGCTGCAACTGGCAGCAAGAAGGATGGCGCCCTTCTTCGCGCAGTACGATGTGCTCCTGACGCCGACACTGGCAGCGCCGCCTGCACTGATCGGGTCGCTCCAGCCTTCCCCAGCTGAAAGGCGCCTGTTGCGCATCGTCAACCGGCTCAACGCCGGCTGGCTGCTGCAGGCGCTGGGTGTCCTTGGCTCGGTGGCTGAAAAGACCTTCGCCTATGTTCCCTTTACACCGCTGTTCAACGCCACCGGTCAGCCGGCGATGTCGGTGCCGCTGCACTGGAATGGCGAGGGATTGCCGGTCGGGGTCCAGTTCGTCGGCAAGTTCGGCAGCGACGCAGCGCTGTTTCGACTGGCCGGGCAACTTGAGCGGGCTCGGCCATGGTTCGGGCACGCCCCGTCCGGTTACCCGGGGCGGCCGCATGGCGCGTGACGGGATTCCGTACACGACATGAACATTTCGTTGCATTCTGTCACTTGAATTTTCCGGCAGGCGCCCCTATGTTAGAACTATGCGCTGATGATTCAGCCTGGCGGTCGCCCCTCCCCCCTCCTCCAGGTGGCCGTCTTGGAAGCCTCGGACTCCCCCCGGTCCGGGGCTTTCATCCTTTCAGGCCGCGTCAGGGCCGCATGCGGAACATGCTGCTTCGCTTTTTAGAACCGGCTGTCAAGACATGGCTCCGTGACAGGTCTAGGATGGCCGAGGCTCCCCTTCGCTGATTCTTGCCATGCCCTTGTCCGTTTCCAGCCTCACCCGCAGCATGAACCGCCGGGCTGCCAACTCCCGCATCGGCCAGCGCGTCCTGCGGACTTTGCCGGTTCCTGCCGACCTCGAGGCGGTGACCGATGTCGACCGGGCTGGCGAACTTGCTCCGGGGTCGGCCGGATTGACGCAGGACGATGTCAGCGCGATCTGGTCCCGCGCCGAGGATCTCTACTGCACCGGCTACTACCCGGCGGTGATGCTGTGCATCCGCCGTCACGGCAGGATCACGCTGAACCGGGCAATCGGTCTTGCCCGCGGCTTCGGTGAACCGGGTGGCCCGGAGATCCCGGAGCCGGTCAGCGTCACTACGCCGGCCTGCTTGTATTCCGCGAGCAAGGCGGTTACCGCCATCCTGATCCACAAGCTGGCCGACGACGGCCACATCAACCTGCTCGACCCGGTTGCCCACTACGTTCCCGAGTTCGCCAGGCACGGCAAGGAAAGGTTGAACATCCTGCAGATTCTCTCGCACCGCGGCGGCGTTCCCGGCATCCAGAGCGAAATCCCGCTGGAGGAACTGGTCCGTCACGAGACGCTGCTCAAGCTGATCTGCGAGGCCGAGCCGACGGATGTTCATGGTCGCCGGCAGGCCTACCATGCCATCACCGGCGGAACCATCCTGCAGGCCATCCTCGAGCGCGTGACCGGACGTTCGATCCGCAGCTACTGGCATGACCATTTCAAAAAGCCGATGCGGTTCAGCCATTTCGACTATGGTGCCACCCGAAAGGAATTCGACCGGATGGCGCGCGACCGCTTCGCCGGCGCCAGGGTACCGCAGCCATTCCGCACCTATTTCCGTCAGTTCCTCGGTCTGGATGTCGAAAAGGACCGCGATTTCGTCAACAACTATGCCTTCTTCTCCGAACCGGTCCCGGCGGGCAACATGATCGCCACTGCCGAGGAGACCAGCCGTTTCTTCCAGATGCTGCTCGATGACGGCCGCTACGGGGACAAGCAGATCATTAGCAAGCTGGCTGCCCACCGGGCGACGTGGGAAACCTCGCCGCATCAACTCGACAACACGCTGAAGGTGCCCCTGCGCTACTCGGCGGGGATGATGCTCGGCGGCGAGCCGTTCGGGCTCTTCGGCCCGCACACCGGCAGCGCCTTCGGGCACCTCGGATTGATCAACACTCTCGCCTGGGCCGATCCCGATCGCGACATTGCCGTGGCGCTGCTGTGCACTGGCAAGCCCTTGCTGGCACACAATGCGTTCACCCTGATCCAGTTGTTGCGTGAGATCAACAACCGGATTCCGCGCCGCCGGCCTCCGCTGTCCTAGACGGGTTGAGCGGGGTTTCCGGGCGCCGCCCCACGCCCGTTCGCCGGTCGATGGCAGGAACTCTCCCCGCAGGAAAATGCCGACAGTCAATTTCGCTATAGAATGATCCGGTATCCACGTTCGCTGGAGAAGATCATGAAGGTGACGACCGCATTGCTGTGCGCCGCTGTGGCAGGGCTCTTCTCGGCCTGTGCAACCCCGGACGGCGCCTCCGGCGACAGCCGGACGCTGAATGTGCCGTTGCGGCCAGGCCAGCAGAACCTCGGGGCAGTCGCGCAGGCCACCCTCGTGGCGCGGGGCGACGTTACCGATGTCAGAGTCTTTCTCAGTGGCCCCCTCCCGCTCGGGGTCTCCCGGAGGCCGCAGCTTTTTGCCTTCATCTACCCCGGAAACTGCGACAATCAAGGGCCGCAGCCCGCCTTCGCGATGAACAGCACGGTGACCTCGTTTCCCGAGGTCGGTGGCTGGAGGATCATACGGACAGCCGAAGCACCGCTGGACGCGCTGCGCAACGGCAACTATTCGATCGTGATTCGGACCAGCCCGCAGGACCGGAACATCGATATCTTCTGCGGCGACATCCGGTAGGTTTCGACCGCGCTGCGGCTCTCCGCGCCAGGCGCTTGGCGCCGGCGCCCGCACGATCCGCCGGTCGCGCGGGGGCAACTGCGACGATCACCACCGGCAACGGGTGTGATAGCCCGAAAAGGCCTCAGTTCGCCTGCCGTCCGATGAAACCGACCAACCGCCGCGTCATCCACTTCGGCATCGCCCGACTCGCCAGCGTGGTCAGCAGATTGATTCGTCCGGGCACCTCAATCACCTCGCCGCCCATGCAGGCATCGAATCCGGCATCGGCCACCTCGGTGGCATCGAGCACGGTCGACGCGACCAGCCTGACGAACCGCGAGTTCTCCTCAGCCATGGCATCCATCATCGGCGTCGCGGTCACTCCGGGGCACAGGGCGGTCACTGTCACGCCGGTACCCTGCAATTCCTCGCTGACCGATTCGGTCAGCGACAGCAGGTAGGCCTTGCTTGCCGCATAGGTGGCCATGAACGGAACGGGAACGAATGCCGAGGTCGAGGCGATGTTGAGCACGCGTCCGTGCCCGCGCGCCACCATCGGCGGAATGAAGTGCGACATCATCGCGGTGGCCGCCGCGACATTCAGGCGGATGATGGCCTGATTGGCCGCCGGGGTCATCCGTGCGAAGTGTCCCAGGTCGTTGATGCCGGCATTGTTGACGAGGATGTCGATCGCCAGTCGGCGGCGCTTGAGCGTCGCCGCCAGCCTTGCGACCGCGCCGTCCTGCGCCAGATCGGCGGCTATGCTGACGACCTTGACGCCATGGCTTGCGGTCAGTTCGTCGGCCAGCGCCTCGAGCTTGTCGAGGCTGCGCGCGACCAGCACGAGGTCATGGCCGGCGCCGGCGAAGCGCCGCGCCAGCGCTGCGCCGATGCCCATCGAGGCGCCGGTGACGAGAACGGTTTCCCTGGATCCTTCCTTGCCCATGACTCCTCCGTCTGTTGCCGGACGTGTTGTTTGTCGAAACCCGCGCATTCCTGGCCGGGAGGACCGGATCCGTCCGGAATCGCGCGGCGACCCTTCCGCAATTTGCCCATATTCATGGGTCGACCGCGATCGATGCCGGTCCGGGCGCATTCTGCCCGTTGTCCGCCGATGCGCATGCTCTTTATATCATCGAGGCGATGCCGGTGATCCGGATCTGTCCCTTGGGCTTGTCTCCGGCAATTCATGACTGCTGCCGGAAGCGGCCGATCAGCGGGCCAATAACCCGAGTATCTTCGGGTAACTGTCGGGCAGCAGGCGGCTCAGCCAGTGCAGCGTCGACGACTTGTTTCCGGTAATGATGCGCCGGTCGCCACGCTCCACTCCGGCGAGAATGTCGGCCGCGCATTCGGCGGGCGGGGTAAGCAACAACTTCTCCCCCAATTCCGTCAAGCGCGCCTCCTCTTCTCCGGCCGCGGCGCATCGGCGACCGGCGACTTCTATGTTGGTCTTGATGCCCCCCGGATGAACGGACACCGCACGCACGCCCGATCCCGCCAGTTCGCTCCACAAGCACTCGGTAAGGCCGCGTACTCCGAACTTGGAGATGTTGTAGGCGCCCTGAGCGGGGAAGCCGACAAAGCCGAAGACGCTCGAAATATTGACGATGCAGCCTTCACGCTGCTCCAGCATCATTGGCAGGAAGGCCTTGGTGCCGTAGATCACGCCCCACAGGTTGATGCCGAGCTGCCACTCGATCTCTTCGATCGACAGGTGGGCAATGGTGCCGACGATGGTCACGCCGGCATTGTTGATGAGGAAATGTGCTGTCCCGAAATCCCGCCTCACCGCTTCGGCATGGGCAAAGACTGCCTCGCGACTGGACACGTCGAGCGTGTAGGCGATTGCCTGAGTTCCCTTCGCCAGGGATTCCCTGGTTTCTTCCAGGGTCTGCGCATTGACATCCGACAGGGCCAGGCGCGCGCGCCTCGCTGCCAGCTGCTGGGCCAGCGCGCGCCCGATGCCCGAGCCGGCGCCGGTGATGACGACCACCTTGCCATCGAAACAATTCATGCTCCGCTCCCTCGGTTGCGATCAAGCGACGAAAACTCCCTTGCTGCACGGACGGGCCGGGTCGGTCCCGATCCGGCCGCGGCGTGACTGCCGCGGGCACCCGGCACCGCCCCGTCCTGCCTAGAGCCGCAGCGGCGGCGTCAGGTAGGGCAGGGTCGATCCGAGATTCTCCTTACCCTTCCGGATCTCCATGCGGGCGATGGCCTGCAGGTGGACCTCGTCCGGACCATCCGCATAGCGCAGCGCCCGGCCCCAGGTCCAGTGGTCTGCCAGCGGCGTGTCCGGGCTGATGCCCATCGCCCCGAAAGTCTGCATGGCACGATCGCACACGGCGGTATGCACGCCCGGGACCAGCGCCTTGATCATCGATATCTCCTTGCGCGCTTCCCTGACCCCGATGTTGTCGATCATCCAGGCCGTCTTGAGGACCAGCAGGCGCGCCTGGTCGATCTCGATTCGCGATCGGGCGATCCATTCGCCGATCGTCCCGTGCATGTACAACTGCTTGCCGAAGGCCTTTCGCTCCAGGGCACGGTCGATCATCAGTTCCAGCGCGAGTTCGGCGGCGCCGAGCGAGCGCATGCAATGGTGGATCCGGCCGGGGCCAAGGCGCGCCTGGGCCAGCGCAAAGCCGCTCCCCTCCGCGCCGAGCAGATTGCCCGCCGGCACCCGCACATTGCGGAAGACGACCTCGCAATGGCCTTCCGGCGTCTGGTGGTTCATGACATTCACGTTGCGCACGACATCCAGCCCGGGCGTGTCGCGCGGCACCAGCACCATGCTCTGCTGCTGGTAAACAGCCGCCGCCGGATCGGTCTTGCCCATCACGATGAATATTCTGCATTGGGGATGGGCGGCATTGGTGATGAACCACTTGCGTCCGTTGATCACGTAGTCGTCACCATCACGGGAGATCAGCGTCGTGATGTTGGTGGCGTCCGAGGAGGCGACGTCCGGCTCGGTCATGGCGAAGGCGGAACGGATCTCGCCGCGCAGCAGCGGCTGCAGCCATGCTGAATTCTGCTCGGGCGTCGCGAACATGTGCAGCAGTTCCATGTTGCCGGTATCCGGCGCATTGCAGTTGAAGACCTCCGACGCCCAGCCAACGCGGCCCATGATCTCGGCCAGCGGCGCATACTCGAGATTGGTCAGCCGGGTGCCCGGCTCGTCGTCCCTGAGGTCGGGCAGGAACAGGTTCCACAAGCCTTCCGATCTCGCCAGCGCCTTCAAGTCGTCCATGAAGGACACCGGGAACCGCCCTTGACGGACTTCGTCGTGCCACTGCCGCACGCGCGGCACGATATGGTCGTCCATGAATCCGCGGACACGGCGGCGCAGATCCTCGACCTTGGGGGAATAGGAGAAGTCCACCGGGTTTCCTTTCGTTCAAGCGTTAGTCACAGGGCCGAAACGCCGCCGTCGACGGCGACGGCCTGGCCAGTCATGTAGGAGTTTTCCCTGGCGCACAGCATCAGCATCACCGCGACCGTTTCGCCCGGCGTGCCCAGTCGTTTCATCGGCGATGCCTGCGAGAGATACTCCACCTGCTCTGCCAGGCCTTCCGTCACCATCGGCGTGCTGCTGTAGAACGGGCAGACGGCATTGACGCGGATGTTCCTGCGCGCGTATTCGGCCGCCCCCGTCCGGGTCAGCCCGATGACGGCGTGCTTGGCCGCCGAATACGCCGCCAGCTTCGGCGCGCCGCCGAGGCCGGCCATCGAGGCGACGTTGAGGATGACCCCGCCTCCCTGCTTGAGCATCTGCGCGATCTGGTGCTTCATTCCGAAGAAGACGCCCTTGGCATTGACGGCGAAGTTGAGGTCGAGATCGGATTCCAGGGTATCGATCAGCGCCTTCATTGGCGTCGACATGCCGGCGTTGTTGACTCCGACATCGAGGCGGCCGAAGCTGGCCACCGCCGCGTCGACCATCGCCTTGACCTCGGCTTCGCGGGTGACGTCGCACTGCAGGTCGACCACCTCGGCGCCGGCAGCGCGGAGTTCGCTGGCGACGCGCTGCAAGCCTTCGTGATTGCGGTCCCCGAGAACCAGCCGGGCGCCCATCGCGGCGAGTTCCCGCGCCAGCAACTCGCCGAAACCGCTGGCCGCGCCGGTGATCATCACCACCTGTCCGGCATAGCTTGTCAGATTCATGGTGGCCCCTAGAGAGTCAGTCCGCCGTCGACGACGATGCATTCGCCATTGGTGTAGCTTGCCGCGTCGGAGACCAGGTAGAGCACCGTGCCCGCCATCTCGTGCGGCTCGGCATGCCGGCGCAGCGGAACCCTGGCCATCCATTCGTCGTAGAGGGGCTTGTTGGCGAAGAGGGCGCCGGCAAACTTCGTTTTCGTCAGTCCAGGCAACACGGCATTGACCCGGATGCCCAGAGGCCCGCATTCCTTGGCGAAGGACTTTGTCATATTCACCACCGCCGCCTTGGTGATCGAGTAGATGCCCTGCATGTCGCCGGGCTGCAGCGCGTTGACCGAGGCGATGTTGACGATCGCGCCGCTCCCCTGTTCGCGCATCATCCTGCCGGCGGCGATCGACATGAAGAAATAGCCCCGGACATTGACGTCGACCGTCTTGTTGTAGGC
>ERZ761607.4845-NODE-4845-length-11529-cov-4.764424_pt1 | contig 11529 bp, 8 predicted proteins | sample MGYA00511164_ERZ761607 | MGnify/ENA primary metagenome ERZ761607 (study PRJEB28899, sample SAMN02445080) | bioreactor sludge metagenome | biome: EBPR sludge | place: Australia: Brisbane, Thorneside Wastewater Treatment Plant | collected 2011-06-22 ...
GCCCTGGACCTTGATGCCGATGGATGAAGTGGTGCGCATGTATTCGCTGTCCGATCCGGTCGAGGTCCACGTCTTCCGGCGCAAGGACATGATGGATCCGCCCGACCCACCCGCCCTCAACCCAGCAGCAGGTGAAGTGGTCCCGGCAGCGCCGTGACCAACCCATCCGCCAGGTAGCGGTGCAAGCCGCGTCCCCTGGCCCGCGCCTGCAACACGCCGAGCATGGCGAGGCTGGCCGAGGTGACCGCAAGGCCGGGGTGGCCGGACCGTATGGATGCCACCGTGCCCAGCAAGCCGAGCACCATGGCCGCCACCGCTCCCGCCCGCGCGCCGAACCGCGGCGTCAAGCCCCGCACCCCGCATTGCCGATCCTGTGCGACATCGGGAATGTCGCACAGGATCGTGTTTGCCGCCATGATGCAGGCCACCGAGGCGATGGACAAGGCATAGCGGGCATCCAGCTCCGGTCGCACCGCCAGCGGCAGCGTCGCGGTCGCCGCCGTCCAGGCAAAGGTGGTCAGCAAGTTCTTCGGGATGTGCCGCTTCAGCGGAACGTAGGCCGCGGCGATCAGGCTTAGCGCCACACACACCTGGAAGCGCCACCAACTCGTGCCGGCCAACGCCGCGGTCGCCGCCGCCGTGACCGCCACCGCCACGACCAGGGCGCGGCGGAGATCCGCCGGTTCCAGCCGCCAACGGTCCACCAGTCGGTCCAGGCCATACGCCGCCATCGTGCCGGTGGCGAGCAGCAGCAGGCCGCTGGCGGTAACCCGGTCGCCCGCGATGGCCACGGCCAACGATACCGCGGCCGCGGCGGGCCAGGCCATGGTCAGCAGCAGGGCGCGGACGATCCCGCTGGGTACATGGCTGGCAGGTAAGACATCGCTCATCGTGCCGCCAGTATGGCAAGCCGCCGCCGGATGGGAAGCCGTGAAACACGACCGCCGCGCGCGGCCGAGTTTTGCGCTGGACTATCCCACCGCCCCGCCGTATGAGCCTACACGCACCGGGGCCGGTCCGATCCTCCGCTAGACGTGCGTTGGCTTCCGCCCCCCACCAGCAAGGATGATGCACCATGGCCTTTGAAAGCGGTTCCGTCAGTTACCGGATGTTCTATGTCACCAAGGCAATCCCGAACGACGCCGTCGCGCGTTTCGCCGAGATGGCCGCGCCGCCGATCGACACCCTCAGCGACGGCGAGATCCACGGCTGGGTCTCCGGCCGCCACCTGCTCGACCGCGCCATCACCGAGAAGAATGCCTATTACGCCGGCTTCCTGCGCCTGACCCTGATGAAGGCCGAGCGCAAGATCCCCGACGCCCTGCTGCGCGCCGAATGCCGCATGGAGGAACTCGCCCAGCAGGAAGCCAGCGGCAAGGCGTTCCTCACCCGCTCCGAAAAGAAGGACATCAAGGACTCCATCGTCTCGCGCCTGCTGCCGACCATGCCGCCCCTGCTCAAGGGCATCCCGTTCATCTACGACGACCGCGACGGCATCATCTACGCCGCCGCGCTGAACGAGAAGCAGATGGACGCCTTCACCATCTACTTCTCGCAGACCCTCGGCTTCAACCTGATCCCGGTCCTGCCCGAAACCGCCGCGATGAAGCGCCTGCGTGTGAACGTCAAGGAGTGGGCCCCGACCAGTTTTTCCGCCGAGTGCGACGACAGCGAGGCGGGGCAGGATCCCGGCGAGGATTTCCTCACCTGGCTCTGGTTCTACTCCGAGGCGCGCGGCGGCATGGCCCACCTCGACGACCTCGGTGAATTCGCGGTCATGATCGACGGCCCCCTCAACTTCATCCTCGAGGGCAGCGGCGCGCATGACGTCGTGCTGCGCCGCGGCGAACCGCGCCTCAGCGCCGAGGCCAAGACCGCGCTGCTCGGCGGCAAGAAGCTCAAGCAGGCCAAGCTCACCCTCGCCCAGGGCGACCTGTCGTGGAGCTGCACCTTCACCGCTGCCGGGTTCGTCGTGCGCGGCCTCAAGCTGCCCCCGCTCGAAAAGATGGACGCGGTCACCGCCTTCCAGGAACGTATCAACCAGATCGCCCGCTTCTCCGAGGCGGTGCTGCGCCTGTTCGACCGCTTCGTGCAGGAGCGCAACAACATCAAGGAATGGAAAAAGGCCACCGAGGAAATCCGCGCCTGGGTCGCCGACCGCAAGACCCGCACCTGAGCCAGAACTCCGACCACATTTTCCAAAGGCTGGAATTACTGCGAGCAGAAATGTCCAGTTGTTGGAGGACATTCGATGGCCATCAAATTTGGTCTTTTTGAGCAAGTTGGTTGCCGCAATATATGACTATAAAGTAATGATATGTGGAATAATCATGCGTTGTTCTTTGCGTCCATTCGTGGTTGTCTGCATCAAGGTTTTATTGTCAGTTGTTTATGGCTGTTTAAAAGAAGCCAGCCAGAGGCGACGAAATAGTTTTGAAGAATGTATACGGATCGTCATACTGCAAGGTCACTGCCCTTTATCATGGAAGACCGATCCAAAGAGACCGACGCCCGCATTGTGATCGACGATTTACTTCGCCGAGCCGGATGGGACCCTGCCGACAAGTCGCAAATTGAGACGGAATTCACGATTCGCGGTATTGTAAAAGAGCCCCGAGCGTCATGGCCTGTCGATGAGACGGTTCAGCGTAGCGACTATGTTTTGCTAAGCCAGCGAGGGCGCCCCTTGGCCGTGATCGAAGCGAAGCGCGCCGCGATTGACCCATACCGGGCCAAACAGCAGGCCCTACCGATGGCGAAGGCTATCGGCGCCCCGTTCATCTTCCTGACGAATGGGGAGGTGATCTACTTCTGGGACTACGAGAACGATGATGCCCGCCAGGTATCTTCATTCTTCTCCCGCAAGGACTTGGAGCGGATCGTGCACCTGCGTCAGGAACGCAAGGCGTTGGCCACGCAGCCGGTCCCCGAATACTATATTCGAGATGGTGAAACACTTACCGTCCGGTCCTATCAGCAAGCGTGCATGAACGCGCTCGACCATGCCTTCGAACTGGGCAAACGGCGCTTCCTGATAGAACTCCCGACCGGCTGCGGAAAGACCGACTTGATCGCCCTCTACCTCAAACGCCTAATCCAAGCCGGGCGAGCGGACCGGATTCTCTTCCTTGTTGACCGGGAACAACTGGCCAAGCAAGCCATTGGAGCCTTTCAGGACATATTGGCGGAATACAGCAGTTACTGGCTGAAGCCGGGCTGCGCTCGGCAGAAGAAACAGATCACAGTCTGCCTGCTCCAGACCATGATCAGCCGTTACGACGAATTCACCAGCGGCTATTTCGATGTCGTTGTCGCCGACGAATGTCATCGCTCCATCTATGGTGCCTGGCAGACGGCGCTGATCCACTTCGACGCATTGCAGATCGGCCTGACCGCCACACCCGCTTCCTTTATCGAGCGCAACACGTTCACCTTCTATGGCTGTAAGGTCGGACAACCGGACTTCTCGTTCCCGATCACGGAGGCGTTCAAGGCCGAGTACCTCGTGCCCTATAAGTTTGCCTCAGGCATCACCCAGTTGTTGGCGGAAGGTGCGGATGCCGACGACGAACACTACGACCCCGCCGAGTTCGAACGCAAGTGGACGAACGAGGACACCAACCGGAAGATGATGCATGAGTTCGACCGGCTTGCCTGGTCGTCCTACAAGGATCTGGCACCCGGCCAGAAGATCGGCCCCGGCAAGAGCGTGGTTTTTGCTATTACAAAGCACCACGCGTCTCGCCTCGCCCGCTATCTCAATGAACTGCACCCCGAATGTAAGGGTCGGTACGCGGAGGTCATCACCTCGGATGTCGCGGATGCCGACGAATTGATACGCAAGTTCACATCCGAAGACTACCCGCAGGTCGCGGTCAGTGTGGGCATGCTGGATACCGGCTTCAACTGCCGCGAAATCCTTCACTTGGTGATGGCCCGTCGCGTGCGAAGCCCTATTCTCTACCAGCAAATGCGAGGTCGCGGCACTCGCACGGCCCGGAGCATCGGCAAACGGAAGTTCGTGATCTACGATTTCTTTGGAAATCACCAGTACTTCAACGACACCGAAACCGATGTCTTCGCGGGCGGCGGCGGGTCGGGCGGCCGAACGGAGAAGCCTGGGCAAGGTATACGCGAGCTCAAGGAGCTGGGACTCGAGGACGAATGGTTGCACGCCGTCTCCTATGTCGAGGTCGGCCCGGATGGCGAGCGTGTGGACAAGAAGTCTTATGTCTCGAACTGGGAGAACGCGATCCGCGCCGCCGTGGATCAGGATTCCGTGTTGAAAAAGGTCCGGGACAACCAAAAGCTGACGCCGGAAGAGGAGACTCATCTGGTCGAACGGCTCAACCGACCCGAGATGTTCTTCAACGAGGACAACCTCCGGCGCGCCTACCGTCAGCCGGGCGGCAGTCTGATCGACTTCATCCGCGCCGCGCTGGGTACCGCGAAGGTGAAGAGCCGGGAAGATGAATTGATGGAGAACTTCCGGGCCTGGCTGGTTACGAAGAGCCTGACCCCGGAACAGGCCCGCTACCTTTCCCTGCTGAAGAACCGCGGTATCGCCCGCGGAAAACTCGAGGTGCAGGACCTTTTCCAGCCGCCCCTGTCTATCCTTAACGCCGCCGGTCTCGGCGTGGAGTTGTTCGGCGAGCAGGGACTCAAACAAATCATTGATGACCTCAACCAGTCCGTTTTTGTGGCCTGATCCGGAATACGCATGAACCAGGAAATTCGCCGAAAACTCGATCGCATCACCAACATCCTCTGGGCGGGTGGCGTGGCCAATCCGGTCACCTACATCGAACAGATTTCCTATCTGATCTTCCTGAAGCTCCTCGATGAAGAGGAGAACGCCCGGGAACTGCAAACGCGTCTGATGGGTGCTTCCGAAAACGGCCGTGGAGCAAGCCTGTATCCGCGCCAAGCCAAGCGCTACCGCTGGTCCGAATGGCGGTTCAAGAGCGGAAACGAATTGCGGGACTTCATCCGCGACGATGTATTCCGCTACATGGCGAACCTGGTCAAGGAAGAGCCGCGGGTCGCCGAGTATTTCCGCGATGCCGTGCTCGAAATCACCGATCCGAACGTGTTGAAGGAGGTCGTGGATGAAATCGACACCATCGATTTCGGAAAACTCGGAACCGACGCCAAGGGCGACATCTTCGAGTACCTGTTGAGCCATCTCGGCCAGGCCGCGCTGAATGGACAGTTTCGCACCCCGCGCCAGATTCGGGTGATGATGGTCCAGATGGTGGACCCGGATCTCGGCGACTCCATACTGGACCCGGCCTGCGGTACCGGCGGCTTCCTGATCGACGCCGTGGAGTATATCCTGGCCCGCTATTCCGAGCACCCGATCGAAGTGCCCATCTACGGGGAGGACTGGCTCGAAAAGCAGGGCAAGACCTTGGCCGAAGCCCGGGCCGCCAACCCCAATCTCCAGACGTACCGCAAGGGACCGGGCGAGAAATTGCCCGACTGGGGTATCCTGGAAAACTCGGTGTACGGCTACGACGTTTCCCGCCAGCTCATGCGCATCGGGATGATGAACCTCATCCTGCACGGCATCCGCAACGCGCACGTCAAGCGGGCCAATACCTTGTCGGATATCGGTGGCTTGAGCGATGAGGACCTGCGCCGGAGGTACAAGGTTATTCTCTCCAATCCGCCGTTCGCCGGGGTATTACCCAAGGACTCGATGCGGTCCGACCTGCCGACCAACTCGAAGAAAAGCGAACTGCTGTTCCTCGGCGTGATGATGCAGTCGCTTGCCCCCGGCGGACGTTGTGCCGTGGTCGTGCCCGAGGGCCTTCTCTTCGGCTCCACCAGCGCCCATGTGGAACTGCGCCAAAAGCTGATTGCGGAGTTCGAGGTGCAGGCCTTGATTTCCCTGCCTGCCGGGGTGTTCAAGCCGTACGCGGGGGTCAAAACCGGCGTCCTGCTCTTCCAACGCCCGATCGCCGGGAAGAAGAAGGCGGACAAGGTCTGGTTCTACGAAATCCGGAACGACGGCTTCGATCCCGACAAGATTTCCAGCGGCGGCCGCCCCGAGACCCCGGACCGGAACGACATCCCTGCCCTGCTGGCCGAATGGACCCGCTACCGCGAGACCAACTTCGTCAAGCCCCCCGGTCCGGAAGGCGGCAGCCTGCTTCCCGCAGGCAGTCCCGAGCCGCGCTGCTGGTGGGTGAAACACGAGGCCCTCGCCGCCAACGACTACAACCTCGCCGCCGGTCGCTACAAGCCGCAGGTGACGGAAAAGGTCTCCGACGAAGACCCCGCCGACCTGATCGAGAAGACGCTCGGCATCGAGCGGGACATCATGAAAGGTCTGGAGAAACTGCTTGAAGATGTGCGGAAGTCATAACAAGGCGCGGCGATGAAGTGGGGAAAAAGACAACTTGGCGATCTCGCCGAAATCCAGAGTGGGTTCGGATTCCCACGAGAAGAGCAAGGCAGGACCGACCAGGACATTCCCTTCTATAAAGTCGGCGACATGAACCTTCCCGGAAACGAGACCGAAATGCAGGTGCGTGCAAACACCGTTTCGCGCGAGACGCTCAAATCCCTCGGAGGCCGTGCCTTTCCGGCCGGAACGACCATCTTTCCGAAAATCGGCGCAGCCATTGCAACGGAGAAGAAGCGCATTCTGGTTGAGGAGGCTACGTACGATAATAATGTGATGGGTCTGATTCCGCGTGCAGGTGTTGAGGGTCGGTTTCTGTTCTACTGGTCTCGTTCGTTTCGACTGATGTCGGTGGCGAACATTGGACCCGTACCATCGATTCGAAAGTCGGAGATGGAGCGAGTCGATGTCCCGTACTTCCCCCACTCCGAACAGCGCCGGATTGTTGAACTGCTTGATCAGGCCGATGCCTTGCGTAAACAGCGCGCCGAGGCCGACCAACTCGCCGACCGCATCCTGCCCGCGCTCTTCCTCAAATTGTTTGGCGACCCGACAAGTTTAGCGGGTAGAGATGGTGCACGACCCCTTGCATCTTGGGGTATTGAAGTACAGAACGGCTTTGCATGCGGCGACAAGGATGTTTCCGACGGTTTGCCACACATGCGGATGAACAACATCGACGACCACGGACGACTAAACCTCGATCTGATTCGCACGGTGCCCCGCGACTATGCGGATGAGAAGTACGAGCTGAGGGGCGGTGATGTTCTTTTCATGGGAACAAATAGCGAGGAAAAGGTCGGCAAGTGTTGTGTGTTTTCTCAGCCCGATCATCGCCGATGGTACTACAGCAATCACCTTGCCCGACTGCGTAATTCGGAAATGCACTCCACGCCAGAATTTTTAGCGGTCTATCTTCACCAGCTTTGGCGCGCGGGATTCTATCGTTCTCGAATGAAACGTTGGGTCAATCAGGCGGCCATGAACGCAGATGCCATCCGCGCAATTCCGCTGTCTCCCGTGAATATAGAGTTGGCGAAAGATTTCTCCTCCAAGTATTGGACACTCAACACAATGCATGAGCGACGTATCTCGGCGGAAGCTACAATTAAGATGCAATTTGAGGTCATGCTCCAGCGCGCCCTCACCGGCGACCTGACAGCGAAATGGCGGGAGGCGCATATGAAGGAGTTACTTCAGGAGATGGAACAGCAGGCACGGTATCTGCGGCAGTCGGCTGGGGAGAGGATCGAAACATGATTACGTCGTTCAAGGTCGGCAACTTCAAGGCGTTCGGCGAGACGCAGGAAATCCCGCTCAAACCCATAACGCTCATCTTTGGCCCGAACAGCAGTGGTAAGTCGAGTGTAATTCACAGCCTGCTGTTCGGGCGGCATGCAGTACTTCGAGATGAAGTTGACGTCACCTATCCGGACGGGGGTGGGCATGTCGTCGACTTGGGCGGATTCGCACAATTCGTCTTCGGCGGTCGGCGAGGCCTTGAAAGGGTCGTGACGTGGGGCGCTGTCGCCGATTCGGTTAGCCTCGCCGACAGATTGGATCAGCCCATTGTTCAGGCCGCCGAAATGCTTGGCGTGCATTCCGAGAGGGTCTGGAGTCAGGCCCTGAAAGACACGGCTTCGATTTCTATAGAGCTTGCGATTCGTCGGCCAACCGAAAGAGATGGCGATTCAACCGGGCGCCTGAAGCCGTTCGTCTACTCTATATCGCTCAAGGCCGACCAGCTGTATGTGCTGGGCGCTAGCCGAAGTGCTTTTGATCAACCTTTTCGCATTGATCAATTCGTTCAAGAGCATCCTCTGTTTTCGTACCTAATTCGCAATACGATTCTCGCCAATACGTATAAAGCCGAGATTAGCGACTCCGAATATGATGAGGTTTTGAAATGTTTCGAGGAGGTTCTTCCCGATTTCAGAATCGAGGCCGACAGCTTTATTCCCAAGCATGTGTATGCGATTGATCGTAACGACTCCGCCAACGAGGATTTGGTTGTTGATCGTACGATCGATGTTATTCGCTCGCACCTGCCAAAACAGTTAAGTGATCTTTTCTGTGCGATCCGCCATGAAGTGTCGAAAGACCTGAGCGATCTTACCTATTTAGGGCCGTTACGTGCCTACCCCCCGCGTCATCTTGCCTTCTCGGAACAAGACGACTTGGATTGGTATGTGGGAGGTGGACACGCTTGGAGTATTTTACGGGACAACCCCAAGGTGCGAAAATCCGTTAACAAGTGGTTGGAGTCGCCGGAACGCCTTCAGACACCTTACAGGCTTGATGTCGTGGGTCTTTTTCGCCCATCAAGCCTATTCGATGACATAGAAAAAGGCGTTAATGAAGTAATTACGAACCAGATCGCGATGCTAAGGAAATATCTTAGTAGCTCAATTAATCTGGAGGCTGCCCGCCAAAAAAGCGATTACGAGATGCTGGTTGATGGAGCTACCCAAGAAATCGCGGACGTTGAAACGCTCACTCCAATACTGGAGAACGCTATTGTTAGAGCAGTATCGGCGGATGCGTTGGAGTTGGTGCTGACCGACAAACGAACAAATACGGAGGTTTCTCACCGAGATGTGGGTATCGGTATAAGCCAAGTTCTGCCCGTTCTTGTAAATGCATATGCGCACCACAACCGTATAATTGCGATGGAACAGCCGGAAATTCACCTCCATCCGGCGCTACAGGCAGAATTAGCCGATGTGTTTATCGAGTGTGCGTTGGGCGATCAACAAAACCGTTTTATTCTTGAAACCCACAGCGAGCACCTGATCCTGCGCATCCTGCGTCGCATAAGGGAGGCCGGAGAACAGACAGGACGCAAGATTTCGCCCGATGACGTCGCGGTGCTGTATGTACTCCCAACAGATGAGGGCTCTTGCATCAAACGCTTAGATATTTCCGACGCCGGTCAATTTCTTGATGGCTGGCCCGGAGGATTTTTCCCGGAACGGGTGAAAGAGATATTTGGGGGCTAATGTGATTGTTGCCAGTGTTCAGGACCCTGAGCTATTCGATCAAACTAGCTTTGTTCGCGGCGGCGAGCACTATGAGGTGGCATTGGCTCTCCATTTAGACATGGTCCGCCAAGCGCATCTCATCGTCTGTGATGCAGAGCGTGTGATTTGGAGAGAGATTCAGGGTGTAGCGAATTTGCCGCAAGCAATAATGGATTGCATCCGGACGTTTTCTCCTCAGCGCGTGGTTTATTTGCCATCTGATACCGATTTGCGGCGTCGCATTCGTGCTCTCCAGCCGCGCCCGGGTAGCGCGGAGGCGGTTGCGCTTGCTTCGAGAGACGATGTGGATGTTGTGGTGATTGGCCCTGACACCATGTCTGCTGTTGAATTGGCGGGAGTCACACATGAGAAAATTGTGCGCCTTGCAGAAAGTCGTCGCGGACGTTGGGCTGAGCGGCCGCGAGGAGTGAATGGTGGATTTCCTGTTGGCGGATTACCTCGACGCGACTTCCTAGACCTCATTGTCGGCCCGATTTTTCGCCATGCCGCACGAGTTACCGTCTTTGACAAGATGCTAGGCGGTGTGATCTTGGAAAATCAGGGCAACTGGAAGGATTTCGCGAGGACTGTGCGCGAGATTCATAGGCTATGGAGAGCATCCCCTGGAGCCGCAGATCGAGGCGCACGATTTACTGTCATCACGATGGACAGTGATTCCACGCTCTGTGGTCCTTTGCCTGCGGACCATGTCGGGAAAATCCGTGAACGGCTAGACATTAGGCCTGTTTCTGGCGAGTCTCCCAAATTTCGCCTGCGATTGAAGCCGAAGGGTGATTTGACACTCAATGCGATGACGCACGATAGGTACCTCCAGACCAATCAGGAATTCACACTCGGGATTTCGCGTGGCTTTGACTTGCTATCGGCTACCGATATTTGTCGTGAGGCGGATGTCTACCTGCGATGCGACGGCCAGTCCACCCTCCTCGCACGAATCGATGCTTATCGTGATGTCGGAACAGACGAGTGGTAGCGAGTATGGGTCTGCGGAACAATATGCACGACGGTCTCTTTTCGCGCAGTGGCCTCTCCCTCGACCGCCTCCGTGTCCTCCTCGACGTCCGCGATGCCGGGAGTATTTCCAAGGCAGCGGCTGGTGATCCGGTGCGGCAGAGCCAGTACAGCCGACAACTCAAGGAGCTTGAAACCTTCTTCGGCTTGGAGTTGACCACGCGGCAGGGGCGGAATCTGAAGCTGACCTCGGTGGGTGAACAGCTTGCCGCGCTGGTGCGCGAACAATTTGTCTCGCTCGAGGAGTTCGCGCGGCAGTCGGCGGGAGAACCGGCGGTGTATGCGATCGGGGCGGGCGAGAGCCTGATCCACTGGTTGATCCTGCCGCGCCTCGCCCGTCTAAACAGCGCCCTGCCCGGGGTATCGTTCAGGCTGCCCAACTTACAAACCCGCGACATCATTGAGCAATTACACGCTCGCATCCTGGATTTTGGCATCCTGCGGACGGATCGAATACCGGCGTCCTTTCACAAGCGCGCCATTGGGCGATTGTCCTACCGGCTGGCCGTGCCGCAACCGTTGAAGTCCCGCGTTGGCAAAAAACCGCAACCGGACATACTCGGAAACATACCGCTTGCGGTTATGGGCGGCGACTCATCCGTTGGCCGATCCATTCTGGATATTTCGCGTTCGACCGGGGTGAAACTGAACGTAGCGGTGGAGTGTGACTCGTTCCCCGCGATCGTTCGAGCAATCGGCTCCGGCCGAGTTGCTGGTATCATTCCCGATTTGGCGATAGCAGATCTGGCACTGCAAGGCGCAGACCTTCACACCCTCAACATCCTGACTCCTCTAGATAGCAGTATGTCGCTAGTCTGGCTCCCTCGCCGCCTTAAAGTGCGTCCATCAGCCGACAAAGTGCGACGACAACTATGTGCAGCGCTGGCAATATGAGTTGATTGCGTTGCGAGACGGGGCCGGCATTATTCGGTCCATACATATTATGTGACCCTGGTGAGTGGAGTTGGAGGGTGTTTGAATTGTGGGCGGGCGTGGGGCGGGGCGGGAGATTGAGCGTAGCGATAAAAGTATGATGATGTTCCGCAGATGCCATGGACGGCCCACGGA
>ERZ761607.4847-NODE-4847-length-11527-cov-3.442033_pt1 | contig 11527 bp, 10 predicted proteins | sample MGYA00511164_ERZ761607 | MGnify/ENA primary metagenome ERZ761607 (study PRJEB28899, sample SAMN02445080) | bioreactor sludge metagenome | biome: EBPR sludge | place: Australia: Brisbane, Thorneside Wastewater Treatment Plant | collected 2011-06-22 ...
TCGCGCGAGGCGAGCGTGCGGAATTCCCGGTCCACGAAGGGCACGATCTCCTTCACGAGGTAGTCCGCATAGTTCCCGATGGCCGACGAGTTCACGTACTGGTTGCCGCCCAGCGCCGTGAAGCAGTCGGGAAAGACGATGATCGCCGGGCCCATCTTCTTCTCGTGCACGAGGCGCGCGGCCCGCTCCGGGACGTTCTCGCTGAAGTTCTTCCACGCCACGTGGGACAGGCCCGAGCCCGTGAAGCCCACCATGTCCACGAGCACCGGGAAGCGCCTGCCCCGGCCGCGGGAGGCGCCCTCGTCGTACTCGGCCGGCAGCCACACGGCGAGCTTGCGCGCGACGGGGTCGCCGAGGGGATTGCCCTCGAGCACCTTCGAGACGTGCTCCAGGATGACGGTGGTGCCGGACTGCCACTTCGGGCGCTTGAGGGCCATGGGATCGATTCCTGAGTGAACTGGGCGCTAGGTTACCCGGTGAGGGATGCGGTGGGGAGTGATGCGGGCAAGCGACTTGGGAACGCCGATGAACGCCGATGTCACGCCGATGAACGCCGATAAGGCATGGCAACCGGGCGAGTTCGTTCCGGCGGGCTTCCTTGAAACGCCGTGGCAGGACCGGTGCGAATCCTCAGTGTCCAGTGCAGGCCACAAGGAAGCTTCGCGAATGTCGTGGTCGCGGGGTGGACGCCTGCCTCGGTTCATTTGCGTTCATCGGCGTGACATCGGCGTTCATCGGCGTTCCCGTGCCGTTCGCGCGCATCACTCCAATAGCAAAGGGGCGCCGGAGCGCCCCTTTTCGCAAAAGCGGAAGAACGTCAGACGTTCACGCGCCGCCGGTACTCGTTCGTGCGCGTGTCGATCTCGATCTTGTCGCCCGTCTCGCAGAAGGCCGGCACCGGCACTTCGAAGCCCGTGGAGAGCTTGGCGGGCTTGAGCACCTTGCCCGACGTGTCGCCGCGCACCGCGGGTTCGGTGTAGATGATCTCGCGCACCAGGGACGTGGGGATCTCCAGCGAGATCGCGCGCCCGTCGTAGAAGGTGACCTCGCCGGGCATGCCTTCCTCGAGGTAGTTGAGCGCGTCGCCCAGGCTCTCCTTCTCGATCTCGTGCTGGTTGTAGTCCGCGTCCATGAAGACGTACATGGGATCCGCGAAGTACGAGTAGGGGACTTCCTTCTTCTCCAGCACCTGGAGCTCGAACTTGTCGTCGGCCTTGTACACGGTTTCCGTGTTGCTGCCGGTGAGCAGGTTCTTGAGCTTCATCTTCATGGTGGCCGCGTTGCGGCCGCCCTTGTTGTATTCGGCCTTGAGCACGACCATGGGGTCCTTGCCCACCATGATCACGTTGCCGCTGCGCAGTTCCTGAGCGATTTTCATGTGTCGATTCCGTCCGGTCGGGTAAGCCCCGGCCCAACCGGCCGGGAACTGAAAAAGCCTTTCATTTTAGCACGTTATCGGCGAAATCCGCCAGTGCGCTTGCCAGGTCCGCCCGGCGGGCGAGGCCCCGGGCCCATTCGCGGGCGGGCGCGGCGAGCCGCGGCAGCGCCGCCTCGAAGGCCGGCCAGGCCGCGGCCAGCGCCTCGCCGCGGTTCCAGCAATCCCACAGCCCCGTCACTGCGGCGGCCTCGTCCCGCCCGAGGGACGCGGTATAGCGCGAGAGGAACGCCCCGAGCTTCACCCAGTGCGCCCCTTCGGCCTGGGGGTAGATATGCCACGCGAAGGGCCGCGCCGCCCACTGGGCCCGCACGAAGGAATCCTCGCCCCGCACGAAGTTCACGTGGCAGGCCCACAGCAGCTCGTCGTACGCGTCCTGGGGCAGGAAGGGGACGGGAAATCCGCGGACGGCGCCCCGCTCGCGCCCGCCCGCCGGAAGCCAGGCCGAAAGCGCCTCGGACGCCGGTCCCTCGGGCGCCACGACCCACGCGGGATCGCGACGGGCCGCGAGCGCGTCGAGGAGCGACGCGAAGGGGGCCCCGGGATAGGCGAAGAGGCTCACGCAAAGCGCGTCGGGGGGCGGGGGCTCCACGCCGAAGCGCCGCCACGCGCCCTCGAGCGCCACGCGGTCCGACTGCAGCGCATCGCGCCGGTCGAGAAGGCCCCTTTCGCGCAGCAGCCCGCCGGTCTTCGCCGTGAAGCCGGGAAAGAAGAAATGCCGCGTGAGGGGCGCGAATCGCGGGGGCGGCGACGGCAGCGCATGGCTTCCTTCCACCCAGTCCTCCGCGCTCAGGTATTCGAGATTGATCCAGCGGGGCATCGGCGAGCGGGCGGCCATCGCCTCCACGTAGCCCGCTGGCGTGTCGCAGCCGAAAGTCTCGACGACGACATCGGCGACTTCCGCCGCCTCCACGGGCGCCGCTTCGGCCCAGTCCGCTTCCCAGCGCACGACCTCCACGCCGTCCAGGAGTCCGCCCGCGAAATCGGGACGAAGGCGCGAGAGCACGGCGGGATCGTCCAGCCGCAGGCGCACGCGCTTGCCGTGCTCGCGCGCCAGGGCCCGCGCCAGGCGGAAAGCGACGCCCGCATCGCCGTAGTTGTCCACCACGCGGCAGAAGATGTCCCAGCACTCGGCCATGGATCGATTCTAGCGCCGCGGACCGCGACCTACTGCGCGAGGTTCGCCCGTTCTTCCTCGGCGATGCGCGTGATGTAGCGGGCGAAGTCCGGATCCTCGCCCTTGAGCAGCACGGGCAGGCGCGTCGCGAAGTCCTCGCGCCGGCACCAATCGCGCATCCAGTCCTCCCACGAGTTCCAGCGGCGACGCTGCTCGTCGTCCATCTCCGGCTCCCACGCGACGAGGTAGGCGCGCTCGAACAGGCCGATCAGCATGTCGAAGATGATCGCGAGGCGCTCCTGCTGCTCGGGCGTGAGGTCGGGCGAGGCACGGCCCGTGCGCAGGTGCAGGTCCGGGTGCTCCAGCACGATCTCGAGGAAATCGTTGTACGCGTCGGAGAGCTGCTGCCAGCTTTCCTCCTCCTCGTTGCGGCGCTCCTTGCGCTGGTCCGCGATGAGCGAGGCCACGGCGAGGGGCAGGCCCACCACCGTGACCACGAAGCTCGCGAATTCCCAGGCGTCCTTGTCGAACAGGTCCATGGCGAGAGCCTACGCCACCTTCGCGCCTCAGGCGCCCAGGGCGAGGTAGAGATCGACGATCGCGCCGCGGCGGTCGCGCTCGGCATTGACGGCCTCGGTGCGGGCGGCGAGCAGCTTCTCGCTCGCGTCGAGCCATTCGATCATGCCGGTGATGCCGCCTTCGTAGCGGGCGCGGGCGAGTTCCGCCGCCCGGGCGAGTGCCCGGACCCGCGCCTGCCGGGCCGCGAGCTCCTCGCGGCGCATCGACTGGGCGGCCAGGGCGTCGCGCACGTCCTTGAACGCCTGGGCCACGGCCTTTTCGTAGCGGGCCGCGGCCTCTTTTGTACGGGCATCGGCGAGATCCACGTTGGCGCCGATGAGGCCCGCGCCGTAGACCGGCTGGAGCAGCCCGGCCGCGAGGCTGAAGGTGCGCGCCGGCCCCGAGAAGAGATCCGACAGGGACCGGCTTTCGCTGCCCAACAGGCCCGTGAGTGAGATGGACGGATAGTAGGCCGCCCGCGCGACGCCGATGCGGGCGTTGGCCGCCATCAGGCGCGCCTCGGCCTCCCGCAGGTCGGGACGGCGCAGTAGCAGGTCCGAGGGCAGGCCGGCGGGAACCTCGGCAGCGTCCATCGCCTCGACCGTGACGGGGGCGATGGCCGATTCGTACACCGCCCGCGGGCTGCGGCCCAGCAGGACCGCGAGCGTGCCCTCGGCGGCGGTCCTTTCGCGCGAGAGCTGGGCCACCAGGGCCTCGACCGAACGGAATTCCGCCTCGTACTGGCGGATCTCGAGCTCCGAGGCGACGCCCACCGCGAGGCGCTGGCGAAGCAGGTCGAGCGCGACGCGACGCCCTTCGAGCGTGCGCCTGGCGATGTCGAGATTGGCGTCGAGCGCGGCGAGCGCGTAGTGGGCGCGGGCGACCTCGGCCACCAGCGTGGCGCGCACCGCGTCCCGCCCCGCTTCGGCCGCGAGCAGCTCGGCCCGGGCAGCCTCCGAGGCGCGGCGGTACTTGCCCCAGAAATCCAGCTCCCAGCTCACGCGAAGCTGCGCGCGGTGCGTGTGGGTCTCGATGGCATCGGGCGGCAGCGGAAAGGCGCCGCGCTCCGAGGCGCGGTCCTTCGAGCGCTGGCCCTCGATCGCGACGGTGGGCTGCAGGTCCGTGTCCGCGATGGACGACTGGGCCCGGGCCTGGGCCACGCGGGCGGCGGCGGCCGCGAGATCGCGATTGGCGGCGAGGGCTTCGTCCACGAGCTTGTCGAGCGCCGGGGCCGCGAAGACGGACCACCAGCGCTCGAGCACGGGCGCGGGCGCATCGGTCGCCGCGAGCTTTTCCGGCAGGTCCATCGCGGGCCGCTCGTAGTCGGGACCCACGGCGCAACCGGCGAGCGCGAGCGCGCAGGCGACGGCGAAGGGCTTCAGGACGGCTCTCATGTCATGCCCTCCGTGCGCGGCGTGGGCCGGGTGGGCGTGTGGGGCGCCCCCGACACCATCGTCTTGTGGTGGTGGGCCACCTCGGCCTTGATCTCGTCGGCCGTGCGGGGCTCGCCGAACTTTCGCTCCATGATGAGCTTGAAGAAGAACGGCACGAAGAAGATCGCGAGGAACGTGGCCGCGAGCATGCCGCCCATGACCCCCGTGCCCACCGAGTTGCGGGCGCCGGCGCCCGCGCCGGAGGAGATGACGAGGGGCAGGACCCCGAGGATGAACGCGAGGGAGGTCATCAGGATGGGACGGAAGCGAAGGCGCGCGGCCTCCAGCGCCGCGGCCGAGTACGACAGGCCTTCGCCGCGCTTGAGCATGGCGTATTCCACGATGAGGATCGCGTTCTTGGCGGCGAGGCCGATGAGGGTCACGAGGCCGATCTGGAAGTACACGTCGTTCGCGAGGGGCGCCATGCCGGCGAACATCCGGAGGTACCCGATGAGCCACACCGCCGCCAGGGCACCGAAGGTGCCGAAGGGCACGGCGAGCAGGATGGACAGCGGGAGCGACCACTTCTCGTACTGCGCGGCGAGGATGAGGAAGGCCATCAGGGCGCCGAGCAGCAGCGCGAGCATGGACGTGCCGCCCGAGCGCTTTTCCTGGAAGGAGGCACCGCTCCAGTCGAGCGTGAAGCCCGGCGGCAGCACCTGGGCCGCCACCTTTTCCATCTCCGCGATGGCCTCGCCCGAGCTCACGCCCGGCGCGCCGCTGCCGAAGAACTTGGCCGCCGGCAGGTTGTTGAAGCGCTCCATGGTGCCCGGGCCCGACGAGTACTCGATGCGCGCGAGGGCCTTCAGGGGAATCATCTCACCCTTGTCATTCTTCACGTACACGCTTCCCACGTCCTCGGGTCGCTTGCGATAGGCGGGCTCGGCCGACAGCAGCACCTGCCAGGTGCGCCCGTAGCGGTTGAAGTCGTTCACGTAGTACGAACCCATCGTGGCCGCGAGGGTGGCGTAGAGCTCCTGCAGCGGCACGCCCAGGGCCTTGGCCTTTTCCCGGTCCACGTCCACGCGCAGCTGCGGCACGTTGGGGCGCCAGAGCGTCTGCAGCGGCGTGAGCTTCGGGTTCTGCATCGCCGCGCCCTGCAATTGCTGCACGACCTCCGCGAGGCGCTGCGGACCGCCCTCCCCCCGGTTCTGGATGTAGAACTCGAAGCCGCCCGTGTTGCCCAGCCCGAAGATGGCCGGCGGCGGAAAGGCGAGCGCGAGGCCTTCCTTGATGTGGGCGGTCTTCATGTAGAACTCGCCCACGAGCGCGCCCACGGGGATGGGCCGCTCGTCCCAATGCTTCTGGGTGACGAAGAGCGTGGCGGCGTTCTCGCGGAAGGTGCCCCCGAGGAAGTCGAAGCCCGTGAAGGCGACCACGTCCTGGTTGAACGGGTTGCTCTTGATGGCCTCCACCACCTGGCCCACGACGCGGTCCGTGCGCTCGAGGGACGAGCCGTCCGGCAGCACCACGGCCGCGATGTAGAAGCCCTGGTCCTCGTCGGGCACGAGGGAGCCGGGCGTCGCGCGCCACAGCCCTGCGGTGACGGCGACCATGCCCGCGAAGAGCAGCGTCGCGAGCGCGCCGCGCCGGATCATCCACGCCACGCCGTTCTCGTAGCGGTCCGTGACGCGGGCGAACCAGCGGTTGAAGGCCTGGAAGAAGCGGCCGGGCTCGTGCTTCACGCCCTTGAGCAGGATCACCGACAGAGCCGGCGTGAGCGTGAGGGCGACCAAGCCCGAGATCACCACGGCGATCGCGATGGTGACGGCGAACTGGCGGTAGAGCTCGCCCGTGAGGCCCCCCAGGAACGCGATCGGGACGAACACGGCGCACAGCACGAGCACGATCGCGATGACCGGGCCCGTCACCTCGTGCATGGCCTTGATGGCGGCCTCGCGGGCGGTGATGCCCTCCTCGCGCATGATGCGCTCGACGTTCTCGAGCACGACGATCGCGTCGTCCACGACGATGCCGATCGCGAGCACCATGCCGAAGAGCGTGAGCGTGTTGATCGAATAGCCCAGCAGCAGCAATCCCGCGAAGGTGCCCACCAGCGACACCGGCACCGCCGCGAAGGGGATGAGGGTCGCGCGCCAGTTCTGCAGGAAGAGGAAGACCACGAGGAACACGAGCACCATCGCCTCGGCGAGGGTCTTCACGACCTCGCGGATGGAGACCTCGACGAAGCGCGTGGTGTCGTAGGGCGCCGACCAGGTGAGCCCGGCGGGGAAGGCCTTGGCCGCCTTTTCCACGGTGGCCTTCACGTCCTGGGCGACGTCGAGGGCGTTGGCCCCCGGCTGCAGGAACACGCCCACCAGCGTGGCCGGCCGGCCGTTCACCTTGCCGATGAACGAGTAGTCCTTGGAGGCGAGCTCGACGCGAGCGACGTCCTTGAGCCGGAGGCGCGAGCCGTCCGGGTTGGCCCGCAGGATGATGTTCTCGAATTCCTTCGGGTCCGAGAGGCGGCCCTTGGTGGTCACGTTGTAGACCACCTCCTGCCCGCCGCCCGTGGGCGGCTCGCCCACCTTGCCCGCGGCGAACTGCGCGTTCTGCTCGGAGAGCGCGCGGATGAGGTCCGAGGGCGCGAGCTTGAGCTGCGCGAGGCGGTCGGGCCGCACCCAGATGCGCATCGCGTAGTCCTTGGCGCCGAAGATCTGGACGTTGGTGGTGCCCGGCACGCGCTTGAGCGGGTCGAGCACGTTGAGCGTCACGTAGTTGGAGGTGAAGAAGTCGTCGTAGCGCCCGTCCGGCGAGTAGAACGCGAGCACCTGCAGGAACGCGGACGAGCCCTTTTCCACGAACACGCCCTGGCGCCGGACCTCCTCCGGCAGGCGGGGCTCGGCCTGCTTCACGCGGTTGTTCACGTTGAGGGCGGCCTTGTCCACGTCCGCCCCGATGTTGAAGGTGACGTAGATCTCCACCACGCCGTTGGAGGACGAGGTGGAGTTCATGTAGAGCATGTCCTCGATGCCGTTGATGGCGTTCTCGAGGGGGGCGGCCACGGTCTGCTCGAGCGTCTCGGCCGAGGCGCCGGGATAGACGGCGCGCACCAACACGACGGGCGGGGAGATCTCGGGATACTGCGCGACCGGCAGCGAGCGCATGCCCGCGAGGCCCGCGATCACGATGAAGATCGACAGGACCGCCGCGAAGATGGGGCGGTCGATGAAGAAGCGGGAGAACATGGTCCGGGCGCCCCGCTATTTCTTCTCGGCCGGCTTGGCGTCCGGCGCCTTGCCTTCGGCCTTGGGTGGGCCGCCGGCGCCCGGCGGGGGCGCGTTCGGGGCGCCCACCTGCACCGGCGCGCCGGGGAAGACCTTGACCAGGCCGTCGACGATCACCTTGTCGCCGGCCTTCAGGCCCGATTCGATGATCCAGTCCTTGCCGCTCCATTCGCCGACGACGACCGGCCGGGGCTCCGCCTTGCCTTCCGCGCCCACGACGTAGACGAGCTTGCCCTGGGGGCCTTCCATCACCGCGCGCTGGGGAACGGCGATCGCGTCGGGGCGGACGGCGCCCTTGAGCACCGCGCGCACGAACTGGCCCGGGCGCAGCCGCCCGTCGGGATTGGCGACTTCGGCCCGCGCGTCCGAGGTGCCCGTGGCCGGAGAGAAGCGCACGTCCGAGAAGACGAGGCGGCCGGGCCGCGCGTGGACGCTGCCGTCCTCGAGCTTGAGCGCGACCTCGAAGTGGCCGTCCTTGGGCATCACCAGCTTGCCGGCGGCGCTGTCCCGCGCGATGCGGGCCTGCTCGGCCTCCGAGAGGCCGAAATTGACGTGGATGGGATCGACCTGCGTCACCGTGGTGAGCAGCACGTCGGGCCCGGAGACCAGGCTGCCTTCGCTCTTCAGGGCCCGGCTGGTGAGCCCGGCGATGGGCGATTCGACGCGGGTCCAGCCGAGCTGGAGCTGCGCGTCGTCCAAACGGGCGCGGGCGGCCTTCAGCTGGGCGGCGGCGATCTCCTCCGCCGAAACGGCATCGTCGTATTCCTTCTGCGACACGGCCCTCGTCTCCCACAGAGGCTTGTAGCGCTTCGCGTTGCGGGCGGCCTGGGCGAGCGCGGCCTCGGCGGCGGCGGCATCGGCCTGGGCACGCGCGAGCGCCGCCTGGAACGGCGCCGGATCGATGGTGAAGAGGGACTGGCCCGCGCCGACCCGCGCGCCTTCCTCGTAGTTGCGCTTGAGGAGCAGCCCCGTCACGCGGGCGCGCACCTCGACCTCCCGCGAGCCGGCGGCCTGGGCGGGAAACTCGAACTCCACGGGACGCGACGCGGGCTTGGCCACCTCGATGCCGACGAGCGCCGGGGGCATGCCGCCCGGGGGCGGGCCGCCGGCGGGACCGCAGGCGGAAAGGAGCATGGCGGGAACGGCGATGGCGAGGGCACGGCGAAGGACGGGCGACGGCATGGGAAAACCTCGTGGGTGGCGGGCCGGGCGCCGGGGGTGGGCGCGCGCGGTCTCCGCGAAAAGTGGCCGCATCGCGGCGACGGAAATGGCATGATACGATACATACAGCCGTGAATGTATGTCAACAAAATGACACGGCACCCGTTACACCGCGAGGGAAACGCCCGATGGTCCGCCGCACCAAGGAAGCCGCGCTGGAAACCCGCAACCGCATCCTCGATGCGGCCGAGGCCGTCTTCCACGAAAAGGGCGTGGCACGCGCCACGCTCGCCCAAGTCGCCGATGCCGCGGGCGTCACCCGCGGGGCCATCTACCACCACTTCACCGACAAGGCCGACCTCTTCGAGGCCATGATGGACCGCGTGACGCTCCCGCTCGAGGACATCCTGGAGTCCGCGGGCGAAGGCGCCACCGCCGATCCCCTCGCCCTGCTCAAGCTGTGCACCACCGACGTGCTGCTGCGCACGGCGCGCGAACCGCACCTGCAGCGCGTCTTCGACATCGCCTACAACAAGTGCGAATACGTGGGCGATGCCGTCGCCGTCCGCGAGCGGCACGTGGCAAGCCAGAAGGAGTGCCTCGCGAAGATCGAGAAGGGCTTCAAGGCGTGCGTGGCGGCCGGCTCGCTGCCCAAGGGGGTCAATCCCCGCGAGGCCGCGCTGGGCGCCCTCTCCCTCGTCTCGGGCCTCATCGCCAACTGGGTGCTCGAGCCGCGCGCCTTCTCGCTGGAAAGGCACGCCGAGAATCTCGTGGAGACCTACTTCCGCGGCCTGGCCGCCGCGCCCGCCCGGCCCGCGCCGCTGCCCAAGCCCGCCCGCGCGACCCGCAAGAAAGCGTAACGCGCCGCCCGCCGCGGGCCCTTGACACGGCCCGGCCCGTCATGTCACTTTCCGGTGACATATGAGCCCGCCCCTCCGCCCCGACGAGATGGACAGCGTGTTCGCCGCCCTCGCGAGCGAGCCGCGCCGCCGCATCCTGGACGTGCTCAAGCGCGAGCCCGGCGCCAACGTGAACCGCGTGTGCGAGTTCTTCGACGACATGGGGCGCGTGGCCGTGATGAAGCACCTGGCCGTGCTGGAATCGGCCAACCTCCTGGTCTCGGAAAAGAGCGGGCGGGAGCGCCGGCTCTGGTTCAACCCCGTGCCGATCCACATGATCTACGACCGCTGGACCACCGAGTTCAGCGACTACTGGGCGGGGCGGCTCGCGCGGATGAAGTACACGCTCGAGAACGCCCCGGTCCCGATCACCGCGAAGAAGAGGGGAGGTCACCGTGGCTGAAGGCGCGCCCAAGGCGGTATTCCGCATCGTCATCAACGGCACGATGGAGCAGGTCTTCCACGAGCTCACCAAGACCGGCTCGCCCCAGGGGGCCGTGTTCAATTCCATGCTCACGCTGGGCGGCGCGGGCACGGGCCTGGTGCGCGGGCGCAAGATGCAGATGCGCACCGTGAGCGGCAAGTACGCCATCGTGCAGGGCGAGGTGATGGAGGTGGACCCGCCCCGCCGCTTCGCCCACACCCACCAGTTCACCCAGCACGGCGATCCCTTCTGCACCGTGGTCTACGACCTGAGGAAGGTCGACGGCGGCGTCGAGGTGACCCTCACCGTCGAGAACATCCCCGAAGGCACGAAGACCGCCACGGAGATGCAACGCGGCGGCGATTTCATCCTGAAGAACCTGAAGGCCATCGTGGAGACGGGCAAGCCGCCCTTCGGCACGCGCCTCATGTACGCGATGTTCGGGGCGCTCGAGTTCGTGCTGCCCGCCAAGTGCAAGTCGGACCACTGGCCGCTCTAGGGGGACACCATGGGAAAGGTCGAGGACGCGGTGGCGACGATGATCGCCAACTACGAGAAGAACACGGGCAAGCCGCTGGAGGCGTGGATCGCGATCGCGCGCCAGGCGAAGCTCGCGAAGCACGGCGAGATCGTGAAGCTGCTGAAGGAGACGCACGGCATGGGCCATGGCTACGCCAACCTGGTGGCCCAGCGCGTGCTTTCGGGCGGCGGGGAGGAACCGGCCGGCGACGACCTGGTGGCCGCCCAGTACGCCGGCGCGAAGGCGGCGCTGCGCCCCCTTTACGACAAGCTCGCGAAGGCGGTCTCCGGCTTCGGAAGCGACGTCGAGATCTCGCCCAAGAAGACCTGCGTGAGCCTTCGCCGGAACAAGCAGTTCGCCCTCGTGCAGCCGGGCCCGGGACGGATCGACGTGGGCATCAACCTGAAGGGCGTGGCACCGACGGCGCGGCTGGAAGCCTCGGGCAGCTTCAACGCCATGGTGAGCCACCGCGTTCGCGTGACGAGCGAAGCCGAGATCGACAAGGCCCTGCTGGCCTGGCTTCGCGAAGCCTACGACAAGGCCTAGGAGGATCCCGATGAGAAACGCCGCCTTTTTCCTTGCCTCCGTCGCCCTTGTCGCGTTGCCCCACGACGCCGGCGCGCAGGCTCCCGATCCCGATCGCCGCGTCGTGAAGCAGGTGACAGTGAAGGCGCCCGTGGCCGACGTGTGGAAGGCCTGGACCACGACGGAGGGCATCGTGAGCTTCTTCGCGCCCTCGGCCCGGGTGGAAGC
>ERZ761607.4849-NODE-4849-length-11522-cov-7.519840_pt1 | contig 11522 bp, 7 predicted proteins | sample MGYA00511164_ERZ761607 | MGnify/ENA primary metagenome ERZ761607 (study PRJEB28899, sample SAMN02445080) | bioreactor sludge metagenome | biome: EBPR sludge | place: Australia: Brisbane, Thorneside Wastewater Treatment Plant | collected 2011-06-22 ...
ACATCCGCCAGCAGGAGAACCAGCAGCTCGGGATCCCGCTCGAGGTGGCGCGCACCTTCGCGCCACGCCTGCGCAAGCTCGCGGGGTTCGGGCTCTATCGCCGCCTCCTCGGACACATCGACAAGTGCAGCCCCGAGGACCTCCTCGACGGGGGCCCGCCCCGCCCGGTGGTCGGCGTGGTCGGCTCCTGAGCACGACTCGCTCCTCCTCCGGAGCCTGAGGTCGGTCGCCTACTCGACGGTGATGCCGAGGCGACGCATCCGGCGCGCCAGGGTCACGGCGTTGACCTGCAGCTCGCGCGCCGCGCGCCGGATGACGCCTCGGTGGCGGTCGAGCGCGCTCTCGATGATGCGGCGCTCGACCGCGGCGATCTGTGCGTCGAGGCCGGTGGCGAAGGACTCGGTGCGGCCGCGCAGCTCGTCGGGCAGCGTCTCGGCGCGCAGGGCCTCGCCCTCGGGCGTGAGCAGGATGGCGCGCTCGATCGCGTTGCGCAGCTCGCGGATGTTGCCCGGCCACGCGTACGCCGTCAGCGCCTCCTCGAACGCGGGGTCGAGGGGCGCACGCGGGCGGTGCATCGACTCGCACAGCGTCGCGGTGAAGTGCCGCGCGAGCGGGAGGATGTCGTCGGGGTGCTCGCGCAGGGGCGGCAGCTCGATCGGGAAGCGGTTGAGGCGGTAGAAGAAGTCGGCGCGGAACCGTTGCTCGCGGACCGCCGCGCGCAGGTCGATGTTGGACGCGGCGATGAGGCGGACGTCGACGCGGCGGACCTTGGCGCCGCCCACCGGGCGCACCTCGCCGTGCTCGACGACGCGCAGGAGCTTGGCCTGCAGCGCCGGCGACGTGTTCTGGATCTCGTCGAGGAAGATGGTGCCGCCGTTCGCGATCTGGAACAGGCCGGGGTGGTCGGCGGTGGCGCCGGTGAAGGCGCCGCGCACGTGGCCGAAGAGCTCGCTCTCGAGCAGCGTCTCGGTGAGCGCGCCGCAGTCCTGCGCGACGAACGCGGTGCTCGCGCGCGGGCTGAGCGCGTGGATCTCGCGGGCGGCCAGCTCCTTGCCGGTGCCGGTCTCGCCGACGAGCAGCGCGGGGACGTCGTGGCTCGCGACGATGCGAACCAGCTCGTAGGCGCGCTGCATCCGCGCGCTCGCGCGGACGATGTGCGGCGCGTGCGTCGCGGCCGACAGCCGGCCCGCCGGGCGCTGCCGCAGCGACAGCCCCTCGAGGAGCATGGCCGCCCAGCCGAGCTCGACCTGCATCGCCCAGCGGTCACAGCTGCGCGCGATGCTGTCCGCCAGGGCCTGGCCGTCGACCGGCGGGCGCAGCACCTCGAACAGCCGACCGTCGGTGACCAGCGGCAGCAGCCGATCGGGCGCGACGGTCGTGCACAGCGTGATCGGCGCGCGCGGCAGATCTCCCGGCGCCGAGGCGGCGTCGTCGTGCGCGCGCCACACCGCGCTCAGGTACGCGCCCAGCGTCGTGGCGTCGTGGGCGAAGACCAGCATCGACGAGCACGAGCGGAGCACCTCCTCGCGCAGGTCGTCGCGGTGATCGACGAACACGAGCTCGACGTGCGGCAGCACGGCGCGGACGAGCTCCTGCTCGCGCGGCGACGCGAGTCCGACCACGACCCGCGGCCGGTGGTCGGCCACGAAGCGGGCGAGGGCCGCGCGCGTGCGCGCGCTCGCGTCGTCGAAGCGGATGCCGAGCGCGACGCGGCCGTCGGGGCGGACGTTCGTGCTCCACGCGACCCGACCGGGCGCGCGGATCACCTGCGCCGGGCCGAGGCGCAGCTCGACCTCGAGATCGCTGTCCTGCGCGGGGGCGCCCCGCCCGGTGACGAAGCCGGTGAGACCGAGGCCGGTGACGCTGAGGTTCGACGACCAGGAGCGATCGAGACTCGACGTGACGACGGGCACGAAACAAGGAACCCGCGGCGCGACCCGATAGGGGTCGACCGCAAGGTCCGGGCGGGAGGCCCCCTTGAGCATGTGACGATCATCGTCGGATCTGCGTCGAGAGTGAAGTGGGGTGTTCTGCAGCGTCCGGATCCGTAATCCGCCGGACCGCTCGCGGGACGTGCGCGCCATGCGAAGCGTTCGGTTCGTATGGCGCTTCACGTCAGTGCTCGAGCGAGTAGAGCGCGCGCTCGCGCTGCAGGCTCTCGACCCACTTCAGACAGCGCACGATGACCGTCGCGTCATCGAGCGTGATCCCGCTACCCGGCATGCGTCGCATGCGATCGACGTAGACCGGCCAGTCGACGAGCTCGTGGTGGGCGAGCCGGATGCGCTCGAGATCGTGGCAGCGAGAACATTTCTGTTCGGTGAGCGCGCATGCGCTGCGGACCGTGGGCGGCGTGCGCGCCTGGTCGGGCGCCGGCACGAGGGTGAGCCGCTCGCTCGTACACGCGACGAGCACGACGGCGCACAGCGCGCTCCGGACCAGCGTGAGCCGTGCGTCGTGCATGTCAGTTGTTGTGCGCGCCCTCGGCGATCCAGTCGCGGAACACCGCGAGGTCGTCGGCCGTGTAGAACGGCGGCCCGTTGTAGGGCATGCGCGCGCCGAAGGGCGGCGCCGGTCCGAGCTTCTGGTAGAGGACGCTGTCACACGGCCGGCCCGGGATGACGATCGCGGCGTTCGAGACCTGCCCGCCGCGCCGGAGCGCGTCGTACGAGGTCACGTTGAAGCCAGAGGTCGCCGAGGTGCCGTGACAACCGGTGCATCCGCCCGGCGAGCGGCCGAGCAGCGGGCGAACGTGCTGGCGGAAGCTCACCGGTGTGCTCGGATCGCTGTCCACGCACGGCCCGAACGCCGCGACCGCGGCGTCGCCGGTGTCGGTGCCAGTGGCGGTCGACGCGTCGGGGCGCTCCTCCTCCGCCTCGTTCAGGAGCCCCACGTCGGGTTCGTAGGTCAGATCGCAGCCGGCCGTGCCGAGCGCGACCGCGGCGAGCCATCCGCAGGCGATCCGGGTCATGGTTGCCCCTCCTGGAACTGGAGCTGTCGGTTCGAGACCGTGGTCGTGAGCGTGTAGGTGGCGACGGTGTCGAGGTAGTGCCCGGTGATCCCGCCGGTCCCGCTGCGCGCGAACAGCTGCGCGTCGCTCATGATCCCGGCGGGCGCGACGCCGGTCGCGAGGCGGACGTCGAGCTGCGTGACCAGCGGCGTGTAATTGAACGCCGTCGTCGGCGGCGCCGCCGGGATCCCGTACTGGAACACGAGCTGCGCGTCCGCGTTCGCCGGCAACGTCGGGGGCGAGCCGGTCGCGACGCCCGAGAACAGGCGCGACTCCTGGCCGATCGGCATGCTCCCGTTGCGCAGCGGCTGGGTGCCGCGGTCGCCGCCGAGCGGGAAGAGCGTCACCCGGTAGCCGCGTCCGTACACCTCCAGCGGCTCCGCCGGAGGCGCCCCGCCGCCGACCTCGAGCTTGGTGTCGGGCGGCACCACCGGCATGTTGCGCCAGGTCCCCGCCGGTACCGGCTCCGCGACGAGCCCGAGGGAGATGGCCTCGGCCAGCGCGTCGACGCTGGTGAGCAGCTCACCGGCGTAGCTGGTGGTCACCGGCACGTAGACGACGCGGCGGATGGCGGCGTAGCGCACGTCGCCCGGGATCGAGTCGATGAGGTACGGGTGATCGGTGCGCGGGATCCAGCCGCCGTTGCCGTCGCTGTCGACGAGCACGTAGAGCGGCGCGGTCACCGCGAAGTTCCCGGCCATCGGCGCGGCGCCGAAGTTCCAGTACATCACCGTCGCGCCGCCGGACTTGCCGGCGCTGCGCGCGAGGACGCCACCGTTGGAGGCGAGCGCGCTGTCGCTGAGGCCGTCGTTGAGCCGGATCTGGGTGAGGAGCTCGGCGTCGTCGGCCACGCTGGGAACCGCGCTGCCGGCGGGCAGCACGAAGCGGGGGCCGGCGGCGTCGGGGGACGCCATCGCGTCGACGTCGAGGCTTGCGTCGATCGGCGGCGTGGCGTCGTAGCGATCGTCGTCGACGAGCGGACCGAGCGCGTCGCACCCGGCGCCGAGCGCCGCGGCGACCAGGAGCAGGCGAGGAGCTTGGACGTTCATGAGAGCCTCCGGATCAGAACGGACCCGCGATGCCGACGTGAGCGACGCTCTCGTCGGAGAAGTCGGTGAAGTCGTAGTACTCGTAGCTGAGCTTCAGGCGCAGCGACGACCGCAGGAGCACCGCGACCCCTGCGGTGTGGCGCAGGACGGCGCTGTCCTTGCGCAGCTCGCTGTTCATCGCGACGTTGCCGCGTCGTCGCAAGCCGTCCTCGCGCAGCACCGCGGTGAGCCGCTTCCCGAGCGGCACCTCGAGCTCCGCGTACGCGCCCTCCTTGACGAACGTCGTGTCGTACATCCCGTCGGCGCCGGGGCCGTAGCGGAACCGCGCCGCCGGGTCGTCGCCGAGCGCCATCTCGGTGAGCCGGCGCAGGTACTCCACGCGCAGGAACACGTCCTTGGCGCGCAGGACGGCGTGGGCGCCGTAGATCGCGAAGCGGTGATCGCCCTCGGGGTCGTAGGTCCCCCGCATCACGGAGCCGCCGAGCATGACGCTGGTGGCGCCCGACAGGATCGCGACCGCGAGCTGCCCGCCCAGCGCCGGGCGCGAGTTGTTGTCGATGTAGTAGCTCTCGCCCGAGCGCGAGGCGCGGAAGTCGAAGTCCATGGGATCGGCGCCGGCGCGCGGGCCGCCGATCGCGTACGCGGCGTAGTCGACCTGCACGTGGTCGCCGGCGAACTGGGTCCCATTGATCTCGATGCCGTTCTCGACCCACGGCGCCGGCAGCACGCCCTGGTTCCACTCGGTCATGCGCAGCATCCGCCCCATGTCGTAGGGCAGCGGCTTGTCGCTGGTGCGGTGGTTCGCCGGATCGTGGCGCAGCGGGAACTCGCCGAAGGCGGGCGAGAAGCGACCGACGCGGATGTTGAGCTGATCGGCGACGCGCAGGTCGAAGAACGCCATGCCGACCTCGAAGCCGTGGCACGCCACGCAGACCTTGACGCTCGCCGAGATGTTGCTGCTGAAGTCCATCGCGAGCTTGAGCGACGCCTCGACGGTGGCGCCGTCGAGGCCCAGGTCGCGGCCGCGCGACTCGGTGGGGACCGCCATGTAGTCGAGTTGGACCGAGCCGGCGAAGTTGCGGTGGAGCTCGGGGCGGCTGGGCAGCTCGCTCTCCGGTTCCTCGACGTCCTCGATGCCGAGGTCGGCGTCGAGCGGCACCGGCGCCGGCTCGGCGTCGGGGCTGGTCTCCGCCGGGTCGGGCCCGTGCGTCGGCACCGGCACCGGCTCGGGCACCGGCTCCGGGAGCGGCGTCGGCGGCGTCGGTGGCGTCGGTTGCGGCGTCGCGATCTGGACCGCCGCCATGGGAGCGACGACGACGAGCGCGATCGCCAGGGTCCGTGGAGTCATGAGCATCCTCTCTTCTGGTCTGGTTCAGTCGTCGACCGGGGCGAACGTGATGAACGCCGTCACCGAGACCGTGCCGACATCGGGGGCGACGCGTGTCCGGATCCTCGACAGCGCGTCCTCGACACATCCAGCGAGGCCGAGCGCGTCGCCGCTGACCCGCACGCGGCGCGCCGCACGCGCCTCGTCGATCTCGAACCCGACCTTGATCGCGAAGGCGGGGGTCCGCGCCGCCCGGCGCGCCGCGCCGCGGTAACAGTCGCGCAGCGACGACTGCACGCGCTCGATCGCGCTTCGCACCTCGGAGGTCGGCAGCGAACCGTCGACGGCGACGCGGCTCACGCGCGGGACGGCGTCGAGCGAGCCCGTGTCCTCGACCGGGCGGGCGCGCCGCGGCTTCGCCGCAGGGGGCACGCCCGCATCGACGCTGGCGTCCGCGCTCGCGTTCGCGCGGGGCGCCGCGGCGTCGCGAGGCTCCGCGCCGGCGTCGGGCGCTAGCGCCTCACCGCCGAGGGCCGAGGATGACGCGACGATGGCCGACCGGCCGCCGGTCGCAGCGGCCGCGGCGGCGGGACCGGTGACCCGCGTCGAGGTCGCCCGGCTCGGCGGCGGACGAACGGCGGGGCGCGTCGCCGAGGTTCGCCGCGTGGACGACCGCGGCGCCTCGCGCGCCGCGTCTCGTGACGTGCTCGGCCGCGCGTCGCCCGGCTCGTCGGTGTCGTCGACCGCGACGACGACGTCCGGCGCGGTCACCACCGTGGTGGCGACCGCCGGCAGCGCGGCCCCGGGCGAGGCGACATCGGAGGCCGCGGCCAGGGTCGGCGGCGGCGCCGCCGCCGGCGCCGGCTCGATCGTCCGGCTGGTCTCGCGGAGGACGACGTAGCCCGCGCCGAGGACGAGCACGGCCGCCAGGGCGAAGCCCTGCCAGCGTCCGCGCGCGTCACGCGCCTGCGTGGTGGTCGGCGCGACGGTGACCGGGACGCCGATCGCGTCGAGGGTGTTGGACGGCCCGGTGCTGCGCTGGTCGACCGGCGGCGCGGCCGTGCGCAGGGACGGCTGGTTGGCCAGGCGGTCGATCTCCTCGAGCGGCACCTCGCGCTCCGACGAGCGCACGAGCTGGGTCAGCCGTTCGCGCCGCTCGCGGAAGTGCACCGCCATGAGGGCGCGGATCACCTTGGTCCCGTCGAACCCGGCCGCCCGCCGCGTCAGGTAACGCGCCAGCGCGGTGGAGAGCTCGCCCGCCGTCTGGTAGCGATCGTCGGGGCTGGGCGCCAGCGCGGCCATGACGATCCCGTCGAGCTCCTCGGTGCAGGCGGCGCCCGCCTGCGACGGCGGCACCAGCCGCGGCGAGCTCACCAGACGCAGGAGCTCGGCGTCGGACGCGGCATGGAACGCGGTGCGTCCGGTGAGCAGCTGCCACAGGACGACGCCGAGCGAGTAGATGTCGGCGCGCTGGTCGATGTGATCGCCGCGCGCCTGCTCGGGCGACATGTACGAGAACTTGCCCTTGATGATGCCCGCGCCCGTCATCTGCATCCGGGTCGCGACCCTCGCGATGCCGAAGTCGAGCAGCTTGACCATGCCGTCGAACGACACGAGCACGTTGGAAGGGCTGACGTCGCGGTGCACGAGCTGCAGCGGGACGCCGTCGAGGTTGGTCAACGTGTGCGCGTACTCGAGCGCGTTGGCCAGATCGCGGACGATCGCGAGCGCGAGCTCGGTGGGGAACGAGCCGGCGCTGCTGATCACCGCGCGCGCGAACCGGCCGAGCGTCTCGCCGTTGACGAACTCCATCGCCATGTAGAGCCGGTCGTCGAGCTGGCCGGCGTCGAAGGTCTGGACGATGCACGGATGGTTCAGCAGCGCCGCGGTGCGAACCTCCTCGAGGAACATCTCGCGAAAGCCGCCGCCGTCGTCCTGCTCGCGCAGGAGCTTGAGCGCGACGATCTTGTCGAAGCCCGCGCCGCCGACGTGGCGCGCCACGAACACGTCGGCCATGCCGCCGCTCGCCCACTTGGCGAGGAGCCGGTAGCGCGAGCCCGGATGCGTCGTGATGCTCGACATGCGGCGCGTGCAAGGAGCACCTCGCGTGCCGACCGCAAGCGCCCGGAAGCACAGGGCGCGCCTCGTGCTCCGACCTTCACCACCGTCGCCCGCTTCGTCTCCGCAGCACCTCAGGTGGCAGAGATCGCACCGGGATCACGCCGTGCTTCACGAACGAAGCGCGTGCTTCAGATCCGAGGCATGCACCCGCGGCGGCGCCATCGCCGTAGCGTGGCCTTCACCCTGCAGGGGTGGCGAGTTCGCGACGACTCGCGAAACGAGCGCGTGGCACCTCTCCGGAGGAAGCTCCGCGTGTGCGTCCGCGTATAGTCGGGGTGGAACATGCGTGAGTGGCGGCGCGACCCGTTCGAGGAGGTTGGCGAGGAATATCCGACCGGCGTCAAGCCGGGCGTCGCCACGCTCACCCAGCATCTCCCGGTGCAGCGCAAGGCGAACGCCGCGCCGCGACCGAGCGCGCCCGCCGGCGGCTTCGGCTTCGTGCAGGCCTACGGCGGCGACGTGCGAGCGGGCGATGGCGCCGCCTTCCCCGACGAGGCGCCGCTTCCGTACCTCGGGGGCGAATCGTCCGAGCAGCACGCCGACGCGGTCGCCGACCGGGTCGTTCGCGGCGAGTCGGCGCACGACCTGCTCGGCGGGATGGCCGGGCAAGGGGCGGCGCCGGCACAGCCGGCGGCGTCGACATCGAGCTGGAACGTCGCCGACGATCGCGTCGGCGACGTCGCGGGTTCGCTCGCCGGCGGCGACGCGCTCCCCGACGACGTGCGCCAGCACCACGAGACCGCGTTCGGGGTCGACCTCGGCGCCGTGCGCGTGCACACCGACGCCGCCGCCGCGCGCGGCGCCGACGCGATGCGCGCCGAGGCGTTCGCCACCGGCTCGCACATCGTCTTCGGCGAGGGCAAGTACCAGCCCGGGACGGCCGCCGGCGCGCACCTCCTCGCGCACGAGCTGACGCACGTGGTGCAGCAGGGCGCGAGCGGCGACGCCTCCGTCGACAAGCACAACGCCGCCGACCCGCGGCTGCCCGCCGATCAGCCCGAGGCCCTCGCCTTTGCCAGCGCGTCGGCGACGGCGGTCAGCGCCGCCGTGACCGCGCTCGGCTCCTCGTCAGAGCTGCGCGCGCGCAACGTGCCCGGCCTCATCACCCAGCTCGGCCTGACGGTGGGTCCGCTCACGCCGCGCCATGACTCGACCGTCGGCGCGTCGACCATCAACTTCTTCCCCGGCTCGGCGAACTACAACGGATCGGCCACGCTGATCGACACCACCGAGCACCTCGTCGGCGCGAGTCGCAACACGGTGTGGATCCGCGCGCGCGATCACGCCGACGTCGACAACCTCCTGCCCGCGGCCGACATCCAGGCCCGCGTGTTGCGTGGGGTCTCCGAGGTCGCGCACACCCACGGGGCGCGCCAGACCCAGTCCGCGATCACGACCTTCGAGGAGTACTGCGGGCGCTTCAACGCGCTCTACCCCGAGGCGAGCTTCGCCGCGCTCTCCGACGAGTACGACGCGTCGATGAACAGCCGCGGCCCCAAGTCGGAGCGCGCCCGCGCCGTGTTCGACGCGATCATGGCGCAGTACACGAACTTCGCGGCGATCTACGACGGCAACGCTGGAGGCATCAAGGAGCGGGTGGATCGCTACATGGGCCCGGAGGGCCGCAACCTGCTCAACTCACCCGGGCTGCAGCGGCTGCGCGAGGCGTTCTTCACGTTCAGCGCCCCGGTGCCGTCGGCGAGCTACCCGGCGTTCCGGACCGCGGTCACCAGCGCCGCGCAGACGCTCACCGCGGAGGATCGCGCCGAGGTCGATCGCTCGAACGACTGGGGGCTCCTCATCGATCGCCACCTCACGCAGCAGGCGCGGCGCGACGAGATCCGCGACATCATCCGGACCGCGACGCCGCCCGCGCCGGTGGTCGCGCCACCGCCGGTCGCGCCGCCGCCGGTCGCGCCGCCGCCGGTGGGAGGCGCGGTCACCCCGCAGGCGTTCGTCGACTCGGTGACGCTGTCGGGCCCGAGCGCGCCCGTGCCCGCGGTCGATCGCGAGGTCAGCGTGACGCTGACGCCGCAGAGCACGCACCCCAACCCGGCCGTCGCGATCGAGTCACAGATCACGATGACGCCGGCGGCGAGCATGGTCGGCGGAAACGTGTCCCCGGCGTCACCGTGGGCCGACGCCTCCCCGAGCGGCGTCCCGTACTCGCCGCAGATCGCCGTCACGCCGGGCCTGTCGGTCACCGCGCAGCTCGCGCTGGTCAACGGGCCGAGCGGGCTCACGCCGTCGACGCCCATCGCGCCGGTGACGTTCACGATCGACGACCAGCGGCTCACCAACATGGGCACCGGCTGGCAGCCCGGGATCGAGTTCAACAACGGCCAGTTCCAGGACACGTTCATCCCCGGCAGCTCCGCGCCCGCGTACCTCGGCGGCGCGCAGACGATCGGCGTCAAGGGCACCATGCCGGTCGCGCCCAACCTGAACCCCGGCTTGACGCTCAACGTGCGGGCACGCATCGAGCGCGCGGGCGCCGTCATCGGCCCGAGCCAGACGACGAGCTATCCCGCCAACGCGGCCGAGAGCACGCTCATGACGTTCCCGATCGCGGCACCCGCGTCGGTGCCGGCGACCGGCGATCCGCTCGACATCATCACCGAGCTCGTCGACGCGAGCGGCGCCGTGGTCGCCTCGAGCGCGCGCACGACGCCGATGTCGATCGGTCCCGAGGTGACGTACACGCAGACCGCGGCCGAGACCGCGTGGACCGACGACGAGACCCACCTGCACGGCGCGTTCCTCACGCACCTCGCGTCGGGCACGGGCCCCGCGGCCGGCCTCGCCGGCCTGATCCGCACCGTCGCCAATCCCACCGGCCCGGTCGACATCCACCCGATGGTGCAGCGCCACGACTCGGCGGCCTACGTCGCCGCCGACAACGGCGGCATCCCTGATCCGTCGCGCAGCGCGTACGTGATCTCCACGCCCCCTTACGCGCCGCACCCCGATCCGAACACGTTGGTGATCGCGACCGGCGCCGGCGGTTGGTCGATCGGGGGCCACGCGCCGTACCCCGGCTCGTTCGTGCTGCTCAACCGCACCTCCGACGTCGCGTCGGGCGCCAAGGCCAGCGACGACACCCTCCAGATCATCGCGATCCACGAGGCGGTGCACGAGATGGACCGCGGCACCGGCGGGACGCCGTGGGATCGGTACCTGCGCGAGTTCCGCGCCTACTGGATGGACGGCCGCTTCGGCGATCCCCTGGTCGCGTCGTCGGGAGATCCCGCGGAGTACGATCCGACCATCCCCGCGCCGGGGCCCAAGTCGGCGCGCGCCAACCGCATCTTCCGCCTGCAGTACGATGACCCCATCCTGTACCCCTACTGCAAGCCGAACTACGACGCGAACACCAGCGGCTTCCGCGAGCAGGTCGATTCGTACCTGCACCCCGACGGCGTGAACCTCAACCTGTCGGCGCCGGTGGAGGCGTTGCGCGCGCACTTCGCGGCCGGCCTTGCCGGCTCGTTCGCGACGTTCCGCACCGGCGTACAGTCCTTCTTCGGCATCGGCGCGGCGCCGCCCGGCGGCGTGCTCTCCGCCGACGATCAGACGTACATCGCCGGCTCGCGCACGTGGCGCGATCTCGTCGACAACCTGGCCGGCGCCAGCAGCGCGCAGAAGGCGACGCTCAAGACCGATATGGGGATCCCGTGAGATGGCCGCTTCTGCTCGTGGCGCTGGTCGCGGGCGTGGGATGCTGCGGTCGCGGCGGGAAGGCCGGGAACCAGCCACCCGTCGAGGCGGAGGCGAACCAGATGGACTCGAGCACCGACAACGGCAACGACGGCAACGGCGGCAACGGTGACGGCGGCGGCAGCGGCGGTGACGCGACGGCGAGCGCGCCGCCCCCATCCGCGAGCGAGTGGTCGCGCTTCGAGCTTCGCGACGCCGGCGTCTCGATCGAGCACCGCGCCGGCTGGGCGACGATCGAGGAGAAGCAGATCGTCTACCAGCGCTTCTCCAACGAGGGCGCGATCTCGGTGCGCTGGGG
>ERZ761607.4850-NODE-4850-length-11522-cov-6.725299_pt1 | contig 11522 bp, 9 predicted proteins | sample MGYA00511164_ERZ761607 | MGnify/ENA primary metagenome ERZ761607 (study PRJEB28899, sample SAMN02445080) | bioreactor sludge metagenome | biome: EBPR sludge | place: Australia: Brisbane, Thorneside Wastewater Treatment Plant | collected 2011-06-22 ...
CGTTGATCAATACTTTGTCTCCAGGCTTGAGCTTCCCGTGGTCTCTTAATCCTTGCAAGGCAGTGAGCGCCGCCGTTGGGACTGCGGCTGCTTCTTCGTGCGAGATGTTTGCGGGCTTACGAACTATGGCATTGACAACATTAACATATTCGGCAAACGCTCCACTGCGCCCGCCGTAAACTTCATCGCCAACTTTGAAGTCTGTCACCTTGCTGCCAACCGCCTCGACCACCCCGGAAAAATCTCCACCAACGCGCGGGTTTTTGGGTTTGAACAAACCATTCGGTCCGCGGGCGATCAGCAACCCTTTTACGCTGTACCAATCTGCCGGGTTGACGGAAGATGCGTGAATGCGAACCAGAACCCCGTCTTCTGTGACATCAGGCTTAGCAACTTCTTCAATTTTCAGAACATCGGGTGAACCATAGGCGTAATGTACAACGGCTTTCATAAGATTTATCTCTCCTCAAAACATTAGACTATCTATGTTCCAAAATTTATCAGCCCATTATGGAGGAAATGTGTACATTCCAGCCAGAGAATGTGGAGACTGTGGAGGTTGTGTAGGAGGAGTGTAAGAGATGACAGTGGACAATAGACCACAGACCGCTGTCTGAATTTGCAACCTTTCCATACCTTGCGCATCTGATAAAATGCAAACCGTAATAAACGAACCAAACCCATCGTCTTGACGATGAAAGAAACTCAAAATTGGCAGGAATCCATGACAGATAACCGACATGTAAAAGTTCTTATTCTTGGCGCAGGTCCCGCAGGTTTATCGGCAGCATTGTATGCGGCTCGTGCCGAACTCGCCCCGGTCGTATTGACCGGTATGCAGTTGGGCGGGCAGGCAGCGCTTACACATACTATTGAAAACTACCCCGGCTTTCCCGAAGGCGTGGGCGGACCGCAACTTGGCGAACTCTTCCAGAAGCAAGCCGAACATTTCGGCGCAAAGGTCGAATTCGACATGGCGCACGAAGTGGACTTCTCCCAGCGCCCTTACAAAGTGACCGCTGACAGCGGCGACTACTATGCCGACAGCGTCATCATCGCCACCGGTGCCAGCCCTGTGCATCTTGAAGTCCCTGGTGAATATGAAATGACCGGGCGTGGCGTTTCCTATTGTGCCACCTGTGACGGCTGGTTCTTCAAAGACAAGAAAGTTGTCATCGTGGGCGGCGGCGATAGCGCCTTTGAAGAAGGTCTCTTCATCACCCGTTACGCTTCCTCGGTTACGCTCATTCATCGCCGTGAAGAATTCCGCGCGGGCGCCATTTTGCAGAAGCGCGCCAAAGAACACCCCAAGATGAACTTCATCCTCAACACGGTCGTCACTGAAGTGTTGCAGGGTGAAAAACTCACTACGCTTAAACTCAAGAATGTACAAACCAATGAAGAAAGCACCTTCGATACCGACGGCTTATTCATCTTCATCGGTCACACACCCAATACCCAAATGTTCAAAGGTCAACTCGAAATGAGCGACCTCGGCTACCTCAAGGTCAACGACAAAATGGAGACCAATGTCCCCGGCGTGTTCGCGGCGGGGGTCACCTCAGCGGGCATGGGTGCCGCGGCAGCGATCCAGGCAACCCGTTATCTCGAGTCGCTGGAAGAGGAAACAGCTCACAGTTAAGAAAGAAACGGATGGCGGCTTCGCTTCAAACTTCGGGACAACTGACCCTGTCCGAGTGTAGAATCCCACTTCCCATCCTTATCCACCTGCAGACTCGTCCCCAGAGGCGGGTCTGATTTTTTTTACCGAAAAAGTGACATTTTGTACTATTTGTCATAAGGCGTTTCGGATAGAATTATTCAAAAATAAGGCTTTTTGCCGAACCCACTGGAGGAATCGATGAAGAAAATCTCAATCGTAGGGGCGGGGAACACTGGCGCCACCGCCGCGCATTGGATCGCCGAGCGTGAACTTGCTGATGTTGTGCTGCTGGACGTAGTGGAAGGGATGCCGCAGGGCAAAAGTCTTGACATGCTCGAAGCCATGCCCATTATCGGTAAAGATACTCGTATCGTGGGAACGAATAATTACGAAGACACCAAAAATTCAGACATCATCATCATTACGGCGGGCATCGCGCGCAAACCCGGCATGAGCCGCGAAGACCTGCTTAAGACAAACGCCGAGATCGTGGGCAAAGCCGCTACGGAGACTCTCAAGCATTCACCCAATGCCTTCTTCATCGTATTGACCAATCCGCTCGACACAATGGCATACCTGACCATGAAGGTGACGGGTCTGCCGCGCGAGCGTGTGATCGGGCAGGCTGGAATTCTGGACTCGGCTCGTATGCGCGCTTTTGTTGCCATGGAAGCCGGCGTTTCTGTGGAAAACGTGCAGTGCTACGTCTTGGGCGGTCACGGCGATGAGATGGTTCCGTTGACGCGGCACTCGAACATTGCGGGCGTTCCTCTTAAGGAATATTTCCCTGCTGATAAACTCGAAGCCATTGTCAACCGCACTCGCAAGGGCGGCGGTGAGATCGTGAATCTGCTCAAGACCGGTTCGGCGTATTACGCGCCTTCCATGGCTTGTGTGCAGATGGCGGAAGCGATCTTGAAGGACAAGAAACTGATCGTGCCTTGCGCCACCCTGATGAATGGTGAATACGGCTTGAATGATATGTACTTTGGCGTGCCGGTCATGCTCGGCGCAGGCGGCATGGAAAGAATCATCGAATACAAGTTCGACGCCGATGAAAAAGCCATGTTCGAGAAGTCAGCGGCATCGGTGCGTGAGTCGCACGATGCGCTGAAGAGCGTTGTAAGTTTGTAAATGTCAAAAGTCGAAGGTCAAATGGCTTTCGACTTTTGTATTGAAAATCAAAAGGAGCCTCTCATGATCCTGCATGAAAAAATAGCCGCACAATTACCCGCCTGGCGGGAGCGCATCAAAACCCTTGCGAAAGAACACGCCGATGTGGTGGTGGACAAGGTCACGGTCGGTCAGATCGTCGGCGGGATGCGCGACATCAAGTCCCTGCTGACGGATGTGTCCTATGTCGATTCGAATGAGGGCATTCGCTTCCGCGGTATGTCGATCCCAGAAGTGCTGAAAGCGCTTCCCAAGGCGCGTGGGACGAAAATTCCGCTTGTGGGTGGGTTGTATTACCTGCTGATCGTGGGTGATATCCCCAGCATGGAAGAGGCGATGGCGGTCGAAGCTGAATGGGAAAAACGCGCCGACATTCCTGATTATGTTTACAAGATGTTGAAAGACATGCCCAAGGATGCTCACCCGATGATCCTTTTGAATCTTGCGGTCATGTCGTTGGAGCGCAATTCCGAATTTGCGAAGAAATACAAGGAAGGCATGAAGAAGGATGCCTATTGGGAACCTGCCCTGGAAGACAGCCTCGACCTGACGGCAAAGATCCCGGTCATCGCTGCGTTCATATATCGTTACAAATACTTTAATGAGAAAAAGAAGCCGAACTATAACCCCAAATTGGATTATGGCGCAAACTTCGCTCGTATGATGAAGGTCTCCGACAAGAAAGGATATGCCGACCTTTCACGCCTATATTTCATCCTGCACTCCGACCATGAATCCGGGAACGTCTCGGCTCACGCCACGCACCTTGTTGGCTCTTCACTCTCCGACATTTACTTTGCCTACTCCGCCGGTCTGAGCGGACTTGCCGGTCCGTTGCACGGTCTGGCGAATCAGGAGTGCCTGAGCTGGCTGTTGGATGTTCATGGGAAGTTCGGCGGCGTACCCTCGCGCGATGACTTGTACAAATTCGCCTGGGACACTTTGAACAGCGGTAAGGTCATCCCCGGTTATGGTCATGCCGTTCTGCGCGTGCCCGATCCGCGTTTCACCGCCCAGATGGAATTTGCGAAGGCTCGCTTCCCGCAGGACGATCTCGTCCGCCTCGCAGACCTGGTCTTCGATGTGGTTCCGACCGTTCTCAAGGAACAGGGCAAGGCGAAGAACCCCGCTCCGAACGTGGATGCCATCTCCGGCACGCTTCAGCATTATTACGGCGTGCGCGAGTTCGATTTCTACACCGTGTTGTTCGGTGTCGGACGTGCCCTTGGGGTGACAGCCAACTACGTTTGGGCGCGCGCCCTCGGTATGCCCATCGAGCGTCCCAAGTCGTTGACGACAAAGATGCTAGAAGATGCGGTTGCAAACTCAGTGCCGCCGCTGTAGATGGTAATTGAAAACTCCCGGGTTCATATGAGATGAACCCGGGAGTTTTTATTTAACAGAAATGCTTCATTCGGAAATTTATGGCTTTAGCATTCCAAACCGATCCAGCAGGAAGGCATAATCGAGCGCAATCTCCTTGATGGAGTCGAACCGTCCGCTTGCCCCGGCATGACCGGAACTGTAGTTCACATAAAAGACTGCCAGGTTATCGTCTGTTTTTAGCTCGCGCAGCCTGGCAAGGAATTTTGCGGGCTCCCAATACGCCACGCGTGGATCGTTCAGTCCGGTGGTGATGAGCAGGTCCGGGTAATCATCCGGTTTCAAGTTGTCGTAGGGCGAATAAGAGAGCATATAATCGAACATCTTTTTATCGGCGGGGTTGCCCCATTGATCGTATTCCTGTGTGGTGAGCGGAATGGATGGGTCGTTCATTGTGGTGATCACATCCATGAAAGGGACTTTGGCAATGACCGCTTTGAACAGGTCGGGGCGCATTGTCATACATGCGCCGACCAGCAATCCGCCCGCCGAGGCTCCCTGAACAGCGAGTTTGTCTTTGGCAACGTAGCCTTCTTGAATCAAGTGTTCACCGCAGGCAATGAAGTCTGTGAAGGTGTTGCGTTTGTTTTCCATCTTGCCCTGCTCGTACCAATCGCGCCCCATATCGTATCCGCCGCGGATGTGGGCGATGACGTAGACGAAGCCGCGGTCGATCAGGCTGAGGCGGTTCGGGTCGAACCACGGGTCAATGGTTGCGCCATAAGAGCCGTAGCCGTACATCAACGCAGGGCTTGTGCCATCTTTTTTCTGCGCGTCCTTGCGGTAGGCGACCGTCATCGGAACTTTCGCGCCGTCCTGCGCTATTGCATGGATGCGTTCGAGCGCGTAATTCGATTTATCGAATCCGCGAACGGCATCCACTTTTTTTACCTCCCATTGCGCCGTCTTCATGTTGACATCCATAATGGTATTCGGCGTGATGAGCGATGAATATTTCAGCCGCAGGAGATGGGTGTTGAATTCGGGATTCCCCTCAGGATAGACGCTGTATGAAGCGTCTGGGAATTGTACATAACGGACATTGTTGACGCCATCCACATCGCTGATACGAATCTGTCTCAACCCGCCTTTGCGCTCATATACAACGAGGTGGTTGGCGAATGTATCGACAAATTCCAGCAGCGTATCTTCACGATGGGGCAGGATTTCTGTCCAGTTTTCTTTTCCGGGCTTGTCTATTGGTGCAAAGCTGAGTTTGAAATTCTTCGCATTCTCGTTGTTGACGATGAAGAACTTCCCGTTGTGATAAGCGGCGTTGTAGTCCAAGCCTTCGATGCGCGGCTGGAGGATGTGGAATACGCCTGTCGGGTCGTTCGCGTCCAAAAAACGGTACTCACGCGTGTTGGTGCTGTAATGATAGGTCACGATCAACGAGTCGTCGCGGGTCTTGTGCAGGTACAGGTAATACGCTTCATCCGCCTCATGGATGAGCATGACATCCTCTTTGGGGTCCGTGCCGATGACATGGCGGAATAATTTATCAGGTCTCAGGGTCTCATCGAGCGTGACGTAAAAGAGGATTTTGTTATCGTTTGCCCATTCCACGCCAAACCTTTCATAGGCGCTGCCCAGGGCATTCCCGATCGTCTCGGGGAAATACTCCCCGGTTTCAAGGTCTTTAATATAGAGGGTGAATACCTCGCGCCCTTCGAAATCCGCCAGATAGGCAAGTTTGGTCGCGTCGGGGCTGACCTCGAATCCGCTGATGCCGCAGAACGTTTTGCCGACCGCCAATTCGTTTTGGTCGAGCAGGATTTCCTCCGGGGCGTCGAGGGAACCCTTCCTGCGGCAAAAGATGGGATATTGTTTCCCTTCCTCGAGCCTTTCATAGTAGAAGAAGTCGCCTCGCTTCTCGGGGACGGTTGAATCGATTTCCTGGATCCTGCCCTTCATCTCGGAGAACAACTTCTCCTGCAAGGGTTTTGTGTGACCCAGAACTTCGTCGAGATAATCGGTTTCGGCGCGGAGATATTTCAGCGTCTCAGGGTCCTCTTTATCGCGCATCCAGTAATAATCGTCGATGCGGGTGACACCGTGCTGGGTCATGACATGCGGGTGTTTGGGCGCTGTGGGTGTGTGCTTTGTAGGTGCCATGGATGTACCTTCTCCAAAAGTTTGTCAAATACCCGGCAGGTATTTTTCTTTCAGGCTCGCCATGTGATGTTCCACATGACCGACGATCATGTATGCCAGCGCCCTTGCACTGATCGGCGCACCGCTGGCAGACCCCATCTCGGAAAATGCGGATTCTTTTGTGTTCTGGATCATCAGGATCGTCGAGCGGCGCACGAATTCGAATTCATCGAGCAGGTTTGCCAATGTAATTTCGTCAGCTCCTGATTCGCGGACAAAATCATCCTGCTCGAAGCCGGGCAGGGGAGTTTTATCCTTGCGCGAGATGCGCAGAAAACGATAGGCGAAGACCCGTTCGGTATCTATCAGATGAGATACGACTTCTTTGATAGACCACTCTTGAGGTCCAGGTTTGAAGCGTGCCTGGGAGTCGGATAAGGCTCCCAATGCTGAACGAAGCTCATCGAGTTGAAGCGGCAGGGCGGCGAAGACATCCCCGCGGGCTTTGGCTCGTTGGACGTAATCGGTGTAGTAGGGAGCATGTTCTTCCGGGGTTGGGGGAGTTAGTTTCATGTGGGTTCCTTTAATGTGATCTCAAACGACGGGTAAAAAATTAGTGAGGACATTCAATAAAATTGCGTAGACGATCATGCCCTTCCAATAGGCGCGGAGGTCTTCACTCGAATTCTTGAATCCCAAAGCGACGAGGAGGATCAGGACGGGCAAAAAATCCAGCGAGAAGCGCTGGGTGTTGTATTGGATGTATCCGTTGTTGTGATAGAAAAGCGCGGTGATGAGGGTGATCGTCACGCTCACCCATGCTCCCCAAATAAAAAGTTTCCGGCCCCTTGCCCGGAACGCCGCAATGATGAACGGACTCGCCGCCAGCAGCGATACACCGAAGCGGCTCAGACCGCTGTATTCGAGCAAGGTTCCGCCTGTGAAATCGATATGGTACCCCTGTATGAACATGTGATACGCGTTGAAAAGAAAATAGGCGGGGTCGAAGATTCCGAATTGGTTGACACGCTCACCCAGAAAATTTCCGGGTCCGCCGAAAGCAGCATAGTTCATCAGCTCGTATCCGCTGCCGAAGGTGTCGAAGCGGTAATAATTGAAACCGAGATAAAGGGCAATGCTGAAACCAATGGCGGCTATAACCCCCGCCAAATTTACGGCGCGATCTTTCTTTAATTCATTTTTCCAAAGCAGGACGAGAACAAAGGGAGTCAGGAAAATGGATAGTTGACGCGAAAGAAATGCCGCGCCGAGGAACAAGCCAGCCAGCCAGCCCCTGCTCTTATGCATCGATTCGTAAATGGCGAGAATGGAAAAAAGCACTGCGGTAAGCTGCGCGAACATCCACACCCACTCACTGCCGCGGAATATCTGCCAGTACCCCGTCCCGAGAACGAACCCGGAGAGAATCCAGTTAATGGTTGTCCGATCCAGTTCGAGTTTAAGCAGGATGCGATAAAGCGACCATGTTGTGGCTGCTGCCAGGACGATCGATATCCAATAGATCTTCAAATCCTGCCTTCCAACAATTGCAACGAACGGCGTCAGCAGGATGGCTGGGAAAGGCGGGAAGGGGCTGTAAATCCGCCCGTGGTATTCGATGGTTTCCCCAGGCAATTTGTTTGGCTTCTCCTGAATAGCAAAATCACCGTGCAGGAAAGCTTCGGCTTGATAGGTATACAGGTTGGTCGATCCGTTACTCTTGTTGAAAGTCTGGAAGACCCCCGTTAGCAAAAGCAGGGAGATGATGAGCCAGGAATAGTTTTGCAGGAATTTACGGGAGTTCTCGAGGTTCATTACTGTGTAAACCGTTGAGGGAGATAGTGCTCAGTATAGCACAGCGAAAACCGGCGAGTTATCACTGTATCTTCATCATTTTCTGCGAGACCAGGGTGCTTTGTTCCACCTCGCTCATTCTCGCGTACAGGATCTTTTCATTGATCTCAAGGTTGTTGATCAGCTTGAGCGCGGAGACGATCCCTTCACCGATCAATTCACCATCCACTTCGCCGTACTCGATCTCCATGAGAACGTAATCGGCGCGCGAGTCGCTGGCGGTCCCTTTGGGATCCTGCCAGGTGCCGAGAGCGTCGAACTCGGTCGTGGCTTTCATAAAATTCAAGGCTTCGGTTTTCATCCGGGGCACGGTGAGGGAGAGTAGTTCGCGCTGGGTACGGTTCAGGCGAATATTGAATTCGGCGTCGCCGAACAACAACGCGAAGAGCATAACCTTTGCAAATCGGAGAATGCCGTCTCCCTCATTGGAGCGGAATTCCTTGGTGATCATATCCCCGCCTTTTTGCGGCGCTGTCTTGAGTAGATAACCTTTTGAGATCAATTCCTCCCGGGTGACCTTCCGGTATGATGCTATGAATTCATGAAGTTTCCCCACATCCAACGCCAGGTCCTTGACTTGATCGCCGAATTCGGCGCGCCTGCGATTTTCCTCTTCCTTGTAGTGCTTGCGGTCAAGCTCCTGCAGGCTGTGAGCATCGAGGGTCAGGCGCACGATCTGCTCGATCAGCCACTCCTTGTCCTGCTTGGCGAGGTAGGCGCGCAGTTTCTCTTCGAACTGCGGCACGATCTCGCGGTTGATCTGGCGGATGATGGATTCAATATTTGGCATGGAAAACTCCAGGTATCAGCGGAGTATAACAAAACCCTCCAGGTTTTAGTCTGGAGGGTTTTGTCTTTAGGCGGGGAGCCTGAGTATCTCGTTCATGAAAGTTAATTGCGGGGGACCCTTAACCCCTGCGCGCTGCATGGCGTCGCGAAGTTCCTGCGATTGAAACATCTGGCGCGCTTTCTCCACATCCTCGTATTCACCGAAGATCAAAACTTCGTTAGGGGAGTCCACATTGGTGAGCGCCTGCACGCCTTTGGAGCCGGAATTCTTGCGGATGGCAGCTGCCTGTTCAAAGACAGGCATCCATGTTGCAACATCTTCCACGCTAATTCGAACCAATACGTAAGCCATGATAAATCTCCTTTTCGTTCATAAATTGCCGGTGATATGTATTAAACCCGGGTTATGGCATGAAGGTACTGTGAGATCAAAGACTGATGAGATTTGGCTGATCTTTTACGATATCAAACCCGCTCATCTTCCATTTTGTGCTCCCACCATCCACCTGGATCACATTGTGAATGCCGCGTCGCTTTAACACCGAGATCGCGATAATCGAACGGTTTCCGCTGGCACATTGGATAGCAATCGGTTTATCTTTTGGAAAAGTCAACTCATCCCAGGCCACCCGCCCGCCTTCAAAGTGGATCGCCCCAGCGATGTGACCTTCATTCCATTCGCTCAACATACGCACATCCAGTAAGGTTACTTCGCTTAACCGCTCCCGTAACTCTTTAGGTCCGATGGCTGAAACAGTCTTGACCTGATACTCCTTCGCCCAGGCTTCGATCCCGCCTTCGACGTATCCGACTACATCATCGTATCCGATCCGGATAAGCTGACGCATCGCTTCCTCCCTGTCACCCGCTGATTCTGTTAGGAGGATGATCCTGCTCCCGAACGGAATCACCCAGCCCGTCCAAACAACAAGCGGCGCATCCACGCGGATCCCATACGAGCCGGGGATGTGTCCCGCCGCGAATGCCTTCTGATGTCTAACATCCAACACGAGGACACCTTCATCCATAAGTGACTTGACCTCGGTCGGTGTGATCGGTTTTAGGACAGGCACACCGCCGAGAATTTTTACTCTGTTCTGGTTGAGCGGGCGCATGTACTTGTAATACGTCGGATAGGAGGGCAGCCCCGTCAGAGCGCGTTTTATGAATTCTTCCTGGTTCATTGGCTGAGCGAGCTGATTTGTCTTGCGTTCACGCCCGATGGTAGTGGTACGGTCTTTCGAAGCCGGTGCCACACAGAATGACCCGGCACCATGCGTGGGGAAGACTTCCACTTCGTCTGGTAATTTCAGCAGCTTATCGTGGATGGTGTGATACAGGTCATGTGCCAGCCCAAGCGTGTGTTCGTGCCCGAGCAGGTCAGTCCGCGCTGCACCGCCGACGATGAGTGCGCCACCGCTGAATAATGCGGCGGGGGTTTTATTGTCTGCTTCGGTGAGGAGGAAGGAGATGTGTTCGTGGGTGTGACCGGGCGTGGTCATCACACGGATCTGGAACGCGCCCAGATCAATAACGGAGTTTTCATCGAGAGGTTGATGTTCGAAAACGACCTGGGCGGTGGCACTTGCTCCGATAAGGGCGTTGGTCTGATTTGCGATCTCACGGTTTCCGGAGATGAAATCTGCATGCAGATGAGTGTCGAGGACATGCGTCAGCGTAAGACCCAGCTCGGAAACGGCATGCAGGTAACGGTCCACGTCCCGAAGCGGGTCGATCAAGATCCCCTTTTTCGTTTCATGTGATCCGATCAGATACGCAGAGTTGCCGAGACCTGTGTCTACGAACGATTGAATGAAATATGGGGCAGGCATTCGAGAATTATACTGCTGTATAATGACCTTAGATAATGATCTGGAGTTCCCATGACTAGTAATCACACTCGTAACCCCGGCACGCCCCTTGACCTTGATTGGGTGATGGGCGCGCACATTAACAAAAGCGCGGTGGAGCGACGCACTGCCACGATCACAGGTCGCCGTACCGTGAAAAAGGATTGGCAGGCGGCATGGCGTTTACGCGCCGTCACCTGCATTGACCTGACCACCCTCGCAGGTGACGACACGCCTGGACGTGTGCAACGTCTGTGTGCCAAGGCAAAGCAACCCCTGCGCCCCGACATGATGGAAAAACTTGGATTGAACGGCGAGCGGATTCAAGTCGGCGCGGTGTGCGTGTACCCCAACCGTGTGGCGGATGCAGTTCACGCGCTTCAAGGCTCTACCATTCCAGTTGCTTCTGTCGCGACGGGTTTTCCTGCGGGACAGACTCCTCTGCCACAGCGCATTCAAGAAATTGAGCAAGCCGTGGAAGCAGGCGCAAAAGAAATTGACGTGGTCATCGCCCGCAATTATGTGCTGACAGGGGATTGGCAAGCCATGTATGACGAGTTGCAGCAATTCCGCAAAGCCTGCGGTGACGCGCACATGAAGACCATTCTTGCTACGGGTGAACTGGGCACGCTCAAGAATATCTATCAAGCCAGTTTAGTCTCCATGATGGCAGGCTCGGACTTTATCAAGACATCCACGGGCAAAGAGCCGACCAA
>ERZ761607.4856-NODE-4856-length-11511-cov-6.173621_pt1 | contig 11511 bp, 10 predicted proteins | sample MGYA00511164_ERZ761607 | MGnify/ENA primary metagenome ERZ761607 (study PRJEB28899, sample SAMN02445080) | bioreactor sludge metagenome | biome: EBPR sludge | place: Australia: Brisbane, Thorneside Wastewater Treatment Plant | collected 2011-06-22 ...
CCCCGTCTTCCGGCTGGGGCAGGAGCTCGACCTGGAAGCGGTCAAGTCGGCCAGCGCCAACTCCATCCGGGCGGTGCATCAGTTCATCGACCCCGACCTCAAGCGGGTGCAGGCGACCTGGGCCGACGTGCCGGTGCCGGCCCGGCTTCAGGAGCTTGCCGAGTCGACGTGGGAAGGGCTCGCCAAGCTGGCCGAGCCGGGTGGTGACACGCCCGACGTACACGCCCTCCTCGACGAGGTGCGCGCGGCGTACGTCGAGTTCTACGACGAGGCCGAAGCGGTCGCCCAGTCGAGCGTGGTCGCGGCCCGCCGGGAGGGTCGCCAGCAGGCGTCGGAGGAGCGGCAGCCGCCGCCGGCGACGTTCACTTCGAGGGCGCGCAACAAGATTCGCAGGACGCTGGGTCAGTAAGCGTGGCTGCCACGGAGGTCTCGACAGGCTCGACCAGCGGAGAGCCGGACCCCGCCGACTTCCCGATCCGGTGGGCCTGGGAGGAAGGCCCGCTCACGCCTGGGCTCAGCTGTGTCTTCCGGGTCAAGAACGAGGCCCGCAACCTGCCGTGGGTGCTGCCACCGATGTTCGACGCCGTCGACCACGTCGTCCTGGTCGACAACGGCTCGGACGACGGGACGGCCGAGGTCGCGCAGCAGGTGGCCGAGCAGCATGGCGCCACCGACCGGTTCACCCTGCGGAGCTACCCGTTCCGAGTCGCGCGTGCGGGAGCCGAACACCTGCGGACCCCGCCTGACTCGGTGCACTCGCTCACCTACTTCTACAACTGGTCGTTCTCGCACGTGCGCACGTCGTACTCCATGAAGTGGGACGGCGACATGGTGCTCACCGCCGAGGGCGTCGAGCTGTTGCGCGACCTGTCCTGGCAGCTCGAGGACTCCGACGCGGTCGTCGCGATCCCGCGGCACCCGATGTCGGTCGAGAGCGAGTCGGTGGCGTGGCTCGATCTCGGCTACCGGTTCCTCGAGCCCTGGGTCTATCCGATGGGTCCGGAGTTCACCTTCGTCAAGGCCTTCGAGTGGGAGGTGCGCGAGTTCCCGCCGAGCAGCGAGCGGATCGTCGCCCCCGAAGGCATGTGCGTGGAGCTCAAGTGGCTCGACCAGGACGAGTTCGCGCACTGGAGCCACACCGAGTTCGATCCGGTCCGTACGCCGCGCAAGGCCCGTGAGCTGGAGGTCATGCGGGCGCTTCACGAGGGGCGCCCGGAGGATGTCGAGGGGCTGACCCGGATCGAGGCGCCGCCGGGCGTGCACGTCGTCGACTACGTCACCCGGCAGTGGATGCAGCTCGAGCCGAGACCCCTCACCCTGCGCCTCGAGCTGGCCGAGGCCGATCGGCCGGTTCGGCGCTGATGGGCCCCGGACCCGCACTCGACGCGTTCCTGCGCGAAGCGCCCGACTCCTTCCTGGGCATCGGCCCCGACGGGCGCGGCCGGTCCGGGCGGTTCGACCGGGTCGCGGTGGTGGTCCGCGACCGCGCCGAACTGCGCGCGCTGCGGGTCACCAGGGGCACCCGCACAGCGGCGTTGGGGGTGTGGCTCGACGAGGGTACGTCGGCGCTGTCGCTCACCCCGCGCCCCGAATGGCCCGCCCTGCAGCTGATCCGCTCGCGCGCGGTCGACGGGGGCTGGCTGACCGTGCTCCGCTTCGCGGCGCCGGTCCCCGTCCATCGCGTGGTCGCCGAGCTCGGCCGCCAAGCAGTGTGGCCGGACCATGCCGGGCAGCGTGGGGTGGTGCTCGAGGACGAGTCGACCGACAAGGTCGCAGCCGACCCGGTCGGACCCGGCGACATCACCGATCCCGACCCGGTGCTCGCCCTCGGACCGCTCGACGAGCGGATCCTCAACCCCGCGGGCTTCCGGCGCGAGGTCACCCTCCCGGTGCTCGAGCTTGCCGAGCTCGACTGGGGTCGCGGTCCCACCGAGGCGCTGGTCCGCGGGGTCCGGGGCGCCGCCGGGGTCCGCGCGGTGCTGCCCCAGGCCGACCCGGTGCGTGCGGCGCGCCTCATCGCCGGCTTGGCGATGTCCGGCGTACCCCTCACCGTCGACGCTCCCGACGGCGTTGCCCCACGAGTCGCCGCCCACCTCGGCGCCGCGGTGACCGCGGCGATCACCGCGGCGGTCGACCTCGACGACGCGCAGGCGCGAGAGGAGCACAGCGTGGTGCTCCGCCGGGCCGCGCTCACGACGTACGCCAGTGGCGCCTGGCGCCGGCGGCTCGGTGCGCTGGCCGGGGTCCGCACCGCCGAACGGCCCTCGGTCTCGGTGGTGATGGCCACCCGCCGGCCCGACCTGCTCGAGCACGCCCTGGGTCAGGTGGCCCGGCAGCGCGGCGTCGACCGGCTCGAGCTGGTGTACGCACCGCACGGTTTCGAGGTCGACCCGGCTCGGCTCGCCGAGCTGGCAGGAAGTGCGACAGTGCAACAGATCGACCAGCCGGGCGATGTCCTCTTCGGTGACGTCCTGCACGCCGCGACGCGAGCCGCGTCCGGTGATGTCGTGGTGAAGATGGACGACGACGACTGGTACGCACCCGACTTCCTCGCCGACCTGCTGCTCGCTCGCGAATACAGCGGAGCCGAGCTGGTCGGGATGCCCGACGACGTCTACTACCTCGAACCCACCGACGAGACGGTACGTCTGGGCCAGCCGAGCGAGGTCTACCGCCAGTTCGTCGCGGGCGGGACGATCCTGGTCGATCGCGGCCTGCTGCGGGAGGTCGGCGGCTTCCGGTCCGTACGCCGCCACGTCGACGCCGAGCTGATCGCCGCCGTCCGCGCGGCCGGCGGCACGACGTACCGCACCCACGGCCTGGGCTATGTGCTCCGCCGGACCGACTCCGGCCACACCTGGCAGGCCGACCTCGACCAACTCCGCTCCCGCGCGGTCGAGACCCGACCCGGCTTCCGCCCCGGACGGCTGCTGGAGCTGTGACCTAGGCCCGAAGACCCACACAAACGTCACGGACTATCCCGGTGTAGGCGCCAGCGCGGCTCATGGCCCGGACGCGTCATGCCCGATCGGTGGGGTTCGCTCGAGCGCGAACGCGCGGGGGCGCTGTGAACGACCCGCTCCTGGAGCTCACAGACGTGCGCAAGTCGTACGGCGACCGGGTGGTGCTCGCCGACATCGACCTGACCGTCCAGCGGCACGACGTGGTCTGCCTGATCGGGTCGTCCGGGTCGGGCAAGTCCACCCTGCTCCGCTGCGTCAACCTGCTCGAGGAGATCGACGACGGCGTCATCCGCTTCGAGGGGGTGGAGATCTCCGACCCGCACGTCGACCCCCGCACGGTGCGCCGACGGATCGGGATGGTGTTCCGGGCCTACAACCTGTTCCCACACCTCACCGTCCTCGACAACTGCGTGCTGGCGCCGGTCCGCGTGCACGGCGTACGGCGGTCCGAGGCGGCCGAGCGGGCCCGCGAACTGTTGGCGCGGTTCGGCCTCTCCGAGCACGAGGGCAAGCACCCTGACCGGCTCTCGGGCGGCCAGCAGCAACGGGTGGCCCTGGTGCGGGCGCTGTGCACCGAGCCCGAACTGCTGCTCTTCGACGAGATCACAGCGGCCCTCGACCCCGAGTTGGTCGGCGACGTGCTCACCATCGTCCGGGACCTGGCCGAGGCCGGCACGACGATGGTGCTGGCCACCCACGAGATGAGCTTCGCCCGGGACGTGGCCACCACGGTCTGCTTCCTGGACGGTGGCCGGATCCTCGAACAGGGGCCGCCGTCAGAGCTGCTGGTCGCCCCGCGGGAGGAGCGGACCCGGCGGTTCCTGCATCGCGTGCTTCCGCCGCCCACGTAGTCAAAACTCGGCATGACCCGCCTCGGGTCGCCACGTACATTGCTGGCATGCCTCGCGTCGGCCTGCTTTCTGCTGCCCTGGCCCTGTCCGCCCTCCCCGTGCTCGTCGCCACACCCGCCACAGCGGCCCCTGGGACCTACTGCGTCAACATGACCTCTGGGTGCCCCGCCGGCGCCACCCCGGTGACCTCCATCCAGGCCGCGATCACCTTGATCAACGGCGACGTCGCGACGATCCTGGTCGGCCCAGGCGTCTACAAGGACGGCCCGTACGACCTCAAGCCGGGGACGACGCTCAAGGGGTCGGGCTCCGGCACCGGCTCGATGGCCACCCTGGTGACGCTGGATGCTCCACCGAGTCCGCAGTCGACGCCCTACATCAAGGCCAACAACGCCACGGTCGGCACGTTGCGGGTCCAGCTCGCCAGCGGGTCCTCGACCGGAAGCGTCGGTCTGTCGCTCACCGGTGGCGCCAGCGTGCGCAACGTGATCGCGGTGGGATCCGCCGGCGCCACGGGCGCGGTGGGAGTGGAGACCACCAGTTCGGTGCTCGACCAGGTCACCCTCTACTTCGGCCAGGCCGCAGACACCACGGCGGTCCTCGCCCACGGCGGCAACACGCTGGCCGACAGCACGTGGAACGGCGTGACCGCCTACCGCCAGAACGCCACCACCGGCACCGACAAGATCTCGCGCGTCGTGCTCCGGGGCACGGACACGGGGGCATCCGTCGAGGCCGGCCTGCTGAACATCGACAACTCGCTCGTCGACCTGGGCAGCAGCGGCACGGTCGGCATCACGGCCGTGCCGACCGCTCCGGCGACTGCGTCGACGGTCGAGGCCAGGCAGCTCACGGTCGTGGGTGGGGCTGCTCCCGTGGGTGGATCTGCCTCGTCGTGGGGCGTTCTCGCGAACGGCTCGAAGGCCACCGCGGGCACCCTGCGTACGGCGACGGTCACGCTCGCCAACTCCGTGGTCGTCGGTCCCGGTAAGGCCGTCGACACGCGGCCGGGCACCTACGGGCAGGCGAAGCTCACCGTCCTGAACACCGCCGTCGACGACGCCACGCTCGACGCCACGGTCACCAACGGCGGCAACAACCTCCTCAGTGTCAGCGATCCCGGCTTCATCGACGGCGCCGGGGGCAACTACGCCCTGCGCGTCGGCGCCACGGTGGTGGACAAGGGGGCCAGCAACTGGGGCACCGACTACGACATCACGGGCGGCTTCCGCCCGTTCGACGGTGACCGCAACGGCTCGTTCCTGCCCGACCTGGGCGCCTACGAACTCACCGACGTCACGCCGGCGAAGTCGTCGTTCACCTCCGGCCCGACCGGGCCGACCAAGAACCGCACGCCGGTCTTCCAGTTCAAGGTCAGCGAGCCCGGCGCCACCCAGCTGTGCCGGGTGGACAGCGGCACCTGGCTGAAGAACTGCACCAGCCCGGCGACGACGGCGCCGCTGGCCGACGGGCCGCACAGCTTCCAGATCTACTCCGTCGACAAGGTCGGCAACGTCGAGAGCCCGCCGGTGGTCCGCAACTTCGTCGTCGACACCGACACTCCCAACACGACGATCACCAAGAAGCCGCCGAAGAAGTTCACCAAGAAGCGGGTGAAGTTCAAGTTCACGACCAGCGAGCCGGGCGCCAAGCTGCAGTGCAACCTCGACCGGCGCGGGTGGAAGACCTGCCAGTCGACGTACCGCCTCAACGTCAAGTTCGGCAAGCACAAGATCCAGGTGCGCGCCGTAGACGAGGCCGGCAACATCGACCCGACCCCCGCCCAATACACCTACCGTCGGATCAAGCCCAGGCACCGCTGACACTCAGGTCAGCGCGGCCGCCATCCGCCGGACGATCTCGGTGAGTCGGTCGGGCGAGGTGGCGATGTTGAGCCGCACGTGGCCGGTGAGCCCCGGCCAGTAGCCGTGCCCGGGCGAGACCCGCACCCCGCCCCGGCGCAGCACCGTCGACGGGTCGTCGTGGCCGTAGGCGCGCAGGTCGACCCAGGCGAGGTACGTCGCCTCGAGGGGCCGCATCCGCGCGTCCGGCAACTGCTCGGCGAGCAGCTGCCGCAGCAGGCTGCGCTGCTGGTCGAGACGCTCGATGAGCGCGGCCAGCCAGGCGTCGCCCTGTTCGTAGGCGGCGATCGTGCCGACCACCCCGAGCGAGCCCCACGACTCGTTCTGCGCCATCGGGATGTCTCGGAGGACGTCGCGGGTGGCGTCGTCGCCGGTCACGATCTGCGCGCACTTGAGGCCCGGGATGTTGAACGCCTTGGATGCCGCCACTACCGCGACCGCGTGGTCGGCGGCGCCCTCGATCGAGAGGTACGGCACGTGCTCGGCGCCCGGCAACACCAGCGCCCCGTGGATCTCGTCGCTGATCACCCGGCCGCCGTGCCGGGTGACGACGTCGCGGATGCCCTCGAGCTCGGCGCGCGTGTGCACGTGGCCGGCCGGGTTGTGCGGTTGGGTGAGCAGCAGCGTGCGGGCACCCTTCGCGAAGAGTGCGTCCAGCGCGTCGAGGTCCACGACGTACGACGCGCCGTCGGGATCGACCGGCAGGTCCCACTGCTCGCGGTGGGTGATCTGGGCGAGCCCGTGCTGCGGGTCGTAGGCCGGTAGCGGCAGCACCATCGGCCCTGGATCGCTGAGCACGTCGAGGGCGGTGCGTACACCGAAGGTGACGTCGGCGGTGGGCAGCACCCGCTCGGGGTCGACCTGCTCGCCGTAGTGCCGCTCCGCGAACCGTGCGTACGCCGCCCCGAGGGCGCCTCCGGAGCGCAGGTAGAGCGGGTAGCTGACCTCGCCGCGCTCGACCGCTGCGATCACGGCCGCGGTGATCGGCTCGGCGACGGCGTAGTCCATCTCCGCCACCCAGGCGGGGATCACACCGGGCTCGGTGTCGCCCCACTTGTTGACCAGGGCGGCGCGGGCTTCGTCGTCGGTCAGGTCACGGATGAGAGCCACGGGGGTCAGGGTACGAGGCCGTGCTGATGGGCGAAGACCACGATCTGCACCCGGTCGCGCAGCGCCAGCTTGCGCAGGATCGCGCCGACGTGGGTCTTCACCGTCGACTCGCTGGCGAAGACGAGACCGGCGATCTCGGTGTTGGACAGACCGCGGGCCACGGCGTCGAAGACCGCACGCTCCCGCTCGGTCAGTGCGAGGTACGCCGCAGGTGGCGGCACCGCCTCGCGGAACTGCGCATCGAGCAGCGTCGAGAGGTCGGTCGGTGCGAGTACGGCGTTGCCCGAGTGCACGGTCCGGATCGCGTCGCGGAGCATCACCGGCGTCGTGTCCTTGAGCAGGAAGCCGCTGGCGCCGTACCTGATCGCCGTCGCCGCCCGGTCGTCGAGGTTGAACGTGGTCAGCACGATCACCCGCACCGGCCGGCTGCGCCGGGCGACCCGCTCGGGAGCGAAGAGCTGCCGGGTCGTCTCGACGCCGTCCATCTCCGGCATCCGGATGTCCATCAGCACGACGTCCGGCTCGAGCTCGTCGACCAGCCGGATCGCCTCCAGCCCGTCGCCGGCCGAGCCGACCACGTGCATGCCCTCCTGGGCGTCGACGATGACCTTCACGCCCTCCCGGAACAGGTCCTGGTCGTCGACCAGCACGACGCTAATGTCGGGCGCCTGACTCACGGCTGGCTCACCGGCCGCTCACCGGCACCCACGCGGTCGCGGTGAACGTCGGCTCGCCGTCCTCGTCGCGGCGGCGTACGTCGAGCCGGCCGCCGACCGCCTCGAGTCGACGTCTCATCCCGTCGAGTCCCTGGCCTGGCGGGACGGTGGCCGCCTGCAGGGGTTGGGTCTCGTCGTCGGCGTGGTCAGCGATGTTGCGCACCTCGATCCGTAGGTCCCGATCCCAGGACCCTTCGGGCCAGTGTCGCTCGACCTGGACCGGACGCCCACGCCGGCCGTGCTTGAGCGCGTTGGTCAGCATCTCCTGCACCACCCGGTGGGCGACCGTCTCGAGCTCGGGAGGGAGCGGCTGGGCGCGGCCCACCTCGGCCGCCTCGACCTCCGTGCCGCCCGCGCGTACGCCGTCGAGCAGCTCCTCGTAGGCGTCGGTGTCCGGCCCGGCGTCGGGCTCGCCGGAGAGCACCCGGCGGACGTCCTGCAGCGACGAGCGGGCCGACGTGGCGATGGTGGCGAGCGTGCGCTTGAGCGCGGCCGGATCGTCGTCGGGGAGGTACTGACCCGACTCCGCCTGGGCCAGGATCACTGCCAGCGAGTGGCCGACCACGTCGTGCACGTCGCGGGCCAAGGTGGCCTGTTCGTCATGGAGGCGAGCGATCTCGCGGGCCTGCTCGGTCGCCCGCTCGGCCTCTTCCGTGCGGACCTCCGAGCGCTGGGCCCGGGCGGTCGCCCGGAGGACCAGTCCGGCCAGCCACGGCACCGCGAGGATCAGCAGGCCCAGGACGATTCCGCCGACCACCATCGTGTCGCTGAACTCGTAGACGTTGTCCCGGATCTCGCGCGGCAACGCGAACGAGCGGAGCGTGCCGGGGTCGCGCTGGACGTAGTACAGCCCCAGGGCTCCCGCGGCCGGGATGGACAATCCGCTCAGGATGACGGTGACCGGTTGGCCCCAGCGCGCGCAGCCGAAGGCCACGACCGCCACCGAGACCTCGACCAACAGCATCGGCGTGCCCGCAAGCAGTTGAAGGACGCTCGTGCTCCACACCAGGGTCAACGCCCCCATGGGGGCGGGACGGCTCAGAGCACAGGCCACCGCGAACAGGACTGCGACCAGGAGGGCCGCCTGGCGCCCGTCGCCCGCGGGGATCTGAGTCCAGATCTCCAAGACTCCGATCAGCAACACCACCGTGCCGAGCAGTACGTCGGGGACGACGTCGCGCAGCCGTGCGGTCACACGACCATCCTCACGCACTCACGACCAGCGCGTCGCGCACCAGCAGGTCCAGCAGCGCGGCGTACGACGTGCCGGCGGCGGCGAACATCTTCGGCACCTGCGACTGCTCGGTGAAGCCGGGCATGGTGTTGACCTCGTTGAGGACCGGACCCGCGTCGGTGAGGAAGAAGTCCACGCGGGCCACGCCCGCGCAGCCGAGCGCGTCGTAGACCGCCACGGCGGCAGACTCCAGACCGGTGCGCTCGGCGTCGGAGAGCACGGCGGGGATCCGGAAGTCGGCGGTGCCGTCGTACTTCGCGCCGGTGTCGAAGATGCCGTCGACCACGATCTCGAGTGCCGGCGCGACGACCCGGGACCCGTCGGGCCGGCCGAGCACGGCGACGTCGACCTCGCGGCCGACGACGACCTCCTCGACCAGCACCCGGTCGTCCAGGGCGAACGCCGCCCCGAGGGCCTCGGGAAGCTGTTCAGCACAACGGACCAGGGTGACCCCGTGACTCGAACCGGCCGCGACCGGCTTGACCACGACTGGTCCGGTGAACTGGTACGTCGCCGCGGTGGTGCGGGTGAGCAGCTCGTCGGCGGCCACCGCGATGCCGAGGCCGCGCGCGACCAACTTGGTCGCCCACTTGTCCATCGCGAGCGCCCCGGCGCCGACCCCGGAGCCGACATACGGCACGCCGGCGAGCTCGCACAGTGCGGCGACGGTGCCGTCCTCACCGCGCGGCCCGTGCAGCACCGGGATGGCGACGTCGCATTCGGTCAACACGCCGATCGCGCCCGGCAGGCCGGCCGGGAGCCACGTCCCTGCGGGGTCGATGGTCAGCCGGACCACGTCGTACGCCGCGGGGTCGAGTGCGTCGGCGACCGAGGCCGCCGAGGCGAGGGAGACCTCGTGCTCGGAGCTCTGGCCGCCGCCGATCACCGCGACCCGAACCCTCGGGCAACGAGCGGTCAACGGACCCTCGCCCCCAGCCCGGTGACGATCTCGTGCTCGAGCGTGTCCGCCCAGGTCGCCCACTCGGCGGTCGTCGGCGCACCGTCGAGACCCGGTCCGAAGACGGTCACCAGGTCGCCCGGGTCGGCACCGTCCGCACCGAGGTCGACCACCGCCATGTCCATCGAGATCTGGCCGACCAGCGGACGGCGGCGTCCGCGGACCAGGACCTCCGCCCGGCCGGAGGCCGCACGCGGCAGCCCGTCGGCGTACCCGAGCGGGAGCAGTCCGAGCTGGGTCGCTGTGGGCGCGATCCAGGTGTGGCCGTAGCCGACCGGGGTGCCCGCGTGCACGCGCCGCACGCTGATCAGCGGCGCGGTGAGGGTGAGCGCGGGGTGCAGGGCGGTGGTGCCAGAGGGGTCGATGCCGACCAGGCCGGCGCCGACCCTGCTCATCGTGTGATGGCTGAGCGGGTCGGTGAGAGTCGCTGCGGTCGCCGCCAGGTGCCGGTGAGCCGGCCGCAGACCGACCCCGCGCGCCGTCTCGATCCCCCACGCGAAGCGCGCGCGACCCAGGGCGTTGGCGGGATCGTGCGGCACGTCGGCGCAGGCAAGGTGGCCCATCAGCCCGGTCACCCGCACGAGCCCCTGGCGCTCGGCCCGGCGCGCCGCTCGGCACAGGTCGCTCCATTCCGAGGGCGCCGCGCCGTCGCGGGCCAGCCCGGTGTCGAGGTGCAGGTGTACGGCGGTGCCAGGCGCGTGATGGATCACGGCGTCGAGGTGGGCGCGGCTCGGGACCGCGACCTCAACGCCGTACGCGTGGGCGGAGCCGAAGTCGGCCCCGACCGGGTTGAGCCAGCTCAGCACCGGTGCGTCGATGCCGTCGTGGCGCAGGGCGAGGGCCTCGTCGATGCTCGTGACGCCGAGCCGGGTGGCGCCGTGCGCGAGCGCTGTCCGCGCGATCGCGGTGGCGCCGTGACCGAAGCCGTCGGCCTTCACCACGGCCATCAACTCACCGGTCGCCCGGCGGGCCAGCAACTCCACGTTGGCGGCCACCGCGGTGAGGTCGACGTCCAGGTGCGCCCCGGCGCGATGGCGCCGCGGCAGTGCGAGGACCGTCACGCGGCGGCTCCCTGCGGCGTAGCGACCGGTCCGTAGAGAGCCGCATCGGCACCGGTGGCGAGCGCCCAGTAGCGGTCGCCGTACGACCAGTGCCACCACTCGGTGGGGTAGTTCACCAACCCCGACCAGGTCAGCACGGTGGAGAGCAGTCGTCGATGCGAGCGCGCGCAACGGCTGATGTTGGGCGCCGCGAACCAGCACGCGCCGTCGGACTGCTCGGGGGTCGCGTCGATCGGCGTACCCATGTCGACCTCGTGCCCACGTGCGTCGACCAGGGTGAGGTCGACGGCCGCGCCGGCGACGTGCGGGGCCACCTCGAGCGGCGCCACGAACCGCGACACCAGATCGTGCAGATCGCCGGGGGAGACGCCGGGGTAGGCGGCGCACACCTGCGCGGAGTACCGGTTGATGATCGCCTGCTGGTCGGCGATCGTGCGGTGACCCTCGACCACGCGGAGCCGCAGCCCGCCCGACAGGAGGGTCTGGGCGGTGGCCAACCGGGTGGCCACGCCGCGGCGTACCAGCGCCCGGGCCGGACCGAACGACGCGTCGAGGGTGACCAGTGGCTCGCTGCTGTCGAGGATTGGTACGGCGGCGACGCGAGGGTCGCTGAGGAGGATCGTCACTCCCTCACGGTCTTCCCCAGCGTGGGTCGCCCGCCTCCACCGGAGGTGCCGACCCGCTGTCCTCGAGGACGAGATCCCGGTGCCAATACCGGGGTGTCGACACGCTCGCTGCGCTCGCGGCTCAACCACC
>ERZ761607.4859-NODE-4859-length-11505-cov-8.069432_pt1 | contig 11505 bp, 8 predicted proteins | sample MGYA00511164_ERZ761607 | MGnify/ENA primary metagenome ERZ761607 (study PRJEB28899, sample SAMN02445080) | bioreactor sludge metagenome | biome: EBPR sludge | place: Australia: Brisbane, Thorneside Wastewater Treatment Plant | collected 2011-06-22 ...
CGGTCAGCGTGACCGGACGCCACTCCTCCCCCCCCCCCGCCAACGCCTCGATCACGCCATCGGCGTCCTTGTCGGCCAACAGACCCATGATGGCCCAGGTGCGCCCAGCGCAAGTCCGGTTTTTCAACTGATTGGCCAGCACGGCGGCGGCGGCGGGATTATGGGCAACGTCGAGAATCCATTCCACCGGGCCGGGGACGATCTGAAACCGGCCGGGCAGTCGCGCCCGCGTCAGTCCGGCGCGAATGGCGACGGCGTCAACCGGCAGTCGGTCGCTTAGGCTGGTCAAGACCATCAGCGCGGCGGCGGCGTTGCCCAGTTGATGTTCGCCGGCCAGGGCCGGGAGCGGCAAATCATCGAGCCAGGCCGCGTCCGACCGCCAGCGCCAGATCTCGCCCGCGTGGCTAAAGTCGTAATCGGAACCGACTCGCAACAATCGCGCGCCAATGGCGCGAGCGTGTTCCAGCAACCGTGGCGGCGGATCGGGATCGGCGCAAACCGCTGGGCGCCCGGGGCGATAGATGCCGGCTTTTTCATGGCCGATGCTGTCGCGATCCGGACCCAGCCAGTCGGTATGGTCGAGAGCGACGCTGGTCACCAGCGCGGCGTCGGCGTCCACCGCGTTGACCGCGTCCAGCCGTCCGCCGAGACCCACTTCCAGCACCGCGACATCGACGCCGGTTTCCCAAAACCATTCCAGCGCCGCCAAGGTCCCAAACTCGAAATAGGTCAGGGAAACGTCGCCGCGCACCGCGTCGATGCGAGCGAACATCCGGCACAACGATTCGTCATCCGCCTCGGCCCCATCCACTTGAATGCGTTCGTTGTAGCGCAGCAGGTGTGGCGAGACATAGGCGCCGACCCGATGGCCAGCGGCGCGCAGGATGGCGTCCAAAAACGCCACGCTGGAACCCTTGCCGTTGGTGCCACCCACCGTGACGACCGCGAAGGGCGGCGCGTTGGGTCGCAGGCGGCGCAACACGGTTCGCACCCGCTCCAGGCCCAATTCGATGGTCCTGGGATGCAGGGTTTCCTGCCAGCGCAACCAGTCGTTCAATGTGGTGAACCGCATCGCCGCTCCAGATCAAGCCGTGCTGGCGCTTATGCCGCCGACGCGGAGCGGCCGGTCAGCATCGCCAACAGCGAAGCCAGCCGGTCGCGCAGTTCGCGCCGGTCCACGATCAGGTCGATCGCGCCATGCTCCAGCAAAAACTCGCTGCGCTGAAACCCTTCCGGCAGTTTTTCCCGCACCGTCTGCTCGATCACCCGTGGTCCGGCAAAGCCAATCAGCGCCTTGGGCTCGGCGATGTTGACATCGCCCAGCATCGCCAGGCTGGCGGACACGCCGCCGGTGGTGGGATGGGTCAGCACCGAAAGATAGGGTACGCCATGCTCGGCCAGCCGGGTCAGCGCCGCGCTGGTCTTGGCCATCTGCATCAGCGACACCAGCGCCTCCTGCATTCGCGCCCCGCCGCTGGCGGAAAAGCAGACGAAGGGAATGTGCTCGTGCAGAGCGGTCTGGGCCGCGCGGACGAAGCGCTCGCCGACCACCGAACCCATCGATCCGGCCATGAATTCGAACTCGAACGCCGCGGCCACCACCGGTATGCCCTTGAGCAAGCCACGCATCACCACCAGCGCGTCCTTTTCCTCGCTGGTTTTCTGCGCCTGCGCCAGCCGATCCCGGTATTTCTTGCCGTCCTTGAATTTCAGGAAGTCGGTCGGCTCGATGTCGCCGCCGACTTCGACCCGATCCTGCTCGTCGAGAAAACCGTGCAGGCGCTGGCGGGCGTTGAGGTACATGTGGTGGCCGCACTTGGGACAGACTCGCAGGTTGCGCTCCAGCTCGGCGCGGTACAATACCGCGTTGCACTCCTCGCACTTGCTCCACAGCCCCTCGGGCATCTGATGCTTGTTGCGGCCGTCGGTGCGAATCCGCGTGGGAACGAGTTTTTCGTACCAGCTCATGAAGGACGGTCAGGGATGGTGGAATGAAGAACGGAGGTTAGGGGCGATCTAGCCTTCAATCGGATCGGGACAATCCATCGCTTTCCGCATGGCGTTGACCCGTTCGCCGACTTCCCGCAGCATCCGCTCGGGATCGTCCGCCAGTTCGCCCATCCTGGCGACCAGCGCGCTGCCCACCACCACGGCGTCGGCGACCTGGGCGACGGCGGCTGCGGTCGGCGGATCCTTGATGCCGAAACCCACGCCCAGCGGCAGGTCGGTCAAGGCGCGAATTTCGGCCAGCTTGTCCGCCACCTCGGCGACGTTGAGAGCGGCGGAACCGGTCACGCCCTTCAGCGAGACGTAATAGAGATAGCCGCGCGCCAGTTGGGCGGTATGCCGGATGCGCGCGGCGGAACTGGTCGGGGCCAGCAAAAAGATGGGGGCGATGCCGGCGGCACTGAGCGGCTCGGCCAGTTCGGCGGCTTCCTCCGGCGGCAGGTCCACGGTCAGCACCCCGTCCACCCCGACGGCGTGGGCACCGGCGACGAAGGCGTCGTAGCCCATGCTTTCGATCGGATTGAGATAGCCCATCAGCACCACGGGCGTTTCGGCGTCGGTCTGGCGGAATTCGCGCACCTGCTCCAGTACCCGCCGCAGCGACATGCCGTGGGCCAGCGCCCGCTCGCACGCCTTCTGGATGACCGGACCATCGGCCATCGGATCGGAAAACGGCACGCCCAATTCGAGGATGTCCGCTCCGGCCTTCACCAGGGCATGGAGCATCGGCACGGTCAACTCCGGGCGCGGGTCGCCGGCGGTGATGTACGGGATCAGGGCCTTGCGACCCGCGCGGCGCAAGTCGGCGAAACAGTGGGCAATGCGGTTCATGCGCTGCAACTCGTTCACAGTTGAATGCCTTCCAGCCGGGCGACGGTGTAGATGTCCTTGTCGCCGCGTCCGGACAGATTGACCACGATATGTTGATCGGGGCGCATCGTCGGGGCCAGTTGGGTGACGTAGGCCAGGGCGTGACTGCTTTCCAGCGCCGGGATGATGCCCTCGATGCGGGTCAGGTCGTGAAAGCCGCGCAGCGCCTCGTCATCGGTAACGGCGACGTAGCGCGCCCGGCCGATGTCCTTGAGCCAGGCGTGTTCCGGCCCGACGCCGGGGTAGTCCAGTCCAGCCGATACCGAATGGGTTTCGATGATCTGACCGTTGGCGTCGTTGAGCAGGTAAGTCCGGTTGCCGTGCAGCACGCCGGGCCGGCCCGCGCAGAGCGTGGCGGCGTGACGACCGGTTTCAAGGCCCGAACCGGCGGCCTCGACGCCGTAGATCGCCACTTCGCTGTCGTTCAGGAACGAATGGAACAAGCCGATGGCGTTAGAACCGCCACCCACACAGGCGACCAGGGCATCCGGCAGGCAGCCGTAATCGCTCAACATCTGCTCGCGCGCCTCGCGGCCGATGACCGCCTGGAACTCGCGCACCATCACCGGGTAGGGATGCGGGCCGGCCACCGTGCCGATCATGTAAAAGGTGTTATCCACATTGGTGACCCAGTCGCGCAAGGCTTCGTTCAGGGCGTCCTTGAGGGTGCGCGAACCCGAGGTGACCGGCTGGACGGTCGCGCCCAGCAGCCGCATCCGGTAGACGTTCAGCGCCTGGCGCTGGATATCCTCCGACCCCATGTAGACCACGCATTCCATGCCCAGCCGGGCGGCGACGGTGGCGGAGGCGACCCCGTGCTGACCAGCGCCGGTCTCGGCGATCAGCCGGGTCTTGCCCATCCGCTTGGCCAGCAGCGCCTGACCAACGGTGTTGTTGATCTTGTGCGCGCCGGTGTGACTCAGGTCCTCCCGCTTAAGGTGGATTTGCGCGCCACCGAGCCGCCGACTCCAGCGCTCGGCGTGATAGAGCGGGGTAGGGCGGCCGACGTAGCGAGCCAGATCGACGTCCAGTTCCGCCAGAAATTCGGGGTCGTTGCGATAGGCCCGCCAGGCATCGTCCAGTTCGTGCAAGGCTTCCATCAGGGTTTCGGCGACGAATCGGCCGCCGTAACGGCCAAAATGGCCGGCGCGATCGGGGAACTGACTGAAGTCCACCGGGTTACGCAGGGCTTTCGCGGTCATACACACCTCGTAGAAATGCGCGCATCAGTTCGGCGTCCTTGATGCCCTTGGCCGATTCCACCCCGCTGCTGACATCCACCGCGTAGGGTCGGACTTGGCGGATCGCCTCGGCGACGTTGCCGGGATGCAGCCCGCCAGCCAGGATCAGCGGCTTGCGCCGGTCGGCGGGAATCCGGGTCCAGTCGAAGCCCTGGCCGGTGCCGCCCATCTGGCCGCCGCCGTGGCTGTCCAGCAACAGACCGGCCGCCGTGGCGAATCGTCGTTCGTAATCCAGGACATCGGCGTTGGCGCCCATCGGCACGGCCTTCACGTAAGGCAAACCGAACGAGACGCAGTAGTCGGGATCCTCATCGCCGTGAAATTGCAACAGATGCGGCGGGGCACGGTCGATCACACACTTCACCGCCACGGGTTCCGCGTTCATGAACAGCCCAACCACGGCCACGAAGGGCGGCAGCGCCGCGACGATCCGTCGCGCGGTTTCCACGTCCACGAACCGAGGGCTGGGCGGATGAAACACCAGGCCGATGGCGTCCGCGCCCAGTTGGGCCGCGGCCACGCCGTCCTCGGGACGGGTGACGCCGCAAATCTTGACGCGGGTGCGGGAAATCAGGGTCATGGATCGGAGGCGGGAGGCGGACAGAGAGGATCAAAGGGAACTAAGACTATCAGAAATCCAGCCGGTTGGTAGAGCGGGAAAAGGCGAACGCGCCCCTTCCCGCGCGACAGGGGTAGTCACGCGGAAAGTTCGGTTCGGTCACCCGCCAAACGCTATGCGAGTGGCGGGTGACCGCATGAGCTCGCCGCGTTCGCGCTTCACGCCTCGCGCTTCACGCCTCGCGCGCCGCCCATCGCCACAGGGAAGCCGCCAGGGCGATGCCGCCGCCGCTGGCGCAGAATAGCGCCAGCGATCCCGGTTTCGGGCCTTTGCCTTGAGCGACGGCGTCGTCCAAGGCCATGGGAATGCAAGCCGAGCCGGTGTAGCCCCACTTGTCCATGATCCAGTGAGTTTTGGCGAGCGGCTGCCCCAGCGCCGCCATGGTCGCTTCGATGACGCGCAAGTTGACCTGGGTGAAATAGTAGTGGTCCACATCGTCCGGTCCCAACCGGGTTCCGGTCGCGGCGCTGGCCCTGGCCAGCAGGCGCTCGATCAGCGGCGGCCATTGCTCGACATTGAAGGTGGGCGGAAACTTGCGCACGAACCGCACCATGGGGGGCCCGTGCCGGGCGACGTTGGCGGCGGTGGCGGGCCGATACGTTCCGCCGGTGTAGATGCCCAGCGCGTCGTGATATTCACCGTTGGCGGCGGTAGCGGTGGCCAGCCACCCCGGTTGCGAGCCGGCGCCCACGAGGACCGCGCCCGCGCCGTCGGCGAACAGGGTGGCGGTTTTCTTGTCGGCCCAGTCGAGAAACCGGCTCATGCCATACGCGCCGATCACCAGCACGAACCGTTCCTCGGGTTCGGTAACAACGATTCTGGCCGCCACGTCCAAGGCGGTGACCCAGCCAGCGCAGGCCGCGTTCAGATCGAACACGCCAGCCCGCCGCGCGCCCAGTTTGGCCTGCACCACCACCGCCGTGGCTGGACTGAGGTAATCCGGCGTGTCGGTGGCAACGATGATCCGGTCAAGCGCGTCTGGCTCCAGCCCAGCCCGTTCCAGCGCCGCGCGCCCGGCGGCGACCGCCAAATCGGACGTGACCTGATCGTCGGTCATGAAGCAGCGTTCGCGGATACCGACATTTTCCACCAGCCAGTCGCCGACCGACTCGCCCAGCAGTCGGTCGAAGTCGGCGTTGGTCATCACCCGTTCCGGGACATAACTTCCAGTGCTGATGATTTGAGCGTATCGCATGGCGATCTTCCTCAAAGGCTGTCAAAAAAATAACTTATTGATTAATATGGATGTAGATATCGCTTCCAACCGATTTTTGGTTGATCCAGCCGAACAAGGGCCGCCTCATGGAAAATTTTTCAGAAAAATCAATGAAGAGTTTTTCGACAATCCCTAACTCGGGAACGCCGCGACAAACAGGGTGATGGCGACCATGCGCAAACTCCCGATCGGCATCCAGACCTTCCGGGAAATCCGCGAGGAAGGTTACTGCTACGTGGACAAGACCCCGCTGGTGGCGCGGTTGGCCGACGAAGGCAAGTACTACTTCCTGGCCCGGCCCCGCCGCTTCGGCAAGAGCCTGCTGGTCAGCACCCTGGCCGCCGCGTTCGCCGGCGAGCGCGAGCTATTCGCCGGGCTACACCTGGAAAATCATTGGGACTGGAACCGCCGCCATCCCGTGATCGTGCTGGATTTCGGCGAGGGAATCCTGAGCGATGTGGATTCGCTGGCCGCATCGATTGCGGTGCAACTGGAAGAATGCGCCGCCGCGCACGGAGTAACGCTACCCGCCAATCCGTACATTCACCTGCGCCTGCACGGTCTGATCCGCGCGCTCCACGCCGCGACCGGCGAGCGGGTGGTGGTGCTGGTGGACGAATACGACAAGCCGATTCTGGATCATCTGCACCAGCCGGAGCGGGCGCTGGAACTGCGCGAGGGCCTGCGCAACCTCTACTCGGTGCTCAAGAGCCAGGACGCCCGGCTGCGCTTCGTGCTGCTCACGGGGGTAAGCAAATTCTCCAAGGTCTCGCTGTTCTCCGGGCTGAACAACCTGGAGGATCTCACGCTGGACGAGCGGTTCGCTACGGTGTGCGGCTACACCCAGACCGAGCTGGAAGGCACGTTTGCGGCGTGGCTGGAAGGGGTGGATTTAGCGGAACTGCGGCAGTGGTACAACGGCTACAACTTCCTTGGCGAGTCGGTCTACAACCCGTTTGACATTCTGCTGTATTTGCGCAACCGCCAATTTCGCAGCTATTGGTTCGAGACCGGCACCCCGACCTTCCTGATCAACCTGCTTAAGGAGCGGCGCTATCCCCTGGCCACGCTGGACGATTTGGAAGTCGGCGAAACCCTGCTGAGCAGTTTCGACGTGGGCTTCATCGAACCGGAGACCCTGCTGTTCCAGACGGGCTATCTCACCCTGCGCCAACAGCTTCGCCAGGCGGGGCGGATTAAATACCGGCTCGGCTATCCCAATCGGGAAGTGCGGATGAGCCTGAACGAGGTCCTGCTCAACCAACTGGCGCCCGATCTCCAGCGTCGGGAACAGACCCAGAACCGGATTTTCAACGCCCTGGACACCGACGACCCGGACGCCCTGCGCGCCGCGTTCCACGCCTTCTTCGCCGCCCTGCCCCACGACTGGCACCGGCGCAACGCCATCGCCGACTACGAAGGCTACTGGGCCTCCCTGGTCTACTGCTACTTCGCCGCCCTGGGGTTGACCGTGATTCCCGAAGATGTCACCAACCACGGCCGCATCGACCTGATCATCCAATGGGCCGGTCGCGTCTGGCTGCTGGAATTCAAGGTGGTGGAACTGAGCGAACCGGGCCGGGCGCTGGAACAAATCCAGGCGCGCGGCTATCACCAGAAGTACGCCGGCCAGCCGGTGACCCTGATCGGGATGGAGTTCAGCCGCGCCGAGCGCAATCTGGTCGGCTTCGAGTGGCGGCGAATGCCGTAAACGATGGAGGACAGTCCCATGCGCATTCTGCTCGTCAAGCCCAAGGCTCAGCTTCCAACCGTGCGGGGTCTCGAACGTTTCCAGCGCCTGGAACCCCTGGAGTTCGGTTATCTGGCCGCCGCGCTTCCGGCGGGACACGAGGTGCGGGTGCTCGATCTACGGCTGTACCGGTTCGCCGACCATGTTTTCCAGCGCGAGCTGGCCCGGTTTCGGCCCGACCTGGTGGGCTTTACCGCTTACACCCACGAGTCGGGAATCATGAAACGGCTGGCGGGCACGGCACGGCAGTTGCTGCCGCAGGCCCGGGTCGTGGTCGGTGGTCATCACGCCACCGTGGCTCCCGTCGACTGCAATATCCCCGCTATCGATTACATCGTGCGCGGCGAGGGCTGCGCGCCGTTTCGCGCCCTGGTGACGGCGCTGGCGCGGGGTGAGGAGCCCGAGAATATCGCCAACCTGCTGTTCGCCGGCGAGCGCTTCGACGCGGAAGCCGCCAAGACCTGGCCCCGTTATCCCGACCCCGCCACCATCCCGATCCCGCGCCGCGATCTGTGGGACCCTCGTCGCTATTACTGCATCTGGGTGTGCGAGAACCCGCGCGACTGGCAGGCTCTGCTGCCACCGGTGGCGATGGCGCGCACCTCCTACGGCTGCAAGATGGTCTGTTCGTTTTGCATCGTGCCGCTCCTGTGCGGCGGCGAGCATCGACCACGCCCGGCCGAGATGGTCGCCGAGGATCTGGCGCGGATCGAGGCCGATCACGTCTACTTTTCGGATGACGAAAATTTCATTGACGAGGCTTACGGCTTCGAATTGGCCGAGGCGCTGGCGCGGCGCGGCGTCAAGAAACGTTACTTCGCTTGGGCGCGCGCCACGACTGTGCTACATTCACCGGAACTGTTGCGGCGCTGGCGCGAAATTGGTTTGGATGGCGTGTTCGTCGGCTTCGAGTTCGCCACCAACCAGGAATTGAAGGCGGCGCGCAAGGGCGGCACGGTGGCGCACAACGAGCGCGCCCACGACACGCTGCGCCGGCTGGGCATCGCTTGCCACGCCGCGTTCATGGTCCGCTCGGAATACGGCCACGCCGAGTTCCAGCGCCTGCGCGCTTACGTCGGCGCCATGCCCCCGGCGCAATGCAGCTTCACCGTCTGCACCCCGTCGCCCGGCACGCCGGACTACGAAGCGGCGCGGCCGGCGTTCTGGTGTGGCGATGCCTACGACCTGCACGACTGCATGCATCCGCTCACGCCCACCGCGCTGCCGTTGCGCGAGTTCAGCGCCCTGCTGGCGCGGCAGATCGGCGAAGCGGGCCGGCGCAATCCGCTGCGGGTCGAGCGCCATCTGACCCGTCCGTGGGAACTGGCGCGGATTGTCCATGCCGACTGGCATTACCAGCGGGCGTTCCGGGAACTGTACCGCGACTACCCGCGCGAATTGTGGGAGTGGCCGGGAGACGTCGGCTTGCCGGCCCGGGGTAGCCTTCAGGCGGATTGATCGAGACGCGAATGATGAACGACCTGCGTGTTCTGAAAAGACTTGGCGCGATCATCTTCATGGGCTGCTGGCTGATCGCCGGGCTTATCATTCAACCGGCGTGGGCCGCCAGGCCATCGGAATCGAAAAAAACGATCGCGGTGGTTGAATTCGCGGTTCGCGGCGGTGATCTGGATCCGCAGGCCGGCGCGATCATCGCCGATTCCATCACCTCGGCCATCGCCAGCCTGGGCTATTTCGCGCTCAAGGATCGCCTGTCCCTGAGCGCTATCGCCAGGATGGCCAAAAACAACCCCTTTGGCTCGATTGGCCCCGTCGATGCCGAAACGGCCATGCAACTGGGAAAGCTGTACGGCATTCATGGCGTCGTGACCGGCACGGTCAGCCGCCTGGGGGAGCGAGTCCGGGTCACGGCCCGCCTGATCGACACCCGCACCGGCACCGTCCTGCGCAGTGGCGAGATCGAGGATCGGGATATCGACGCGGTCCAGGTCAAACTCGGCCAACTGGCGATGGCGGTCACGACCACGCCGGTTTCCTCGCCGCAATCCTGGCGCGCCTTGACGGTCAAGACCGAACCCGCCGACGCCATCGTCAGATTGTTGAATGTTGGCCAACCCTATCAGGCGGGGATACGGTTGCCGGCCGGCGCCTATGAAATTGAAGTGAGCCATCCCGGCCACGTCACGCGGAAAGCCAGCGTGAAAATCGCCGACAATGACGTCAACCTGCTGATCGCCCTGGAAAAGACCCTTTATGCGCTCACGATCGATGTCGAGCCACCCGAATCCCAAATCCACCTGGTCAACCCGCGGAATATCCGGAAACCCTATCAGCCGGGGATGAAACTGGAGGCAGGCGCCTATCAACTTGAAATCGCCTGTCCGGGTTACCGAACCGAGCACAACATGATCACGATCGCGGACGCGGATGTCAGCATGGTGCTAAAGCTGGAGCCGCAACCGAATGGCCCGACCGTTCCTGGCGGTCCACCCCCGACCCAAACCCTTCAAGCCAGCCAGGCGGCTCAACCTCCCGCGCAAAAAACCCCGCCGCGCGCGCCCCGCGTCGTGGCGGTCAATCAGCGGCCGAACAAACCGGCGCCAAAAGGCGTTGCCGGAACCCGCGCCAATGGGCCCAATCAAGACGCCAGCGTTGGAAACCGGGCCAATTGGCCGAATCAGCCGGTGTCCGAAGCCGGCGCCTTCAAACAAGGATTGCGAAAACTCAGGGACGATTTCAAAAGAGCTTTTTGGTAGTTCGCGCGCCCGTCGCCGAACGGGGCGACGAACCGACATTCCGCGCCAGCGCGCCGGCATGGTGTCAAGAAATCGCCGATTATCCCTATAATGCCGCCTTTCGTTCGCCACTCCCTTTTAAAACCGGCATGGAACTGATTCGCGGCCAACACAACTTGCGCTCTCGCCACCGGGGCTGCGTCGCCACGATCGGCAATTTCGATGGCGTGCATCTCGGCCATCAGGCGATTCTCGCCCAACTGGCCACACAGGCCGCGCGCCTGCGCCTGCCCCAACTGGTGATCACCTTCGAGCCCCAGCCCCAGGAATTCTTCGCCGGTCCCCACGCGCCGCCCGCCCGGTTGATGCGCCTGCGGGAAAAGCTGCTGGCGCTGGACGACCTTGGCGTCGAGCGGGTGTTGTGCCTGGAATTCGACCACCGGTTGGCGGCGCTGCCGGCGGAACGGTTCATCGAGGATTTGCTGGTCCAGCGGCTGGGCGTCCACTATCTGGTCATCGGCGACGATTTTCGCTTTGGTCATCGCCGCGCCGGCGATTTCGCGATGCTGGTCGAAGCCGGCCAGCGCCACGGGTTCGAGGTGGCGGACAATCACAGCTACATTCTGGACGGCGAACGGGTCAGTAGCACCCGCGTCCGCCAGGCGCTGGCCCAGGGCGATCTGGAACTGGCGGCGCGGCTGTTGGGCCGGCCCTACGACCTGTGCGGGCGGGTAGCGCATGGCGACCGTCGCGGTCGCACCCTCGGCTTTCCCACCGCCAACATCCATCCGCATCGCCGCGTCACTCCGGTTTACGGCGTTTACGCCGTGCTGATGAGCGGTCCTGGTCTACGATCGTGGCCCGGCATCGCCAACGTCGGTCGCCGCCCGACGGTCGAGGGCGAGCGCGAGCGCCTGGAAGTGCATCTGCTCGATTTTCAGGGCGATCTCTACGGCCGGCACGTCAAGGTGGATTTCCTGCATTATCTTCGTCCGGAACGACGCTTTGAATCCCTGGCGGCCTTGCAAGCGCAAATTCAGCGGGACGAACGGGCCGCCCGCGCCTGGTTCGCCGCGCGGGGTATAGGAACCCCCTCACCCCCAGCC
>ERZ761607.4860-NODE-4860-length-11505-cov-6.639913_pt1 | contig 11505 bp, 11 predicted proteins | sample MGYA00511164_ERZ761607 | MGnify/ENA primary metagenome ERZ761607 (study PRJEB28899, sample SAMN02445080) | bioreactor sludge metagenome | biome: EBPR sludge | place: Australia: Brisbane, Thorneside Wastewater Treatment Plant | collected 2011-06-22 ...
TAATAAGAGGAATTCGGAATTGAATGCTGAATGGATTTCGAAATAACTGTAGTGCCAGTCTTGCTGGCGCCAACCACTAATACCTGCATCATTGGATTACTCTCTTTCAATGAAAATCCATAAATTTGACAATCAAGAGGAAAATCTCACAGGAGGCAATTTGGGAATCACCGCCGCAGCCGACCCAGTCTTATGCATCCCGAGATGCAACAGTAGGCGTCTCATAATGCCATCAAAAGATTTACGCCATTCCAAGCGAAGGCTGTGAAATCGAATCAAGAAGCGCATAAACAGCCGCTATCGTCTTTTTCATCGACTCAAGACGACCACTTCTATTAATAATTGTTTCCCCCGATTCAAGTAAACTTGACATACCGGATCGCAGTTCTTCCCAACTTTTCAAGCGACATTGGGGTGTAATTTTCAAAATATCCATGATGCCGGTTATCTTATCCACATTTAAAGGCATGAACAAGTGTGGAACATCGTATGAATATGCGACAAGATTCCCATGCAAGCTTACGCCAGCAAACAGTACTGAATGAGCAATCACGGCCAGCATATGCCATATGTTTTTGGTCCTCAACACCCTGGCCACGTCGGGAACAAGATTGGAAACCGCCTGTAAGACCGCCAAGTCTCCATGGCATGGCCCCAAAGGCAGAAGTACGGTTTTTAATCCATATTTTTTTGTAACCATCGAAAGCGCCTGTGCTACTTGGCGAATATTATCGGCCCCAGCCTCGCTCATTTGATAGCAAAAGTAATTTTCATCACCCTTAAACCCAATGCTACTCAAAGCCTCGCTCTTCAAACGAGCCAGTCCAGTTTTTGGAAACAGGTCGGAAACCAATATCGCCACATCAGGCGCAACGATAATATTATTCGTTACACCTGCCTTTAATAATTTTTCCCTTGACTGCCCGTCTCTAACATATACACAGGCAGCCTTATCGAAAGTGGATTTAACCAAATCACGATATCTGACATCAATTTCAAAAGGAACCCCAACCGAGAAGAATGCGACCTTGCTTGCGGCAGGACAATTTTCCGATGAAAGCATGAAAGAAAACTCACATGGAGGCATCAATTCCTTTTTAAACCAAACCTCGTTAATTAGCTCAGGGGTTGGAGTATAGTAATAATTTATCGTAAAAGCCTTGGTTCCGCTTGTTCCCAACAAGACAGGTTTAGAATACTCTTGCTGGCGTCTGATCAAATCGGGATAGTACGATCGATAGTGGCTAGCAACAGTCAAGTCATCCGTCCTTATGATATCTCCACCGCCAATAATCAATGGCATGGGTTTGATACCGTCTTCAAAAAGACTTCTTATACTGGCGTTCGAATAATTTACACCGAGGGGAGCGTCACCGGAGACGAACGCATATTTCCCTATCCCAGACCCAGACCCAGACCCAGACCCAGACCCAGACCCAGGATATCGCCGGGCGAATATCTCATCGAGCAGGATTGGATAAAGAACATCGCCAAAATTTTCCATATCCGATGCGCAGAACTGTCGAGCAAAAAAACTCATCATGCTACTCCAAGGATATTAGGCAAGCAGCCAAACTCGCCAAGAATCACCAATCATCAGCCATTTAGATCTTAAGTTCTCATTAACCGCAAGCAGATCGGCATATATCAAAGCAATACTTCAGGATTTTCAATATGTCATGCGGCATCCATGAGTGACTTGCCCGCAGTTAATGAGCAATTATGAATCCTCAGCAATTTAGATCGACCCTCAACTGCCGCAAGCGTTGCGCCAACCGTTCGGCCCGTCGCCGTTCCTAGTCCGCCTCGCGCCGCGCTTCTTCGGCTCGTCGCCACTCCTGGTCCGCCCGTCTCTTTTCCCGCAGCGGTCGGGTTCGCGCCAATGAAAAAATCGTCGCGTTCACGCCAGCACCGTTCCAGATGGCTGACCAGCAAAGCCAGTCGCTGGTAGTGTTGCGTACTTTCCATTTCCGGTTCATCGCTGAGCAATTCCCGAGCGTCCGGCATCCGCTCGGCCAGTTGTTGGGCAGTGAACGCCATCGTCGAACCTCCAAAGTCATCGCCTGGGTGTCGAAACCGAGCCCCGCATCGGATCTAAGGATAAACTGAATCTTACAATTGCCAAAAGCGGCTGGACAGGGTCGGCCCCGCCGATCCCTCGATCAAGACGCCTTGACACCTTGACACTCGGGTCCCTCGCCCGAATCAGCTCTCGGGCTCCTCGTCGTCACCACTCGGTCAGCGTATCCGCGATCGCCCCTGGCGTCCCCAGCCATCCCACGCTATCTTCATGCATGAGATACCTTTTCTTTCATGCTGAAACCCGATCTCCCAGCCTCATTGCATTGCAGCAGTGTGCGCCGCCTTACCTTCAACCTGCTCCGTACACTAGATTTCCTTATGCCTTGGAGAGCAGGATAAATAAGCGCGGTTTAGAGACTGTCGAAAAACTCTTCATTGATTTTTAAGAAAAATTTTTCCTGGGCTAGGCCATATCCGACTGTGTAGGCCAAAACCCGGCTGGAAGCCCGAATAGAAAGCCATATAAATCAAAGCGTTAGTTTTTATACAGGCTCTTAAAGTGCGCCAACCCTACACCGGATGGGCGTGGACTAAAATCCCCGCCGAGCCGAAGGAAGCGAAAGCATGACCATGACCGACCTGAAGACGCAACTGCAAGCCGAACTGCCCGAACTGCTGAAGCGGGACGCCGACTTTCGACAATGGCTGGAGCAACTGATCCGGCAGACAGCGGTGACGCCGGAAAGCTTCGACGCCCGTTTCGAGCGCGTGCTGCAGGAGTTCGCCGCCGACCGCGCCGCGCAACGCCGCAAGTGGGAAGAATGGAGCGCCAAGTTCGACGCCCACACCCAGGAGCAAGCCCGCAAGTGGGACGAACACAACCGGGAATGGAAAGAATGGGTTGCCAAGTTCGACGCCCACACCCAGGAGCAAGCCCGCAAGTGGGACGAACACGACCGGGAATGGAAAGAATGGGTCGCCAAGTTCGATGCCCACACTCAGGGGCAAGCCCGTAAGTGGGACGAGCAGGACTGCAAATGGGACGAACAAAACCGCAAGTGGGACGAACAAAACCGCAAGAACACCGACCTGCTGGAAGAAATCAAGACCTCCCGCTCCCAACAGGAGCAGGGCATCGGCGCGCTGGGCGCGCGCTGGGGCATCGCTTCCGAGCACAGCTTCCGCGCCGCGCTCAAGGGGATTCTGGAAAAAAGCTTTGGCGTCGAAGTATTGAACGTGAATGAATTCGACGACGAAGGCACGGTGTTCGGCGCGCCCGATCAGGTCGAAATCGACATCATCATCAAAAATGGCGACCTGATTCTTTGCGAACTGAAATCGTCGATGTCCAAGTCGGATATGTACACCTTCGACCGCAAGGTCAGCTTTTACGAGCGGCGTCACCAGCGTCGAGCCCAGCGCAAGATCGCGATTTCACCGATGGTCCCCCCACCGGTCCGCGCCATTGCCGAGAAACTGGGCATCGAAGTATTCGGCTACGCCGAGGACGTTCCCGCCTCATGAGTTGACACGCCGGTCCCCCGGCCGATAATCACCGCCATGCTCGACGCAGACCCCCGCATCATCCACGGTCCTCGACCCCGCAAGCCACCGTCACCTCGCTCATGGCCACCGGAACCCCCTACATCGTCGCCGCCCCGTCCGGGGCCGGTAAGACCAGCCTGGTGAAACGCCTGGTCGAAACCACGCCCGACGTGGTCGCCTCCGTCTCCCACACCACCCGCCCACCCCGCCCCGGCGAACAGGACGGCGTCCATTATCATTTCGTCCCGCCCGCCGCCTTTGAGGCGATGATCGCCCAGGGCGCGTTCCTGGAACACGCTCAGGTGTTCGGCCATCGTTACGGCACCAGCCGCCAGGCCGTGCTGTCCAAATTGCGGGAAGGGCTGGACGTGATTCTGGAAATCGACTGGCAGGGCGCCCGCCAGGTGCGCGAGCGAATGCCGGATAGTCCGAGCATCTTCATCCTGCCGCCCTCCCGCGCGGCCCTGCGGCAACGATTGACCGGACGCGGCCAGGACAGCGCCGAGGTGATCGAACGACGCATGGCGGCGGCACTGGACGAGTTGTCGCACTATGTCGAGTTCGATTACCTGGTGATCAACGACCAGTTCGAGACCGCGCTGACCGAACTGCGCGCCATCCTCATCGCCCAGCGCCAGCGGCGAACGGCCCAGTTGGAGCGACACCTGGAGTTGTTTCATATTCTCTTGTCTTAACCGCTTGTTTTTCATTAAACTGGCGGGTCCTAAATCGGCAACGCCACCGATGGAGAAATCCCTGAATGGCCCGCATCACCGTGGAAGACTGCCTCGCCCGGGTGGATAACCGGTTCGAACTGGTGCTGATCGCCGCGCGCCGCGCCCGCGATCTCGCGCTCGGACGAGAACCGCTGGTGCCCCGGGAAAACGACAAACCCACTGTCGTCGCCCTGCGAGAACTGGCCGAAGGCAAACTCGATACCTTGATCAAGGAAAAATATGGCCGCTTCAGCCCGCCCCTCGTGGAACCCGATCCGCCGCTCGCCGCGCGTGACGAGTTCACGCCCGAATCGGACTGACCGCGCCGCGCGCGCGGCCGGAGGTCCACCATCGTGATGGGCGCGCCGTTGCGGGACGCGCGCGCCGCGGCCGAATCCAGCCCTCCCCTGGCGGTGGCCGACGAATGGCTGGACGATCTGCGGCTGCGCATCGACGATCTGTGCGCCATCGCCGGCGACTATCTTGAGCCGGCGCTGGTCGAGCGCCTACGCGAAGCGTGCCATTTCGCCACCGAGGCTCACGCCGGCATCTACCGCAAAAGCGGCGAGCCGTACATCTTCCATCCGCTGGCGGTGACCCGCATCCTCGCCAACGTCCGCTTCGACCACGAAACCCTGATCGCCGCCCTGCTGCACGACGTCATCGAGGACACCCCCCACGACAAGGAACAAATTGGCGTCCGCTTCGGGCCGGAAGTCGCCGAGCTGGTGGACGGCGTCAGCAAGCTGACCCAGATCCAGTTCAACTCCAAGCTGGAGGCGCAGGCCGAAAACTTCCGCAAGATGTTCCTGGCCATGGCCAAGGACCTGCGGGTCATCATGATCAAGCTGGCCGACCGCCTGCACAACATGCGCACCCTCGGCGCCATGCGGCCGGAATCACGGCGTCGCATCGCCCGCGAGACCCTGGAAATCTACGCCCCCATCGCCGGCCGGCTGGGCATGAACCATTTGCGCCAGGAGCTGGAAAATCTCGGCTTCAGCCATCTGTATCCCCTGCGCCATCGGATCCTGCAAGACGCGGTGCGCAAGCTGAGCGGCAATCGCCGCGAGATCGTCAGCCAGTTGGAAACCCGCATCCAGGACCGGTTGCGCGACGAGGGCATCGCCGGCCGGGTGGTGGGCCGCGGCAAGCACTTGTGGGGCATTTATCAGAAGATGCGCCTCAAGCATCTGCCGTTCAGGGAGGTGTACGACGTCTACGCGGTGCGGATCATCGTGGACGCGGTCGACACCTGCTACCGGGCGCTGGGCGTGATGCACGGCCTGTACAAGCCGATCATGGGCCGGTTCAAGGACTATATCGCCATTCCCAAGACCAACGGCTACCAGTCGCTGCACACGGTGCTGTTCGGCCCCAACGGCGTGCCGATCGAGGCGCAGATTCGCACCGAGGAAATGCACGTCATGGCCGAGGTCGGCGTCGCCGCCCACTGGCGCTACAAATCCGACGGCGACGGCCAGGGCAGCCACGCCCAGCAGCGGGCGCGCGAATGGTTGCGCAAGCTGCTGGACATGCAGCGCCGGGCCGGCAACCCGGTGGAATTCCTGGAAAGCGTCAAGATGGATCTGTTTCCCGACGAGGTGTACGTGTTCACGCCGCGCGGCGAGATCGTCCAACTGCCGCGCGGCGCCACCGCCGTGGATTTCGCCTACGCCATCCATTCCGATGTCGGCAACACCTGCGTGGGCGCCAAGATCGACCGGCGGCTGGCGCCATTGCGCACCCCCCTGGTCACCGGCCAGACCGTCGAGGTCATCATCACCCCCACCGCCCGACCCAACCCGGCCTGGCTCAACTTCGTGGTCACCGCCAAGGCCCGGGCCAGTATTCGCCACTATCTCAAGCACTTGCAGCGCGGCGAAGCGATCCTGCTCGGCAAGCGGCTACTGGAAAAGGCGCTGACGGGTCGGGTCGGGGGCTTGGGCGACTTGCCCCCCGGCCGGATCAAGGCGCTGGCGCGGGAATTCAATCTGGCCGATTGCGACGATCTGTTGGCCGACATCGGGTTGGGCAACCGGGTGGCGGTGCTGATCGCCAAGCGGCTGCTGCCGGACAAGGACGAGGAGGAGAGCGTCGCGCTGGACACCAGCGCCCAACCGCTGTTGATCAAGGGCGCCGAGGGTACGGTGGTCAGCTTCGGCAAATGCTGCCGGCCGCTGCCGGGCGACGCCATCGTCGGCTATCTCAACGCCGGACGCGGCATCGTCATCCATCGCCACGGTTGCAAGAACGTCGCGAGCTACAAGAAGAACCCCGAAAAGTGGATCGAGGTGGAGTGGGAACCGTCGGTGAACGCCGACTTCAGCGCCGAACTGCGTCTCGACGTGGTCAACCGACGCGGGGTGCTGGCCACCATCGCCACCGCCATCGCCGCCACCGACTCCAATATCGAGACCATCAACACGTCCGAACGGGACGGCAACACCACCACGGTGCATCTGCTGCTCAACGTCCGCGACCGCGCCCACCTGGCCCGGGTAATGCGCCAGTTGCGCCTCCTGCCCGAAACGTTGCGGCTGGCCCGACGCGGTTAGTCCCCCATCCCAGTCCTCCCCGCCAGGATGAGCGAGTTTTGGCCCAGTCCAGTCCTTCCAGGAGTGTTCGATCATGCCGCGTGAAATCATTCATACCGACCAGGCCCCCGCCGCCATCGGCGTCTACTCCCAAGCGGTCAAGGTCGGCGCCACCGTCTACCTGTCCGGCCAGATTCCGCTCGATCCCGCGACCATGCAACTGGTCGAGGGCGGCATGGAGGCGCAGATTCGCCGGGTGTTCGACAACCTGGCGGCGGTCGCCCGCGCCGCCGGCGGGAGCCTGGCCGACACCGTCAAGCTCAACGTGTTCCTGACCGATCTTGGCCATTTCGCCCTGGTGAACCAGGTCATGGCCGAGTATTGTCAGGAACCGTATCCAGCGCGCGCGGCGATTGGCGTCGCCGCCCTGCCGCGCGGCGCCCAGGTCGAAATGGACGCGGTGCTGGCGCTGGAAGAGTAGCCGTCAGGCCGCCAGCGCCGGGCGGCCGGCCTTGGGAACGCTCATGTCCTCCGCGCCCAATCCCCTGAAAGCGCCACCGATCCCCGAACCGCTCCCGATCACGGTTCTGAAGGGAGTCGGCCCCAAGCTGGCGGACCGGTTGCGCCGGCTGGGCATCCGCGGCGTCGAGGACATGCTGCTGCATCTGCCGTCGCGCTATCAGGACCGTACCCGCATCACCCCTCTCGGCCAACTGCGTCCCGGCGCCGAGGCGCAGATCGAGGCCGAGGTGGTCGGCGGCGAGATCACGGCCCGGGGCCGGCGCTTCCTGCTCTGCCACCTGACCGACGGCACGGGAACCCTGACCCTGCGCTTCTTCCATTTCAGCCCCGCCCAGGAACAACTGTTCAGCCGTCCCGGCGCGCGGCTGCGCTGTTTCGGCGAGGCGCGGCAGGGCTACGCCGGCCTGGAAATGATTCACCCCGAATGTCAGCGGCTTGGCCCGGACCCGCCGCCGGTGGACGCCCGCCTGACTCCCGTCTATCCCGCCACCGCCGGCCTGCAGCAATTCACCCTGCGCGGGCTGGCGGAACAGGCGTTGGCGCAACTGGATGGGACGACGCTGTTGCCGGAGCTGTTGCCGGTGGAATGGCGGACGCGACTGCAACTTCCGCCCATCGCCGAGGCGGTGGCGCTACTGCACCGGCCACCGGCGGAAACGGCGCTGGCGGCGCTGGACAGCGGCCGTCATCCCGCCCGGCGACGGCTGGCGTTCGAGGAGCTGCTGGCGCATCAACTGAGCCTGCGCCGACTGCGGGCGCGGATGCAGCGCCAGGCCGCGCCGGCGCTGGCCGGCCAGGACGGACTGAGCCAGCGGTTCTTGGCGCGGTTGCCGTTCGCGCTCACTCCGGCCCAGCGGCGGGTCCTGGCGGAAATCGACGCCGATCTGGCCCAGTCCCGGCCGATGCTGCGGCTGTTGCAGGGTGATGTCGGCTCCGGCAAGACCGTAGTGGCCGCCGCCGCCGCGCTGCGGGCGGTGGAAGCCGGCGCGCAGGCGGCGCTGATGGCGCCCACCGAACTGCTGGCGGAGCAGCATTACCGTAACTTCCGCGCCTGGCTGGAGCCGCTGGGCGTCGAAGTGGCCTGGCTGACCGGACGGCTGGCCGGCAAGGCGCGACAAACCCTGCTGGACCGGCTGGCCGCTGGTGAAATCCACGTCGCGGTCGGCACCCACGCCCTGTTTCAGGAGGCGGTCGCCTTCGCCGAACTGGCGCTGGCGATCGTGGACGAGCAGCACCGCTTCGGCGTCCATCAGCGGCTGGCGCTGCGCGAGAAGGGTCGCGCCGGCGGCCGTTGTCCCCATCAGTTGATCATGACCGCCACCCCGATTCCGCGCACCCTGGCGATGAGCGCCTACGCCGATCTCGACACCTCGACCATCGATGAACTGCCGCCGGGCCGCCAGCCGGTGCGCACCGTGGTCGTGCCCGATGGCCGCCGCGACGAAGTGATCGAACGGATTCGCCGGGCGTGCCGCGCGGGCCGGCAGGCCTACTGGGTCTGTCCGCTGATCGAGGAGTCGGAGACGCTGCAATGCCAGGCGGCGGCGGTCACCGCCGAACGGTTGACCGCGATCCTGCCCGAACTGCGGATCGGCCTGGCCCATGGCCGCCGGTCCGCCGCCGAGCGGGAAGCGGCGATGACGGCCTTCAAGGCCGGGGAAATCGATCTGCTGGTCGCCACCACGGTGATCGAGGTCGGGGTGGACGTGGCCAACGCCAGCCTGATGATCATCGAGAACGCCGAGCGGCTGGGGCTGGCGCAATTGCATCAGTTGCGGGGCCGGGTCGGGCGCGGCGCGGCGCAAAGCAGTTGCGTGCTGCTGTACCGGCCGCCGCTGTCGCAAATCGCGCATAGCCGGCTGGCGGTGCTGCGGGAATGCAACGACGGGTTCGAGATCGCCCGCCGCGACCTGGAACTGCGTGGTCCCGGCGAGGTGCTCGGCACCCGCCAGACCGGCGAGCAAACCCTGCGGGTCGCCGACCTGCTGCGCGATCAGGACCTGCTCAACGCCGTCCGTCATGTCGCCGACGGATTGTTGCGCGATCATCCGGACCGGGTGGAGCCGCTGATCCGGCGCTGGATCGGCGCGGGCGCGCACTATGGCGAGGTGTAGCCAATGTTCGCCCCGTCGGGGGCGGCGGGCCATGCGTCTCGGTGGGCGCGCGGCCATCGCCATTCACCGACCGAACGTTCCCGTCAATCCATCCTTTCGCAACCTTACGAGCAGCATTATGATGGTTCTCAGGTTCTGGCGGGATCGGAGCACGCGGTCCATGAATGGAAAAGGCCCATCCAGCGGTTTTACCCTGACCGAGGTCCTGGTCGCCTTGCTGGTGCTCTCGATCGGGCTGCTCGGCTTGGCCGGGCTACAGCTTCATGCCCTGCAATACGCGCACTCCAGCTATCAGCGCGCCCTGGTCAACCTGCAGGCGCTGGATCTGGCGGAGCGAATGTGGACGCATCTGGCGGAACCGCTCGCCGAGGTGGAGGAGTGGCGGGATTCGAACCGGCTGTCCCTGCCCAACTGGAAGGGCGTGGTCACGGCCGCGCCCGAGCGACCGGGCGCCTATCAACTGACGATCTCCTGGAGCGATCGCCGTTTTTCCGGCGTGGGAACCTATTCCTTTTCATACCAACTGCGGTTGCCGGCCCTGGATTAGCGGCGCGGTGGAGCGACCGAACATGGCGACTGGACGGCGTGGGTCCGGGGAAGCGGGCAACATGTCCGACGCTACGCGGCGGGCGGCGGGATTCACGCTGATCGAAATCCTGGTCACCTTGTTGATCAGCGCGTTCTTGTTGAGCGGCGTCATCAGCATTTTCCTGAGTAGTCAGCAGTCCTATCGGGTGAAGGAAGCGATGGGCCGCGCGCAGGAAAGCTTGCAGTGGTCGTCGGAAATCCTGTACCGGACGCTGAGCATGGCGGAATCCCTCCATTCGGACAGTAGCCCGGACCAGATCATCGTGAATTACGCGGGGGGCGCGGGGGTCGTGAACTGTCTGGGCCAGCCGGCGCCGTCCGGCGTGGTGGTCGTCAATCGTTTTTACGTCAGAAATCAGGCGCTCCATTGCGGTACGGCCTATCCGGCGACGCCCGACTCGGACCAGCCGTTGGTGGAGGGCGTGGCGCGAATGACGATCCGGTATGGCGTCGACGAGCGTCATCGCGGCCAGGCGGACCGTTACGTGGACGCGCCGAGCGACTGGAACCAGGTCGTCAGCGCCCGGATCACCCTGCGGTTGCTGGATTCGTCTTCGCCTCGGCAGCCGGAGGCGGTTCTGACCGTGGCGATGCGGCCGAGAATTTTCTCCCGCCTGCCGTGACCGTATCCGACGGAGGATGGGCGGTGATCGCCAGTCGTCGAACGCAGCAGGGAACCGTGTTGGTGCTCGGTCTGCTGATCCTGCTGGTGATGACCACGCTCGGCGTCAAAGCCATCCTCGGCTCCAATCTACAGGAGCGCCTGGTGGTCAACCAAAAGCAAACCATCGAGGCAACGCTGGCGGCGGAATCCGGCGCGGCATTGGCCATCGGGTGGCTGCGGACTCACCCGGAGGCCTGGTGGAACGCGGAGACCTGGAAAAACGATCCGGCGCTGCCTTCCCGGACGTCGGCTCTTGCCAAGGGAATCCAGGGACCGGTCCATTGGATCGAGCGCATCGATTTCCAGGGCGATACCGCGATCATCGTCAGTCGCGGAGGAATCCAGGTGGGTGACGAGATTCTGGTGCAACGCACGGTGACGGTGGCCTGGCAAGACGCGGGGCCTGATTTGGCGTCGGCGCCGGCGGCGAACAGCCCGGCCGAAACGGGAGAGCGGCCGGGCGAAAACCAGCCCGACGACGCCCACGGATCCACCGGTCGGATGGCCGCCGCCGGTTCCCTGGATGGGATCGTGGGATGGAAGACCCCAGCCACCGGGGCGGGCGGCGAACCCGTAACCGCCCGCGATGCCGTGAGTCACGCCGGCGGGGCGGCGACGCCCGATGATCGCCCTCGGATCAGGAAGATACGAGGCAGGGTTCTTTTTTGGAGGCTGTCGGCTACGGTGAGCGGACAATAACCCCCCACCCCAACCCTCCCCCCCAGGGAGCTGTCCATTACACGTATCTTCAACCAATTGATTTCATTATTATTAAAACCAGGAAATCCCCTCCCCCC
>ERZ761607.4867-NODE-4867-length-11492-cov-4.177494_pt1 | contig 11492 bp, 9 predicted proteins | sample MGYA00511164_ERZ761607 | MGnify/ENA primary metagenome ERZ761607 (study PRJEB28899, sample SAMN02445080) | bioreactor sludge metagenome | biome: EBPR sludge | place: Australia: Brisbane, Thorneside Wastewater Treatment Plant | collected 2011-06-22 ...
ACTGAGCCTGCATCTCCTCGGGAGTCAGGCGCTGAGCCGACGCGCTCGGTGCCGTGAACAACGACATGACGAGAACGGCGCCGGCGACGATCGTCGTCAGGGCTTTCATCGTAAACCTCACCCCCGCCCCGAATCGGGGCCCCCTTTCGGGACACGTTACCACAGCTCCCACGAAACCAGCGTCCGGAAACCATGGGAGATTGTCGGGCTTGCGCCCTCGCCTCACCCACGCTCGAGGCTCGGCTACGACGCCCGAGTCGACCGAACGATTCACGTGCCTCGTTTCGAGCTTCGGGATCACGCGGCGCCGAGGTGAGCCCGGAGCTCGTCTTGGCCGTCGACGCAGGGCCACGCCGGCGCGCGGGAGCACGCGAGGCTCACGCTGCTATGGTCGGCGCATGGTGGAGTCGAAGCGCGGGACGGTTTACCTCCTCGGCGCGGGGCCCGGCGATCCGGAGCTCATCACGGTGCGCGCGCGACGGCGGCTGCAGGAGGCGGACGTCGTGCTCTACGACGCGCTCGTGCACCCCGACCTGCTCGAGCTCTGCAAGCCCGGCGCCTCGCTCGAGTTCGTCGGGAAACGCGCGGGCCGCGCGAGCGAGCGGCAGTCGGACATCAACGCCCGCCTCGTCGAGGCGGCCCTCCGCGGGCTCACGGTCGCGCGTTTGAAGGGCGGCGATCCGTACCTGTTCGGGCGGGGCAGCGAAGAAGCGGAGCACCTCGCCGCGCACGGCATTCCCTTCGAGGTCGTTCCAGGCGTGCCCTCCCCGATGGCGGCCACCGCGTACGCCGGCATCTCGCTCACCCACCGCGAGCTCTCCTCGTCGGTGGCGTACGTGACCGCGACGGAGTCCCCCGAGAAGGACGCGTCGAGCCACGACTGGAGCAAGCTCGCGACCGCGACGCAAACGCTCGTGATCTTCATGGGCATGCGGCAGCTCGGCGCGCTGATGGAGCTGCTCGTGCGGCACGGTCGCCCACCGACGACCCCCGCCGCCGTGGTGCACTGGGCCTCCACCCCGAAACAGAAGGTCGTGGTGGGGACGGTCGCGGATCTCGCGGAGAAGGCGCGCACGGCCGGGCTCGGGCTGCCGTCGCTCGTGCTCGTCGGTGAGGTGGTGCGGCTACGCGAGCGGCTGCGTTGGTTCGACGTGGGGCCCCTCTTCGGCAAGGCGGTGCTCGTGACACGCGCGCCGCATCAAGCGACCTCGCTGGCGGCGCTCTTGCGTGAGCGCGGCGCGGACGCGCGGGTCGCGCCGACGATCGCGATCGTGTCGCCCGAAGATCCCGAGCCGCTCCGACGCGCGGCGCGTGAGGTGGGGAGTTACGACGCGCTGGCGCTCACGAGCGCGAACGCGGTCGAACGGTTCTTCGCGGCGATCGACGAGGATGGCGGCGACGCGCGACGGATCGGGCGCGCGAAGGTCTTCGTGGTGGGCTCGCACACGGCGGCGGCGCTTCGGGCCCACGGCGTACGCGCGGACGTGGTCGCGCGCGAACAGCGCGGCGAGGGGGGGCTGGACGCGCTGCTCGCGGACCTCCGCCCGGGCTCGCGGGTGCTCTTGCCGCGGGCCGACGAAGCACGCGAGGTCCTCCCCGAAGGCCTGCGTGCGGCGGGCCATGCGTGCGACGTGGTGCCGGTCTACCGCACGGTGCCGATCGACGACGATGGACGCGCGAAGGTGCGGGCGGAGTGCGCCGAGTGCGAGGCGATCACGCTGACCTCGGGCTCCACGGTGGATCAGCTCGTGGCGGCGGTCGGGGTGGACGCGTTGCACGGCAAGGTGCTCGCCTCGATCGGACCCGTGACCTCGGACGCGCTGCGACGACACGGGCTCGTGCCGACGGTCGAGGCGCGCGAGCCGAGCCTCGCGGGGCTGGTCGAAGCGCTCGCGACGCACTACGAGGGCTCGCGATGACGAACGACCGAACGACGCTCGGCGCGCGACTCGCGACGAGCCTACGGTTGCTGGGGCTGGCGCTCGCCGTGGGCTGCGGCGAAGCCGGCGCGCAGACCGTGGTCGAGGTGGGTCTGGACGAGCTTCCCTGTGCGAGCGGAGACGCGAGTGGCTGGGAGAGCACCGCCTGGCCCGACGGAAGCGGTGCCTGCCCGTGGCTCCGCTACGAAGGACGCACGACCTACCGCATCGCGCACGAGCGTGGGTCGGCGCCGCGAAACGTGAACGTGTACCTGTCGTTCGACGAAGCGGGCACCGCGTCCGCAGCCAGCGCGGGCGACATGGTCCGCATCGTCAGCGTCACCAGCACCCACGTGGAGCTTCGAAACGCGACGAACCAACGCTTCTTCTTGCGGGTGGTGCTCGATTGAGCGCCCCCCGCGGTGCCGACCGGGACGACGCGAGCACGCGCGCAGCGAGCAGCGACGCGAGCACGCTCGGAGCGACCAGCGACGCGAGCACGCACGAGGTCGACGAGGTCCGCTGGCGGCTCGGGCTCGACGTTCGCGCCGAACGATCGGTCGCGCGGCTGCGCCTCGTGGGCGCGGTGGTGGCCCTCTCGATGGGCACCGTGCTCGCGATCGGCGGCGCGGGCTCGGTGGGTTGGACGCTGATCGGCCTCTCCTGGTTGATCGGGCTCGCGTGGGTGGGCGCGTACTTCGCCGCGAAACGCAAAGCGCGCCGTGCGGACGCGTGGTTCGTCGAGGCGCGGTCGAACGACCTCGTGGTGGCCCTGGGGCGCGAGCCGACGCGCCTGCGCTGGAGCGACGTGCGGGGGGTGGACGTGGACGAGGATCGGCTCGACGTGGTGGTGCGCCACACGAACGGGGAGCTCCGGATCCCGAGCGTGTGGCAAGGTGTCGGCCCGCACGCGCTGGCGGAGCGGCTCGCGGACGCACGCGCGGAGGAACGCGCGAGCGAGTAGACGAGGAGAAGGGGCGCGAGCGACCGGCGGAGGTCGTCGCTATGCTTCCCCGCCGCGCGGATCCCGACAGGGCGCGCGAACGTACGAATCGAGCGCGGTGATCGACCGCGCGAAGCATCGAGGAGTCCATGGCGGAATTCGACGACGAGCTCGGGGTCATCACGGAGACCAAGCCGGAGAAGAAGACGAAGCGGCCCAAGCTCTTCAAGGTCCTGATGCACAACGACGACTACACGACGCGGGACTTCGTCGTGTGGGTGCTGCAGACGGTCTTCAACAAGAGCGAAGGCGACGCGATCCGCGTGATGCTGCACGTGCACCACAACGGCGTGGGCGTGGCGGGGCTCTACACGCGCGAGGTCGCGGAGACGAAGGTCACCAAGACCGAGCACCTCGCGCAGGAGCACGAGTTTCCGCTGCGCGTGACGATGGAGCCGGAGGACGGCGACGAGGACTGAACCGTCGCCGGTGCCCGTCCGGCGCGTCACGCCAGACCTCGCTGCCGCGACTCACCCTTTACCGAACGACACCGCGGTCATACACACAGGAACCTCATGGCCGGACCCATCATCGCCAAGGCGCTCCAAGCCACCCTCCGTCGCGCGTTCGACGGCGCGACCGAACAACGCCACGAGTACGTGACGCTCGAGCACTTGCTCCTCGCGCTGCTCGACGACCCCGCCGCGAAGAAGGCGATCACCGCGCTCGGCGGCAACCTCAAGCGCCTGCGCGCCAAGCTCGAGGACTTCATCGACGAGCACGCGGAGGTCGTGCCCGACGACGTGCCCTACGAGGTGCAGCAGACGATGGCGGTCGAGCGCGTGCTTCAAGCCGCCGCGGTGCACGCGATCAGCAGCGAGATGAAGGAGATCGACGGCGGGAACGTGCTCGTGCAGCTCTTCCGCGTGCCCGACTCCCATGCGGTGTTCTTCCTCGGCGAAGAGGGGATCACGCAGTTCGACTTGAAGCGCTGGGTCTCGCACGGCGTCGCACCCGACGGCTCGAGCGACGCGGACGCCCTCTCCTTCCCCGGCGGCGCGGGCGCGAGCGAAGGCGACGAAGACGACGAGGACGGCGAGCCACGCAGCAAGGATCCCCTGCAGGCCTTCACCACGGATCTCAACGCGGAGGCCGAAGCGGGCCGCATCGATCCGTTGGTCGGTCGCGACCGCGAGGTCGAGCGCACGATCCAAGTGCTCTGCCGGCGCCGGAAGAACAACCCCGTGTACGTGGGCGAGCCGGGCGTGGGCAAGACCGCGATCGCGGAGGGCCTCGCGCTGCGCATCGTGGAGGGCACGGTCCCCGAGGTGCTGAAGGAGGCGCGCGTGTACGCGCTCGATCTCGGCGCGCTGCTCGCGGGCACCAAGTTCCGCGGGCAGTTCGAGGAGCGCCTCAAGGGCGTGATGAAGCGCCTCGAAGAGCTGCCGCACGCGATCCTCTTCGTCGACGAGATGCACACCATCGTCGGCGCGGGCGCGACCACCGGCTCGTCGATGGACGCGAGCAACATCCTCAAGCCCGCGCTCGCGTCGGGGAAGATCCGCATGATCGGATCGACGACCTTCACCGAGTTCAAGCACGTGGAGCGCGATCGCGCGTTCGCGCGGCGCCTTCAGAAGATCGAGGTGCTGGAGCCGAGCGTCGACGAGACGATCGAGATCCTGCGCGGGCTGCTCCCGAAGTACGAGGAGCACCACGGCGTGAAGTACGACGACGACGCGGTGATCGCGGCCGCGCGCCTCGCGGCCAAACACATCGTCGACCGCTTCTTGCCCGACAAGGCGATCGACGTGATCGACGAGTGCGGCGCGGCGGACCGCATGAAGTCGGAGGCGGATCGCACGCACCGCGTGACCGCGGAGGACGTGGAGAAGGTCGTCAGCAAGATCGCGCGTGTCCCGGTGGACAGCGTGTCCGCGCAGGAGCGCGATCAGCTCAAGGATCTGGAGCCGAAGCTCAAGGCGCAGATCTTCGGGCAAGACGAGGCGATCGAGGCGATCACGGACGCGATCACGTTGCAGCGCGCGGGGCTGCGCGCGGATCGCAAGCCGGTCGGCAGCTTCCTCTTCGCGGGACCCACGGGCGTCGGCAAGACCGAGCTCGCGCGGCAGCTCGCGGAGAAGATGGGCGTCGAGCTGCACCGCTTCGACATGAGCGAGTACGGCGAGCGCCACAGCGTCTCGCGGCTCATCGGCGCGCCGCCCGGCTACGTCGGCTTCGATCAGGGCGGCCTGCTCACGGACGCGATCCGCAAGCATCCGCACTCGGTCGTGGTGCTCGACGAGATCGAGAAGGCGCACCCCGAGCTGTTCAACATCCTCTTGCAGGTGATGGACAACGCGAAGCTGACCGACAACAACGGGCGCGAGGCCGACTTCCGCAATGTGGTGCTCATCCTGACCACGAACGCGGGCGCCCAAGAAGCGCAGGAGAAGGTCGTGGGCTTCGGCGCGGGCGGCGACGCGGCGCTCAAGGAGATCCAGAAGGGCAAGAGCAAGGCCGCCATCGAGCGGATGTTCACGCCCGAGTTCCGCAACCGCCTCGACGCGGTGGTGTACTTCACGGGCCTCACGCGCGACGTGATCCGCAAGGTCGTCGACAAGGAAGTGGGTGTCCTTCAGGAGGTGCTCGGCGCCAAGGACGTGCGCATCGAGCTCTCGGACGCCGCGCGCGAGTGGCTCGCGGATCACGGCTACGACCCGCGCATGGGCGCGCGCCCGATGGCGCGGCTGGTGGAGAAGGAGCTCAAGCGGCCCATCGCGAAGGCGATGGTGTTCGGAGAGCTCCGCGACGCGGGCGGCGTGGTGCACGTCGCGGTGAAGGACGACGCGCTCGACCTTCGCTTCGAGGCGGCCAAGCCGGCCTGAACGCGCGCGGCGGATCGGTCGAACGCTTCCACCCCTCGAGGTCCGTCGGATCCCCGGCGGACCTCGTCGCGTTTCGTCGACCCGATGCCCACGCGCCCTTCGATGTTCGGTCGCCTGAAGGCGACGCTCGCCGCGGGGCCGCTCGGCCTGGCGGCTCCGAAGAACCTCGGTCCGTCCGAACGATGGCGCCGCCTCGATTCCGCGCGTGCGTCGACGCGCTCAGCCCGTGTGGGCGTCGAGCGCGCGGTGGAGCTGCTCCACGACCTCCGCGGGATCGGAGCCCATCTCGAGCGGGCGGTTCGCGAGGCTCGACTCGAAGGGCAAGCGCCCCTCGTGGTAGGCGGCCTTGAACTCCGTGAACTTCAGGCCGTGCGCCGTCGAGACCACGACCACACGCTCGTCCTCGCGGATGGTGCCGCGGGCGGCGAGCTTCTCGAGGCACGCGAGCGCGACGCCGGTGTGGGGGCAGTTGAACATGCCGGTCCGATCCGCACGCGCGACCGCCTCCGCGAGCTCCCGCTCCGACGCCTGCTCGACGAGACCTCGGCACGCGACGAGCGCGCGCACCGCCTTGGGCAGCGACACCGGGTTTCCGATGCGGATCGCGCTCGCGAGGGTCTCGCCCGCCACGATGGGCTCGAAGTCGCTCTCGCGCAGATCTCGTCCCTCCGCGACCGCGCGCTGATGCGCGAGATAAAGCGGATTCGCCTTCTCGGCTTGGCAGCACACCAGCCGCGGCAGCTTCGCGATCAATCCGACTTCCTTCATCTCGAGGAAGCCCTTGGCGATCGCGGACACGTTGCCGAGGTTGCCACCCGGGACGAGCACCCAGTCGGGCACCTCCCAGTCGAACTGCTGCACGATCTCGAAGCTGATCGTCTTCTGCCCCTCGACGCGCAGGCTGTTCATCGAGTTGGCGAGGTAGATCGTCGGATCCTTCGTCAGCTCCTGCACCACGCGCATGCAGCCGTCGAAGTCCGTGTCGAGCGCGCACACGAGCGCGCCGTTCGCCATCGGCTGCAGGAGCTGCGCGGCGGTGATCTTGCCCTTCGGGAGGAGCACCACGACCGGGATCCCCGCCGCCGCGCCGTAGGCGGCGAGCGCCGCGCTGGTGTCGCCGGTCGACGCGCACGCGACCGCGCGGATGGGTTTCCCCTCCGCGATCATCTGCTTCACGGACGAGACGAGCACCGTCATGCCGAGATCCTTGAAGGACCCCGTGTGGCTGGTGCCGCACTGCTTCACCCAGAGCTCCGGCAGCTTCAGGTGTTTCTTGCCGTAGCGCTCCGCCCAGAAGAGGTTCGTGTTCCCTTCGTAGAGCGAGACCACGTTCTCGGGCGCGACGTGCGGCTGCACCCACTCGTGCTTGGACCACACGCCGCTGCCGTAGGGCCAGCTCGTCCGGCCGTAGCGCTCGTCGAAGAGCTTCATCCACGCGGCGGGCGTGCGTCCCTTGAGCGCCTCGAGATCGTGGACGACCTCCAGCAGCGCGCCGGACTTGGGGTCGCGGTAGAGGACCTCGTTGAGCGGGTAGCGCTCCGGATCTCCGGTGACGCTCTGGAACCAAGCGCGGGGCCGAACCATGGCGGGCGGAGGGTAGCAGGTTGCTCCGCCCCGTCCGGCGGACTCGCCCGACGCCTCGCGCTGCGCCTCCGCAGGAGCACGCGTCATCCCGTGAGGGTCACGTAGCCGGCGACGCCGAGCGCGGCGCCGAGCAGCAGCCAGAGCGCCGCGCGCGAGGACGCGGCGAGCGACGACGTTCCGAGCGGCGTTCCCCTCGAGGACGTCAGCTCGATCGCGTGCACGCGTCCACGCTCGGCGTCGACGAGGAGCACTCCGTCGACCGCGTACGCATGCCGATACTCGAGGAGCTGGCGCCGCGTGGCGGGCGAAGTCGCGCGGCTCGCCTCCGGTCCACGCTTGGCGTCCGCGACGAAGCGGCGTCCACGACGCTCGACCAGGAAGTCCGCGCGCACGTGCGCCTCCGCGGGCGAGCCGTCGACGTGGATCGCGTAGACCGCGTGGACCTGCCGCTCGACCACGCGGTAGCCCGCCGCGCGCAGCAGCTCCTCCGCACGTCGCTCGCCCTCCGCGCCGAGCCGCCGCGCCCGCGCCGCGAGCCGACGCCCGCTCGCGCGCGACCAGGTGAGGCGAACCGTCTGCGCGAGCGCGACCGCGGCGACCACGAGCAGCGCGACGTGCTCCGGCTTCACGTTCGATTCCGTGCCCGTGACGCCGACGCGAGGTCAAGTTTCTGCACGCCGCGGTGCGTCGGCGAGCACGTCGAAGGTGGCCGGCCGATGCGGGAGGAGCACGTCGACGAGCGCGTTCGCGCACGGATCGCCGTGGTACCCTCGCGCCTCGATGAGCGGGGAGGTCGAGACGCGCAAGCTCGTGAGCTTCGAGGTCGCCGCTCGCGCGTTGGCGGCGCCGATCGAGCTCGTGCGCGAGACCGTGGATCCGCGGCCGATCACGCCGCTCTTCGGAGTGCCCGCCGCGATCGTCGGGCTCGTGAGCCTGCGCGGCGAGCTGCTCGCGGTGCTCGACGTCGGTCGCCTGCTCGGGATCGGCGTCGCGCGTCGCGACGAAGGCTCGCGCCTCGTGGTGGTCGACGTCGAAGGTCGCCAGGCCGCGCTGCTGGTCGATCGGCTGGGCCCCCTCCGCACGATCGCGCGCGACGCGCTGCGCCCTCCCCCCGACACCCTCCCCGCGACCGAGAGCGCGCTGCTGCTCGGCGTGGTCTCGCTGCCCGAGCGCCCGCTCGCGGTGCTCGATCTGCGCCGCGTGCTGGACGCACCGCCGATCCGACCGTTTCGCGAGCGCCGCGATCCCCTCGAACCGAAAGAGAGCCCGACTCGATGAGCAAAGAGCGCACTCGACGCGCCCGCTTCGGCCTGCGCGCGCAGATCATGGTGACGATCTTGTTGGTCGGTGCGGTGGAGGCCGGCATCGGGATCTGGCGCGTCTATCAGACCCACCGCGACGCGAGCCGCAGCTCCTTCTTGAACACGCACCGGCAACGCTTCGAGTCGCAGCGCGAACAGCTCGGCGAGTCGATGGCCGCCAACGCCGCGCTCGCGGTGGGTGGATTCGATCTCGGCGGCGCGATCACGCGGGGGGAAGGCGCGGCCGTCGCGGAGCGCATCGTCGCCGCGCTGAGCGACACGTCACCGCCGGACTTGGCGTTGGTGCTCGATCGCGAGGGCCGCGCGGTGCAGGCGCCCGGGCTCACCCCCGTTCCTGCCTCGGAGCTCGCGCGCGCTCGGTTGGTGCGCGACGTCCTGAGCGGCCTCGTGCTGACCGACAGCCTCGCGCTCCTGGACGGACGGCTGTACCAAGTGTCCTCGGCGCCCGCTCGCGACTCGTCCGGCGAGATCGTCGGCGCGCTCGTGCTCGGTCGCCGCTTCGACGCGCTCGCTTCTCGCGCGACTCCCATCGCGAAGCGGCGCGCCGCGTCCAGCCGACGCTGATCGCGGGGGACGCGAGCTTCACCACGATGACGCTCGAGGATCCGAGCACGCTCTACGACGTGACCTCGCCCGATCGTTGGATCCAAGTCGAGGACGGCCCCGAGATCGTCGACGCGATCGACTTCGGCGGAAAGGTCTGGCACTTCGCGCGGCAAGAGGACTTCCTCGCCTACTCGGGCGCGGAGCTGCGGGACGTGGGCGATCTCTTCTACGTCCGCGAAGCGCGCGAGGAGCGAGGCGCGAAAGAGAAGTTCCACGATTCGCTCTGGACCCTCGGCGCGGTCGGCGTGCTCACGCTCGCGGTCGGCTGGTTCCTCGCGTGGCTCATCACGCGCCGCATCAACCGCTACGTGCGCGCCACCGAAGATCTCGCGCGCGGCGAAGGTGACCTCACGAAGCGGCTCGAGGTCGGGCGCGCGGACGAGCTCGGACGCCTCGCGACCAACCTCAACGCGGTGTTCGGGCACATCCACGACCTCGCGGCGAAGGTGCAGCGCGCGGCGTTCCAAGTCGGCGCGTCGAGCGCGGAGATCGGCGCCGCGTCGCGGCAGATGCTGGACGGTGCGCAGGAACAAGCGCGGCGCACCGAGAGCTCGACCGCGGCCGTCACGGAGCTGTCCGCGTCGATCCAGCAGGTCGCGGAGAACGCCACGGAGGCGACGCGCGTGGCGCGCAAGAGCGGCGCCTCGGTGCAGGACGCCATCTCGCGCATGCAGGGCATCCGCACCACGGTCGACGAAGCGGCGGCGCGCATCCACGAGCTCGGCGAGAGCGGCAAGCGCATCGGGAACATCGTCGAGGTGATCCGACAGATCAGCGATCAGACGACCTTGCTCGCGCTCAACGCCGCGATCGAAGCCGCGCACGCGGGCGAGCACGGCAAGGGCTTCGCGGTGGTCGCCGACGAGGTCAGCGGCTTGGCGAAACGGGTCGGCCAGAGCGCGCGCGACATCGAGGAGCTCATCGCGACCATCCGCGAGCAGACCGTCGACGCGGTGCGCGCGATGGAGGCGGGCACGCGCGAGGTGGAGGAAGGCACGAAGCTCGTCACCTTCACGCTCGCGGATCTGCAGAGCCTGATGCAGGTGGTCGAGGACACCGCGCAGGCGGTGCAGGAGCAGGCGGTCGCGAGCGACGAGATCGCGCGCAACATGGACACCGTGCAGCGCATCGCGTCCGACGTGCTGTCGTCGAGCGAGGAGGCGGTGGAACAAGGCGACCATCTGCACCGCCTCGCGCACGGGCTCGAAGAGAGCGTGAAGGGCTTCAAGATCGATCCTTCGCGCGTGCCGGACGATCCGGCGCCCGCGCTGCCCACGTCGACCAAGGCGCTCGCGTCCGGCGACAAGACCCGCCGCTGAGGCAACCTTGGTCGACGACGACGAACGCCGACGAGGCACCGCGACGCGCTCCGTTGGGCGCGGGGTCGCGCGTCCCGACGCGGGGCACGACGACGCCGAGCTCGACGCGCTCGCCGAGCGAGTCGCGAAGATCGCCGGCCTGCACCTCGCGGATCGTCAGCGCTGGCTCTTCGCGGCCCGTGTGGACGCGCGTCGCGCTCGCACCGCCGAGTCGCGCGCCCGCTACGCGGCGAGGGTCCTCGCGGGAGACACCGAAGAGCTCGCCGCGCTGGTGGAGGCGCTGCGCGTCGGCGAGACCCGCTTCTTCCGGCACCCACGTCAGCTGCGCGCGTTGCGCCGCGTCGCGTTGCCCGAGCTGGTCGCGCGCTGCGAGGCGGAGGGCCGCGCGCTGCGTGTGTGGAGCGCGGGCTGCGCGTCGGGCGAGGAGGCGTACACGCTCTCGCTGATGTTGCGCGACGCGTTCCCCGATCTCGCGTTCGACGTGTGGGCGACCGACCTGAGCGCCGATGCGATCGCCCACGCGCGCGAGGGGCGCTACGACGCCGAGCGCGCGCGCGACGTGCCGGAGACGATCGCGGCACGCGACCTCGAACGCGAAGGATCGCTCGTGCGGGTCCGGGTGAACGCGCGAGAGAACGTGCGCTTCGAGGTGCACAACCTGCTCGTCGACCCCTACCCGCGTGGTCTCGATCTCGTGCTCTGCCGCAACGTGCTGATCTACTTCGACGCCGCGACGCGCGCGCGCGTGATCGCGCAGCTCTTCGGCGCGGTGCGCGAAGGCGGCTACGTCGCGCTCGGCTACGCGGACCACGCGGGAGACGTCGGAGGCGCGGAGGCGCTGCGGACCGACGACGGCGTGCTCTACCGCCGTGGGTCGGGGGCGGTGCGTGTGCTGCTCGCGGACGCCGCGC
>ERZ761607.4869-NODE-4869-length-11490-cov-7.160909_pt1 | contig 11490 bp, 10 predicted proteins | sample MGYA00511164_ERZ761607 | MGnify/ENA primary metagenome ERZ761607 (study PRJEB28899, sample SAMN02445080) | bioreactor sludge metagenome | biome: EBPR sludge | place: Australia: Brisbane, Thorneside Wastewater Treatment Plant | collected 2011-06-22 ...
CTCGCCGGCCAGAAGACGGTCGAGAACCTGTTCGGCGCCTTCACGATCGGCATCGATCAGCCGTTCCGCGAGGGCGACTTCGTCAACGTCGACGGCGTGCTCGGCAACATCGAGGCGATCGGGCTGCGATCGACGCGCGTGCGCACGCTCGACCGCACGGTGGTCTCGATCCCCAACGCCCAGATGGCGGAGGCGCGCGTCGAGACGTTCGCCGAGCGCGACCGCATCCGGCTGCGCATCGTGATCGGCGTGGTCTACGAGACCACCGGCGCGCAGCTGGAGACGATCCTCGAGGGGATCCGGAAGGTCCTGAACGCGCACCCGCGGGTGCGGCGCGAGGAGAAGGACGACGTCCAGGTCCGGTTCATGGGCTTCGGCGCCTCGTCGCTCGACATCGAGGTGATCGCCTACTTCCTGACCACCGAGTTCTCCGAGTTCCGCATCCTGCGCGAGGAGGCGCTGCTCGACTTCATCCGCGTCGTCGAGGGCGCCGGCAGCTCGTTCGCGTTCCCCTCGCAGAGCGTCTACGTCAAGGAGCTGCCGGCGCGAGCGCGCGCGTGAAGAACCCGAGGCTGTCGTCGATGCGCTGGCCCCAGAAGGCGAAGTCGTGGTCGCCCGGGCCGAGGTACCACTCGTGCGCGACGCCGCGGGCGAGGAGCACGTCGTGCAGGTACTGGGCGCCGTTCTGGAGCAGCAGCCGGTCCTCGGTGCCGCAGTCGAGGTAGATCGCGAGCTCGCCGTCGTCGAGCTCCTTGGCCAGCCACGCGGGATCGTGCGCGCGCCAGTTGGCGACGTCCTTGCCGAAGATCGCGCGGATGTGCTCGCCGATGATGCCGACGCCGCGTCCCCAGGAGGTCACGTCCTCGAGCAGCACCACCTTGTCGGCGGCGTACGGGTGCGGTCCGACGTAGAGGAGCGCGTCGAGGCCCGAGTGCGACGCGGTCGCGGCGAAGAGGTCGGGGTGGCGCATCGCGAGCTGGAGCGCGCCGAAGCCGCCCATCGAGAGCCCGCCGATGCCGCGGGCGCGGCGCTCCGCGATGGTGCGGTAGGTCGCGTCGACGTGGCCGACGAGGTCGCGGGTGATGTAGTCGTCGTAGCGCGCGCTCGCGACGCAGTAGTCCTCGGCCCGCTGGTCGCGCGAGAAGGGGGGCTTCTTGCCGAGGCACGCCGCCTGATCCGCGGGCGTCACCGAGTTGACGTAGAAGCTGTCATCGCCGTCGGGCATGACCACGATCGCCTGCAGCCGCAGCTCGTCGGCGACGGCGTCGAGCTTGCCGCCGTCGACCCAGTTGGTCTCGTCGCCGCCGAGCCCGTGCAGCATGTAGACGACCGGGTAGCGGCGCGTGGTGAGCGCGTCGTAGCCGGCCGGCAGGTAGACCTTGTACTGCTTGGTGACGCCCAGCGCCGGCGACGCGAACGAGGCGTCGAGCACCTGGCCCGGCCCGTCGGGGACGACGGCGGAGGCCGGCGCGGCGCTGGCGGGTGCGCTGCCGCTCGCCGACGGCGGCGGCGGCGACGACGAACGACCGCACGCGGCGATGGCGAGGAGCGCGGCGAACCCGGCGAGAGCAGCGGCGAGGCGCGACATGCGCGCGACTCTACACCGACGTGCGGTCGGGGAGCTTGCGGTGACGCGCGTCGACCGCCGCGAGCCTCGCGACGCCGTCGGCGCCGCGATCGCCGGGCGCGGTGTCGAGCCACGCGGCGAGGATCTCCCGGGCCATGTCGTCGGAGAGCGTGCGGTTCGACAGGCACAGCACGTTGGCGTGGTTCCACACGCGGGCGGCGGCGGCGGCGCCGGGATCGGCGCAGAGCGCGGCACGCACACCGGCGACCTTGTTCGCCGCCATCGAGATGCCGGTGCCCGACCAGCAGAAGAAGATGCCCTCGTCGCACGCGCCCGACGCGACGGCCAGCGCCGCGGCCTCGGCGACGTCGGGCCACGCGTCCTCGGCGCCGGAGGCGACCGCGCCGAACGGCACGACCGTGTGGCCACGGTCGGCGAGGACGCGCTGGACGGTCGCGTGCACGGGGTACGGCTCGTCGGAGGCGACGGCGATGCGCATGCGATGAGTCTACGTCCTTCGACTCGGCCTCGCTCGCGCTCGGCTTCGCTCAGGACGAACGGGTCAGACCGGGCACCAGACCGCGGCGGGCAGGAGCGTGCTGACGCGCGCGGGCGCGCCGGTGATCGTGCCCTCGCCGAGGCGCACCTCGACCAGCAGATCGCGCAGCGCGGGCGCGCGCTCGAGGCCGGCGCGGAACCGCTCGGCGACGTCGACGGCGCGCGCGCGCGCCTGCTCCTCGTCGAGCTGGCGGCACAGGAGCGCGACCTCGTCGAGCGGCTCGCCCTGCTCGTCGAGCTCCCCGCGCTCCGCGACCGGCAGCGGGAACAGGAACGTCGGGCCGTCGCCGGGGCGGAGGACGACGAGGAACCCGTGGTCGCAGAACGCCGACACCGCGCGCGCCGCGACCTCGAACAGCGCCTCCATCGCGAGCGGGCCGGCGCCGAGATCGACGGCGCGCGCCGAGACCGTCACGGAGACGGCCGGCGTGCGCGGCGCCATCGGGCGATGCGGACGGCGCGCGTTGGCGCGCTCGAGCACCAGCTCGATCACGTGCTGCGCGAGCATCGGGCCGAGCGGCCCCGGCCGGCGGCGTTCGTCGAGCGTGAGCTCCTCGAGCGACTCGGGCAGGACCATGCGCTGTTCGAGTACCACGATCTCCGAGCCGTCGGAGCGGTCCATCTGCTCCGTGCTCTCGTCGATCGTCACGGACTCGGCGCGCACGACAGTGCGCAGATGCACGCGGCGTACCGCGGCTTACGCTCCATGGATCAGGCTGTTTCTGTTCAGGTTGCCAGCCATGCGATGCGTCACGGCCTCCGAAAGTAGGTTCACGATGGCGACCCGAGGCGCCACCTCCACGAACCCTGCTCACCGGGGTCAGACGCCGGCATGATTTGCCACCTTGCCCGGCGCGCCTCGCTCGAGCGCCGCGCGATGACGATCGGGGATCGGCAGCTTCACGTCCTGGTGCGGCGCGACGACCACGTAGACGGTCTCGGCGGTGACGAGCACCGCGTCCTCACCGTGGCGGCGGAACTGCGTCGCGAGCGTGAACGACGTCGTGCCGATCTTGACCGTGCGCACCTCGGCGACGAGCACGTCGTCGAAGCGCGCCGGCGCGCGCCACTCGACGAGCTGGCGCACGAGTCGCCAGTCGAGCCCGGTGGCGTCGGGATCCACCGCGCCGAAGAGCTCGCGCGTGTACTCGGTCGCGGCGATGTCGACGTAGTCGCCCCAGCGCGCGTTGAAGACGATCTGCTGCGGATCACACTCGGCGTACCGGACGCGGAAGATGAATCGGAACGGCTCGCTCACGTCGGCATCGTAGCCGCCCCGGTCTTCGTCGATCGGGGGAGGGGGCCCCAGCATGGGGCGCCGATCCCCGGTCCAACCACGGTTCGACGGCGCATCCCCTGGGATCCTCGCCAGGTCCCTGGCATGGGGGTTGCTGATACCCGTCCCGGAGGTCCCCATGTACCGCTACGGCGACGGCACTCCGTTCCCCTTCGAGGAGAACTTCATCGACATCGTCCGCGCCGCCGTCGACGCATGCGCGGGGATGTTCACCGCCGCCGCCCAGCTCGAGGCCCTGCGCGCCAAGGCGCGCGAGGCGAAGCGCGAGGCCGACGCGGAAGGCGCGAAGCTCGCGGCGCTCGAGCGCTCGATCGAGGGCGCGGTCGCGCTGTCGTCGCCGTCGGTCGCCAAGGACGCGTCGCTCGTGCAACAGACGGCGCTGCGCGCGCTCGAGGGCGCGCGCCACGCGATCACGCTGGCGCGCGGCGCGCTCGACAAGCGCACCGCCGCGGCGTCGGCCGAGCCGCGCGTCGATCGCGCGATGCAGAGCGCGTTCGCGTGCGCCGCGACGTTCTTCGACACGCACCAGCTCCCGCGCACGGCGTGGAGCTGGAGCTGGAAGGTCAACGTCGGTGGCAGCGCGATGGCCCACGCGAGCAAGTTCACCGTGAGCTTCGACCTCCCCGACGTGCCGTGGAACGGCCCCGCGAAGCTCGCGAGCCTCGTCCCGGGCATGGTGGTGCGGCTCCCGCACCGGCGCCTGCTCGGCAAGCCGGCGCCGCAGAAGATCCACCTCGATCGCGGCGCGCTGCTCGAGGTCGAGCGCGAGGGCGACGAGATCACGATGGTCGTGCGCGAGCACGCGAGCAAGAAGTCGGCGGGCTGGGGCATCCACCTCGACAGCCTCACGTCGACGGCGGCGACGGTCACGTTGCTCGACGAGGACGGCTCGCTCACCGGCGTCGAGATGGTGCTGGGCGGCGACGACGGCCTCGCGCTGGCGCGGCTGGCGGCGGCGGTCGTCGACGAGATGGAGCCGGCGCTCGCGCGCCGACGCACGCGCGATGTGACCATCGGCAAGTCGGCGCTGCGCGGGATGGTCGCACCGTCCGAGCCGGCGAAGGCGCTGCTCGACCTGCTCGCGCCGACGATCCGCACGATGTGCCAGAAGAGCCGCGTGCCCGGCGAGATCTCGCTCAAGCGCGACGTCGCCGACGGCCGGCGCGAGGAGCTGTTCGTGTCGCGCCAGTCGCTCGCGGCGAAGTACGCGACGCTCCCGCCCGAGTACCGGCAGCTGTTCGACGCCGCCGGCCTCGGCCGCGACGCGGCCTCGATCGACGACGAGGAGACGCAGACCGACCGGCGTCACCCCGATCACGGCGGGCACCGGGCGGTGCCTCCGCCCCCTCCCCCGATGCGCGCGGCGCCCAACGCCAAGACGCTGATGGCCAGCTGACCGACGCTCGCTGGCACCTCGCTTGCTTCGTACGCAGCGCATGGCGATCTCCGTCCCCGATGCAAGTGGCGTCCTGGTCCGTCCCCCGCAGCGTAACGGCGCCCGGGGTGGGTCGCGGGGCGAGTCGCGCGCCGACCTCCGTCCGAAGACGCAGCGAGGCAAGAAGCTGGCGATGATCGTGATCGGCGCGGCCGTCGCCGTCGGGATCGCCGGCGGGGTCGGCGCGTACCTGACCGCGGGCGGCGACGGACCGTCGCCGTCGCCGGCGGCGCAGGTCATCCCGGCGGTCGAGGCCGAGCGGCAGAAGCTCGAGCGCGAGCTGACGGAGACGAAGGAGGCGCTCGCCGCCGAGAAGCAGCAGGCCGACGAGCTGCGCGCCGAGAAGGCCAAGATCGCGGCCAAGGCCGCCGAGACCGCCAAGGAGCGCGAGAAGCTCGCGGCCGTGGTCGGCGCGCAGGGCGCGGTCTCGCAGTCGGGCGAGGAGATCTCGCTCGAGCTGGTCGACAAGGTGCTGTTCCGCGTCGGCGAGGCGGAGCTGACGCCCCGAGGCAAGGACGTGCTCACGCGCGTGGGCGCGGCGCTGAACGACGTGCCCGACAAGCAGATCTGGGTGCAGGGGCACACCGACACGACGCCGATCCGCGTGGAGAAGGGCGTGGTACCGAAGTTCGCCACCAACTGGGAGCTGTCGAGCGCGCGCGCGCTCACGGTCGTGCACTACCTGCAGAACGAGGCGAAGGTCGATCCGAAGCGGCTCGCGGCGGTCGCGTTCGGCCAGTACCGCCCGGCGTCGCGCAACAAGGCCAAGAACCGGCGCATCGAGATCGTGCTGTACCCGAAGCACCAGCTCGTGAAGTGACCGTTCACCCCGAGCGAGGCGGCGCGCCAGCGCCGGCGAGTCGAAGGGTCACGCTCACGCCGCGAGGATCTCGGCCGCGGCACGCTCGGCCGCGTCGATCGCGCCCTCCATGAAGCCCGGCCAGCGGTGCGCGGCCTCGGTGCCCGCGACGTGGAGGCGCGCGTGCGGCCCGCGCCACGCGGCGCCGGCGCTGCGCGCGCCCGGGGGCAGGCCGGCGACGCAGCCGTGCGCGAGCGGATCGGCGCCCCAGGCGTGGAAGCCGAGGTCGGTCGGGCGTGCGGCGGCGTCGCCGAAGAGGCGGCGGAGATCGTCGAGGACGTGGGCCGTGTGCGCCGGCGTCCACGCCGCGGCCTCGGCGGCGACGACGAACGCGGCGAGCGCAGGGACGCCGTCGGCCGTGCATGCGTCGGCGGTGGCGCGCACGACGCCGGGGCGCAGGTACGCCTCGCCGGAGCGGCCGGCGTCGCGCCAGAAGGCGCGTGCGTACGTGGCGACGACCTTGACGACGGGGCCGGCGCGCGACGCCGACAGCGCGGCCGCGGCGGCAGGCGGCAGCGGCGGCGTGAAGGCGATGGCGCGCGCGGCGGCGGGCGGCACGGCGAGGACGACGTGCGACGCGCGCAGCGTGGCGCTGTCGGTGCGGACGGTGCCGGCGCCGACGTCGATCGCACGCACCGGCGTGGCGAGCGAGACGCGATCGCCGAGCGCGGCGGCGAGGCGGGCCGGCAGCGCGAACGCGCCGGGCACGAAGCGGTGCTCGTCGCCGGCGGTGCCGTCGAACGGATCGCCGCCGGCCGCGAGCTGCGCGAGGTAGTCGAGGAACGAGAGCTCGTGCGGCTCCACGGCGAAGGTCATCTCGCAGTGGATCGCGACGTGATCGCGGAGCGTGGCGTCGGGGATCTCGCGCGCGAGCCACGCGCCGAGGCTCTCGCGATCCCAGTCCAGCGGCGCCTCCCGGCCGGCGCGCTCGATGAGGCGCGAGAGCTCGGCGACGCGGCGCCCGCGCACGAGCGCGTCGACGATGCGGCCGGGGAGCGTCCTTCGCCGCGGCGTCGCGGACGCGAGGCCATCGCTCGCGACGAACGGATCCAGCGTGATCACCGAGGCGCCGGCGCGGTGCTGCGGCACACGCGCGATGCCGAGCTCGTCGGCCAGGGCGGCGAGCCTCGGCTGCCCCGCCGTCCACCACTGGCCGCCGAGGTCGAACATGCCGTCGCCGACGAGGCGGCCGAGCAGCCGGCCGCCGGTGCGAACGCGCGCCTCGAGCACGCGCACGCGCGCGCCGCCGGCGACGAGGCGGGTGGCGCACACGAGCCCCGACAGGCCGGCGCCGACGACGATCACGTCAGCGTCGGCGTCGTCGGTCGCGGTGGGCACCCGGCGAGCTTACTTCCCGGCCGCCGCCGCGTGGGCGCACGCGCGCTGGTTCAGCCTCGTCATGACGCGCTCCGCGCGAGCAGGCCGGCGAGGACCTCGTCGATCGTGGTGGTGCCGCGGACGAGCGGGCGCGCGCCCTCCCAGGCGACCTTGCCGGCGATGATGCCGGCGTACATCTCGCGGTACAGCTCGGCGACGGCGGCGGAGAGCCCGAAGCTCGTGAACGTGGGCACGGCCGCGTCGAGCGGCGCGTCGGTGGCGGACACGGGCTTGCCGGTGAGCGTGGCGAGCACGGCGGCGACGTCCTCCGCGCTCGCGTCGCGCGGGCCGGCGAGCTCGATCACGCGCCGGGTGCCGGCCGGGGCGCCCTCGAGCAGCGCGCCGGCGGCGGTGCGACCGATGTCGCGGGTGGCGACCATCGGGAAGACGAACGACCTGGGCACGAACGTCGGCAGGACGCCCTGCGGCAGCGCCCCGAGCGCGGCGCCCCAGTTCTCGAGGAAGTACGCGGCGCGCACGGCGGTAAGCGCGGTGACCTGCGCGAGCGCGTGCTCGGCGTGGTGGAGCGTCTTGATCGGCCCGGTGCCGTCGGCGTGCTGGGCGCCGACCGACGACAGGAGGACGGCGTGCGGCAGCTTCGCCGCGCGGGCCGCCGCGGCGATCGACGTCGCGACGGCGCGGTTGTCGCCGACCGGATCGCTCGACGCGTGGCGCGGCGGCAGGAGGACGTAGGCGCCGACCGCGCCGCGGAAGGCCGCGGTGAGCGCGGCGGTGTCCTCGAGCGCGGCGACCGCGACCTCGGCGCCGCGGACGCGCCACGGCTCGGCCCTGGCGGCGTCGCGCACGATGACCCGGACCGGCTTGCCGGCGGCGAGGAGGGTGTCGGCGACGACGGCGCCGGTGTTTCCAGTGACTCCAGTGATCGCGTACATGGTGGGCTCCTTCTTGCGAAGGCCAACATGCGCCCGCCGCAATCATGAGTCCAACAGATGGTATTCATCTGGATCATGCGCGGTGTTCATGACGAGCTCGCCGGCCTGGACCTGAACCTGGTGCTCGCGCTCGACGCGCTCCTCGCCGAGCGCCACGTCACGCGGGCGGCGGCGCGGCTCGGCGTGTCGCAGTCGGCGGCGAGCCACGCGCTCGCTCGCCTGCGCGAGCTGCTCGGCGATCCGCTGCTGGTGCGCGGCCCACGCGGCGCGATGCAACCGACGCCGCGCGCGCTCATCCTGGCGCCGCGCGTCGGCCGGGCGCTCGCCGAGCTCGCGACGGCGCTGCGGCCGCCGGAGGCGTTCGTGCCGGCGCAGGCGCGGCGCACGTTCCACCTCGGCGCCGGGGACTACGCCGAGCTCGTGCTCCTGCCCCGGCTCGCCGCGCGCCTGGCGAGCGCGGCGCCGGGCATCGACCTCTTCATCCGCGCCGTCCCCGACGACATCCCGTCGGCGATCGCGCAGGGCGACGTCGACGCGGTGATCGCGCCCGCGCGTCCGCGCGACGTGGCCGGGCCCGGCACCTACCAGCGCTTGCTCTTCGAGGAGACCTTCGTGTGCGCGGTGCGCGCCGGGCATCCGGCCGCGCGGCGTCGGCTCACGCTGGAGAGGTACTGCTCACTCGATCACCTGCTCATCGCACCGCGTGGCACCTACGGCGGGTTCGTCGACAGCGCGCTGGCGGCACTCCGGATGCAGCGGCGCGTCGCGCTCGCGGTCCCCCATTTCCTCATCGTGCCTCACGTCGTGGCCTCGACCGATCTCATCGTCACGATCGCCTCCCGCATCGCCGCGGCCTTCCGGGAAAGCCATCAGCTCGCGACGTTACGCCCGCCGCCAGCGCTCGGACTGTCGGGGTTCCCGATGCACCTCATCTGGCACGAGCGGGCCCACGGAGACGACGCTCAGCGCTGGCTGCGCGAGCAGATCGTGGCCGTCGCGGGCAAAGCGTAGCGTGGCGCATATCGCACCTTTGCGCCGATCATCCGACGCAATTCCCGTACGATTACATACAGAAAACACGTTACAAGGCTGCCGCCGATCGATATCGTGATCTTGTGAAGCGGGCGGTCCTCGGACTGGGTGTCCTCATGGGGTGTGCCGACGATCCGTCGACGCTCGCCAGCGGCGCGCGCCTCGAGCTGCAGTGGAACGCCTTCGACGACGGCTCGCAGCAACTCGACACCGTCGAGGTCTTCGACGCGCAGCGCGGCGAAGCGTGCGTGGCGCGGAAGTGGGCCGACGGCAGCACCTACTGCACGCCCGGCGGTCGCCAGCTCTCGAACATGATGACCGTGTACACGAGCGCGTCGTGCGACGCGTCGGCGCTGCGCCGGATCGACGGCCGCGAGGCGACGTACGTGCACACGCTCGAGGGCGGCACCCTCACCGCGATCCATCGCGCCGACGAGATCTCGCTCACCGCGTTCTGGGTGCGCGACGACGCCGGAGCGTGCGCGGGTCCGTACACGGCGAGCGGGCAGCACTTCTACGAGCGCGGCGCCGCGGTGGCACCGTCCGAGCTCACGCGCGTCGAGACGCGCGAGATCGACGCGGGTGGGCGCGTGGCCCTGCGCGCGAACGTGAGCGACGACGGGCTCACGCTGCCGGTCGGCCTGCGCGACGCGACGTTCGACTTCGACTGCATCGTGCGCACGACGGCGGCGGGCGTGGCGACGTGCCTGCCGCCGCGCCAGGCGGCGCTCCGCTACGCGGACGCGGGATGTCGCGAGCCGATCGTCGGCCAGCACGAGTCGTACGCCACCGTCGAGCCGTACGTGTTCGCCGGCCCGGTGTGCTCGCCGATGGGCTTCGTGGCGACGATCGAGGTCCCATCCGCCCCCGGCTACGAGCTGGTGGATGGCGCGTGCGTGGCGACGGCGGCGCCGGTCGGTCACCGCTGGTTCCTCGCGGCGCCGATCGAGCTCGCGACGATGGAGCGCCGTCGGGTGGCCGCGCCGGGCCATCGCCTCGAGGCGATCGAGCTCGTCACCGGCGACCTCACCTTCGACGAGGGCAACCGCTTCGACACGCGCACCGGCGGAGAATGCCACCTCGCGACCTCGGCGGCCGAGCGCGGCGTGCGTCGCTGCCTGCCGCAGGATCCTGGCTACGAGCACATCTACTACGCCGACGCCGCTTGCACGCAGCGCGTCCCGCTCGCCAACGTCTACCGCCAGGCGCCGATGGCGAAGTGCGGCGCCTCGCTCCCGCCCTTCGCGGTGAGCGCGAGCCAGCCTGGCACCTACTTCCGCATCATGGGCAGCGAGACCACGCCCGTCTACCGCCGCGACGAGGCCGGCCGCTGCACCTCGTCCCCCTACGACAGCCTCGCGGGCGCGCCCCTCCGCTTCCAGCTCGGCGAGCCCGTCGGCCTCGACGAGTTCGTCGCCGCCCACACCACCCGCTGAAACACGTTCCATTTGGGGACGGTGTCAACTTTGTCAACTTCCCGGGCTACGCCCGGAAGTTGACAAAGTTGACACCGTCCCCGGATTAGGTGAGGGAAGACCGGGAGTTACGGAGACGCCAGTAGCGGCGGACGAAGCGCGGGCGGGTGTCGCCAGGGGAGGCGGCGCGGACGCGGGAGAGCCAGGTGGTGAGGTGATGGTCGGCCTCGGCGAAGGCGGCGGGTGGGGGTGGAGGCGCGGCGAGCCAGCGGGCTTCGAGGGCGTCGCGGTCGGCGGTGTAGAGGGTGAGGAGCGAGGGGTCGCGGAGGACCAGGCGGTGGAGGCGCTCGTGGCGCCACCAGAGCGAGTGGTCGTCGGCGCGGTCGGTGGGAGCGCCGATGTCGAGTGGCGTGTGGAGGTCGACGGGCTTGAAGAGCGACGTGCAGGGCGCTGCGGTGCCGGTGACCCAGTGGCGAATGCGCGTGGGTGTCAGCTCGGCGACCCAGGACGCGGTCGTCTGCGAGGAGGCGACGAGGCCGCCGGCGTGCATGCAGGGCGCCGACATCGCGCCGTTGAGGAGACGGTAGCGCGGCGTGGGCGAGTCGCCGTGCGAGCGGAGCGCGGCGAAGAGATCGGCGACGGAGGTCGCGCGCTGCGCGGCCGCCAGGGTGAGCGCACGCCGGGCGCGGCACGCCGACACGAACGTCTCGAGCGGAGAGCTCTCGGCCGCGATGCCGGGCAGCGTGAGCCCGTTGGAGATCGCCGCCGCGCGCGTGACCGCCTGCGCCTGCCAGCGCCGACCCGCCGTCTCGACGACGAACGCGCCGCGAGGATCCGCGACGAGGAAGCTGTTGTGGTAGGTGAACGCGCGATCCTCGTGGCCGCATCCGCCACCCTGGCCATGGGTCTCGAGCAAGACGCCGATCGTCTCGACCGCGTCACGCGCCGTGGCTGCGCGCTCGAGCGCCAGGCGGAGAAGGTCCATGCCCGTGAGGCCGGTCACCGCGTAGGGCTGGCGCGTGAACACCGCCTCGTTGCCGATCGTGACGCCGTGCTC
>ERZ761607.4871-NODE-4871-length-11490-cov-5.048185_pt1 | contig 11490 bp, 8 predicted proteins | sample MGYA00511164_ERZ761607 | MGnify/ENA primary metagenome ERZ761607 (study PRJEB28899, sample SAMN02445080) | bioreactor sludge metagenome | biome: EBPR sludge | place: Australia: Brisbane, Thorneside Wastewater Treatment Plant | collected 2011-06-22 ...
GCGCACGAGCACGCCACGTCGCAGGGAGACCACGCCCGCCGCGTCCGAGCCACGCACGCGGACGTTGTGCATCACGAGCGTGCCTCCCGTTCGAACTTCGAGCGCCTGCACCGTGCCGGAAGCGGCGACGGGATGCCGCACCACGAGGTCGCGCAGCGTGAGCGTGAGGCCGCTCGGGATGGCGATTCCAGCGCCGCTGCTCGGTGAGAGGCTCGTCGCTTCCGCGCCTTGCGGACACTCGGACACGACGCCAGCCTCGGTCGCGACGAGTCCGCCGATGATCGTCAAGTCGCCCGCGACGACTTGCGTCGGCATCGTGTACGAGAGCGCGCTGCAGCCCGACGGGACCCCGCCCGCCAGCAGACACACGCGACCGGTGCCGCGCTCCAGGGCGACGCGGATCCCGTCCGACAGTCGCCCATACGGCACGGTCGCCGTGCCTGCGCCCTCGCTGCCGCTGGTGCGCACGTACACGCAGTCGTCGGGTACGCAATCCTCGTCGATGCGCCCATCGCAGTCGTCGTCCACCTCGAAGGCCGGGCCCACGCAGCCGTCGTTGGCGGGCACGGCGGGAGACGTCGTCGCGAGCGCGCCATCCACGCAGCTCAGCGTCTCCGCACAACGACCCTCTCCGATCGTGGTCGACGGCAGCGCCTCGTCCACGGTGCCGTCGCAGTCGTCGTCCTCGCCGTTGCAGGCCTCGGCCGCGAGAGGATCCGAGAATCCTTCGCACGTCCTCGAGAGGACTCCCGCGGTGCACGTCCGGTACGCGGAGGCTCCGCAAATCCCGGGCAGCGAGAGGTCGTCCGGGCAGGCGACGACCCCGTCGAGCGTGATCGTCGGATCGAAGTCGTCACAGTCCCGATCGTCCTCGCAGCCAGGTCCGAATCCGTCGCCGTCGTAGTCGTTCTCGACGCAGCGCCCCGCGACGCACGCCCACGCTTCGCACGTCGTCGGTGCGCCGCTGCGCTCGCGCATCTCGCACTCCGACACTTCCACGCAGGTTCCGGCGTCGGGCGGCATCCACGCGTCGACGTCACCGTCGCGGCTTCCGTCGAGGCTCGCGTCGAAGCTGCCATCGCGCTCTCCCCCGTCGAGCGTCCCGCCGTCGATCTCGACCGCTCCGTCTCCGCGGCGCGGGTCGGGTGGCGAGAGATCGAGCGAGAGCCCGCAGCCGACCACGAGCGGCCAGAGCGCGACCGACGTCCGGGCGCCGCGACGCCCCCACACCGAGAGCCGCGTCGAAGAAGCGAAGCGCATGGGCGACAGGGTACCAGAGCCCCGCGCGATGCTGCATCACCGCGCAGCGAAGCGCGGATCCGCATGGTTCGTGTGCGACGACGTGCCTCGTGCGTGGCGACGATCAGCGACCCGACTCGTCGAGGCGACGCATGCCTTCGAGGAGTAGCGACTCGGTCGAGTGCTGGATCTTTCGCTCCTTGGGCACGTGCTCGGGATCGAGCCGGAAGTCGCCCGTGGTCAGCGTCACGAGCGCGTAGAACGCGTCTTCGCCCGAGAGCTCACCGAAGCGCGCGTCCCAAATGGCGCCTTCGCCGAAGCTGATCTCGCCGCTCTTGCCGGCGGAGCGAAGAAGCAGACGACCGGTCTTTCGACCGTTCGAGAGGATCTGCACCACGTCGGGCAACGACATCTCGGTCAGCGAGCCGCTCACGCCGCGCCCGCTCGTGGGCTCCGCGGCCCGCGAGAGGATCTGCCGTGCCTTCGCGACGAGCACGTCGGGCGCGACGGGTTTGACGACGTAGTCGGCCGCGCCGAGCTCGAAGCCACGATCGACGCTGGCGCCGTCGCTGCGGCGCGCGAGCACGATCACTGGCACGCGCAGGCCGGCCTCCCGCACCTTCGCGAGCAACGCGAAGCCGTCACGCTCGCCGAGCTCGACCTCGGTGACCACCAAATCCGGAGGACCGCTCTCCGCCTGCAGCACCACCATCGCCTCGGAGGCGTCGCGCGAGACCTGCACGTCGAAGCCCGCCGCGCCGAAGCGCATGTCGAGCACCGCGGTCTCTTCCGGATCGGGATCGACGAGCAGCACCGTGCGGCGATCCGCGAGCAGTCTTTGGCGGAGCGCGTCGCCGCTCACGACGAGCCGCAGCGCGGTCGAGAGGGTCGGATCGAAGAGCTCCTTCGCGAGCCCCTCCACCACCGAGCACGCCTCCGCGGGCGTGAGCTGACGGCGGTACGGGTTCTTCGCGTGGCTCGTGAGATCGAGGAAGGTCTCGACCACCGCGAGGATGCGCGCGCCGAGCGGGATCTCTTTGCCCTGGAAGCCGTCGGGGAAACCTTTGCCGTCCCAGCGCTCGTAGAGATGACGCAGCGCGGAGAACGTGTCCTTCGGGAGCGAGGCGGCCTCGAAGAGGCGCACCGGCGTGAGGTACGCCTTCTGCGCCTGATGACGGTGTCCTTCGTAACGCGCGACGTTGAGCGGCGTGAGGTGGTAGCTGCCGGTCTTGCCGAGATCGTGGAGGTGCGCGGCGAGCGTGATCGCGAAGAGCGCCTCGCCGGTGAGGCCCACGCGTTCCCCGAGCTTGCGCGCGAGCCGGGCCGCCCGCGCGGAGTGACCACGGAGCTCCCCGCGCTCGCGCTCGAGCAACGCGACGAGCACCGCGATCGTCTCGAAGTAGGTCGACTCCGCGACGGTGGTCGGCTCGAGCTTCGCCGGCGGAGGCAACACGCTCGTGCGCAGCGTCGCGGCGGGGGGCGTCGCCGAAGGCGGCTTACGGAGGTCGGCCGCGATCTCGGGCGCGGCGATGGTGATCGCGGGCGCCGCAGCGGGAGTCGGCATCGCGCGTGGCGCGCGCGGAACCGGTGGCGCGGCGGGCACGTCGCCAAAGCCCGGGAGATCGCCGAAGCCGTCGAGCGCGGGGCTCGCGCCGGTGCCACGGCCGGGGCTCGGGGCTCCGACCCCACCACCGAAGCTCCCGCCGCCGCCGCCTCCGAAGCCACTTCCGCCACCGCCAGCGCCGAAACCACCCCCGAACCCGCCACCGCCGAAGTCGTCTCCGAAACCCGGCAGGTCGCCGAACCCCGCCGGATCGATCCCCGCGGTGTCGCGCGAGGGCGGCGCCGAACGAAGCAACAACGCGAAGGCGCGCGTGTCGCGGTCGTAGTGTTTGCGGATGCTCGCCTCGACCGCAGACGGACGCGCGACGAGCACGGTGACCTTGCGGACGTCGCCCGCCACCATCTGCACTTGTTTGGCGACGTCGTCGCGCGTCGGCTCCGCGGCGACCACCGCGAGCGTGCGGGAGCGTGCGTTCCACAAGACCGGGCAGATGCGCAGGCGCTCCGCGAGCCGCTTGGGCACGAGCTGAAGCGCGTGCGACTCGACCGTCGCGCGCGCGAGCCGCTCGGTGCTGACGAACTGCGTGCCGTACCAGCTCGCGAGCCGCGTGAGCAGATCGTGCTCCGTGATCGCGCCGACCTCCACGATCGCGTCCTCGAGTCGGCTCCCGCTCGTGCGCGCGTGCGTGATCGCGGCTTGGTACTGATCGTCGGCGATGCGGCCTTCGTCGCGTAAGCGATCGAGCACCTGCATCCCCTCGGGCATTCCCGTCACGGCGCCGAGGATACCGCGCGCCTGGAGATTTGGACCGACGTTTCTGGAGTCGTCACAAACCATACCGGCCACGCGCGCGCGACGTGCTTGGATTGCGGCCGCCGACTGCTACCCTCGCGCCGGCATGCCGTCTCGGGCCTCGTTCGTCTTGCTCGTCGTCGCGTCGTTCGCCGTGTGCGGGTCGTTGGCGGGTTGCGGTGGCAACGCACGCTACGTCGGCGGTGAGTTCCGCGACGGCGACGTCCGCTTCACGGTGCAGCCCCCGAGCGGCTGGCGTGCGATCTCGGTCGCGTCCGCCAACGACCTCGCGTGGTCGCAGGACGACGCGGGCGCGGTGCTGCAGATCAACGGCGACTGCGACCCTTCGCTCGACATCCCGCTGGTCGCGCTGACCAACCACCTGCTCGTCGGCTTCACGGAGCGTGAGATCGTCGAACAGACGCTGGTCGAGATCGACGGGCGCGAGGCGCTCCGCACCCACGTGGTCGCCAAGCTCGACGGAGTCCCGCGCGAGCTCTTGCTCCACGTGATGAAGAAGAACGGCTGCACCTACGACTTCGCGCTCGTCGCGCCGCCGGGCGAACGCTTCGCCCAGGCCCGCGCGAGCTACGACGTCGTGCTCCAGAGCTTCGAGACGCGATGAGCGGAGTCCCCGAACGCCTCGGTTTCCGCGGCTCGATCGAGCAGATCGGCCAGGTCGCGACCCTCGCGGGCCGCTTCTTCCGCGTCCTCTTCACCACCCGCTTCGAGGCACGGGCGTTCGTCTATCAGGTCGAACAGCTCGGCGTGCGCAGCCTCGCCATCGCGAGCGCGACAGCCGTCTTCGTCGGCATGGTCATGTCGATTCAATTCGGCTTCTTCATGGAGAAGTACGGCGCGAAAGAGGCGCTCGGGAAGGTCATCGCGATCAGCGAGGCCCGCGAGCTCGCCCCGGCGCTCACCTCGCTCGTGGTCGGCAGCCGCATCGCGGCCGGCATGGCGGCCGAGCTCGGCTCGATGTCGGTGACCGAACAGATCGACGCCATCCGCGCGCTCGGCGCCGATCCGATCCGCAAGCTCGTCGTGCCGCGCGTGGTCGCGAGCGTCGTGATCATGCCGCTCATCGCGATGATCGCGCTCCTCCTCGGCCTCGGCGCCGCGTGCTTCATCGCCGCCAACAGCTACGGCATCTCCCCCCCGCAGTTCGTCGCCGCCGCCCTCGACGGCGTCACGATGCAGGACTACGTCAGCGGCCTCTCCAAGACCCCGGTCTTCGGCTTTCTCATCGCGATCCTCGGCTGCCACTTCGGCATGAGCACGCGAGGAGGCACCGAAGGCGTCGGCCGCTCTACCACGCGAGCGGTCGTGGTCGTGTCCATCACGATCCTGCTCGCGGACGCGCTCCTGACGCAGTTGTTCGTGTCGCTCTGAGCTGAGATGAGCGCCTGCGGTGGGGCCGAGCCGCGATGGCGCGAAGTCACCGCAGCCCGTGGCGCCTCAAGATCCGGTGCAGGTACGGCCGTGCCAAACCCGCCGCGCGCGCCGCCGCCGACACGTTGCCTTCGTGCAGCTCCAGGAGCGCGGCGGCGTAGTCGCGCTCGAAGCGGGCGAGGGCTTCGGTGCGGGCGTCGGCGTAGGGCAGACGCGCGTCGACGCGGCCGGGCTCGTGGCTCGGGCCGGTGGCTTGCGCGAAGGGTTGGACGTCGCCGAGGACGACGCAGCGCTCGAGGTAGTTGCGGAGCTCGCGCACGTTGCCGGGCCAACGACTTCGGCCGATCGCGGCGAGGAGCTCGGGGGTGAGCAGGGTGGCGAGCTCTACGTCGCCGAGGCCCATGCGACGCAGGAGCACGTCCGCGAGCATCGGGAGATCTTCGAGGCGCTCGCGGAGCGGCGGGATGCGCGCGTGGACGACCGCCAGGCGGTAGTAGAGGTCTTCGCGGAAACGACCGGCGGTGACCTCTTCGCGGAGGTCACGGTGGGTCGCGGCGACGAGGCGCGGGTGCTGCCGAGGCGGCGGACCTCACGTTGTTCGAGTACGCGAAGGAGCGCGGGCTGCATGTCGGGGCGCAGCTCGCCGAGCTCGTCGAGGAAGAGGGTGCCGCCGTGCGCTTCTTCGAAGAGGCCCGCCTTGCTCTTGTTCGCGCCCGTGAAGGCGCCGCGCTCGTAGCCGAAGAGCTCGGCTTCGAGGAGGTTCGGCGGTAGCGCGCTGCAGTCGAGCACCACGAACGGGCCTTCGCGCCGAAGGCTCGCGTCGTGGATGGACTGCGCGGCTTCTTCTTTGCCGGTTCCGGTCTCGCCTTCGAGCAAGATCGTGGAGTCGGTGGGCGCGGCGAGCTCGAGCACCGCGAAGAGCGCGCGCATCGAGGGCGCGGCGCCGAAGAGCGAGCCGAAGCTCTGCTGCTCGCTGAGCGGGATGCGGTTCTTGCCGCCGAGCAGCTCGAAGCGCAGCAGCGTCTTGCCGACGCGTAGGGTGGCGCCGTGCTCGACCCACGCTTGGTCGACGCGCACGCCGTCCACGAGCGTGCCGTTGCGGCTGCCGAGATCGCGCACCTGCACGCCGCGCGGGTGCACGCGCAGCTCGCAGTGGAAGCGGCTCACGCGCGCGTCGTCGACGCGGACCTCGTTGGCGGGGTGCACGCCCACGCCGAGGCGCTCACCGGTGGACTCGAAGCGCGCGCCGGCCTCGGGGCCGCTCGCGACCACGAGCGCGAAGCGGAGCACGTCGAAGGTCCCCGCCGACGCGAGCGCGGTGTCCTCGCGGGTCTTGAAGTCCGGATCGTTCCAGCTCGAGCTCACGGAGGCGCGAGCCTACCACGCGCGCACGGACGCACGCGGCGTGGCGGTGGTGGACGACGTTCACGCTCGGGTTGGCCAGCCTCGACGAGCGTGCATCGCGAAGGGGGGATCGACGAATGCGCGCTTCAAACGCACATCCCGAACACCGACTCAACGCGGGCGCGGGAAGGGGCTCGACGGCGTCATGCTGGGCGGACGCGAGATGCGCCCGCTGCCACCGACCGGATCGCGCCAGCGCGAGGTGAAGAGCAGGTCGCTGCGATCGACGAGCGCTTTGACCACCACGTCCTCGCAGCCGATGAGCTCCAACGTGCGCTTGAGGTAGCCGAGGATGCGATCGGCGATCGCGGGTGGAAACACCGCGCCGCCTTCGATCCGGATCACCGCCGCGGTGTCGGTGACCTCTTCGAGCAGCCACGCGCCGACGTCGTAGTAGAGCCGGTAGATCTCGGCCGAGGCTTGGAGCAGCGGCTTCACGCCTTCGCGGATGCCCTGGCGCCGGAACACCTCGTAGGGTCCGCCGTCGCCGAACGCGAAGTCCGCGCTCGCGGCGCCGATGCGGATCGCGAGGTGCGTGCGATCGTCTTGTCCGAAGAGCCGCTGTGCGACCTCGGTGAGCGCGACCATCACTTCGCCCTCGTACCAGCTCGAGAGCAACACCGCGTTGCCGAGGGTGGTGCGCACCTTCTCCGGGCAGCCCGCGAGCACGCGCGCGTAGCCTTCGCTGCCGTAGGCCGCCTGCAGATACTCGAGGCTCGCCTTGATCGCCGCGCCCTTCACGTGCCAGTCACGATGGCGCGGCTCTTCGGCGGCTTCGCCGAACTCGCGCTCCGCCACGTCGAGCGCCTTCGAACGTTCGAGCGCGCGCGCGATCGTCGCGCGGCGTTGCTCGCGCTCGCGCTCGAAGAACGAGCCGGTGTAGTCGCCCACGTGCACGGGGCCTTCTTCGGCGCTCAGCAGATCGCCACATACGCGCAGTCGATCCGCGACGACCGCCGCGGTCGGCGGGCGCGTCGCGGGCTCCTTCGCGAGGAGCTCGAAGAGGAGCTGCACGATCTCGGGCGGCGCGTCCTCGCGCTCGTCGCCGATGTCCGGCGGTGGCTCGTGGAGGATGCGGCGCGCGCCTTCGGTTCCGTCGTGGCCGTGGTAGAGGCGCCGACCCGCGAGCAGCTCCCAGAGGACGACGCCGAGCGCGAAGAGATCCGCGCGGCGATCTGGCGTCTCGAAGCGGAGCTGCTCGGGCGCCATGTAGCCGACCTTGCCCTTGAGCAGGCCGGTCGAGGTGTCGCTCGTGCGTTCTTCGAGCGGGTTGAGCGGCTTGGCGATCCCGAAGTCCGCGATGCGGACGACGCCCTCGTAGCCGATGAGCACGTTCTGCGGCGACACGTCGCGGTGCACCACGAGGAGCCCGCCGACCTGCTCGTGGATGGCGTGCAGGCCGAGCGCCATCTGCCGCGCGATGTCGAGCGCCACCTGCAGCGGGATCTCCTCGTCCGACGAACGAACCTGCGCGACGAGCTGCGCGAGGGAGCAGCCCTCGACGTACTCCATCGCGAGGAACGGGCCTTCCGTGTCTTCGCCCGTCTCGAGCACGCGCAGCACGTTGGGATGCTTCACGCCGCCCGCGAGCTCGGCCTCGGCGACCAAAGTCCGCTGCGCACGCGGATCGTCGCGGAGGTTCGGGTGCAGCCGCTTGACCGCGACGAGGCGCCGCTCGGGGTCGTCGCGCCGGATGGCGACGTGCACCGTCCCGACGCCGCCGCTGGCCAGCTCGAGCAAGTGTCGATATCCCCGGCTCTGCGCCATCGCGGATACTGTACCCTGCCAGACAGGTCGCTGAGAAACGCGTGCGCTCGCCGCATCCACCGTCGTCGCTACGAGCCCGTCTCGAATGGGGGCGTGGAGGGACGGCGGGACGCCCGATCGTCCGCCTTCTCCGTTCGCGCGCGCGGTGACGGTGAGCACAGATGGACGTCGAGACCACGGGCAGAGAGCTTCACGAGGCGGTGTGTCGCGGTGCCTTTCGAGGGCTCGAGAGCCCGTGGAACGCGCTGCGTGAGCTCGAAGGTCCACACGCCGCAGCGTGGGCGCTCGCGGTGGAAGCGGCGCGCGCGTTGGTGGAGCCGGGCGCGACCGTGCCGAGCTCGGAGGCGATCGCGCGTTTCGCGTCGGAGGCGCCCGAGGTTCGTGCGGCGGCGGCGCTCGCGTGCGCGCACGCGGAACGTGCGGCGCTGGTGGCGTGGAGCGAGCCGACGCTGGCCGCGCTCTGCGCCGTCCATCGCACGCTCGCGACGGGAGACGCGGCGGCGGCACGCACGCTGCGGCGCGCGGAGGCGTGGCGACAGCTCCTGCGGGGTGAGGTCGCGGCGCTCGAAGCCGAGGGCAAAGCGCTCTACGCCGAAGGCGCGCAGGCGCAGGACGCCTCGATCGTGATCGACGCGACGCTGATCCGCGCGATGTCCGCGCTCACCCTCGGCGACGTCGAAGGCGCGACGGGTCTCGCGCGCCGCGCGTCGCGCATGGCCCGCACCGAAGGTCTACGCGCAGAGCGCATCCTCGCGAGCTTGGTGCTCGCCCGCGTCCGGCGTCGCGGCGGTCGCCCTCACCTCGCGACGCGCATCCTCGCCGCGATCGGTCCGTTCGCGTCGCCGCTCTGGCACGGCTGGCTTCGCTGGGAGCGCTCGCTCGCGGGGTGGCGTCCCACGACCGAGCGCGGCGTCGAGGTGGATCTCGGTTTGGTCGATGCGCCCGATCAACCCTCGACGCGTGCGGCGCGTGCGCTCCTGCGCTGGCTCGCGGGTGCGCACGTCGGCGATCGTGCGGCGGCGGAAGGTGCACGCGCCGTGGTGCTCGCGGAGGCGGCGGGCTTCGCCGACATCGCGACCGAAGCGCAGGCGCTCGCGGGCGCGCTGGATCCGAGCGTGGGTCTCGACGAGCTCCCCGAGAACGCGCGCGCGTGGGCGCGGGGTGACGTCGACGAGACGCCCGCGGGTCTGCACGGCATCGTCGGTCCTCCCGACGGTCCCGCAGACTCCACCATCGCGAGCGTGGTGTGTCGGCCGGGGGTGCCGCCGCGTCGCATCTTGCGGGTCGCGGTGCCGCTGCTCGGCGACGACGCCTCGATCGTGCGGCTCGAGCGCACGCGTCTGCGTCGGGGGCGCGTCGACACCGCGATCGCGGCGCTCGCGCTCGCGGGCGACGAGGGGCTCACCGACGCGGCGCTCTTCGAGAAGGCGTACGAGTTCGAGTTCGTGCCCGCGCTGCATGCGGGCATCCTCGACGTGCTCGTGCATCGCATGCGCGCGCGCGTGGAGGACGCCGCGACCGTGCATCGCAGCGGAGGTCGGCTGCGTCTCGAGCCGCACGGCGGCCTCGTGCTCCCCGATCCGCGCTGCGTGGAGCACGTCGAAGATCGTCTGCTGCGCGTGATCGCGCGGCACGGCGGCATCACGACGCGCCAAGCCGCGCAGGAGCTCGACGTCAGCGTGCGTACCGCGCAGCTCGCGCTCCGTCGCCTGCTCGCGAGCGGCGACTGCGTGCTCAACCGCGACGGTCGGCGCGTGCAGTACTTGGTGGAGGACACGACCTTCACCGAGCCGACGCGCTACTGACGCCCAGGACGCCGACGACCACGTTCGATGCGCCGTACCCCCGTGCACCCACGGTTCGGAACGCCGGAAAGCCGATGCGAACGTTGCTATTGAAGCCGTCCGCGAGGCGCTGATAGCCTGCCGGCTCCCGCAACGTTCAAGGGGGTCATCGACTATGCCGACGTGGGCCGAAGTTCAGGAATATGCGCGCTCGAAGTACAAGCTCGCGGACGATCGCGAGAACAGCTTCAAGCTCGTGTTCGAGTACGAGACGCGTCGACTGCAGGCGGTCATCATCTCGAAGTTCGAGGCGATGAACCGCGAGTGGTGCGACTTCGCGAGCGCAGCCTGCAAGCTCAACCAGATGGCCCCCGAGGTCGCGCTCCGGAAGAACTATCAGTTCGCCGTGGGTGCGCTCGCGCTCGACGGGGACATCTACATCGTCCGCTACAGCGTGCAGATGGGCACGATGGACATCGAGGAGTTCGAGCTCCCGCTGCACGTCGTCGCCAACACCGCGGACAAGCTCGAACAGGAGTTCGCGGGCGGCGCGGACCAGTTCTGAGCGCGTCCGTTTGCCTGACGACCGGAGCCCCTCTGCGCAACCGCCGAGGGGCTTCGTTCGTTTGAAGGCGAGCGACGAGACGTCCGAGTCGGAGACGTCCGAGACGGAGTTGGCGACGACGTCGGTGTACTAGAGCGTTGGAGCGTGCGAGGGGTGCGGCCGTGGCCGCGGGGAGGGTGCGAATGTCGACGTGGACCAAGAAGCCTCACGAGCCGGGTGCGGGGGCGCTCGACGCGCCGCCCATGACGCCGCCCGTCACGCCACCGGGGGCGGCGCCGAGCGCGCCCGTCGCGCCCATCACGACGGGGGCTGCTCCGGTCGCTCCCGCTCCCGACACTCCAGCGGCCGCGCCTCCGCCCGCGCCCCCGCCCGGACCTCCGGTGCTTCCCCAGAGCTGGGGCGCGAGCAAAGCGGTCAAGGCGTGGTCGGAGGGACGTCGACCGGACGATCCCAACAAGCGCATGGTGTTCGCGCCGCTCGCGTCGGGCATCGGCGACGGCCGCGTGTTCTCGTTCCTCTTCGGGCTGAAGATCCACTCGCCCAACGACCGGCAGCTCTTCGCGAAGGCGCGCGAGCACATCGACGACGACGTCGAAGTCCTGCGTCGCGCGGGCTTCACGGTGGTCGTCGACGAAGAGGCGGTGCGCGAGGACTTCCTCGGCGCGGTCTGCGGCAACGCGCCCGACGTCCCAGGGCTCGCGCCCGCGGGTGTGTTCTGGCTCGCGCATGGGCACGAGGACGGCGCGGTGGAGACCTGCGAGGGCGGAAAGATCATGCCCTCCGAGGTCGATCCTTCGACCGTGCACCCGGGGTTGAAGCTGATGATCTTCGCCGCTTGTTACACCGGCGCGAGCTCCCGGACGTGGCGCGCTGCGCTCGGCGGGCGTCCGCTCGTCGTCGGCTGGGGTCGTCCCGTCACCATCGATCGCGCGGTCGACTTCCTCACCGCCGACGAAGCCACCGAGAACAATCTCGACGATCTC
>ERZ761607.4872-NODE-4872-length-11489-cov-89.981809_pt1 | contig 11489 bp, 2 predicted proteins | sample MGYA00511164_ERZ761607 | MGnify/ENA primary metagenome ERZ761607 (study PRJEB28899, sample SAMN02445080) | bioreactor sludge metagenome | biome: EBPR sludge | place: Australia: Brisbane, Thorneside Wastewater Treatment Plant | collected 2011-06-22 ...
TTGCGGGCGCTCGTGATGCGTCGCAGGATGTGCGACGCCGGCGCGCTGGCCGGCGCCTGGCGGCGCAAAAGCTACCGGTTTTTTGCTGGCGGGACAAGCGGCAGCCGGGTTGGTGTAGCCGGGTTGGCAGGGTTGCCGATGGGGGTTCGGGATGCGCTGGGCGGGGGCCGGGCGTCGTTCCGTAAGGTCTGCGCTGGTTGCGTCGCGACGCGATGGCGCCTCTGCCGCCGGCAAGCGGCGGCAGAGGCTGCCGACTTCAAGTGACGACGAAGTCGAGGTGGCTCAACGCGAGACCCGCGGCGAGGGTGGCGATCTGCACCGGGGCGGGGCCGGCGTTGCCGTTGGCGTCGTAGTACAGCGCGCCGCTGCTGCTGTCGTAGATGACGAAGTCGTCGGCGTCGGCGGCGCTGCTGAAGCCGGCGCCGGAGCGGAACGAGCCGGCGGCGAGGGTGCCGGTGGCGGCGAGCGAGCCGAAGACGGCGTTCTCGAGTTCGATGGTGTCGTCGGCGACGCTGAAGTCGGCGATCGTGTCGCGGTTGGTCGCGGTGTTGGGCAGCGTGTCGAAGCGGAAGACGTCGGCGCCGAGGCCACCCGTCAGGCTGTCGTTGCCGAGGCCGCCGAGCAGGGTGTCGTTGCCGGCACCGCCGTCGAGGCCGTTGGCGCCCGCAGCGCCGTAGAGGAGGTTGCCGAGGCCGTTGCCGGTGAGGTTGGCGGCGCCGGCGGCGAGGATCCAGCCGTTCTCGACGTTGGCGGTGAGGGTGCAGCTCGCGAGGTAGCTGTAGACTTGATCGATTCCCCCGCTGACCGGGTTGGCGTTGGTCTCGGTGACACGGTCGCCGATGTCGTCGAGGTAGTAGGAATCGTTGCCGTCGCCACCGATCAGGCTGTCAGCGCCGGTGCCGCCCCACAGCGTGTCGTTGCCGCCTCCGCCGTTGAGCGTGTCGTTGCCGGCGGCACCGTTGAGGACGTTGGCGCCCGCGGCGCCGGAGAGGAGGTTGTCGAGGCCGTTGCCGGTGAGGTTGGCGGCGCCGGCGGCGACGATCCAGCCGTTCTCGATGTTGCTGGCGAGGATGCAGTCCGGGAGGTAGCTATAGACCTGGTCGACTCCGCCGCTGACCGGGTTGGCGTTGGTTTCGGTGACACGGTCGCCGACATCGTCGAGGTAGTAGGCGTCGTTGCCGTCGCCGCCGATCAGGCTGTCGGCGCCGGTGCCGCCCCACAGCGTGTCGTTGCCGCCTCCGCCGTTGAGGGTGTCGTTGCCGGCGGCACCGTTGAGGACGTTGGCGCCCGCGGCGCCGTAGAGGAGGTTGTCGAGGCCGTTGCCGGTGAGGTTGGCGGCGCCGGCGGCGAGGATCCAGCCGTTCTCGACGTTGGCGGCGAGGATGTGGCTTGCCAGGTAGCTATGGACCTGGTCGACTCCGCCGCTGGCCGGGTTGGCGTTGGTCTCGGTGACACGGTCGCCGACGTCGTCGAGGTAGTAGGCGTCGTTGCCGTCGCCGCCGATCAGGCTGTCGGCGCCGGTGCCGCCCCACAGCGTGTCGTTGCCGCCTCCGCCGTTGAGGGTGTCGTTGCCGGCGGCACCGTTGAGGACGTTGGCGCCCGCGGCGCCGTAGAGGAGGTTGTCGAGGCCGTTGCCGGTGAGGTTGGCGGCGCCGGCGGCGAGGATCCAGCCGTTCTCGACGTTGGCGGCGAGGATGTGGCTTGCCAGGTAGCTATGGACCTGGTCGACTCCGCCGCTGGCCGGGTTGGCGTTGGTCTCGGTGACACGGTCGCCGACGTCGTCGAGGTAGTAGGCGTCGTTGCCGTCGCCGCCGATCAGGCTGTCGGCGCCGGTGCCGCCCCACAGCGTGTCGTTGCCGCCTCCGCCGTTGAGGGTGTCGTTGCCGGCGGCACCGTTGAGGACGTTGGCGCCCGCGGCGCCGTAGAGGAGGTTGTCGAGGCCGTTGCCGGTGAGGTTGGCGGCGCCGGCGGCGAGGATCCAGCCGTTCTCGACGTTGGCGGCCAGGATGTGGCTTGCCAGGTAGCTATAGACCTGGTCGACTCCCCCGCTGACCGGGTTGGGGTCCGTCTCGTTGACGCTGTCGCCAGCGTTGTCGAGGTAGTAGGCGTCGTTGCCATCGCCGCCGACCAGGCTGTCGGCACCGGTCCCGCCCCACAGCGTGTCGTTGCCCTCGCCGCCATCGAGGGTGTCGTTGCCGGCGCCGCCGTCGAGGAAGTCGTTGCCCTGCACGCCGGAAAGAGCGTTGCCGTTGCCGTCGCCGCGCAGCAGGTCGGAATGGATCGAGCCGCTGAGGTTCTCGATGTTGAGTAGGGTGTCGCTGCCGGAACCGCCAGTGTTCTGTTGCACGCCAAGGACGGCGAGCGCCACGGTGACCCCAACAGGTGCCAACCGATAGCTGGCGGTATCGCTGCCCACTCCGCCGTCGAGGGCGTCGTTACCGTCACCGCCACTCAATGTATCATTGCCGGCCCCACCGGTCAGCGTGTCGTTCCCGCCGGCGCCGTCGAGTACGTTCGCGCCAGAGTTCCCGGTGAGCACGTTGTCGAGGCCGTTCCCGGTTCCGTCGATGTTGCGCGACTCGTCCTGCAGAACCAGGTTCTCGACATGGTCGGGGAGGTTGTAGGACACGTACGCGTGAACGGTATCCGAACCCTCACCGGGGTTCTCGACGACCAGGTCCGGGGCGTTCCCTCTGGCGGCTTCCAACTCGTGGTGATAGTTGAAGCGGAGGTATTGCTGCGTCGAGCTGACCGTCACCACGTAGAGGTCGTCGCCGGCGCCCCCTCTCATCGTGTCGCCGTCGGTGTCTCGCGCCGCGTTGTAGAAGCCCAGGTCAAACTGGACAGACGGCAGTCCGCCGTCAAGCGTGTCGTTACCCTCGCCACCGTCGAGGAGGTCCTTGCCGGTGCCACCGTTCAGGATATCGCTGCCGGCAGCGCCAGAAAGGGTGTCGTCGCCGGTATTGCCTCCAAGAGTGTCGTTGCCGGAATTGCCGTCGAGGATGTCGTTGCCGGCGTTGCCATCGAGAAGGTCGTCGCCGGCGCCGCCGTCCAGGGTGTCATTGCCGTCGAAACCGAGGAGCACGTTCGCCAGCCCATTGCCCACCAGGTTGGCGCCACCAGCGGAGCGGATCTGTCCGTTCTCGACCTCCGCGGGAAGCAAGTAACTGGCGAGGGTGGTGTAGACGAGGTCGGTGCCACCGATTGGCCCGGCGAGGGTCTCGACGACCTGGTCCCCGGAGTCGTCGACGGTGTAGGTGTCGTCCCCCTCGCCTCCGGTCAGAACGTCGGCACCTGTGCCACCGTCGAGGATGTCGTCCCCCTCGCCTCCGGTGAGTACGTCGGCACCTGTCCCGCCGTCGAGGATGTCGTTCCCCGCCCCACCGTCGAGCGTGTCGTCGCCAGCCGCGCCACTGAGGGAGTCGTTGCCGGCAAGACCGTTCAGCGTGTCGTTACCCCCGCCACCGTCGAGCGCGTTGGCGTTGCCGTCGCCGGTGAGGCTGTCGGCATACGGCGATCCGGTCAGGTTCTCGATGCTGATCAGGGTGTCGGTGCTGGAAGCGCCTGTGGCGAGACCGGTGACCAAACTGGCGGTGACGCTGCTGCTGGAATACGCCCAGTCCCAGCTCGCGGTATCGCTGCCTTCGCCGCCGTCGAGGACGTTGTTGCCATCGCCCGCAATGAGGACGTTGTTCAGGGTGTTGCCGGTGAGGTTCGCGCCGCTGCTGGTGAGGATGCGGCCGTTCTCGATGTTGGCGCCGAGTGTGTAGGCGGAGAGCCAGCTATTGACGGTATCGATGCCGCCGGTCAGCGGATCGGGGTTGCTCTCGATGACCTGGTCGGCAGCGTCATCGACGAAGTAGGTGTCGGGTCCATCGCCACCGGCCATCGTATCGGCACCGCTGCGGCCATCGAGGCGGTTGCGGTTCGCATCGCCCGTTAGGGTGTTGGCGAGGCTGTTGCCGGCGAGGTCGAATGAGTAGCCGCTGTCGACGTATCCCACCACGACGACAGCGTTCTCGACGTTGGCGGGCAGAACGTACGGGAAGAAATACTGACTACCCACCCAATCACGCACAGAGGACTGAACGAGGTCGATGCCACCGGTCGACGGATCGGCGTTGGTCTCGACGACCTCGTCGGAGCTCTGGTCCACAACGTAGACATCGTTGCCGTCGCCGCCGACCAGTGTGTCCCAACCCGATCCGCCGTCGAGTCTGTTGGCGTTGCCGTCGCCGGTCAGGTGGTCACGGTCGTACGAACCGATCAGGTGCTCGATTCCGATCAGCGTGTCGGTACCGGAGCCCCCCGTGACCAGGCCGGTGGCCAAACTGGCGGTGATCCCACCGTAAAGCGAGCCGTGGTTCCAGTGCCAAGTGACGGTGTCGCTGCCGGCGCCGCCGTCGAGGATGTTGTCGCCCGTGCCGGCGTAGAGGACGTTATCGAGACTGTTTCCGGTCAGGTTGGCAACCCCGCTGGCCAGCACGCGGCCGTTCTCGACATGATCGGGCAGCGTGTACGAAGCGAGATCGAAGTCGACGGTATCCGTGCCGCCGATCCCGGCATCCGCGTTGGTCTCGACGACCCGGTCGCCGGCATCGTCGACGCTATAGGTGTCGCTCCCGTCACCACCGCGCATCGTGTCGGCGCCCGACCCGCCGTCGAGGTCGTCATTGCCGCTGCCCCCGTCCAAAGTGTCATCGCCGTCGCCGCCGGAGAGCGCGTCATTGCCGCTGCCCGCATCGAGGACGTCGGCGCCGGCCTCGCCCTGGAGACGATCGTTGCCGCTGCCCCCGTCCAAAGTGTCATCGCCGTCCCCACCGTAGAGCGCGTCATTGCCGCTGCCCCCTTCGAGGATGTCGCTGCCGGCCTCGCCGTGAAGATCGTCTTCGCCGCTACCCCCGTCCAGAGTGTCATCGCCGGCGCCTCCGAGCAACCTGTCGTCGAGCCCCTCACCGCTCAGCCGGTTGGCGTTCGCATCACCAGTGAGCTGGTCATCGTACGGTGTGCCAACGAGATTCTCGATACCGGTGAAGGTGTCCCCGGACGCCTGCCCGCCGGTTGTCCCGGTCGCGAGGTTGACCGTTACTCCTCCGGGGTAGGGGTATGTAGCGCGATAGGCGTAGGACAGCGTGTCCTTGCCGGCCCCGCCGTCAATGGCATTGTCAAAAAGGTTCGGGCCGGCAAAAAGAAGATTGTCGAGTGCGTTGCCGGTGAGAGAGATCGTCCCATGGCTGCCCCCTCGGATCTCAAGTACTGCACCATTCTCGACGTTGTTCGGCAGAATGAATGACCAGTACGCATAGACGGTATCCGTACCACCGGCCGCAGACCCGTTCGTCTCGACGACCTGATCACTGAAATCGTCCACCGTATAGGCGTCGTCGCCATCGCCGCCGACCAGCGTATCGATGCCGCCGCGGCCGTTGAGTGCATCGTTGCCGGCGCCACCGCTGAGGAAGTCATTGCCGCCGCCACCGTCGAGGTTGTCGTTGCCGTCGCCACCGTGGAGACTGTCATTCCCGGCGCCGCCGGTCAGCGCGTCGTCTCCGCTGCCACCGATCAGACTGTCGTCGCCCTCGCGACCCTCGACCAGGTCCGATCCGGCCCCGCCGTCGATCGTGTCAGCAGCGGCCGTGCCGAAGAGATGATCGTCACCGCCGGTTGGTGCACCGGGAGGCGTGGTGTCGACGAACCGGTCGTCGACGAAGGGGTCGGCGATGCTCACCACGTGCGTCAATTGCCCCGCGGCGGCACCGGTGTCGCCGCCGCTGTCGGGAGACCCCCACGTGACGATCGATCCGTCGGCGCGCAACGCGGCAAATGATGCATCGGCACCGACCACGTGCGTCACGTCCACCGTCCCGTCGAGCAGCGACGCGACCGCGCTGCTATCGCCGCCTTCCCTGGAATCGCCCCAGGTCACCAGCGATCCATCGGCACGCAGCGCGGCAAACGCTCCCGCTGTTGAGAAGATCTTCGTGACGGGGATCGTCCCGTCGAGCCGGGCCGCGACCGCGCTGCTGTCGCCGCCGGATCCCGACAAACCCCAAGTCACGACGGATCCACCCGCGCGCAACGCGGCAAAGGCATAGGCGTTTGCGAACACGTGCGTGACGGGAATCGTGCCGTCGATCTCGTCCGCAACTGCGCTGCTGTCTTGGCCATAGTTGCGGCCATACGATGCGTAACCCCACGTCACCACCGATCCGTCGGCGCGCAGCGCGGCGAAGGCAGCCGCGGTCGAGGACACGCTGGTGACGGCAACCGTACCGTCAAGTTGGTCGGTGACCGCACCGGTGTCACTGTCCGGGTACGTACCCCAACTCACCACGGACCCGTCAGCCCGCAACGCAGCGAAGGCAGACTGGGATGCAAACACGTGGACAACAGGGATCGTGCCGTCGAGTTCGTGCGGCGCCAGACGACTCGTGTCGCTCGCACCGTAGACTTCTCCGCCCCAGGTGATGACCGACCCATCGACGCGCAGTGCGGCAAAAGCAAAATCATTGCCGAACACCTGCGTCACGGGGATCGTGCCGTCGATCTGGTCCGCAACTGCGCTGCTGTTGCCGCCGAAGTTGAAGCCGAGCGCTCCCTCGCCCCAGGTCACGACGGAACCGTCGGCGCGCAGCACAACAAACGAGCTTACTGTCGACGCGAGCTGCGTCACGGGAATCGTGCCGTCGAGATCGCTTGGGGGAACCGGCTGGGCGCCGCCGTTCGCCGGATCGCCGCCGTGGGCGGAGTGCCCCCACGTCACTACTGAGCCATCGGCACGAAGCGCCGCAAACGCGTGAAAGTTCGACGCGATTCGCGTCACGTCGATCGTCCCGTCCAGCTTGCCAGCAACCGACGAGCTGTTGCCACCTGCGAAGGTATCTCCCCACGTCACCACCGAGCCATCGGCACGCAGGGCCGCGAAGGCACTTCCACCGTGAAAGATCTGGACGACATCGATCGTCCCATCGAGCTGGTCGGCAACCCCGCTGCTGTTGCCGCCGGTCGCGGGATACCCCCAAGTGACGACCGAGCCATCGGTGCGTATCACGGCGAAGGCGTTTTCATTCCGATACTCCCAAGTCGTGCGTTCGGGCGTGTTTCGCAGGGGGATGCCTGCGACCGTCAACCCGAGAACGCCCCGCCACTGCGGGACAGCGAGCGGCTTCGTGCGCAGCTCGCCGACGTCGAGCCGCCAGTCGCCGCCAAGGTCGGCATGCCCGACCGGCGTCGACGAGGCTGCCACCGGCACACCCAGCCCTTCGGCGAGCGCGTCGACGAAGGCCCTCCCGGCCTCTCCGTCGCCAACGGCGCAGCCATAGATCTGCAGATCGCCACCGGCAGCCAGCGCCTGGCCGATCTCCGCCAGCTCGCCGTTGCGCCGCGCAAGCGTGTCCCCGTCGATCTCGGCGGCCCCAAGCAGGATGGTACCCGGCCAGCCGTGCGCGACGATGCGGATCGAGGCGACGTCGCGCTGCCCGCCGAGCGCTACGCGAATCTGCCGCAGCCCGTCTTCGTCCGGGCCGACGAGCCGCCATTCGCAATCGGCGCCGAGACCCGCCAACAGCACCGCCCTGTCTTCCACCCGGTAATCGACAAATACCCAGTTCCCACCCATTCCCCTGCTCCCTCGTCAATCGTTCACTGGCCGGACTGGGACACGCGGCGGGTTGCCTCCGCCGCCGCGTGTCTGTTGGCCATGCCTTTCAGCGAACCAATCTAGCAGACGGCAAAGGGCTGCGCCAGGCGATTTTCATCTTACGTGGAGCATACATGGCGGTCTTCGGAGCGCCTTCCGGGGACCTCGCGACGGGGCGCTGCGTGGGGGCCCAAAAGGCGTCGGCCGCGGGCTGCTGCGAGCCCGGAGGCGACAGCCGACGTCGCGGTGGGCGAGGTCGCTGCAGTCGCCCTGACGATCGACCGGGCTGTGTGTCAGTCGCGCGCGCCGGTGCTGGCAGACGCTTTCAGGAGCGTGCGCCGAACCGCTTCGGTCGCTGCCGAGGCGATCGGCGAGCACCTCGCGGCAGCGCTGGTAGACGCGCAGTCCTTCCGCGACTTCGCCCTGCTGCTGCAGGCAGGTCATCCACTCGCGGTACAGCCGCTCGCGGCAGGGGTCGATCGCCGTCGCCCGTTCGTACAGTTTCGCCGCCTCGTCGTGCAGGCTGCGGCGACAGAGGACACCGGCCACATCGGCAAGAGCGCTGACCACTTGCTGGCGCAGGTCGTCGCGCAGGCGGGTGATGCACGGCAGCGCCGCTTCGCGGGCCAGGAAGTCGCCGTGGTAGTGGCGCAGAAGCTCGCGCGCGGGCGCCAGCAGTTCCCGCGCCGGCGGCGGATCGGGCGCATCGAGCAGCGCGCGGACGTTTCCCAGCAGCCGCTGGCAACACCAGAGATCGACCCAGCAGAGGTCGGAATTGAGCCGCAGCAGGCCGTCCTCGACCAGCACCAGGTCATCGGGCTCGCCGTCGCCGCCGAGGATGCGCCGCAGGCGCGAGAGGGCGCTGTCGAAAGCGCCACGCTCGCGCTTGCCGACCGCCGCCTCGCCCGCGACCAACTGCGGACGCCGGCTCCGCCTCGTCGGTGCGGGGTGCTCGCCGTCGATCGTCGCGTCCGCCGGCCAGATCTCGCGAATCACGTCGCTGATCCGGATCGCCCGGCCGCCCAGCGCGATCAGGACGCGCAGCAGTTCGAGCGGCTTCTGCTGCAGGCCGTCGGCCGCGCTGACCGGCTGTCCGGCGACGACCAGGCTGAAGCGGCCGAGCGTGTGTATGCGCACCTGCCACGGCCACTGCGGCAGATCGATGCGCGGCGGCTTGAGGCGCCGGATGCCGATCAGGCGGCGGGCGAAGTCGGGGACGATGTCGTGTTCGAGGGCGAAGGCGCAGAGGCGGGCCATCTCGGCCGGGAAGAAATGCTGGTGGTTGCGGTAATCCTGCCGCGCGCCGACGGTGAAGGCACGTTCGAGAGCACTTGCGCAGCGTCCTTCGTCGCCGGCAGCGAGGGCGAACGTCGCTTCACACAGGTCGGCCTGGTAGCCGATGACTTCGCCCTGCAGTAGGTCGCCGAACCCGCGGGCGATTTCCAGCGCCACCCACGCGTCGTCGGCGCGCCCCGATGCGTGCAGTGCCTGCGCCAGGGCCAGGCTGTCGAGCGCGCGCTGATGTGGACCGCCGTAACGGCTGGCAATCGCGTCTGCCGCCTCGGTGGCGGCGAGTGCTCCCGCACCGTCGCCGGCTGCGAGTCTCTCGAGGGCGGTCAGGTAATGGAAGTGCGCCAGATCGATCTTGCGCCGCGGCTCGATCGCCCGTGCAAAGCGTTGCAGCGCCAGCCGTGCGCGGTCGGGCAGGCCGTCGTTGACGCATCCATACACCTCGAGTGCGGCGAGCAGGAAGTCCCACATGCGCAAGCCGTGCTCGCGCGCCAGGCGAACCGCCCGCGTAACCGTGCTGATCGTCTGCGCGCAACGCCCATGGCGCCAGTCGTGCATCGCCTGCAGCGCTTCCCAGAGAACGGCGAAGACCGGCGGCAGAGCGGTTGTGTCGCGCGGCCGCAGGGCGTTCATCAGCCGCTCGAGTTCCCTGTGGCGGCCGACGCAGGCGGCGTAGTAGATATGCAGGTTGCAGCCAAGAAGCAAGCGCCGGCCGGGGTCGGCGCACTGCTCGACGAGACCCAGCAGGCGCTGTTCGACGACGCCGATGTCCGGGTCCTGCGGCCGGCGGAACATCAGCGCGCTGAAGATGCTCGCCGTGAAGCGTTCGTGCAGATCTGCCGGGGGCTCACCGAAACACGCGCGCAGCGACGCGACCTCATCCAGCCAGTAGTCGAGCTGGCTGAAGTCGGCCCACTCGAGGCAGATCAGGTCGACGCTCGCCGACCAGGCGAGATAGGCGCCGTCGCCGTCCCCCTGCTCGCGGAACAGCCGGTAGGCCTGCGCGAAGCGCTCCTGGGCCAGCGGCGGATCGAAGTGCAGTTCGGCTTCGCCGTACCAGTAGGACAACCACGGGTCGTCGTCGCGCAGTTCGGGCGGCAGCGCCTGCAGCCAGTCGGCGAGGGTGCGGTGGGCTCCCATGCGCAGCAGCGATTCGGCGGCGTTGCGGATCAGCTCGCGCAGCTCGTCCCAGTGCTGGCCGTCGATCAGGAGCTGGGCGGCGGACTCGAGGTCGCCGGCCGCTATGAGCAGGGCCGCAGCGCGACGGCGCAGGCGAGCCTGCTCGTCGCCGGCGAGTTGCGCCAGGGCGCGGCGGCGCAGGAACTCGCGCAGCAGCGGGTGGAATTCGTACTGCGCCTGTTCGGTGTCACCGTGCAGGGTGGTGAGGACGCTGTCGTGATGCATCGTTGCGAGGACCTCGACCGCCTGCGCGCTGCCGCACAGCTCTTCGGCCATCCTGGCGCGCATGCGCGGGAAGTGGGCGAGCTCGAGCAGGATGTGCTGCACGGCGAGCGATTGCTGCTCGAAGATCTCGCCCGCGAGGTAGCTGAAGAGCGCTTCCTGATCGGCGGTGGTGCCGTCATCGAGTCGGCTGGCCTGCGCCTGCGGCAACTGCAGCAGCAACTTGAGTCCCGCCGGCCAGCCGCGACTGAGCTGGTGCAGCCGGTTCATCTCGCTCAGCGAACGGGTCCCCGTCAGCGGCCGCGCGAGTCGCTGCACGGCGAGCGATTCGTCTTCGCTGAAGGGGAGTTCGCCGGGGTCGAAGACGACCAGCTCGCCGCTGGCGAGCAGGCGCGCGAAGTCCTGCGGCGGCCGTACCCGGCTGGCGATCAGCAGGCGGATGCTGGCCGGGGCTTCGTGGATGGCAGCGACGAGCAGCGCACGGAAGGTCGAGGCCGAGAGCGCTTCCTGCGCATTGTCGAAGACGAGTGTGGTCGGGGCCGACCATCCGCCGTAGAGGTCGGCGAAGTAGTGCCGGAAGAAGGCCCGCAGATCGGCGCTGGCGAGTGCGTCGAGCGGCAGCATGCTGCCGGCGGCGGCCGCAGTCGTGCCGGCGGTTGCCTGGCGCAGGAAATGGCAGACGCCGGCTGCATCGGTGTCGCCGCGATCGACCTGGTACCAGACCGCGGCGCGGTGCCGGCTGTCGAGGTAGCTGCCGATGAGGGTGGTCTTGCCCGCGCCGGCGCAACCGGTGATCCACACGGCGGCTGCCTGCAGCCCGTCGTCGATCAGCCGGAACAGGCGCTCACGGACATGCACCCGCGGCAGCCGCGGCGATGAGAACTTTCCCAAGCGTCGTTGCCTCCCCCTGTTGGCGCCGCTTGCGGGCGCTCGTGATGCGTCGCAGGATGTGCGACGCCGGCGCGCTGGCCGGCGCCTGGCGGCGCAAAAGCTACCGGTTTTTTGCTGGCGGGACAAGCGGCAGCCGGGTTGGTGTAGCCGGGTTGGCAGGGTTGCCGATGGGGGTTCGGGATGCGCTGGGCGGGGGCCGGGCGTCGTTCCGTAAGGTCTGCGCTGGTTGCGTCGCGACGCGATGGCGCCTCTGCCGCCGGCAAGCGGC
>ERZ761607.4873-NODE-4873-length-11488-cov-6.525759_pt1 | contig 11488 bp, 11 predicted proteins | sample MGYA00511164_ERZ761607 | MGnify/ENA primary metagenome ERZ761607 (study PRJEB28899, sample SAMN02445080) | bioreactor sludge metagenome | biome: EBPR sludge | place: Australia: Brisbane, Thorneside Wastewater Treatment Plant | collected 2011-06-22 ...
CGGCTCGATGCTGATCTACGCGCTGCTGCACCTGACCGGCTACGACCTGCCGATGGACGAGCTGAAAAACTTCCGCCAGCTGCACAGCAAGACCGCCGGCCACCCCGAGGTGGGGATCACCCCGGGTGTGGAAACCACCACCGGGCCGCTGGGCCAGGGCATCACCAACGCGGTGGGCATGGCGCTGGCCGAAAAACTGCTGGCGGCGGAATTCAACCGCGAGGACGAAGACACCCGCCACACCATCGTCGACCATGCCACCTGGGTGTTCCTGGGCGACGGTTGCCTGATGGAAGGCATCAGCCATGAGGCCTGTTCCCTGGCCGGCACGCTGCGCCTGTCCAAGCTGGTGGCGTTCTGGGACGACAACGGCATTTCCATCGACGGCCATGTCGAAGGCTGGTTCACCGACGACACCCCGGCACGCTTCCGCGCCTACGGCTGGAACGTGATCGCCGGCGTGGATGGCCACGACCCCGCCGCGGTGGACGCCGCCGTGGCCGCTGCCCGCGCGCAGGCGCATCGCCCGGACGGCAAGCCGACGCTGATCTGCTGCAAGACGGTGATCGGCATGGGATCGCCCAACAAGGCCGGCACCCATGACGTGCACGGCGCCGCGCTGGGCGCCGCTGAAGTGGCCGCCACCCGCGAAGCCCTGGGATGGACGGCCGCGCCGTTCGAGATGCCGGCCGACATCGCCACTGCCTGGGACGCCCGCGCGGCCGGCGCCGCGGCCGAAGCCGCCTGGCAACAGCGCTTTGACGCCTACCGCGCTGCGTACCCGCTGGAGGCGGCCGAGTTCGAACGCCGCATGGCGGGCGACCTGCTGCCCGACTATGAGGCCCGGCTGCCCGAGCTGCTGGCCACCATCGCTGCCCGGCCGGAGGCCGTGGCCACCCGCAAGGCGAGCCAGAACGCACTCGACCTGCTGGCGCCGCTGGTGCCCGAGTTCTTCGGTGGCAGCGCCGACCTGACCGGCTCCAACCTGACCAACTTCAAGGGCTGCGTGAAGGCCGGGCGCGATGCCAGGGGCAACCACCTGAGCTACGGTGTGCGCGAGTTCGGCATGGCTGCGATCATGAACGGCATCGCGCTGCACGGCGGGTTCATCCCCTACGGTGGCACCTTCCTGACCTTCAGCGACTACAGCCGCAACGCCATCCGCATGGCGGCGCTGATGAAGCAGCGGGTCATCCATGTCTTCACCCATGACAGCATCGGCCTGGGCGAAGACGGCCCCACCCACCAGAGCGTGGAGCATGTGCCCAGCCTGCGCCTGATCCCGAATCTGGACGTCTGGCGCCCGGCCGACGCACTGGAAACCGCCGTGGCGTGGGCCCACGCGCTGGAGCGCCGTGACGGCCCCTCGGCGCTGTGCCTGTCGCGCCAGAACCTGCCCAAGGTCACCGGCACGGTGCTGGCGGGCCATGTGCGCAAGGGCGGCTACATCCTGACCGACATGGACGAGCCACAGGCGGTGCTGGTGGCCACGGGTTCCGAGGTGGAAATCGCGCTGCGGGCCGAGGCGCTGCTGGCGGCGGACGGCATCCGCACCCGGGTGGTGTCCATGCCCTGCACCAGTCTGTTCGACCGTCAGAGCGAGGCCTACCAGGACATGGTGCTGCCGCTGGGCCTGCCCACGGTGGCGGTGGAAGCGGCGCACCCGGACTTCTGGCGCAAGTACGTGGGCCGCACCGGCGTGGTGGTTGGCATCGCCACCTTCGGCGAATCGGCGCCCGCCAGCGTGCTGTACGAGCACTTCGGCATCACGTCGGCCCGGGTAGTGGACGCCGCACGCACGCTGGTGCACCGCGCCGCCCACCGGCGCGAGCAGCCGCTGCCGGCCCACATCGTGCCGTCCAGCAACTGAACCGGTGCCTGCCATGAACCGCGCTTTTGACCTGATCCTGTTCGACCTGGACGGCACGCTGATCGAAACGGCGCCGGAGATCGCCGACGCGGTGAACGACACGCTGCGCCGCTTTGACCTGCCCGAGGTCTCCCAGCAGCAGGTGAACGACTGGATCGGCCACGGCACCCGCGAGCTGCTCATCCAGGCGCTGGCCTGGGCCGGAAACACCACCGCCGAGACCGTGCGGCATGCCGACAGCTTCAAGCTGATCGAGCAGGCCTTCGGCCGCTTCTACCAGGCGCGCTGCGGCACGCGCAGCCACCTGTACCCGCAGGTGCGCGAGGTGCTGCAGGCCTTGCGCGAGCAGGGCTTGAAGCTGGTTGTGCTCACCAACAAGGAGGGGCGTTACACCGACACCGTGCTGGCCGCCCATGCGCTCGGGCCGCTGTTCGACCGCGTCATCAGCGGCGACACGCTGCCGGTGAAAAAGCCCGACCCGGCCGGTGTGCGCGCCTGCCTGGACCAGTTCCAGGTGCCGGCCAGCCGCGCGCTGTTCGTGGGGGATTCCTCCATTGATGCCGCCACAGCCCGCAACGCCGGGGTGCCGGTGTGGCTGCTGCCGTATGGCTACAACATGGGCCAGCCGGTCGAGGCCTGCGCCCCTGACCGTGTCATCGCCGATTTTTCGGCGCTGCTGGCCGTCGACGTCCCGGCCTGATCGGCTTTCTGGTTTCCTTCTCTGCTTCTTCCCATCATGACCCTCAAGATCGGTATCAACGGCTTCGGCCGCATCGGGCGCAACGTGCTGCGCAGCGCCATCCGCAACTTCGCCGACATCGAAGTTGTCGCCATCAACGACCTGCTGGAGCCCGACTACCTGGCCTACATGCTGCAGTACGACAGCGTGCACGGGCGCTTTGCGGGCAGCGTGCGTGTCGAAGGCGGCAACATCGTTGTCAACGGCAAGACCATCCGCCTGACCCAGGAGCGTGACCCGGCCAACCTCAAATGGGCCGACGTCGGCGCCGACGTGGTGATCGAATCCACCGGCCTGTTCCTGGACAAGGTCACCGCCCAGAAGCACCTGGACGCGGGCGCGAAAAAAGTCATCCTCTCGGCCCCCTCCAAGGACGACACGCCCATGTTCGTCTACGGCGTGAACCACCAGACCTACGCCGGCCAGGCCATCATCTCCAACGCCAGCTGCACCACCAACTGCCTGGCGCCGGTGGCCAAGGTGCTCAACGACAAGTGGGGCATCAAGCGCGGCCTGATGACCACCGTGCACGCCGCCACCGCCACGCAGAAGACCGTGGACGGCCCGTCCAACAAGGACTGGCGCGGCGGCCGCGGCATCCTCGAGAACATCATCCCCAGCAGCACCGGCGCCGCCAAGGCGGTGGGCGTGGTGATCCCCGAGCTGAACAAGAAGCTGACCGGCATGTCGTTCCGGGTGCCGACTTCCGACGTGTCGGTGGTGGACCTGACGGTGGAGCTGGCCAGCCCGGCCAGCTACGCCGAGATCTGCGCCGAGATGAAGGCCCAGAGCGAGGGCGCCCTGAAGGGCGTGCTGGGCTACACCGAAGACAAGGTGGTGGCCACCGATTTCCGCGGTGAGACCTGCACCAGCGTGTTCGACGCCGACGCCGGCATTGCGCTCGATGGCACCTTCGTCAAGGTCGTGTCCTGGTACGACAACGAGTGGGGCTACTCGAACAAGTGCCTGGAGATGGCACGGGTGGTGGGAGCCTCGCTGTGAAAGTGCTGCGCTTTTCCGATGTGGTGGCCAGCGGTTTTGCCGCCGGCAAGCGCGTCTTCATCCGCGCTGATCTGAACGTGCCATTGCGCCCCCACGCTCCGCCGCTGCGCGGGTCGCTGCCCCCCGAGGGGGCGTCGGCCGGCTTGGGGCGGCCCGGCGCCGTCCTGGACGACACCGGCTGGGAGATCACCGAAGACACCCGCATCCGCGCCAGCGTGCCCTGCATCCGCATGGCGCTGGACGCCGGCGCCGCCGTCATGGTCACCAGCCACCTGGGCCGCCCCACCGAAGGCGCGTTCAAGCCCGAAGACAGCCTCGCGCCGGTGGCCGCGCGGCTGGGTGAACTGCTCGGGCGCGAAGTCCCGCTGGTGGCCGACTGGGTCGACGGCGTCAGCGTCGCGCCCGGCCAGGTCGTGCTGCTGGAAAACTGCCGCGTCAACGTCGGCGAAAAGAAGAACAAAGAAGAACTGGCGCGCAAACTCGCCGCGCTGTGCGACATCTTCGTGCACGACGCCTTCGGCACCGCCCACCGCGCCGAAGGCACCACCTACGGCATCGCCCAGTATGCCCCCATCGCCTGCGCCGGCCCGCTGCTGGCGGCTGAAATCGACGCGATTTCCAAAGCGCTCGGCCTGGCCGTCGCCGGGCCGCCCCAAGACGGGCAGCACCCCCTCGGGGGGCCTGGCGAAGCCAGGGTCGGGGGCCAGTTACCCAGGCGCCCGCTGGCCGCCATCGTTGCCGGCTCCAAGGTCAGCACCAAACTCACCATCCTGCAAAGCCTGGCGAAAAACGTTGACCAGCTCATCGTCGGCGGCGGCATCGCCAACACCTTCATGCTGGCTGCCGGGCTGAAGATCGGAAAAAGCCTGGCCGAGCCCGACCTGGTCGGTGAAGCCAAGGCCGTGATTGCTGCCATGGCCGCGCGCGGCGCCGACGTGCCCATTCCCACCGACGTGGTCTGCGCCAAGACCTTTGCCGCCGACGCGCCAGCCACCGTCAAGGCCGCCACCGCCGTGGACGACGACGACCTGATCCTGGACATCGGCCCCGAGACGGCACAGAAACTGGCCGCCCAGCTCAAGGCCGCCGGCACCATCGTCTGGAACGGCCCGGTGGGCGTGTTCGAGTTCGCGGCATTTGAAAACGGCACGAAAACGATTGCGCAGGCCATTGCCGAATCGAGCGCCTTCAGCATCGCCGGCGGCGGCGACACGCTGGCGGCCATTGCCAAGTACGGCATCGAACGGGACGTGGGCTACATCTCCACCGGCGGCGGCGCGTTCCTGGAAGTGCTGGAGGGCAAGACGCTGCCGGCGTTCGAGATCCTGCAGGCGCGGGCGGCCGGGTGAGCGGCGTTTACTCACAAACCAGTAGCAAACAATGACCGTTTGACGCTGGGTAATGGCACTTTTCATTCAAATTTTTCGTTTTTGACCTCCTGGAGACCGTTCATGGCCTTTGTTTCCCTTCGCCAGATGCTGGACCATGCCGCCGAGCATGGGTACGGCGTGCCCGCGTTCAACGTCAACAACCTGGAGCAGATCCAGGCCATCATGGAAGCGGCCCAGGAAACCGACAGCCCGGTGATCCTGCAGGCCTCGGCCGGCGCGCGCAAATACGCGGGCGAGGCCTACCTGCGCCACATGGTGCTGGCCGCGGTCGAATCCCACCCGAACATTCCGGTGGTGATGCACCAGGACCACGGCACGTCGGCGGCGGTGTGCCTGCAGTCGATCCGCTCGGGCTTTACCAGCGTGATGATGGACGGCTCGCTGTTGTCGGACGGCAAAACCCCGGCCAGCTACGAGTACAACCTCGACATCACCCGCAAGGTGTGCGAGATGGCGCATGCGGTGGGCGTGTCGGTGGAGGGTGAGCTCGGCTGTCTGGGCTCGCTCGAAACCGGTGATGCTGGCGAAGAAGACGGCATCGGCGCCGAGGGCAAACTGAGCCACGACCAGATGCTGACCGACCCCGAGCAGGCGCGCGACTTTGTCGCGAAGACCGGGGTGGACGCGCTGGCCATCGCCATCGGCACCAGCCACGGTGCCTACAAGTTCACCCGCAAACCCACCGGCGACATCCTGGCCATCGACCGCATCGCCGCCATTCACGCCCAGATTCCCGGCACCCACCTGGTGATGCACGGCAGCTCCAGTGTGCCGCAGGAGTGGCTGCAAATCATTCGCCAGTACGGCGGGGACATCAAGGAAACCTACGGTGTGCCGGTGGAAGAAATCCAGCGCGGCATTCGTAGTGGCGTGCGCAAGGTCAACATCGACACGGACATCCGCCTGGCGATGACCGGCGCCATGCGTCAGGTGTTCGCAGAAAAACGATCGGAGTTTGACCCCCGCAAGGCGCTGGAGGCCGCCCGAAAAGCCGCACGGGGCATCTGCAAGGCACGCTTCGAGGCCTTTGGCTGTGCGGGCATGGGCAGCCGAATCAAGCCGGTCAGTCTGGAGCTGATGTCCGCGCGCTACCGCTGACCCGGGAATAACCCTGAGCGGCGCGGGATTTGTCCACCGTATCGGTCAAGCTTCGTTAAAATAAGTGGCGGTTTATATTCACCCCCACCCCACGAGGAGCATCAATGAAAAAGTCTCACTGGATCCTGGCTGCCGCTGTTGCCGCCACCCTGTCGTCCCCCGCATTTGCCAGCCTGGACCTGGCCAAGGCCAAGGCCTGCATGGCCTGCCACGCGGTGGACAAGAAGCTGGTTGGCCCGGCCTACCAGGAAGTCGCCAAGAAGTACGCCGGCCAGAAGGACGCTGAGGCCATGCTGGCCAAGAGCATCAAGGCCGGCGGTTCGGGCAAGTGGGGTGCCGTTCCCATGCCCGCACAGGCGGCACTCAGTGACGCCGAGGCTGCCACGCTGGCCAAGTGGGTGCTCGCGGGCGCCAAGTAATTCCCTGTTCATGGTCTCCAGGGTCGGGACGGCGATCCGAACCGATTCGTGGAACTGGAAGCGCGACTGGTACTCGTTGCTTTCTTGATCCCGCCAGAGGGTTACCTCTGGCGGGTTTTTTTCTGGTCGGCGACACTGCAGGCCGACCGAGCCACCAGGAGGTATTTCCCATGAAAGCGACTGCCGGTTCCCTGCTGTTTGCGCTGCTGGCTCTGCTGGCGGTGTCGGCGAAGGCGCAGACCCCCGAACTGTTTCGTGAAGCCGACCTCAAACTGGGCGAGCGGCTTATCGCCGAGCACAAATGCACTGCCTGCCATGTGAGCAAAGTGGGCGGTGACGGCAGCGCGATCTATCGACCGGCCGGCCGTATCAACACCGCCGGTTTCCTGCGGGGCATGGTCGAGCAATGCAACACCGAACTGAATCTGGGGCTGTTCCCGGAGGAGGTGACGGCTGTCGCGGCCGTGCTCAACCGAGATCACTACCGGTTCAAGTAGGCCCGGGCGAAACGTCGGCGCCGACCTTGGCGAGGCTATCGGTGTAATCCCTGATAAAGCTTCGCGGCATATCCTATATATTCGTGCATCGGCATATAAACAAGTGACGAGAGAATGACTGACGCGGAAACGCAGCGACGGGAAGTGTTTGACAAGGCGGCCGAACTGTTTTCGCTGATGTCCACGCCCATTCGCCTGCGCATCATCAGTGAACTGTGCACCGGCGAGCGCAACGTCGGGCAACTGCTGGAGCGTATCGAAGTCGCGCAGCCCAATATGTCGCAGCATCTGAACATGCTGTACCGGGCAGGCGTGGTGTCTCGCAGACGCCAGGGTGCCCAGATTTATTACCGTATCGCCGACGAATCGGCGGGCATGGTGTGTCGCGCGGTGTGCACGCAGGTGGCGATTGACCTGGACGACAAAGGTTGAAGGCGAGGCGGCGTTTTCAGGCCGTCGCGTGTTCGTGACAACGGAGAAAAGGAGCTTATGTGAAAGACGACAGCATCAACTCAGGAAGGGTCCGCAAGGCACCCGAACATTTCCTGAGCCGTGAAGGAATCAAGACGGTATGGTCCGAGGCCAAACGGGGCCGCCGTGACTTCATCCGCAACGCCTTTGCCGCGGCGGCAGCGGGCGCGGCCGTTCCTGTGGCATTGGCACAGGGCAACCCGGTTCCGCCGGAGGGTGGGGACCCCAACATCCTGAACCTGCCCGAGCACGCGACGGGTCTCGGGCAAGGGGTCGCGACCGACGGGTATGGCAAGCCGTCCAAGTTCGAAGCCAATGTGCAGCGCCGCCAAAGCCCCGGTCTGACCCAGACCACGCAGGCCTCGGTATCGTTTGCACCTTTGCAGTCGCTCTTTGGCATCGTCACGCCCAGCGGACTGCATTTCGAGCGCCACCACCAGGGCTGGTGGGACATCGACCCCTCCAAGCACCGCTTCATGATCAACGGCATGGTCAAGAAGCCCATGGTGTTCACCATGGACGAGATCATGCGCTTGCCGGCCGTGTCGCGTTTCCACTTCATCGAATGTGGTGCCAATACGGCGGTGGAATGGGGCAATGTGGCCGTGCCGACTGTCCAGTACACCCACGGCATGTTGTCCTGCAGTGAGTTCACCGGTGTTCCTCTGATCACCCTGCTGGAACTGGCGGGCGCCGATCTCAAGAACGGCAAGTTTGTCCTGGCGGAAGGCGGTGAAGGCTCGGCCATGACCCGCACCATTCCGATGAGCCTGATCACGTCCGGTGAAGTGATCGTGGCCTATGGCCAGAACGGCGAAATGCTGCGGCCCGAAAACGGCTATCCGCTGCGACTGGTGGTGCCGGGTGTGCAGGGCGTCAGCTGGGTCAAGTACCTGCGCCGGATTGAAGTGGGTGACAAGCCCTATGCAGCCAAGGACGAGGCCATCCACTACATCGACCTGCAACCGGGTGGTCTGCATCGCCAGTACACCAACCTGCAGGAGTGCAAGAGTGTGGTGACCACACCGTCTGGCGGTCAGGTGCTGCTGGACAAGGGCTTCTACAACATCACCGGCCTGGCCTGGTCAGGCAAGGGCAAGATCAAAAAGGTCGACGTCTCGGTGGACGGTGGGCGCAACTGGCGCCAGGCCCGTCTAGAGACGCCCGTGTTGTCCAAGGCGCTGACCCGTTTCAACATCGACTGGGTATGGGATGGCAAAGCCGCCATCATCCAAAGTCGCGCCACTGATGACACCGGTTATGTACAGCCAAACTATCAGCAGCTGCGCGCCGTGCGTGGCACGCGCTCGATCTACCACAACAACGCGATCCAGTCGTGGCTCGTTCAGGAAAACGGAGAGGTCAAGAATGTCCAGGTTTCGTAATGCATGGCTGGCGGTTCTCGCAATCTGCCTGGCGGGCACCGCATACGCCCAGTCGGGCAAGTTTCCGGGCGTCGGTCGTGAGGCGACGCCCAGGGAAGTCGCGGCCTGGGATATTGATGTACGACCCGATTTCAAGGGCTTGCCTGCGGGCTCGGGCAGTGTTGCCAAGGGCCAGGATGTCTGGGAAGCCAAGTGTGCCCATTGCCATGGCGTGTTCGGCGAGTCCAACGAAGTGTTCAGCCCGCTGATCGGCGGTACCACGGCCAACGACATCAAGAACGGGCGGGTGGCCAACCTGTCTCGCGAGGACTATCCCGGCCGCACCACCATCATGAAGGTGGCAACGGTGTCCACGTTGTGGGACTACATCAACCGGGCGATGCCCTGGACCAACCCCAAGACCTTGACCACCGAAGAGGTCTACGCCGTTACCGCCTTCCTGTTGAACCTGGCGGGCGTGGTACCTGACAACTACACCCTGTCGGACAAGAACATTGCCGAAGTTCAGGCGCGCATGCCCAACCGCAATGGCATGACCACGGCCCACGCGATGTGGCCGGGCAACGAGTTTGGCGGCACCAAGGTGCCCGACGTGCGCGCCAAGGCCTGCATGAAGGATTGCGCCACCGAGCCCAAGGTCGCCTCGTTCCTGCCGGACTTCGCTCGCAATGCGCATGGCAACCTGGCCGAGCAGAACCGTATGGTGGGGGCTCAGCGTGGTGCGGACACCACCCGCCCGGAAGGCAAGGCAGCGCCGGCGGCGGCGCCCGCTGCACCGGCTGCGGCCGCGCCCAAAGCCGAGGGCGGCGCCGACAACAAGGCGGCCATCGCGCTGACGGCCAAACACAGCTGTACGGCCTGCCACGGCATGACGAACAAAATCGTCGGCCCTTCGTTTGCCGATATCGCCAAGAAGCATGCCGGTAAGGCCGACTACCTGACTGGCAAGATCAAGGCGGGCGGTTCGGGTGTCTGGGGTCCGGTGCCAATGCCGCCGCAGTCGATCGGTGATGCCGATGCCAAGGCCATTGCGCACTGGCTGGCGGCCGGCGCGGCCCGTTGAAACACGGGAAAATACCAAGCAGAAACCTTCATCCTTTCATTAGCATTGATTTAACCAAGGAGATCCCCAATGCAAAATCGTCGCGATACCCTCAAGCAGGGCGCCGTGGTAGCCGGATTGCTGGCTTCGACCGGACTGTTCCCGCAGTACGCCCATGCGTTCAACAAGAATGCGTTCGACGCCAAGTCGATCGCTGACGCGCTCAAGGCCTACGGTGCCGGTGCTCCCGCGGAAAGCAAGGACGTCACGGTGACCGGTCCGGATATCGCCGAAAACGGCGCCGTGGTGCCCCTGGGTGCTGCGACCACGCTGGCAGGCGTCAAGCAGATGCTGTTGCTGGTCGAGAAAAATCCGTCGGCGCTGGTGGCCATGTTCAAAGTGACGGACTCCGTGGACGCCAACTTTTCGACCCGCGCCAAGATGGGCCAGTCGTCCGATGTCTACGCCGTGGCGATCATGAACGACGGCAAGGCGCTGTTCGCCAAGAAAGAAGTCAAGGTCACCTTGGGCGGTTGCGGCGGCTGATCGGCGCTTGCTCACCCACCTTTACCGAACCCACCATATTCAGGAGTATTCAAAATGGCAGATCCGATGCGCATTCGCGCCCAAGCCGCTGGCGACAAAGCCACTGTTCGCGTTCTCATGAGCCACGAAATGGAAACCGGTCAGCGCAAGGACGCCGCCGGCAAGACCATTCCGGCGTGGTTCATCCAGAACGTTGAAGCCAAGCACAACGGCAAGACGGTCATGACCGCCGAGTGGGGCACGGCCGTGTCCAAAAACCCGTTCCTTCAGTTCTCCGTCAAAGGCGCCAAGGCGGGCGACAAGATCGCGGTGACCTGGAAAGACAACAAAGGCGAAACCCGGACGGACGAAGCCACCGTGTCCTGATCCAACGACGCGGAATTGCGGACCTGCAGGGGTGAAGGTGACTTCACCCTTGTTTTTTCAACCACAAGAGGAAGACAAGCGGATGACCAAATCAATGTGGATCCTGGCGGCCGGCGCCTTGTGCACGACGGCAGCATTGGCCCAGAAAAATGCGGCGGTGCAGTCCATCGAAGAGTATCGTGCGATGCTGCAAGATGGCAATCCCGCAGAGCTTTTCGAAGCGAAAGGCGAGGGCCTGTGGAAGCAGAAGCGGGGTCCGAAAAATGCTTCGCTGGAACAATGCGACCTGGGCAAGGGTCCCGGTGTGGTCAAAGGCGCTTTTGTCGAGCTGCCGCGGTATTTCCCGGATACGCAGAAGATGCAGGACCTGGAGTCGCGCCTGGTGACTTGCATGGAAACCCTGCAAGGCTTCAATGGCGCCGAGATCGCCAAGACCCGGTTTGGCCGGGGCGAGCAAAACAACGTCACAGCGCTGGCGACCTGGATTTCGGCCGAATCGAAGGGCATGCGCTTCAACTTGCCGCAGAACCATCCCCAGGAAAAGACATTCTATGAAGTGGGCAAACGCCTTTTCTTCCAGCGCGGTGGTCCCCATGACTTCTCCTGCGCTTCCTGCCACGGTGAAGATGACAAACGCATCCGCCTGCAGGACCTGCCCAACC
>ERZ761607.4874-NODE-4874-length-11487-cov-4.128849_pt1 | contig 11487 bp, 9 predicted proteins | sample MGYA00511164_ERZ761607 | MGnify/ENA primary metagenome ERZ761607 (study PRJEB28899, sample SAMN02445080) | bioreactor sludge metagenome | biome: EBPR sludge | place: Australia: Brisbane, Thorneside Wastewater Treatment Plant | collected 2011-06-22 ...
GAGCAGAACGAGGCGATGCGGCGGCTCGCGGAAGAGCTCAACCGCATGGCGCGTGAGCAGATGAGCGAAGAGCAACGGCGCGAGCTCGAGCGTCAAATGCAGCAGCTCCGCGAGATGATCCGGCGGATGCAGCAAGAGCAGCAGCAGTCGGGCGGGCAGCAGGGCCAGCAGCAGCAAGGTCAGGGACAGGGCCAAGGGCAGCGGCTGCAGCGCTTCGTGCTCCAGGCGGGCGGTGGCCAAGGCAACGCGCGGATCCGGATGCCGGGTCAGCAGGGCCAAGGCCAGCAGGGTCAGCAAGGCCAGCAGGGTCAGGGCCAAGGTCAGCAGGGTCAGGGCCAAGGTCAGCCGGGCCAGGGCCAACAAGGCCAAGGTCAAGGCCAGCAGGGTCACGGCCAAGGTCAGCAGGGCCAGGGCCAAGGTCAGCAGGGTCAGGGCCAAGGTCAGCAGGGTCAGGGCCAAGGTCAGCAAGGCCAGGGCGGACAGACCGGCGGCCAGGGCCAGGGCCAAGGCGGACAGAACGGCGAGCAGGTCTTCGAGCTCACGCCAGGGGGTCAGGGCGGCAACGCCGTGCTGGAGATGCCGGGCATGGGCGGGAGCGAGCAAGGATCCGGCGGTGGACAGGGCACCGAGCCGGGGGGCTCGCAGGCGGGCACCGGCCACGACCCGAACCTGCAGGGCGACGCGACCGATCTGCGCTCGAACCGTCAGAGCTCGCGTGTGCAGGGCCAACAGAGCGAGGGGCCGTCGCGCAGCGAGGTGATCCTCGGCGCGGCCAACCGCGGCTTCGTCGGCCAGGGCTACCGCGAGGTGTTCACCGACTACGAGAACCACGCCGAAGAGGTGCTCGAGCGTGACGAAGTTCCGCCCGGCTATCGCTTCTACGTGCGCCGGTATTTTCAATTGATTCGCCCGCGCGACGCCGCGCCGGCGGGTGAGACGCCGAGCGCGCCGGCCACGAATGGGAATTGAACGGCCGCGGTGGCGCGCGTCGTCGACATCGAACGTCGAAGAAGCAGCAGAGAGGACGCACGCATGAGCGAGAGCACCCCGAAGGAGGTCGTCGCGCGATTCGGCGAGGACCTTCGCCGCGTGAAGGACGAAGTCGGCAAGATGATCGTCGGGCAAGACGAGATCGTCGACGGCGTGCTCACGTGCCTGCTCGCGAGCGGACAAGCGCTCCTCGAAGGTGTGCCTGGGCTCGGCAAGACGATGCTGGTGCGCACGCTCGCGAACGCGCTGCAGCTCTCGTTCTCGCGCATCCAGTTCACGCCGGACCTGATGCCGGCGGACATCCTCGGCACGACCGTGCTCACCGAGGGGCCGGACGGCGGTCAGCGGCTCGAGTTCCGAAAGGGGCCGGTGTTCGCGAACATCGTGCTCGCGGACGAGATCAACCGCGCCACCCCGAAGACGCAGAGCGCGATGCTCGAGGTGATGCAGGAGCACACCGTCACCGTCGCGAACAAGACGTGGGTGCTCGAGGAGCCCTACTTCGTGCTCGCGACGCAGAACCCGCTGGAGATGGAGGGCACCTACCCGCTCCCCGAGGCGCAGCTCGACCGTTTCCTGTTCAAGCTGCAGGTCGGGTTTCCCACCCGCGACGAGCTGCACTCGATCCTCGACCGCACCACCGGCAACGAGACGCCAGCGGTGACGCCGGTGCTCGACCGCGACGGCATCCTGCAGATGCGAAAGGTCGTGCGCGACGTGGCGGTCGCGCATCACGTGAAGGACTACGCGATCCGCGTGCTCGAAGCGACGCATCCGGATCGGACGAGCGCGCCCGAGAAGGTGAAACGTTTCGTGCGCTTCGGGGCGTCGCCGCGCGGGGCGCAGGCGATGTTGCTCGCGGCGAAGATCCGCGCGCTGATGGACGGGCGCTTCGCGGCCGCGATCGACGACGTCCGCTGGGCGGCCAAGCCCGCGCTGCGCCACCGTGTGATCCTCAACTTCGAGGGCGAGGCGGAGGGGGTGCGCGGCGACGATGTGCTCGACGAGATCCTGCGTACGGTGAAGGAGACCGGCTGAGCCGGCCGGAGCCCGCGTGCTCGGACTCTTCGGAAAGAAACGCGCGCCGCGCGCGGTGTCGGACGACGAGGAGCTCTTCGACGAGGCGTTCCAGCGCAAGCTCGAGTACCTCGCGATCGTGGCGCGGCGCGTCTACGCGGGGCGCATGCGGGCGGAGCGGCGGAGCAAGAAGACCGGCGCGGGCATCGAGTTCGCGGACCACCGCGAGTACGTGCCGGGCGACGACTTCCGCTACCTCGACTGGAACGTCTACCAGCGCACGGGGCGCCTGCTCGTGCGGCTCTTCGAGGAAGAAGAGGACCTCGCGGTCTACGTGCTGCTCGACGCGTCGGCGTCGATGGGCATGACGCCGACCGACGCCAGCACGCCGAGCAAGCTGCGCTTCGGAAAGCAGCTCGCGGCCGGGCTCGGCTACGTCGCGCTCGCGGGGCTCGACCGCGTGTCGGTGCTCGCGCTGCGGCAGAGCGACGAAGGGCGCCGCGTCGAAGATCGGCTCGCGCCGACGCGCGGCAAGAACCGTGTGTTCCGCATCTTCGAGATGCTGCGCGGCGTGCGCGCGGAGGGCCGCACGAACCTCGTGAGCTCGCTGCGCGCGTTCGCCGCGCAGAACAAGCGCCGCGGCGTCGCGATCCTCATCAGCGATCTCTACGATCCGAGCGGCTTCGAGGACGCGATCAACCAGCTCCGCTTCGCGAAGTTCGAGACCTACGTGCTGCACGTGATCGATCCGAACGAGGCGCGCCCTCCCCTGCACGGCGACGTACGCATCGTCGATCGCGAGACGGGCGAATCGCGCGACGTGACGGTGACGCCGAAGCTGCTGACGAAGCTCGCGGCCGCGCACGAGGCGTACCGGCACCGCATCGAGACCTTCTGCGGCGAGAAGCAGGTCGCCTACCACGCGCTCACCACGGACACGCCCTTCGACGAGGCGATCCTGCAGGTGCTGCGTGGCGGAGGGCTCGTCCGTTGATGGCGCTCGCTCAGCTCGCGACGACCTTCGCGACGGCGCTCGAGGCGACGGTCGCGACACCGTTCGCCACGACCTTCGCGCTCTCCTTCACAGGGCTCTCGCTGGGGCAGGTGCTCAGTGTGCTCGGCGGGGTCGGCGCGGGCGTCGTGATCCTCTACCTGCTCAAGCTGCGTCGGCGGCGCGTCGAGGTGCCCTTCGTCAAGCTCTGGGAGGAGATCCTCGCCGAGAAGCAGACCACGCGGCTCTTCTCGCAGCTCAAGCGCTGGCTCTCGCTGCTCGTCGCGCTCGCGCTGGTGGCCGCGCTCTCGTTCGCGCTCGGGGATCCGCGTCCGGACGCCGCGACGCGCGACGGTCGCACGCTGGTGGTGCTCGTCGACGCGTCGGCCTCGATGATCGCGACCGACGCGCCGCGTGGCTCGCGCTTCGCCGAAGCGATCGAGAAGGTGCGGCAGCTCGTGGCCGAGCTCGGGCCGGCCGATCGCATGTTGGTCGCGCAGCTCGACGACACCGCGACACCGGTCACACCGCTGACGGATGAGCCGCGCGTGATCGAGGACGGGCTCGCACAGCTCGAGCCGACGCACGTGGCGGCGAACCTGCGCGCCGGGCTCCGGCTCGCGCTCGACGTGCTGCGTGGACAGCCGCAGCCGGAGGTCGTGGTGGTGGGCGACGGAGGCTTCGACGCCTCGCGTTTCTCGCCCGAGACCTTCGCGACGACCTTGCGCGAGCGTGGCGTGCGGCTGTCGTGGGTGAAGCTCGGCGAGTCGGGAGACAACGTCGCGCTCTCCGCGTTCGCGGTGCGGCGTTACCCGCTCGACAAGAGCCAGAACGAGGTCCTCGTCGAGCTCTACAACCCGAGCGAGGCGGACGCGGCGGTGGAGCTCGAGCTGCTCGGCGACGATCGGTCGGTCGACGTGCAGCGGCTCACGGTGCGCGCGGGCGAGCGGCTGCGGCGGTTCTTCCAGAACGTGAGCGGCGTCGATCGCACGATGGAGGCGCGGCTGCGGCGCGTGGATGGCCAGCGCGACGTGCTGCCCGCGGACGACGCGGCCTTCGCGCGGGTACCCGAACGTCGGCGCGCGCGCATCTGCGTGGTGAGCGACGCGAACCTCTACCTGCAGGCCGCGCTCCTGCTCGACGAGTACCTCGACGTCACCGAGGTGACGACCGCGCAGGGGCTTTGCGAGGGCGACTACGACGTTTACGTGCTCGACAACTGGGTGCCGCCGAGCGCGCCGCCCGGACCGACCCTCTACCTGAACCCCGCGCCGCGCGAGGGCGCCGCGATGCCGCTCGCGGTGACGGGCACGATCGAGCGGCCCTACTTCGACACCCAGGACCGACGGCACCCGCTCTTGCAGTTCACCGCGATGCGCGATGTGAACGTGGGGCGCGCGCTCCTCGTGCGACCGGAGCCCGGCGATCGGGTCGTCGCGGCGGACTCGCGCGGGCCACTACTCGTGAGCGGCAGCCGCAACAACCAACCCTTCGTCGCGCTGACCTTCGACGTGCGCGAGAGCGATCTCGCGCTGCGCGTCGCGTGGCCGCTGCTCTTGCTCAACGCGATCGATCTCTTCGTGCAGGAGCGGGCGGGCTACGTGTCGAGCTATTCGACGGGCGACACCTGGCGGGTGCCGGTCGGAGCGGAGCATCGCGAGGCGGTGATCGTCGATCCGCGCGGCCAGGAGCGAACCGTGTCGGTGGAGCAAGGGCGCGCGGTCTACGCGGGGCGGCTCGCGGGCTTCTACGAGCTGCAATTGCCCGACGGAACCCGCGAGGTCTTCGCGGCGAACCTCGGCGCGGGCGAAGAGAGCCGGGTGTTGCCCGCCGACGCGCTCGCGGTCGGTGAGGTCGAGGCGGGCGCGCCCACCCGCGGTGAGCTCGGCGTGCGGCGCGAGCTCTGGCTCTACCTCGTGCTCTTCGCGCTCGCGATCCTCGCGGTCGAGTGGTGGACCTACCACCGGAGGATCACCGTCTGATGCGCCGCTTCCTCGTGCACCTCGGGATCACCCTCGTGGCCTGCGCGGCGCTCGCGTATTGGCTCGTCGGCGTGGCCCGCGAAGGCGTGCGCTTCGACTGGAGCGGACAGACCTACGAGCTGCTGCAGCCGAGCTGGCTCGTGGTGTTCGCGGTGACGCCGCTCTTCGCGCTCGCGGTCACGCGCTCGCTCGCGGATCTTCCGGCCGCGCAACGCTGGCTCGGCGTGCTGGTGCGGGCGGCGCTGACCGCGCTGCTCACCCTCGCCGTCGCGCGGCTCGCGCGCACCACCGACGCCACGCGCGTGAGCACGGTGTTTCTCGTCGACGTGAGCGAGTCGGTGCCCGACGCGGCCCTCGAGGACGCGCGGCGCGTGCTGCGCGAGGCGTGGGACGGCCGCGACGAGAGCGACGTGCAGCTCGTGGCCTTCGCGCGCGATGCGCGGGCGGTGCCGCTCGGGAACGAAGACGATCCGTCGGCGGCTGACCCCGCCGACTCGGTGGGTCCCGTCCCGGAGATCCCACGCTTCGACGAAGCGGACGCCGCGCGCGGCTCGGATCTGCAGACGGCGTTGCAGCTCGCGTACGGCTTGTTCCCGCCGGGGCATCTGCGGCGCGTGGTGATCCTGAGCGACGGCAACCAGACGAGCGGCGACGTGCTCGCCGAGGCCTCGCGGGCGCGGGCGTTCGGAGTGCGCGTGCACGTGCGGCCGATGCGGCAGGGCGCGCCGCCCGAGGTCGCGGTGCGCGAGCTGGTGTTGCCGGATCGCATCGAGGTCGGTGAGCCCTTCCCCGTGCGCGCGCGGGTGTTCGCGTCGGTGCCGGCGGGCGCGCGGCTGCGGCTCTACCAGGGCGAGACGCTCAACGGGCTCGACTCGGTGCGCGACGTGGAGCTCGAGCCGGGCGAGACCGAAGTCGAGTTCCGATCGATCGTGCGGGTCGCGGGGCCGGTCACGTATCGCCTGACCGCGGAGCCGCGTGCGCGCGTCGAGGGCGAGCCGATCCCGAACCGCTTCGCGGAGAACGACGAGTACGAGACGACGGTGGTGGTGCCGGGCAAGCCCACCGTGCTCTACGTCGAGGGCATCGAGGGGCGCGCGACGTACCTCGCGCGTGCGCTCGCGGCGGCGGACTACGACGTCGACGTGCGAGGCCCACGCGCGATCCCGACCTCGATGCGCGAGCTCGAGCGCTTCGACTTCTTCGTGCTCAGCGACGTGAGCGCGGAGCAGGTCTCGCTCGGGCAGATGGATCTCATCGAGCGTTACGTGCGCGACGTGGGGGGCGGGTTCCTCTTCGCGGGCGGCGAGAACGGCTACGGGCTCGGCGGCTGGCAAGGCACGCGCATGGAGCAGCTCCTGCCGGTGCGCATGGACGCAGAGCGGCGGCGCGATCAGCCCTCGCTCGCGCTCGCTTTGGTGATCGACCGCAGCGGCTCGATGAACGGTCAGAAGATCGAGCTCGCGAAGGACGCCGCCAAGGCCACCGCCGAGCTGCTCTCCTCCGACGACTACCTCGAGGTGATCGGCTTCGACTCGCAGCCGGAGCGCATCGTGCGCATGCAGAGCGCGGCCAACCGGGTGCGCATCTTGCGCGACATCTCGCGCCTCACCGCGCGGGGCGGCACCGCGATCTTCCCCGCGCTCGACGCGGCGTATCAGGATCTCGCGGTCACGCGCGCGAGGCTCAAACACGTGATCTTGCTGACCGATGGTCAAGCGCCGGAGCGTGGCATCACGGAGCTCGTGCAGGTGATGCGCGCCGAAGGCATCACCGTGAGCACGGTGGGTCTCGGCGCGGACGTGAACCGCACGCTCTTGCAGAGCATCGCGTCGCTCGGCGGTGGTCGCTCGTACCTCACGAACGATCCGCACAACGTGCCGCGCATCTTCATGCGCGAGACCACCACCGTCGCGCGCTCCGCCGCGGTCGAAGAGCTCTTTCAGCCGATCGTGCGCACCCCGGCGGACTTTCTGCGCGGCACCAACGTCGAGAGCTCACCGTACCTGCACGGCTACGTCGCGACGCGCATGAAGCCCGCGCCCGCGCAGCTCATCCTCGAGAGCGATCTGCAGGAGCCCATCCTCGCACGCTGGCGCGTGGGCCTCGGGTGGAGCCTCGCCTGGACGAGCGACGTGAAGAACCGATGGGCGGTGGAGTGGGTGCGCTGGAACGGCTACTCGCGCTTCTTCGCGCAGCTCGTGCGCGAGCACATGCGCAGCCGGCGGCGCGAGCGGCTCGACATGAGCGCGGAGATCCGTGGCGACGAGGTGGTCGCGGTGGTCGACGCGGTGAGCCAAGAGGATCTCTTCCTCAACGGCATGGACAGCACGCTGCGCATCGAGGGGCCGATGGGGGCGCGACGCGCGCGCGACGGCAACGCGGAGGACGCGCGCGATCCGCAGCTCCGTCGCACGCGCGAGGTGCCGCTGCGGCAGGTGGCGCCCGGTCGCTACGAGGCGCGCTTCCCGCTCGACGCGTACGGCAGCTTCGTGCTCGCGGCCGAGCACCGTCGCGACGGACGTCTCGTGGCGGAGAGCGCCGCGCAGCTCGCGAACCCCTACCCCGCCGAGTACCGGACGTTCGAGCCCAACGAGGCGCTGCTCGCGAGCGTCGCGTCGCTGACGAACGGTCGTGTGGATCCGGAGGTCGAGGCGCTCTTCGATCCGGACGGCGAGAGCATCCGCGCGCACGAGGAGCTCTGGCCCACGTTGCTGATGATCGCGCTCGGGCTCTTCTTGCTCGATCTCTTGCTCCGGCGCGTGCGGCTCTTCGATCGCGACTTCCAGCGCGGCTGATGCCGTGCGCCGCACTTCGAAGCTCTTCGAGACGCCGCTCTTCGAGACGCCGCTCTTCGAGACGCCGTTCTTCGAGACGCCGTTCTTCGAGACGCCGTTCTTCGCGACGCCGCTCTTCGAGACGCCGTTCTTCGCGACGCCGCTCTTCGAGACGACGGTCCCACAGGTCCGAGTGATGCGCTCGCGAGCCACGGGTGCTCAGGGCACCGACCGCGCGCGCAGCTTCGGCCACGCCCAAGCGATCAGCCCGAGCATGCCGACGCCGATCCACTGCGAGGTCGTGAGCCCGAAGTAGAGGCCGCGGTCGTCGTCGCGCAGCCACTCGAGCACGAAGCGGAGCACCGCGTACGCGCCGAGGAAGAAGAGCATGAGCTGGCCGTCGAACTTCTTCTTCGGCTGCACCACCAGCAGCCCGAGCGCGAAGATCAGCAGGCAGCCCGCCGCCTCGTAGAGCTGCGTCGGGTGTACCGGCAACGAGACGTCGCTCGGGCTCGGGAGCAGACCGCGCTTCCACTGGCTCTCGCTGGCCGCGCTCCAGGACGGGAAACGCACCGCGCCGAACGCGCCCGCGTCGACGGTGGTGCCGAAGCAGCAACCGCCGAAGAAACAGCCGAGGCGCCCGAAGAAGAGCCCGAGCGGGATCACGAGGCCGACGAGATCGATGCCCTTGCCGATCGGGAAGCGCTCCTTGCGGAGGAACCAGAGCCCGAACGCCCCCGCGCCGAGGAGCCCGCCGTAGTACGCGAGCCCGCCGCGCCAGAAGGCCGCCCACGCGAAGCAGTCGCGACCTGCCGGACGACAGACACCGTCGGCGGCTGACCCCGCCGACGCGACGGATCCGGCGGCAGCGTCCCAGACGCCTTCGACCTGCGCGCAACGTGCCTCCGTGATCTGCCACGCGACCTGCGAGGGATCCGTGCAGAGGTGGACGTAATCCCAGAAGTAGCCGTCCGCGAGGACGTGGAGGATGCGCGAGCCGATCACGCCCCAGACGAGCGCGTAGAGGCCGAGATCGATCACGGTGTCGTGATCGAGGCCGAAGCGTCTGGCCTGGCGCTGCGCGAGCCCGATCGCGAGCCCGAAGCCGACGAGGAGAAACGTGAAGTAGGCGGGGAGCGGCTGCCCGAAGATCTCGATCAGCGTCGGGTACACGCGCGCGCCCTCCTCACCGCGCTCACGCGCGCGCGGGCTTCTGGGCGGCGGCCTTCGCTTCCGCCTTCTCGCGGCGGCCTTCGAGCCAACCGTCGACCAGCAGGAAGCCGACACCGATGGTGATGGTCACGTCCGCGACGTTGAAGGTCGGCCACTCGCTGCCGATGAGCGGGAGCGGCTTGTTCCAATAGACACGCAGGAAGTCGACCACGTAGCCGAGGCGGAGGCGATCGACGAGGTTGCCGACCGCGCCGCTCACGATGAAGGGCACGCTGTACGCGAACCACTTCCCGCCACGCCCGGTGGCGAACATCCAGAAGAGCGCGAGGCTCGCGAGCACGGCGGCGGTACCGAAGATGCCGTGACGCACGATCGGAGGTGCCTCGCGCAGGAGACCGAACGCGGCGCCACAGTTCTCCGCATAGCGCAGCTCGAACCAGCCTTCGCCGACCACGATCGGCTCCATCCGCGCGCGTTGGTATTGGATGTACCCGTGCTCGTCGGGCTCGCAGATGGGCGGGGGATCCCCCACGCGCTCGGCGGAGAGTCGATCGAACGCCCACGCCTTGGTGCCGAGGTCGGCGGCGAGCATCGCGGCCGTCGCGACGAGCGCGAAGGCGAGCGCCTGCTTGGACCGGGGCGTGAACGTGGGCTTGTCCGACTTGTCCGTCACGAGGGCTCGTTAGCAACGAACGCCGGGCGAAGCCAGCGCGGGACGCTCGAAGCGAGGGTTCGAATCGAGAGGTCGACGAAGCGCACGTGTCGCGCGCCGCGTCGAGCTCGTGGCAGAACCACTTCCGCGGTCGTTTCTTCCGCCCGAGCAGCGGATGCCGCGGAAAGCAGCTCCCCACCGGGTCGAGGCGTCAGCCGTGCGCGGCCGGCCCCGCGCAGAAGCCCTCGTAGTCGACGTACTCGGTGATGGTCGGGCTCGAGCCGCAGACCGAACAATGCGGATCTCTCGGCAGCTTGAAGGTGCGCACCGCCATCGAGAGCGAGTCGTACTGCAGCAGGCGCCCGACCAGCGGCTGACCCACACCGAGCACGATCTTGATCGCCTCGGTCGCCTGCATCGTGCCGATCACGCCCGGCAGCACGCCGAGCACGCCCGCCTCCGCGCAGCTCGGCGCGAGGTGCGGCGGGGGAGGCTCGGGGTAGAGGCAGCGGTAGCAGGGGCCCTTCCCCGGCCAGAACGTCGTGACCTGTCCGTCGAAGCGGAAGATCGAGCCGTGGACGACGGGGATCTGCTTCCACACGCTCGCGTCGTTGACGAGGTAGCGGGTCGGGAAGTTGTCGAGCCCGTCGACGATCACGTCCCACTTCTGATCGAAGATCCGGTCGACGTTGCTGCTGTTCAAACGCTCTTGAAAGGGGACGATCTTCACGTCCGGGTTCAGATCCGCGATGCGCTTCGCGGCGCTCTCGACCTTCGGGCGATCCACCGAGCTGCGCCCGTGGATGATCTGCCGCTGCAGGTTCGATTCGTCGACCACGTCGCCGTCGACGAGCCCGATGGTGCCGACGCCGGCCGCCGCGAGGTAGAGCGCGGCGGGGGATCCGAGGCCGCCCGCGCCGAGGCAGAGGATCCGGCTCTGCAGCAGCTTCGCCTGACCCACCTCGCCGACCTCCGGCAAGAGGAGATGACGCGAATAACGATTGAGCTGCTCGTCGGTGAACGCGAAAGGACGTGTGTAGGGGAAGCCCTTGTCCTTCCAGTCGTTGAAGCCCGGGTTCGCGGACTCGACGTTCGTGTAGCCGAGATCCTGAAGGGCCTTCGCGGCGAAGGCGCTGCGGATGCCGCCTGCGCAGATGGTCACGATCTTCGCGCCACGGTCGGGGAGCTTCGAGCCGGCCTGCATCTCGAGGAACCCGCGCGGTACGTGCACCGCTCCGATGAGATGGCCTTGCCGCCACTCGTCCTTCTCGCGGACGTCGACGATCACCAGCGGCTCACCCGCTTCACGTCGCGCGTGGAGGTCTTCCAGCGAGACCTGGCGCACCTGCGCCTTCACGTCCTGGAGCAGCTCTGCGTAGGTCTTGGCCATCACACACCCCGTTCGGCGGCGCCCCGCCTTCGGCCGCGTTCGTTCCTCGCGGATGATTCCCACGCGGACGAGTCGGCAATCACGCGGCGACTTTGCGGGGAGAACGCGAAGCGGTCAAGGCGCGACGACATTCTCGACTCGAGGAGTCAAGAACGTCAACCGCAGGGTGTGGGCTCGTCCTCGAAGCAGACGAGCGCCTCCAGCTCCCCGTCGACGATCGTCCCGCGGTCGGGCAGCACCACCCGAAGCCGCAGGGTCGGCGAAGCGTCGGGGGGCAACGAGACCTGCGCTTCCCCTTCGGTCGAGGAGATGCACGCGGCTCGCCCACCGGGGCAGTACGCGACGAAGTCGTCGAAGTCGTCGCCGCTCCACGCGTACGTGCCGAGACGGTCGCCGTCGAAGAGGTAGAGGGAGACGTGCTCGTCGGTCCGCCCGAAGTCGTCGCAGTCGAGCGGCTCGCGCGCCACGACGCCGCGCCACGCGAAGCCGTCCGCGGGACCGCAGTCGCTCCGCAAGAT
>ERZ761607.4880-NODE-4880-length-11470-cov-6.247131_pt1 | contig 11470 bp, 7 predicted proteins | sample MGYA00511164_ERZ761607 | MGnify/ENA primary metagenome ERZ761607 (study PRJEB28899, sample SAMN02445080) | bioreactor sludge metagenome | biome: EBPR sludge | place: Australia: Brisbane, Thorneside Wastewater Treatment Plant | collected 2011-06-22 ...
TCGCGCGCCTTGCGCGACGGTCAGCCGCTGGAAGCGGCGGGCGAGGTGCTGAAGGCGGTTCTGCCCAGCGTGCCGCAATCTGCCGCCTGGGTGAAGACGGGCGCCCTGCTGCGCTCGACGCGCGAGGCGGCGGGAATGACGATCGCCGAAGTCGGCGCGGCGATCAGGCTCGACGATCCGTCGCTGATCGAGGCGCTGGAGAACGGCCGGATGGCGCTCTCGTTCGAAGTGATTCTGCGCCTGGCTGCCGTTTTTGGCCGCAACGATCCGATCGGTTTCGTCATGCGCCTGACGCGCAGTTCAAACCCCGAGCTGTGGGAGAGCCTCGAAGCGCTCGGCGTCGGCAAGCTGATTCTGCAGACGGTGCGCGAACACCAGTTCGTCAATGTCTACCGCAGCAGCGACGATGCGCGCAGCCTGAGCGACGAGGAATTTGCCGAGATCCTGAGCTTTACCCAGGCGGCATTCGCCATGGCGATGGCCATGCGCGCCCGCCATCTGGTGCAGGGCGGGCAAGCCGGGACGCGCGCGGCGGATTGAGCGGGCGCCGCGCGCGCCGCTCGATCACTCCGGAAGGGCTGCTCAATCGCCGCAGAACGGGTTGGTCCGCCGTTCGACGCCAATCGTCGAGATGGGTCCGTGCCCGGGAATGAACACCACGTCGTCGCCCAGCGGCCACAGGCGCGTGCGGATCGACGTGATCAGCGTGTCGTAGTCGCCTTTCGGGAAATCGGTACGGCCGATCGAGCCTTGAAAAAGCACGTCGCCGACGATCGCCAGACGACTGCGCTGGTCGAAGAAGACCACGTGCCCGGGGGTATGTCCAGGGCAGTGCAGAACGGCCAGCGTGACCTTGCCGAAAGTCACCTCGTCGTCCTGTTCCAGCCAGCGGTCGGGGGTGAATGCGCGCGCGCTGGCCAGACCGAACATCCGGCTTTGCTGCGGCATTCCATCAATCCAGAAGCGGTCTTCGCGTTGCGGTCCTTCGATCGGCAGCGACAGGCGGCTGGCCAGTTCGGCGACCGCGCCGGCATGATCGACATGGCCGTGTGTGACCAGGATCTTCTCGAGCGTGACGCCCTTGGCCTCGACTGCACGCAATATGCGGGAGACGTCGCCGCCCGGATCGACCAGCGCCGCTCGCTGCGTTTCCTCGCACCAGAGGAGGCTGCAGTTCTGCTCGAAAGGCGTGACCGGGATGATCTGGTATTTCATGGCTTGGCGGCTCGCCGGCGGCGGCGTGAAGGAGCGAGCGCGCAGTATAGCAGAGCGACGATTTCCGCCAGCCATTCGGCGGTTTGCCGATCGTCGACCGGTGACCGGGCCGGCGGCCGCCGGTCGGTCACCGACGCCCGGGCACCGGCGGGGCGCTTGCCGGGCGGCCGCTGGCCTACTTCAGCGCGCTGAGCGGCGCTCCGAAGTTGATGTGAAACACCTGGCCGTCGATGACCATTGCCGGCACCGACTGTACGCCGAGGGCTTCGGCTTCGCCGACGCGGCTGGTGTTTTCGCCGAGGTGGACGACCTCGACCTGGTAGCGGGCCGGATCGAGTGACCCGGCAAACTGCTGTTCGGCCGAAACGCAGACCGGGCAACCGGCGTGGAAGAAAATGGCTTGACTCATGATGAACTCCTTTGGCTAGGTGACGCGGTGGTGGGCAGACGAGTACGGCTTCGTCGTTTATGCATCGAGTCGATGCATAAACGACGATAACGCGGCTCGTGGCCACTTGTCAAGCAGTGCTTCGAGGCGATACATTACGCGGATGATTCCGGCCACTTTCGTTTTCGAGCGCCTGGCCGCGCTGATCCATCAACTGGTGCGCGAGGATGCCGCCCGTCACGGCCTGCTCCCGGTGCATCTGCAGGTGTTGAGCTATCTGGCGCAGGCCAATCGCTACAGCGACCTGCCGATCGCCGTTGCCGACTATCTGGGGATCACGCGCGGCACCGTTTCGCAGACCTTGAGCGTCCTCGAACGGCGTGGCCTGATCGTCCGCGAAGCCGATTCGCGGCACGGCAAGCGAATTCATCTGGTTCTCACGACAGCCGGCGAGGCCATCCTCGCGGCAAGCTGGCCGCGCCGCGTCGATCAGGCGCTGCGCGCTGCCGGCAACGACCCGGAGGTCTTCGCGGAGGACCTCCGGCGCGTTCTGGCGGCGCTGCAGAGACTCAATCGCTACCGCGTCTTCGGCCAGTGCCGGCAGTGCGCGCACTTCATCGACACCGGCGACGGCTATCGCTGCGGACTGACCGGTGAGACGCTAAGTTGCGCGCAGACGATCCGGGTGTGCCGCGAGTGGTCTGCGCCGGAGCCCGACGAGCCATCGTTTTCGCCAGGGGGGGGCCTTGATCCGGCCGTCGCAACGAGCCGCCGCTAGGCGTCGCTACGCCCGCCTGCGCTGGCCGGCAGCGCATCGTGCGTGCCGCTCGCGTCGGCTGGCTGACGGTTTCTGCCAGGTTCTGGCGTGAACACGCATCGCTTTCGTCCGAACCGGCTTTCACGATGAAACTCAGGGTCGCTACGTACAACATTCATAAGGGCGTCACCGGCATCCGCGGTCGGCCGCGCATCGCCGACGTGCGCCAGGCGCTGCAGGCGATCGATGCCGACATCGTCTTCCTGCAGGAGGTGCAGGACCGCAACGAGCGGCTGGCTCGCCATCCCGACCAGCCGCTGGGTACGCAGCTCAATTTCCTCGCCGGCAGCGGGTATCAGCACAGCGCCTACGGTATGAACGCCGCCTACCCGCACGGGCACCACGGCAACGCGATCCTTTCCCGGCATCGAATCGTCACCTCGAGTAACCATGACATTTCCGATCACCAGCTCGAGAAGCGTGGGTTGCTGCACGCGGTGACGCGCTGTGGTCGCGGTCGCGGGCGCGAGGTGCATCTGATCTGCGTCCACCTTGGTCTGATCAAGCGCAGCCGCCTGCGCCAGGGAAGCTATCTCGCCGACTTCGTCGAGCGCGAGGTCCCGGCGACGGCACCGCTGATCATTGGCGGCGACTTCAACGATTGGCAGCAGCGCGTGCACGAGATCCTGCACGCCCGCCTTGGCGTCGCCGAGCTCGGCGCATCACCCAGTCCGGGTCTGCTCGACCGCCTGCTGGCGTGGCGCTCGGACGGCCGGATGCCGGCCGGCGTCGCGCGCACCTTCCCGAGCTTCGCTCCCTGGCTGACGCTGGACCGGATTTACGTGCGTGGCTTCCGCGTGCTCGACACACACGTCCCACAAGGCCTGGCCTGGGCGCGCTGCTCGGATCATGCGCCGCTCATCGCCGAGCTCGAAATGCTCGATGAAACGCGCGCTGCGCCGAGCGGCGAGGGCGCGCGTGCGCCGGCGGCGGGCTGAGCGCGTGCCGCTCGCGCCTCGCACTGTGCCAGCGAATTCGGTATAGTCCCGAGCCGTCCATGTCCAAGACGAATTCTTCCTGCAGGCGAAACGCAAATGCTCGAACCAGCCAGACTGACTGAGGCACGCGCTCAGGTGTCGTTTCCTTTCCCCTTCCCGATATGGCTGGCCGGTCGCCGAGGCTCGATGTGGATGGCCAGCGTATGAGTCGCGCGCAGAAAATCGGCGTCGTGTCGCTCGGTTGCCCGAAAGCGCTGGTCGATTCGGAACAGATTCTCACCCGCCTGCGCGCCGAAGGCTACGTGATTTCTCCGTCGTACGACGGCGCCGATCTGGTTCTGGTCAACACCTGCGGCTTCATCGACGCGGCCGTCGAGGAGTCGCTGGAGGCGATCGGCGAAGCGCTGAACGAGAACGGTAAAGTGATCGTTACCGGTTGCCTGGGGGCGAAGGGCGATGTCGTCCGGCAGGCTTATCCGCAGGTTCTGGCGGTGACCGGGCCGCACGCAACCGACGAAGTGCTGCAGCAGGTGCACGCGCATCTGCCGCAGCCGCACGAACCGTTCACCAGCCTCGTTCCGGCGCAGGGGATCAAGCTGACGCCGCCGCATTTTGCCTATCTGAAAATCTCCGAGGGGTGCAATCACGGCTGTACGTTCTGCATCATTCCGGCTTTGCGCGGTCCGCTGGTCAGCCGGCCGATTGGCGACGTGCTGCGCGAAGCCGAGGTGCTGGCGGCGGCCGGCGTGCGCGAACTGCTGGTCATTGCGCAGGACACCAGCGCCTACGGCGTCGATCTGAAATACCGCACGAGTTTCGTCGGTGGCCGACCGCTACGCAGCCGGCTGCGCGAGCTGTGTCAGGCGCTCGGCGAACTCGGGGTGTGGGTCCGCCTGCACTATGTCTATCCCTATCCGAGCGTCGATGAACTCATTCCGCTGATGGCCGAGGGGAAGATTCTGCCTTACCTCGACGTCCCGTTCCAGCACGCCAGCCCGCGCATTCTGGCGGCGATGAAACGCCCGGCGAGCGCGGAAAACAATCTCGAAAGAATCCGTGCCTGGCGCGCGGTCTGCCCGGAAATCACCCTGCGCAGCACCTTCATCACCGGCTTCCCGGGCGAGAGCGAGGCCGAGTTCGCAGAACTGCTGGCTTTCATCGAGCAAGCCCGGCTCGATCGCGTCGGCTGTTTCGCCTATTCACCGGTTGCCGGCGCAGCGGCGAATGCACTGCCCGGGGCGCTGCCGGAGGAAGTCCGCGAGGAGCGGCGGCGGCGATTGATGGAGGTGCAGGAGGATATCTCGGCCGAACTGCTGGCAGGCAAGATCGGACGTGAAATCGAGGTTCTCGTCGATGAGGTCGACGACGAGGGAACGATCGCGCGCTCGTCAGCCGACGCGCCGGAAATCGACGGGGTGGTCTTCGTCGAAGGTCATTTTCACGCCAGGCCGGGCGACTTTCTGCGGGTGCGCGTGGTCGATGCGGACGAACACGATCTCTACGCGGAAGTCGTCGGCGATCCGCCCTGAGGAACGCCGGCGGGCTGCGCGAGCGAGGTCAATGGCGCAGCGCGCAGGCGTCCGGCGGGCAGCCGGCGAGCAGGCCGGCGATGTCGATCGAGTCGAAGGTGTAGCGGTGGCCGCAAAACTCACAGTCCACGTGCAGGTCGCCGTGCTCGTCGGCGGTTTCCCGGAGTTCATCGCTGCCGAGCGCGAGCAGCATGCTGGCGGTGCGTTCGCGCGAGCAGTTGCAACGGAAGCTGAAGCGCTCGGGCGCAAAGCGGTGCACGTCTTCAGCGTGGAAGAGGCGGTGGAGCAGGGCGGTCGGCTCGAGTTCGAGCAATTCGGCCGGGCGCAGCGTGGCCGCCAGCGTGGCCAGCCGGTTCCAGCCATCCGGGTCCTTGCTCTGCGTCTCGGGCATCCGCTGTAGCAGTAACCCGGCGGCGACGCGCTCGTCGGCAGCGAGCTGAAAGCGCGTCGGCAACTGTTCGGAGCGCGCGAAGTAGGTTTCCAGCGCGCTTGCCAGCGTGTCGCCATCGAGGCTGACGACGCCTTGATGCGGCTCCCGCCCCAGGCCCGGATCGAGGGTCAGGATCAGCCTGCCGCCGGCGCACAGGTCGTTCAGCGCGGCCGTTTCAGGTTCGCCTTCCCAGCGCGCGAGAGCGCGCAGCGTGCGTTCGCTGGTGACCTGCACGACGAGCAGGCGCAGCGGTCCCGCCGACTGAATCTGCAGCGTCAGGCGGCCGGCAAACTTGATCGTGGCGGCGAGCAGCGCGGCCGCTGCGCTGGCTTCGCCGAGCACTCGGCGTATCGCTGGCGGATACGCGCGGCGCGCCAGCACGGTCTGCCAAGTGGTGTCGAGCTGGACGATTTCGCCGCGCACGGCGAGTTGCTCGAACAGGAAACGGTGCAGGAAATCGTGCTCGGGCATCGTCGGCGCGCAGGTATCACAAGTTGGGAGGGGCGCAGATTACCCGCTTGGCCGGGCTCGCACAAGACGTCGCGCCAGCTCGCCAAGCGGTCGGTGCGGCGCATTGCGCATCCGCGCGGCGCAAAGCGCAAGCAGAAATCAACCCTTGCCCCGATCGTCTGATAACATGTTTTGCCTCGGTTTCCATTCAGCCTGATTGCTCCTCGGTTTTCACTCGAATGTTGGCGATTTCCCTGCTTTTGTCGTTGCCGTACGGCGCTTGCCTGCGACAGATCCTTGACCCGGACGAGCGGCTGGCACGGCGCTCGTGTCGCCGCACGGCTGGCGACCGGGCAGAGCGCACCGGAGAAGGAGTGTCATGATGCTTGCCAAGCTGAAGGTTGGCCACCGCCTTGGCCTGGGATTTGGCCTGCTGCTTGCGTTGCTGATCGGCATCACCGTGCTCGGCTTCGTCAGCATGGCCTCGCTCGATGACAAGGTCAAGTTGATTGGGCAGGTCAACCTGCCCCGCCTGATGGTCGCCGAGAACTTGTCAGAGGCGGAATACCGGATGGCGCGCGACATCCGCACGCTGGTCATCGTCACCGATCCGGAGGTGATTCGTAACGTTAAGGGCGATATCGAGCAGGCGCGCCAGGATTTCGAGCGTGCCTGGGATGAACTCGACAAGCAGTCGCTCTCCGACGAGGGCCGCGCACTGCTCTCGCGAGTCAAGGAAGCGCGCGAGGCAGCGCGACCGGCCAACGATCAGGTCGTTGCCCTTGGGCTCGCCGGCAAGACCACCGAGGCGGGTCACGTGTTGCTCGAACGGGCTTTCCCCGGTAACCGCAAGGTCCAGGAATTGCTCGGGGAATTCATGGACCTGCAGGATCGGTTCACGCGCGAACGGATTGTCCAGAGCGACCAGGCGTATGCCACGGCGCGCTTCTGGATGGCGCTGCTGGCGGCGTTTGCGCTGCTCGGCGGGAGCATCACCGCCTTTCTGATCACGCGCAGCATCGTCCGCCCTCTGGGTGGCGAGCCGGCGGCGGTGCAGGAGGTCATGCAGCGACTGTCGGAGGGCGACCTGTCGGCGTCGTTGCCGGTCGCAGCGGGCGATACTTCGAGCATGGCGTATTCGGTCAACGTGATGATCGGTACGCTGGTGCGCCTGGCCGAGCGCGCGGAAGCGATTGGTCGGGGCGATTTCTCGCGCGATCCGCCGCTGCTCTCGGCGCGCGACCAACTCGGCAAGGCCGTCAACCGCATGAACCAGATGCTGCGCCAGGCACAGGAGGAGAACGAGGCGCGCAACTGGGTCAAGGATGGCTACAACGCCTTGTCGGGCGAGCTGAGCGGCGGGATGTCGGTGCAGCAGCAGGCGGACACGGCGATCAGTGTGCTCGGGCGTTACCTCGCAGCGGGCCGCGGCGTCCTTTACATTCATCGCCCGGAGGACGGGACGCTGGATTTGCTCGGCAGCTACATGCACGTGCAGCGCGCGCATCTGGGCAACCGCTTCCAGTTTGGCGAGGGCGCCGTCGGCCAGGTCGCGCGCGAGAAGAAGCCGATCATCCTGACCGCGGTGGCGCCGGACGCCACGCCGGTCGTCACCGGCGTCGTAAACGCCGCTCCGTACTACGTCTACACGTATCCCTTGCTGCGCGAAGACGACTTGCTGGGGGTGGTCGAACTGGCTGGCTTCGAGCGCTTCGACGCGCTCAAGCTCGAGTTGCTGCTCGGCGCCAGCGAGAGGATCGCTGCCTTCCTCTACGCTGCCCAACAGCAGGAGCGCGTGCGCGCACTGCTCACTGTGGCGGAGCATGCGGAACAGGAGGCACGCGCGCAAAGCAGCCGCCTGCAGGAAGCCAACGCACGCATGGAGGAGCAGCAGCAGTTGTTGCAGCAGCAGGCCGAAGAACTGCGCCAGAGCAACGCCCAACTGGAGGAACAGCAGCAGCAGGTGCAGCAGCAGAGCGAGGAGTTGCAGCAAACCAATGCGCAGTTGCAGGAACAGCAGCGTCAGCTCGAACAGAGCAACGTGGAGTTGCGCCGATCGCGCGAGGAACTCGACGCCAGGGCGCGCGAACTCGAACGTTCCGGTCACTACAAGTCGGAGTTCCTGGCCAACATGTCGCATGAACTGCGCACGCCGCTGAACGCCATCATCCTGCTGTCCAAGATGATGATCGCCAACGAGAAGCAGCACCTTGACCCGGAGGAGACCAAGCAGGCGGAGATCATTCACCGCTCGGGCGAAGACTTGCTCCGGCTGATCAACGATGTGCTCGACTTGTCGAAGGTCGAGGCGGGTCGCATGGACCTCACCTGGTCCGAGGTCGACAGCGGCGCGCTGGCGACGAGCTGCCAGGAACTGTTCGAACAGACGGCGCACGAGCGCGGTCTGAGCTTTGTCATCGAAGACGAGGTGCGCGGCAGTTTTGTCAGCGATGCGGACAAGATCGGGCAGATTCTGCGCAATCTGCTGTCCAACGCGTTCAAGTTCACCAAAGAGGGCGGCGTCACGCTGCGTTTCCGCCGCCATGTCGGCGATAGCCTGCCGATCCGCATCGAGGTGCAGGATTCCGGTATTGGCATTGCTGAGGATCAGCAGAGCTTGATCTTCGAGGCGTTTCGTCAGGTCGATGGCTCGACTTCGCGCGAATACGGTGGCACCGGCCTCGGTTTGACCATCAGCCTGCGCTTTGCTCGCTTGCTGGGCGGCGACATCGAGCTGACCAGCGTGCCGGGCAAGGGCAGCATGTTTGCCTTGCGCCTGCCCGAGCGACCGGCGGGCCAGGTCGCCCCGGCAGGTCTGCCGGCGGGCGAGGCGCCGCCGCGCAGCGAGCCGGCGAAAGCGATCGTTGATGACCGCGCGCGGCTGGCGGCCGGCGACCAGGTCATCCTGCTGATCGACGACGATCCGGCCTTCGGAATGGCACTGATGGAGATCAACCGCAAACTCGGCCACAAGACGCTGGTTGCCGCGTGCGGCGCCGACGGCCTGGCGCTTGCCCACCGCCATCGACCGGCCGGGATTCTGCTCGATCTGGGCCTGCCGGACATGGACGGGAACCGGGTGCTGCATGCGCTGAAGACCGACCCCGATTTGGCGCAGATTCCGGTCTACGTGATTTCGGCGCGCGATCGCGACGCCGCGCTGCTCCGCCAGGGGATCGTCGGTTACCTGCAGAAGCCGGTCGATGCTGAGCAGATCGCGCGCGCCGAGAGCGAGGTATTGGCGGCTGGCGCGGCGTTGCTGGTGGTCAGTAGTGGCGGCATCGACGCCGACGAGATCGCGCGCATCGCCGGTTTCCGCTGTGGTCTGGTACGTGAGTGCAGCGACGACGCGGCGCTGCAGGCGGCGCTCGCCGAGCGCGTCTGGCGCTTGGCGATCGTCGACCTGAGCGGTCGCAGCGCCGACGATGGCGTCGCGGTTGCCGAAGTCATCCGCCGCTCAGACCCGCGCAGTGCGCTGCTCTTCTTCTCGAGCGAACCGCTCTCCGAGCCGGACGAAGCGCGTCTGCGCGCGTATACGGACAGCATCATCGTCAAGACACCGCAGGTCGATCGCCGCCTGCTCGACAACATCGAACGTTTTGTCCGCGAGGCGCCGAGGGCGAGTGACCGGCGGTTGGCCATGGAAGATGGCGAGACGGTCGGAAAGCGTCTGAGTGGACGGCAGATTCTGGTCGTGGACGACGACCCCCGCAACCTCTTCGTGGTTACCGCTGCGCTCGAGCAGAACGGTGCTCTCGTGCGCGGCGCGGTCAACGGCAAGCAGGCGCTCGAGGTGCTCGGGAAGGGCCAGGTCGATCTGGTCGTCACCGACATCATGATGCCGGAAATGGACGGCTACCAGACGATTGCCCGGATTCGCGGCAACCCGGCCCTGGCCGACCTGCCGATCATCGCGCTCACCGCCAAGGCGCTGCCCGAAGACAAGGAAAAGGCGCTCGCCGCGGGCGCCAACGACTACCTGTCGAAACCGGTGGATTACGATGTGCTGATCAACATGGTTGCCCTCTGGTCGGCGCGGCGCTGAGACGGCAATGGGGGTCGTCCGCCTGGCTTCCGACCAGCGCCGGCACATCGGTGTCCTCGGCCGCCTGCAGTCGGCGGCGGAAAGGGCAGAACTCCTGGCGCTGCTGAATGAGCCATCGAGCGCCAGCGAACCTCTGGAACTGGACATCTACGACGCCGACACGCTGCCTGCGCCGATCACCGAAGCGCTCATCCGGCTGCTCGACCAGGGCTGCACGCTGCGTATCGTCGCCTACCGCCCGCTGCTCGTCCATTGCCTGATGCGCCTGGGGCTGCCCGTTCGGCAAGTCTCCAGGCACGATGGGCTGACCCCGCTTGAGCCGTGCCGGGCGCTGGTTCTCGGTGGATCGGCCAACAGCCTGGACAAGATTCTCCAGATCATCGCTCATCTGCCGGTCAGCGAGGCGGTGGTCTTCGTCGTCCAGCACGTTCAGGAGGACGCCACCAACTGGCTCGACAGGCTGCTGCAGGTGCGCACAAGCTACGCGGTTCTGATGCCGCAGCACCTGGTGCCAGTGGCTCCGGGTACGATCTACGTCGCGCCTCCCGGGCATCACCTGAAGGTGGCGCACGGCTTGATCTATGTTACGCGCGACCGCAAGGTTCGCCATGCCCGGCCGTCGATCGACATCCTGTTCGAGGCGGTGGCCGGCGAATATGGCAAGGGCGCGCTCGGCGTTCTGCTCTGCGGTTTCGGTCAGGACGGCGTGGACGGCTGCGCGGCCCTGCGCCGCGCTGGCGGTTGTGTGATCGTCGAAGACGGCGACGATTGTGCGGACGCGCGCGTCCTGCCGGATGCCGCGCGGCGCGCCGGCCACTTCGATCACATCATGAAATGCCCGGTGATCGTCAGCGTCGCCGCGGCGGCCGTTGCCGGGCCGCAGGCCGAGCCGGGCGGCGAACTGCTCGATCTGTTTCTGGAGGCGCTCTGGCGGCAGTACGGCTACGATTTTCGCGGCTACCAGCGCGACAGCCTGACGCGCCGGATGAGGAACATGATGGGTCGCTTCGGTCTGCCGGCTTTCGCCGATTTTCAGCGCGCTGTTCTTTCGCAGCGGCCGCTGATTGAGCGGATGGTCGCCGAAATCTCGGTCGGGGTGACGGGTTTTTTTCGTCATCCTGAGCAGTTTCGGCTGCTGCGCGACGAGGTCTTGCCGTATCTGGCCAGCTTTTCGGTGCTCAAGGTGTGGTCCGCCGGTTGCGCCACAGGCGAGGAAGCGTATTCGTTGGCGATCCTGCTCGACGAGCTCGGCTTGCTGGCGCGCACCCGCCTCTTTGCCACCGACATCAACGACCATCTGCTTGATCTGGCGGCGAGCGGCCTGTTTCCGTCAGACTCCTTGGCGAGCAGTCGCGCCGACTATCTGGCGAGCGGTGGGGGGCGAGATTTGACTGCGTACGTCGAGCATGGCGGCCGCTACCTGAAGGTAGGCGAGCGCCTGCGCGAGGCGGTTCTTTTCCACCGCCACTCGCTCGTCACGGAAGGCGTTTTCAACGAATTTCAGCTTATCCTCTGTCGCAACGTGATGATCTATTTTGATCGTGAGGTGCAAAGAAAAGTGTTGCACCTGTTTGCCCGCTCGCTGCATCCGGATGGTTTTCTCGTCCTCGGTCCGCGTGACGGCTTGATTCAGACGGCGCGCGAAGAGGGCTTCGTAC
>ERZ761607.4881-NODE-4881-length-11470-cov-5.130793_pt1 | contig 11470 bp, 10 predicted proteins | sample MGYA00511164_ERZ761607 | MGnify/ENA primary metagenome ERZ761607 (study PRJEB28899, sample SAMN02445080) | bioreactor sludge metagenome | biome: EBPR sludge | place: Australia: Brisbane, Thorneside Wastewater Treatment Plant | collected 2011-06-22 ...
GGGTGAGGCGGAAAGCGGCCGTTTCAATTGCTTCGATCAAATTTTGCCGCGCTTCGGCCAGGCTGCGGGCGGATTGAATCGCCGCCAGGGCAAGGTCGGCCGACTCCACGGCGATGGCGAAGTGGGCCGGGCCACCCTGGTGGTAGGCCACCGGAAAAAAGGGCGAGCCGGGCGGGCAGTTGGCTAGGGCCGTCAGGTACAAATTGCCAAACCCGTTGGGTAAAATCTGGCTGACGGTTTGGATGAGAGCGGCCGTTTGCTGGCAGCGGGCAGTGTGGATTTGGCCCTGCGTGTCGGCAATTTCCACGCTGGCAAAGAGGACGTCGGTGGCGGCCAGCAGCGTGGGAATGTGGTTGATCCAGCGGGCGTCGTGGCGCAGCAGCACCGGGCCGAGGCTGATGTAGCTGGCCCCGGCGGCCTGCCAGGTTTGCGCCAGATGGCGGGCATGGGCATGCCGGTCCACCTCCTGGGGCCACCATTCGGGGAACGGAGGTGTGGCCAGCCGGGTGGATTGCAGGGGGTAGGTGAAGGCGGGGCGAACGGCCGTAAAAAATTCAGCCATCCTGTCCGCCGGAAAATCAGGTTCACAAAAGAGGGTGACCGAGCGAATATCCATAGGGGCGTATTGTAGCCCAATTTGACAGATGACATAAATCACCGTTAGAATCCGCAGGCAGCCGCCCTGGGTAAAGGAACTTATATGAGCTGCGGCTTAAATTGGACGTGAAACCATGAACATCCCTGCTGAATCAGACGAACAAGCAGTGCCACCCACTGAAGACCCCCGCGAAGAAATGACGCCATCGGCCGACGCTGAGGCTATGCCTTTTGCCGAGGACGACGAAGATCTGGACATGGCGTTTGATTTTGACGGCGACGAGGCCGAGGACGAAGATGACGACGACGACGAGGATGAGGACGAGGTTGAATGGGTGAATACGGCCGTACCCGCTCCCCCCTCTATTGCCGCTGAAATCGCCGAGGACGAACCCGCGCCCGACCTGCCGGATCCGCAAGACCCGCCGGTGACCCGCCTGACGTTAGGCGCGTTTGAGGACACTTTAACCGACGACGGGGAAGAAACTCGCCGCCCGGTGAGAATCAAAAAACAGCGCCGCCAACCGCTGCGCACACCGCGCAAAAATCAGCCTACCTTGCAGCAGGTAACCGACCGGTTTGCTGCCTGTGGTCGGTGCAGCTATTTTTGGGCCGGATACCGCGTTTTGTTTGGGCTGGAGGAGCTGGAAACGGCCGTAGCCCACAGCAAATCGGGCTGGCTGGAGCTGATGTGGGATGAGCAGATGCCGGAGCTGGTGGTGAAATCGTACGGAGCGCGTATTGATATGGGCAGCTACCACTACGAAAGCTGCTGCCAGGAATGCCGCCGCCACTTCATCTACCAGGCCTCTGACAATGAAGACGAAGCCGACGCCTTTCGCATTGAAATTACCCCCTACATGGCCAAATAAGCTGTTTTGACTATCGCGATTGGGCCAATCTTTAAGATTGGCCCAATCTGAAGAGCGCTCGCTGCCGAGCCGCTTCAAAGAGGATGATGCCAGCGGCCATTGCCGCGTTGAGTGACTCGGTGGCGGCGTGCATGGGGATGGTGATGTGGCCTGTCGCCAAGGCCAGCGCCGCCTGCCCTGCACCGCTGGCCTCGCTGCCAATGATGAGGGCGGTAGGCTGCTGCCAATCGACGGCCGTATACGGCCGTTCTGCCTGCACCGTGGCCACCCACACCTGCAACCCGCGTACCGTTTGGGCGATCTCGGCCCAGCTCTGGCTGTGTACCGGCAGCCGCAGGTGCGCCCCCATGCTGCCGCGCACCACCTTTGGATTGTACAAATCGACACAGCCCGGCCCCAAGAGCACGCCATCGGCTCCGGCGGCCCCGGCGGTGCGCAGCATAGTGCCCAGGTTGCCAGGGGTGCTCACCTCATCCAGCACCAGCAGCAGCGAGGGTTTGGCGGGCAGCGGGCGCGGCTGCATGGCAATGACGGCCAGGGCCCCCGCCGGAGTGCTGGTATCGCTCATGGCCTGCATCACTTCTTCCGTCGTCAGGTACGGGGTAGATTGTCCCAGGCTGGTGAGTTGTTGTAAAATTTGGGCATGAGCGGCCGTTTCTAACCATCGTTCTGTGTAAAAAAGCAGCGCTGGCGGACGGGCCAACCCGATCAACTCGGTTAACCATCGAGTCCCTTCTACCACATACTGCTTTTCCCGGTTGCGAAACCGGCGATCCGTTTGCAGCCGCCGCACATATTTGACTTTGGCATTTGTTAAGCTGGTTATCATCTTCTCATTGTATCTTTTTTGGTCAATCAGGGTTTTCCAACATAGATCTTATGGAGGCAGACAAATGTTGAACGAGCTAAGAGGATTGTACAAGATCAGCCGCCCCCTTACGACTTTGACCGGAGGGTTGGCGGTGTTGTTGGGCGGATACGTTGCTGGTACCGGGGCCTGGGACAAGGTCATTCTGGCTACCCTGGCCACCTGGTTTATTACGGCGGCGGCCAATGCCTGGAACGATTATCGGGATATTGAAATTGACAAGATCAACCAGCCGGGACGGCCGTTGCCTTCGGGCATGGTTTCGCCCCAAAACGTGCTGCTTTTTTCACTCACCATGACCGCCCTGTCAATTATTTTGGCCGGGTTTATCAACCTCACCGCCTTCCTCATTGCGGTGGCCTCGGCCGGGCTGCTTTACCTGTACTCCTGGCGCCTAAAAAGCACCGTGTTGATGGGCAACGCCATCGTGGCCACCATTTCGGCAATGAGCGCTATTTTTGGCGGTATTGCGGCGGGCAATCCACGACCGTCGCTCTGGCTGGCGCTGATCATTGCCTCGGCGATCATGGGGCGGGAAGTGCTGAAGACCCTGGCCGACTACGAAGGTGACCTGCGCCAGCGCTGCCGTACCATCGCCACCGTGTGGGGCCGCCGCCCGGCGCGCATCGTCTTTTACCTGCTGGCGGCTGCTACCCTGGTGGTGATGATGCTGCCCTACATGCTCAATATCTACGAACCGGTCTATGCGTTTATTGTCGCTTTGGGGGTGTACCCGGTGCTGTTTTACATCCTGCTGCGTGTCACGCGGGAGCGTTCTGGGCCGCAGCTGGAAAAGCTAAGCCAGCTGATGAAGTACGACTTTATGATTTGGTTTGTTGCCGTCATTCTGGGCGCAGCTTCTTGAAATAATCCAGAGTAGCAGCACCCTCGGCTGCTACTCGCCCCCTTTTTCTTTCGCAGCTTTTTCCTTCGTTTCTTGCTTCTCATTTGCCAGAGCGGCCCCCGGCGGTTGGGGCAGCACGTTGGGGTCAAACGGCGGCGTTTTGCCGGATTGACGGCCAAACAGCAGCCACTGCTGACTGTTAAACGGCTCTTCCCCCTCGTCCAGCGCATGAAGGGCTAGTTCGTAACGGCCGTCTGAATGCAGCAGGTGAGATTTGGCCGTGTCGTGCAGGTAAATGGTCAGGATGGAGATAACCTGCTGCCGCTCGGCGGCGTCCTCGATGGGGAACAGCACCTCAACGCGGCGGTCAATGTTGCGCGGCATGGGATCGGCACTGCCCACGTAGATGTCCGGGTTGCCCTGGTTGTGGAAGTAGTAAATGCGGCTGTGCTCCAAAAAGCGGCCCACAATGCTCTTCACGCGAATATTTTCGCTGACCCCTTTGATCCCTGGCCGCAGGCAGCAGAAGCCGCGAATGATCAGGTCAATTTGCACCCCGGCCTGGGATGCGCGGTACAGCGCCCGGATGATGCCGGGGTCTACCAGGGAATTGGCTTTGATGATGATACGGCCGTTACGGCCGTAATCCGTCTCCTGCTGAATCAAACGGATCAAATTGGCTCGCAAATTGACCGGCGCAACCAAAAACTTGCGGTACGTCACCTGCTTCGAATAGCCCGTCAGATAGTTGAACAGCTCCGTGGCATCGGCCCCCATCTCCTCGTCGCCGCTGATAAGGCCCAGGTCGGTGTAGAGCCGGGCGGTGATGACGTTGTAATTGCCCGTGCCCATGTGCACGTAGCGGCGAATGCCGTCCCGCTCGCGCCGCACCACCAGGCACAGCTTGCAGTGAGTCTTCAAACCAATAAGCCCGTAAACGACATGCACCCCGGCTCGTTCCAACGCCCTGGCCCACTCAATGTTAGACTCCTCATCAAAACGAGCTTTTAACTCGACCAGCACCGCCACCTGTTTGCCGTTTTCGCGCGCCTTCATCAGCGCCCGCACAATGGGTGGGTTGGGTCCCAGCCGGTACAGCGTTTGTTTGATGGCCAGAACGTTGGGGTCCTCCGCGGCCGCTTCGACAAAATCAACCACTGGCAAAAAGCTGTCGAACGGCGTGTGCAGCATGATGTTGGTGCGCTGCAGCACGCTAAAAATTGATTCGCCAAAACGCAGCTGCGGCGCCATGTTGGGCTGGAAAGATTCATCTTTTAATTCCGGCCGTTCCAGCCGATGCAAATCCCATAAGCTGCTCAGCCCCAGCGGCCCGTTGGTGGCGTACACATCCGTCGCGCTGACTTTGAGATTGCTCACCAAAATGTTGCGAATCATTTCTGGCGTATCCTCATCAATTTCCAGCCGCACCACCCGGCCAAAGTGGCGCTGGCGCAGGTTTTCCTCCATCGTTAGCAGCAGATCGTCGGCTTCTTCCTCCTGGATTTCCATGTCGGTGTTGCGCGTGACGCGAAAGGGGTAAGAGGCACACACGTCCATGCCGGGAAAGAGGCGGTCCAGGTTGGCGGCAATCACCTGCTCCAGCCAGATGAACTTTTGGGTGGATGGTGGCAGCAGTTCATCCGGGTCTAGCGGATTCAGCGGTACCAGCCGGGGCAGGGTGTCGGGCACTTTGACGCGGGCAAAATGAATCTCGTCGGTATCGGGATCACGCACCTCTGCGGCCAGGTTCAGGCTGAGGTTGGAGATGTGCGGGAAAGGGTGGGTGGGGTCAAACACCAGTGGTGTGAGGACGGGAAAAATCTCTTGCTCAAAGTAGGCGGCCAGCTTTTTTTGCTGACGTGGTTTAAGCTGGTTGTAATTCAGAGTGTGAATGCCCACTTCGGCCAGGGCGGGCTGCAAGGTTTTGAGCCAGCAGTTGGTGGCCTGGGCAAAAAGCTGGGTGCCGGTGCGATGAATCGCCACCAGCTGCTCACGCGGCGTCAGGCCATCGGCTGGACGGTCGGTGATGCCTAACAGCACCTGCTGCTTGAGGCCAGAAACGCGCACCATGAAAAATTCATCCATGTTGCCGCTGAAAATGGCCAGAAATTTAACGCGCTCCAGCAGGGGATAGTCGGCGTTTTCACATTCTTCCAACACGCGCCGATTAAATTCGATATTGCTGAGTTCTCGGTTAATATAAAGGCTTGGATTTTTGAGGTCAATTTCGGACATAAGATGAAATTTTCACTTTTTGCCTGGTTTTGTGACGAAAGACGATTCTGGGGCGGATTATATCTGTTTGCCCTTTTCTGGCTAACTGCCTGCGGCAACGTGGGGCAAGCGCCGCTGCCTACGGCCGTTCTCCCTCTCACCCTGCCCGCACCACCCACTCCGCAGCCGCTGGCCACCCCAACCGGTCCGCTGCCACCGACGCCCGTGGCTAACCTGCCGGAAACCGCGCTGCCCACAGCCACCACCACCGCAACGGCCGTTCCCCCCTCCCTCACCCTCAGCGCCGCGCCGGGCGTGCCGGGCGACCTGCGTGCGGCGGCCCAGGCACTGGCTGCCGCCCGGCCCGGCCAGTTTGCCTGGGTGGAAGCTGGCGAGGCCGACGTGACGCTGACCCTGGGCGCGGGCAGGCCGCTGGCTGAATGGATTTACGTCGTGGCCGCCCCCTTTGCCACGGTGCAAGACGAGGTAGCCCTGCCTGATCTGATATCCGCCGGGCCGCTGTTTGCCCCGGCAGAAGTGGCGGCGTGGGACACGGCCGTTTTTACCCCCGCCGACCCCCGCATCACCTACCTGACGGACCCCGCCGAAATGGTCGAACGCGCCTGGGCCGAACGGCCGTCGCTGCTTATCCTGCCCTTCCACCAGCTGCGGCCGGAGCTGAAGCTGCTGCGGCTGGATGGCGTCTCACCGCTGACGGCCGATTTTGACCCGGCGGCTTATCCGTTGACGGTGGCGGTGAATGTGGTGGGGGATGAAACGGCCGTCGCTGACTTCCTGGCCGCGTGGGACGGTCTTGCCACCAACTGGGACCCAGGCAAGCTGACTACCGTGGCGATGACCGGGGTGACGGCGCTCACCCGCGCTACGGCGTACCAGATGGAAATTGGCGGTGTGCTGGGGCCGGGAACGGCCGTTGGCCCGGTGCTGCAAAGTGCCGACATTGCCCACGTGAGCAACGAGGTTTCGTTTACGCCCGACTGCCCGTACCCAGACCCCATCGGCGGCACCACGTTTTGCTCCCGCGAGAGTTACTTTGAGCTGCTCACCTGGCTGGGCATCGACGTGGTGGAGCTGACCGGCAACCACGTCAACGACTGGGGCACCGACGCCCTGCTCTATTCGCTGGATTTGTACGAGGCGGCGGGCATGGCGGTTTTTGGCGGCGGGGCCGATGCGGCGGCAGCGCAGCAGCCCGCCTTTTTTGAGCACAACGGCAACCGCATCGCTTTTGTGGGCTGCAATCCGGTTGGCCCGGCCTATGCCTGGGCGGGTGAAGCCAAACCTGGCTCGCGCTTCTGCGACGAGACGTTCACCACCCAAATTACTCAGCTGGCAGCGGCGGGTTACCAGGTGATCGCCACGCTGCAATACAACGAGTTTTATCACTACGCCCCGACCGCGCAGCAGCAGAGCGATTTTGCCGAATTGGCCCAGGCGGGGGCAGTGGCCGTTTCTGGCAGCCAGGCGCATCATGCCCAGGGGTTTGCTTTTGTGGATGGGGCGTTTATTCATTATGGGCCAGGCAACCTTTTTTTTGACCAGATGGACCAAGTGGGGACGCGGCAAACGTTTGTGGATACGTACGTGTTTTACGACGGCCGTTTGCTGACCGTCGACTTGTGGACCGGCCTGATTGAAAACTACTGCTGTCCGCGTGAAATGACCCCGGTAGAACGAGAGGCGGTGTTAACGGCCGTTTTCCAGGCCAGCGGTTGGTGAAATCAAAATTCGGCCGTCGTCGAGCGTCTAATTCAGGGGGAAAATGTAAGTTCGGCGCAGATTAATCAGGTTTAATCCGCGTTTATCCGCGTAATCCGCGGCCTATTTTCAGAGGAGAAATCAATGCCCAAACGCCTTTTGTACACGCTACTGCTTTTTTTGCTGGCACTGACGGCCTGCACCAGCACAGAAAACAATGCCCCCGGCGGCGATATCCTGGCTCCGTTGCCCACGGACAGCGGCCAGGCTGCTGCGGTGGAAAACCTGCCCACTCTGACTGAACTGATTGCGTCTGACCCCGACCTGGTATTTTTTGCCAATGGCTTAAACACCGTTGGCCTGACAGACGATCTGCAAAATGATGGCCCGTTTACGGTGTTTGCCATGTCCAATGTAGCTTTTTCGACGATGGGCATCATTGTCAGCCAGGTAGACCCGGCGCTTTTGGGCAGCATCATCGACAACCATGTGGTGAGTGGCGAGCTGGCCCAAGCGGATTTACTGGCCGCTGGCTCTGTGGTTTCGCTGGCGGGCGGTTCGCTGCCGATACATGAGACGGAAGATGGGATGCAGGTGTGGTACGCCCCACTGCGAGGCGAGGGGCGACCGGCCAGCAACGGGATGCTGTACGTGGTTGATACGATGCTGCTGCCGCCAGAAAGTGGCCCAGAGATGAGTATGTGGGGGGTTTTGCGGGCAGACGGCCGTTTCACCACCTTCCTCGCCGCTATTGAGGGTACCGATCAAATGGGCAACCTGCGTTTTAGCGAAGCCATCGATGCTGTCCTGGCCCCCACCGATGAGGCGTTTGCCAATTTACCGGCCGATGTGGCGGCGCTGCTGGAAAATGACCCTCACTCCCTGGAATTTGTGGTGAACTTCCACCTGCTCTCGCCCGATGGCTGGCCACAAGATGCCGATTTAACCACGGCCGATATGGCCGAAATGGGCGAGATTTCTACCCGGGTGGCGGTGGGTGGCAGCGGTTTTGGCTTTGGCTTCGAGAAGCTGCCCGTCACCACCACAGACGAAGGGCTGCGCATTGGGGACGCTCTGGTGATCACCCAGGACATGGACGCCACCAACGGCAGCGTGCACGCCATTGACACGGTGCTGATTCCACAGTCCCTTTTGGAGCATGCCGACCAGTAGCCGCACATCCTTGCTGCGCCCATTTGCGCGGTAAGAAACCGCGGCTACGCCTGCATCGCGCAGGCCGCGTTGACCGGGGTGGGACAGGTTCAAGCCAGGGTAGGCGTTTGCGGCACGTGGTGGAGGGTGTGCAGGATGGTGGTAACGGCCGTTACCATCCCTTTCAGCGCCATACTGGGGCGGAGCGGCTTTTGGCTGGCGGCTTGTTCCGGCAGCAGGGGCAGATGGACAAAACCGGCGGGCACGGCCAGCTGCTGCCCGGCCAAAAAGTGGAGCAGCTCATACATCACCTGGTTGCACAAAAACGCCCCGGCGCTTAATGACAGCTCGGCGGGAATGCCCGCCGCGAGTACCGCTTGCTGCAAGGTGCGCACGGGCAGGGTGGCAAAGTAGGCCGCCGGGCCATCGGGCGCGATGGGCTCATCCTGCACCACCAGCCCGTTGTTGTCGGCAATGCCAAAGTCGAGCAGGTTGATGGCCACACGTTCGATGGAAACGGCCGTGCGTCCACCCGCTTCACCCAGGCAGATCACGGCGTCGGGCTGGTGCTGCGGCACGAGATCCAGCAGGGTTTGTGGCCCTAGATGGCGGTGGACGGGGAGGACGGCCGTTTCTACCCCAAATCCGTTAAACTGCCTGCCCGCCAGGGCCTGCACCACCTGCGCCGACGGGTTGATGGTGTTGGTGCCAAACGGTTCAAAACCGGTCACTAAAAACTTCATTTTTGTCTCCTCGCTGCTGCTGGAATGACAAACGGTCGCTGGAAATAGGTAGGGATAGATTGACGGCCGTTTCCCACCCCAATTATACTCTTTTTATCTTACCAACTCTTTTGTTGAACAAAATGTGGGGGTACAAAATGGAAGAGGTAACCTGGGCCACTGTCATGGAAACAAACGGCATGATCGTTGCCGAAATGCTGGCACAGCGTCTGGAAGCGGCCGATATTCCCGCTATGGCTGTACAAGAAAGTGCCGCCAAAGCGATTGGCCTCAGCGGCGGGCCATTGGGCACGGCTTATGTGCGCGTGCCAGAGCAATATCTGGAACAGGCCCGCGAGCTGCTTGATGCTGAGGAGCCCGCTGATGAAGATGACATCGTGCTTTGCCCTAGCTGCGAGAGCGAGCTGGAGCTGGAAGATGCGGAGTGGGAACAGGGCTGGTTTATCTGCCCGGTGTGTGACACCCGCGTGTCCCTGGACGACCTGTTTTAACGTTTGGGTTTGGGCGGGGAAACTGTTTTAGGACGCGAGCGAACCAGGGTGTAGCCGACTACAAACACGCCAGACAGCAAAAAGGCCAGCCGCGCCGTAAGCGTCTGGTGCCAGGGTGTGTCTGGTTGTGGTGGTGTGCTGTTAATTCCCAGGCTGTAGCTGCCGCTGATGGGATGTCCATCCACGCTGGTGACGGCCCACTGCACCGTGTACACGCCGTTGGGCAGGGGAGGTACGGCCGTAAACACCACATTAGGTCGGTCTGGATCAAGCACCGGGGTCAGTTCGGCCGCCGGGACAAAATCTTGCATCAGGTCAATGCGCACATCGCTGCCCACCGGCTCGCTAAACTCCAGCCGAATTTCAGTCAGCGCCTGCACCGAGCTGCCCGGGGCGGGGGTAGCCGATACCAGTTCGGTATGGGCCAGGGCACGGGGGGTGACAACGGCCGTCATTGCCAAAATGAGCCCAACCCACAGCCAACGCTTCATGGCAGCACCTCATCCAGCGCCTGGCTTAGCTCGCGTGGCGAAACTGGCCCCGCCAGCGACGCCGTGATGCGGCCCGCCTCATCCAGCACAAACACGTACGGTTCAGTCACCAGCCCCCATTCGGCCATCTCCGGTACGTAGGTGAGCGCCTGGAAATCCTCGTACACCTCGATGTGGATAAAGTTGGCCGCATCACCTACCGCATCACGCACGGTGGCCACGCTGTTGAGCACCGGGGCACACCAGCGTGTTTCGCACAGGCCGGGGGTGATAAACCCCACCACAGTGGGTTTGCCGCTGGCTACGGCATCGGCCACCGTCAGCTGGTAAAAGGCCGGGTCCGGGTTATTGCCGGAGCTGAGCTTGTTGATGTCTGGCTCGGTGGCCAGGGTCCGATTTTGGCTAAGCGGTGCCAGGTCGCCCACATCAACGGCGCTGCTTTCTGCTTTGGCCTCAACGGCAAACTGGCTGGTGACGGTACGGCCGTCGGCCAATACCACCTCTGCTGTAATGCCCCAAAAGCCCGCGCTGGGCAGGTGCGGATAGGCCACCCAGTACGGCACTTCGTAATCGCTGAAATTTTCAGCTGGACCCTGCCAGACTGGCGCGGCGTTTGTTTCGCCTGCGGGCACCACGCTCAGGGCCACGCTTTGTGCGTCGGCGACCGGGTTGGGGCCATCAAACAGGCCAAAAACGAGGCGCGGTGTGCCAACGGCCGTATCCGCGTTCATGCGGGTAATTTGGATGGGTGAGACGGCGTCGGGAATGGGGGTGGAGACGGCCGTTGCGCCACACGCCGCCAGGAAAACGATCAAAAGCAAGACGAAAAATCGGGCAAATTTCATACGGTTAACTTTAGCAAGACGGGCACAAGCGGACAAGTGAGCCGAGACATCTCTCATCGTTTTGGCGCGGGATGGTCCATCAATCGGCCAAGACGGCCGCTTCAGGCCGCCAGAAACGCACGGTAGTAAAGTAGAGCATTCCCATGAGCACCGCCTCCAGCCCAGAACCGACCACGCGGCGCACCGCTTCGCTGGGGTAACCCTCGCCAATAAAGACAACCAAAACGATGAGCGTGAGCCACGGCCACTGTTTGTGCCGCCACCAGCTGAGGCTCATCACGCCCACCAGCCCAATGCTGACGATGCTCACAATGGGCGGGCCGCTGACGCTGTGGGCCACGTAGCGCACCACGCCGTCCATCACTGCCGGTTCGAGCGTCATGGGCAGCAGCCGGGTAAAAATGCCCGCCAGCAAGACGAAAATGGAGAGGAGTACGGCCGTTGCCCGCCCCCAGCGCCACTTTGTCCAACCTGCCCCGGTCAGCCGCGCCTGGTCATAGGCCGCCAGAATCATCCAGGGCAGCACCAGCTGGTGCAAAATGAAGCGCGGCCAGCTCAGCGCCAGCAGCAGCGGGCCTTCGCCAATCCACGTTCCCAGCAGCAAAATCAGGTTGTCGTAAAACAGGCCAAAGGA
>ERZ761607.4885-NODE-4885-length-11461-cov-7.978169_pt1 | contig 11461 bp, 9 predicted proteins | sample MGYA00511164_ERZ761607 | MGnify/ENA primary metagenome ERZ761607 (study PRJEB28899, sample SAMN02445080) | bioreactor sludge metagenome | biome: EBPR sludge | place: Australia: Brisbane, Thorneside Wastewater Treatment Plant | collected 2011-06-22 ...
CGCCCACCATCTGATCGGCGTCCAGATAGCCCTGATCCCACATCATGTCTTCCAGGAAGGCGACCTGGCTTTCATTGATGAACAACAGCAACTCGCCGGCCTCGGTGAAATCGGTCTGGGCGGCGAACAGGGTTATGGTCTTGACGCGATTGTCGCCATCGCGGGCCATGGCGGCGGCGGCGATGGTCAACATGGTGCCGCCCAGGCAATAGCCGACCGTATGGACCTTGCGCCCCGGCAAAATGGTGGAGATGGCGTCGAACGCCGCCATGACCCCATGCTGACGATAGTCCTCCATGCCCAGGTCGCGATCCTCGGCGGTGGGATTCTTCCAGGAGATGATGAAAACGGTATGCCCCTGCTGGACCAGGTATCGCACCATGGAGTTGTGGGGCGACAGATCGAGGATGTAGTACTTCATGATCCAGGCGGGCACGATCAGGATCGGCTCGGCGTAGACCTGCGGGGTGGCGGGTTGATATTGGATCAATTCGATCAGATGGTTGCGGAACACGACCTTGCCCGGCGTGATCGCCACGTCCCGACCTACCACGAACTGTTGTTCCGTCTCGGCGCTCAACGACTTGCCCGCAATGACCTTCTCCATGTCGGCCATGAAGTTGTTCCAACCGCGCACCAGATTCTGACCCCCTTCCTCCATGGTGGCTTTGAGAATCTCGGGGTTGGTGAGCGGCGCATTCGATGGGGAGAACATGTCGAGAATCTGCCGGGTCATGAAGGAAACGATGGCTTCGTTCTGCTTGTTGACGCCCCGGTTGTGGGTGGTGGCGTTGTACCACCACTGCTGAGTCAGCAGGAAGGATTGATAAATCAGGTTGTACGGCCATTGTCGCCAGCCTGGGTCATCGAATCGGTGATCTTGCGGCAGCGGTTCGATGCAGGGGGGTGTGTTGGGATCCTGGCCGGATTTGAAGGCGTAGAGCATCATGCGTACCATCTTGCGGACGGCTTTCTCGTTCAACAACGCCTGTTTGCCCGGCGCCAGGCCAAGATGCATCAGCCAGTCGAGATAAGCCATCGCGATCACGGCGGGCGAGATGCCGCTGGTGCCGCGCGCCAAGTTGGCATGGACCATTCGGTCGATGGTCTCGGGGATGTGCGTGCCGAGGAACGAGCGTTCGATACCGTAGGCGCGGTGCGCCGAGGACGATTGGCCCGATGGCCCGTCCCAGACCGGGATCGTGGGTTTGGAAGTCGCGGGTTTGGCAACCGCCGACTGGCCGGTTGCCGCCGCGGCGGCGGGCGCGGTTGGAGTGGGTTCGATTGGGGCGGATTCGTTGACTGGAACCGCCGCGGCGGGCGCGGTTGGAGCAGGTTGCTTGACGTTTGACATGGCTGCATACCTCCGAAAGCGCAAGGCTCAGAGCGCAGAATGTGAGACCGCTTTATCTTTCCTTGTGTTTGCGATGGTCGATCACACGCACCGCCTTGCCCTCGGAACGGGGCAGGTCGCCGGTGCGCTTGACCACGACGCGGGCGGTGACGCCGATGAAGTCCTTGATATCCTTTTGCGCCTTGTGCGCAACTCGATCCATGGCTTCCTGTCCCTGGGCGACCAAGGGGGGACTGCCCTCGACGTTGACCGTCAACAGATCGAGATTACCTTCGCGGGCAATCTCCAGTTGATAGAAGGGCGACAGGGTTTCGGTCTGCATCAGGATGGCTTCGACCTGCGAGGGAAACACATTGACGCCGCGAATGATCAGCATGTCGTCGGTGCGGCCGGTGACGCGCTTCATGCGAACGTGAGTACGGCCACAGCGGCAGGGCGCGGGATCGAGCACCGACACGTCGCGGGTGCGGTAGCGGATGACCGGGAAGGCTTCCTTGGTCAAGGAGGTGATGACGATCTCGCCGGCCTCGCCGTAGGGAATCGGCTGGCCGGTATTTACATCCACCGCCTCGATCAGAAAATGATCCTCGAACACATGCAGGCCGTTCTTGGCCTCGATGCACTCGATGGCGACGCCAGGACCGATGACTTCCGACAGTCCGTAGATATCCACCGCATCGATGCCCAGGCGCGATTCCAGTTCGTAGCGCATCTCCTCGGTCCATGGCTCGGCGCCGAAGATGCCGACCTTGAGCGGCAGTTTGCGCAGATCCACGTTCATGGTGTCGGCGGCCTCGGCCAGATTGAGGGCGTAGGAGGGGGTGCAGGACAAACCGGTCGGCTCGAAATCCTGAATCAGCATGATTTGCCGCTGGGTCTGGCCGCCGGAGATTGGCGTCACCATCACGCCCAGTTCCTCGGCGCCGTAATGCAGGCCCAACCCGCCGGTGAACAGACCATAACCATAGGCGTTGTGCAGGCGGTCGCCGGGACGCATTCCAGCGGCGGCCAGGCTGCGCGCCATCACCCGCGCCCAAGTACGGATATCGCGCCGGGTGTAACCCACCACGGTCGGCTTGCCGGTGGTGCCGGACGAGGCGTGGATGCGCACGACCTGATCGGTGGGCACGGCGAACATGCCGAAGGGATAGTTCTCGCGCAGGCTTTCCTTCTTGGTGAAGGGTAGCAAGCGCACGTCAGCCACCGATTGAATGTGGCGCGGCTTGACGCCCAGTTCGTCCATGGCGTCGCGGTAGTACTTGACGGTCTGATAGCAACGCTCGACGGTGGCGCGCAGCCGGTTGAGTTGCAGCGCCTGCAATTCCTCGTGGGGCAGGGTTTCCTGGTCGATGTCCAGAATCATGGAGTCGTTCTCGGTGGTGGGAAGGACCATCAGGGGTTGGCGGCCGGGGACGGCAGGGTTTCGGTCAACAAATCATAGCCGAGGTCACGCAACCGTTGATTGAGGGCGCGCGGATCGTCGGCCCGGTAGCGCACGACAGCGACCCGCAGGCCGGTCTGATCGGGATGCAGCGGCGACACCACGGTGGCGATATAACCACCGGCCTCATTGATGGCGGTCAGCAATCGGCCCAGTTGGCCGGTGGTGTCGGGCAGATGCACCGCGATGCGGGTGGCGTCCGCCATCAGACATCCGGTGATGTCGAGAAAGAAATCCAGCACGTCCTCATGCGTCACGATGCCCACCAGTTTATTCCCCGATTCGACGACGGGCAGACAGCCGATCTTTTCCTGCCGCAGCAGGCGGGCGGCTTCCTCGACCAGGGTGTCGGGGGCGCAGGTAATGACCTGGGCGCGCATGATTCTGGCGGCGGTGAGCTTGCCCAGCAGGTAGTTGGCCTCGCCGACCGACAGGGTCGTGATCGGGGAGGGCGAGACTCGCTCAAGGTCGTGGGAGGTCACCAGCCCCACCAAATGACCGTCGCGGACCACGGGCAAATGGCGGATGTGACGATCCCGCATCAGCGCCGCCAACTGGGTCACGCGGGCGTCCTCGGCAACCTGCACCACCGTGCGTGTCATGATCCGATCCACGTACATATGATTGACCTCCCTAATAGCCCAGATACGCCCGGCGCACGTCGTCGTCAGCCAGCAGTTCGGCCGCGGGGGCGGTTTTGGCGATGCGGCCGGTTTCAAGAATATAGCCGCGTTGGGCAATCGCCAAGGCGGCGCGGGCATTTTGCTCCACCAGCAGGATGGTGACGCCCCGGTGGTTGAGTTCGACGATCACCCGGAAGATTTCCTCGACCAGCAGCGGCGCCAACCCCATTGAGGGTTCGTCCAGCAACAACAGGCGCGGGCGGCCGAGCAGGGCGCGGCCAATCGCCAGCATTTGCTGCTGACCGCCGGACAGGGTGCCGGCCAGTTGCTGGCGGCGTTCGGCGAGAATCGGAAACAGGGTATAGACATGCGCCATCTCTTCCCGCACCCATTGGGGATCGCGGTGTTGGCGGTAAGCGCCCAGCCGCAGGTTATCCTCGACGCTGAGCGGCGCGAAGACCTGGCGGCCCTCGGGAACCTGGCAAACGCCGGCGGCGACGATGCGATGCGGTGGCCAGCGGGTGATGTCCTGGCCGGCAAAGCGGATACAGCCGCCGCTGGCGGGATGTAAACCGGACAGGGTGTGAAGCAGGGTGGTTTTACCCGCGCCGTTGCCGCCCACCAGCGCGACCAGTTCGCCGGCATGGATGATCAGGTCCGCCGCGTGAATGGCGCGCACCGGGCCGTAGTCGCTGCTCAGGCCCGTGACTCGCAGCAAGGGTTCCCCGGTCACCGAATTCCGCTGTCCGGCCACCGACCGCAGGTCGCTCACCACTGATTCAGACGGCATATTGCACCGCTCCTCCCAGATAGGCGGCGATGACTCGGGGATTGGCCTGGATTTCCGCCGGGGAACCCTCGGCCAGCACGCTGCCATAGTCCAATACCAGCAACCGGTCGGAAACGCTCATCACCAGCGGCATGTGATGCTCGACCAGCAGCACGGTGACGCCGCTGGCGCGGATGCGGGCGATCAGTTCGCGCAAGGCCAGGGTTTCGGTGTCGTTGAGACCGGCGGCGGGTTCGTCGAGCAGCAGGAGGCGGGGCTTCGCGGCCAGGGCGCGGGCGATTTCGACCCGCTTCATCAGGCCGTAGGGCAGGGCGCCAGCCGGTTGTTCGGCCCGGTCGGCCAGATCGCACAGTTCCAGTGCCTCGCTGGCCCATTCTCGCAAGCGCCGTTCCTCGCGCCGCACTTGGGGCAGGCGCAATGCGGCGGCCAGCAACCCGGTCCGAGCACGCAAGTGGCAACCGACCATGACGTTCTCGATCACGGTCATGTTGAAGAACAGTTGCAGGTTCTGGAAGGTTCGCGCCATGCCCAAAGCGGCGATGCGGTGCGGCGGCAAGCCACGCAATTCATGACCATCGAAGCGGATCGAACCGGAGGAGGGTTGGTAAAACCCGCATAGGTCGTTGAACAGGGTGGTTTTGCCGGCACCGTTCGGTCCGATGACGGCGTGGATCAAACCGGCTGGTGTCTGGAAGCTGACCCCGGCCAGGGCCATGACGCCACCGAAGCTTTGTTCCAGTCCTTCGACAGTCAGTAAATCGTGGGTCATTTGGCTACTGTAATGTTGAATAGCTCATTCTTAAACTGCTCAAGAGTCATTGGTGTAAAGCCTGTTCCACCACTATTTCGATTTCTATTGTCTCTTTGACCCAATGTAATGTCCAAGTCGGCGGTGTTTTCATTCTTAGGGTGTACCACGAGACGCAAACTGACTCCCACAAGGCTATAGGTCCGATAAGCACCGTTTAACAAGTCGTCCTGGCTAAACAGGGTTCCACGATTAAAATTGTTCATGATTTCATTACGCTCATCATCATTGAAATGGTTGCTGATCCGAATATTTTCCATACGCCAACCTTCCTTGGGTCCGGTGTCGGTAGTGATCGGCTTAGAGGAAGTGAGGGCCTTTGATGCAGTCGGGTCGAATTTGTTTTCCTGGACTGGAAGCGATTGAGTTTTTTTCGGTTTTGCTATCGTTTGTCCTTCGATCAGGATAGCCTGTAGATTCCTGGCAAGTCGCAGATTTTCCTCCAAGTCATTTTTTTCCTTGGTAATCGCTTCGATCTTGGTGCGTATATTCTTGATGTCCGCGCGGATCTCTATGGCTTGTACTCTATATTTTTCTGAATCAGGCAAACTGGAAAGCTTTTGTTCCTGCTCCTCCAGTTTCATCTGGACGCTATAGGCCCTTTCTTGTCGAGCCTTGGCGTCAGCCAGCTTTTTCTCCAATTCCGCCACTCGATTGTTCAACTCCTGCAAATTGGTTTGAGCATATGAGAGCCTAACTAAATCCACAACGGTGGACAGAGCCACCAATAATACCATTACCAGGATAATAAAATATTTCTTACTGGCAATATCATTCACGACTTTATCCTTTCAGGTTCAATTTTAAACACAACTATCTACCCAACGACTTATCAAGCGCATCGACGGCATTTTTAATCTCTTGAAGTTTCTTGAGCGTCATATCGCTTTCCTGTTGAGGCGAATCCACCGCCGGTTTGGTTTGAGGTCGAGCGGTCTTGGCGGCTTGGCGCCGCGCATCCTGTCGCTGTTGTTCCACTAACCGTTCAGTACGCACCTGCTCACGCAGACGTAACAGACCCTCGTGGTTTGGAACCAGCGCCAATCCCCGTTCGATTTGCTGCAAACTGGCCGCATAGTTGCCATTTCGCCGATAGTCCGACGCTCGCGCCAGATATAGGCCGACCTCCGTTTGTCGTCGTGCCTCTTCCTCTTTTCGGCGTGCTTGTTCGGCCTTTTGACGTTCCGCGATCTCGGTCTGTCGCTGTATCGCTGCTTTCTGTTGGCGTGCTTGCTCGGCCTTTTGGTGTTCCACTTCCTCCGCTTGCCGTCGCGTCTCTTCCTCCCGGCGCTGTTGCTCGGCTATCCGGGCCTGTATCTGCTCGCGCAGCGCTAATAAACCTGGATGATCGGGCACCGCCAACAAACCTTGCTGGATACGAATCAGACTAATTTCCAACTGGCCTTCCTGAAGGTTGGTTTGTGCATGCGCGAGAAATTGCTCGGCTTGAAGTCGAAATTGTCGTTGCTCTTCTTCACGAGCCTTCTGGGCGGTTGCCTCAGTAATTCGATGTTCGATTTCCTGGCGTAAGCGTAGAAGCTCCTGATTTTCAGGAGCGGCCGCCAAACCTCGTCTTATCTGATCGAAACTTTCCTGTAACGCTCCATTATCAAGGCGCTGTTTCGCTACTTTCTCGTATTCCCTCGCAATATTCTCCAAGCCAGCTAGTGCATCAGCATTGCCTGGATCTAGAGTCAGAATACGTCGATAAGTGGCTTCCGCGTTGTCCTCACCGAATTCTTTCCCTAACATCCCTGATGTTAGCTGCATCCTGGCCAACTTCAGTAATGTTTCGACTTCCTGTTGGTATTGCCTTACGGATTCAGGAAAATCGGTCCGATCCATCGGAGGCCGTGATCCAAAAAAGTAAGCTGTCGCGATGGCTGCAACTATAAAAACGGCTACCAGGGCGAGAGTTGGCCGTCGTAAGTTCTTCCCGATAAATGTCTGAATTTTTCCAGTCGTGAACTCCATTATACTTATATGGCTAATATCGATAGCTCTAGGCTCGATCTTTGCGCCATCACCAAGCACTTCATCGAGCGCCTGCAAGAACTCATCGGTATTCTTATAACGATCGGTATTTTTCTTGGCAAGTAATTTATTCAGAACTGATTGTAAATGAGCGTACTGTCTGGGAAGGTAGGGGATTGGGTCATGCAAATGCTTTAGCGTAATGGCAATCAGATTACTGGCTTCGTAAAGCCGTTGCCCGGCAAGCATTTCATAAAGGACGACGCCGAGGCTATACAGGTCGGATTGAATCGTGGCGTTCTCGCCCATGGCTTGCTCCGGGCTCATGTAGCCCGGACTACCGACCGCTAGCCCCGACAGGGTATGAATGGTCTTTGACTCAAGGATTCGAGCGACTCCAAAGTCGGTCAATACTGGAGTTCCGTCCTGTCGAAACATGATATTGGAAGGCTTGACATCCCGATGAATGATGCCTCTCTCGTGCGCATAACCCAATGCCTTCGCGATGGCTCTCGTGATTTGAATGGCGGACTCAAACGATAAACCCTGCTCGATTCGGTCGCCGAGCGTGCCGCCGGGGAGATATTCGATGGACAGAAAGAGCTGGTTATTTTCGGAAATCCCAACGTCATGAATCGTAATGATGTTGGGGTGGAGCAACCGGGCGAGAATACGTCCTTCCTTTTTAAAGCGTTGCGCGAATTCATCGTCTTCCTCGGGACTCTGCGCCAGAATCTTTATCGCCACCTGACGGCCAAGGGACTGTTGCATGGCACGATAAACGGTGGCCATTCCGCCACGTCCGATCTGGCAGTCTATTTGATAGCCCGCGATTTGCATGGACATTCCCTGGCGCGGGTTTTCGTTTCCTTGGTCCCCTCCAGGGAAGGGGTTGGAGTGTGAGCCTTTGAAACTCAAGGTCTAGCTCCTCATCCCCATCCCTCCCGCGCCCGAGCGGGGAAGAGAAGGGACTGGTTGATCAACATCAAGAGGTCAGTCACCGTGGTCCTGACCCTTGGGATTTTGGGTCACGGTGTGGGTTTGCCCGGCGATGGTCAAGGCACCGGCGCGCTTAGCGCCGGAGGCATTGGCCGCCACCGTGTAGGTGGTCGTGCCGGAGCCGGTCCCGCTCGCGCCGACGGTGACCGTGATCCAGTCATTATTATGACTGGTGGCGGTCCAGGCGCAGCCGTCCGGGGTGGAGACGGTCACCGTGCCCGATCCGCCAAGGTGCTCGAACGTTCGGCTGGTTGGGGTAATGGCGGAGCTACACCCGCCGTCGCCACCGCCGCTTTGGGTCACGGTGTGGGTTTTTCCAGCAATGGTGAGTGTCCCAGTACGCTTAGCGCTGGATGAGTTGGCCGCCACCGAATAGGTGACCGCGCCAGGTCCAGTTCCACTTGCGCCGGCGGTGACCGTGATCCAGCCATCATGACTTTGAGCGGTCCAGGCGCAGCCGTCCTGGGTGGAGACGGTCACCGCCCTCGTGCCGCCGAGGTATTCGAACGCCTGGCTGGTTGGGGTAATGGCATAGCTGCATCCCCCACCGTCGGTCGCCTGGCCTTGGCGACCAGGCAAGCTACCGAACACGAAGGTTTGTAGCATGAGGGTGCCATCCGCCTCGGCTGGCAGATCGGTCAGCTCAAATTGACCCAGAGGCAGACTGCTTGTGCCGCCCTCGCAGCGCAGCGACCCCGGCCCGCACGTGAATGCGCACCGACCGCTGGCCAACGCCAAGCCACACGCTGGCTGGCCGTTGGCGTCCACCAGGGTGCCGGTCAGCCGATAGCGGCCGGAGCTGACTTCTCCAACACTGGGGTTGATCGCTTGGGAGTTGGCACTGCTGGCGGCGGCACCGACCAGTTGAGTCGTGCCGTCCGACCGGACCATCTGGCGGCCGGGCAGGCTACCGAACACAAAGGTTTGTAGGGTGAGGGTTCCATCCGTTTCGGTCGGCAGGTCGGTCAGCTCAAATTGGCCGAGGGCCAGACTGTCCGTGCCGCCCTCGCAGCGCAGCGAACCGGGTCCACAACTGAACACGCACCGACCACTGGCCAGCGCCAGCCCGCACGCAGGCTGATTGTTGGCGTCCACTAAGGTTCCGAGCAGTCGATACCGACCGGGACTTGATTGGCTGATGTTGATATTGGTCGCGTGGGCACTTGAAGTGGTTGGTTGAAGATTGAAAAGATTCAACGCGCCGCTGCCGCCGGGTCCAAGGACCTGGACTGGAGTGGTGCGGTTAGTGGTAGTACCGTCACCCAACTGACCAGCGCCGTTGCCGCCCCACGCCCAGACGGTACCGTCGCTCTTGAGCGCGACGCTATGTTCATAGCCTGCGGCAATGGCAACGACGTTGTCCAGTCCGCTAACCGGAACCGGGACGATGTGGGTGATAGTAGTACCGTCACCCAACTGACCAGCGCCGTTGCCGCCCCACGCCCAGACGGTACCGTTACCCTTAAGTGCTATACTATGCTGATAGCCTGCGGCAATGGAAACAACGCCATTCACTCCAGTAACCTTAACGGGGATAACGCGGTTGGTGACACTGTCATCACCCAACTGACCAGCGCCGTTGCCGCCCCACGCCCAGACGGTACCGTCGCTCTTGAGCGCGATGGTATGTTCGTAGCCCGCAGCAAGCGCAACAACCCCACTAAATCCGCCCACCCCCACCACTAAGCCTGGTGTAGCGTGGGAGATATTGGACCCATCGCCCAATTGACCGAAGCTGTTATCCCCCCACGCTAAAACAGTACCATCGCCATTGAGCGATGCTGTATGCCCGTTGCCTGCAGCGATGGCGACAGCACCGATAGGGCGATCACCAACCTGAACCGGGGTAATACGGCGATTCTGAAGGGTACCATCCCCTAGTTGACCAAAACGGTTGTCCCCCCATGCCCAGACGGTGCCATCGCTTCTGAGCATCACGGTGTGTAAACCACCTGCGGCGATGGCAATGGCTCGACCTAAGATGCCAACTTGAATCGGAACAGGACGGTCAATAACGGTACCGTCGCCCAGTTGTCCACTATCATTGGCTCCCCATATCCACATCCCGCCATCTGCGATTGCCGCAGAGTGAAGGCGACCCGCAGTGAGAACAGTGGTGCTGCGCAAACTGCTAATTTGAATTGGAGTAGCGTGGTCGATGAAGGTACCGTCACCTAATTGGCCATCGGTATTACTCCCCCACGCCCAGAGAGTGCCATCGTTCTTGGCTGCTACGGTGTAATAGCCACCTCCTGCAATGGAAGCGCCTCCGTAACTGCCCGGAGGATTTGTCGCGCCCGCCGAGAGGCTGAACAGGGTAGGCATGATCCCCAGCAGGAAGGGAATGAGCGAAGCACGCGCGCGAGGAAAGAGCATGGGTATGGTCACCTACTAGGAATGAATTATTTTCACTTTAACAAAGGTTTACGGCGATCGTAGCACGGCTTACCACGCCTTGGGCTGAAATTTTGCGTCATTGAGAATGACCACGTTTTCACCGGACTGCGCCAGTACGAACAAGCCTTGTCGGTAGGCATACTCGGCGACATGATCGGGGATCACCATGCCCGTGACCGCGCCTAGAACCCGCTTGTTCGCATAACTGGGCAGCAATTCCGTCACTTTGCCCAGTCGCGCGAGGTGCTCGTTCACGTCATCCACGCTCAGCGTGCTTTTGCATTCGATGGCTACGACATCCTCGTCGTTCACCACCAGCAAATCCACTTCAATGGCGGCTCCCCGCCGGTTGGCGACGACTTGGCGGTGGACCTCGTGAACGGCAATCCCCCATTCCTGAAAGAGCCGCACCGCCGCCGGACGTACCATCTCCTCCACAAAATCCCCCAGCTTGTTACCCAGTCGCCCGATATTCATGGTCACTTCCTTGATTTTGCGGTCGGTCTCCTGAAATCGGCGGTCGGTCTCTTGAGCCTGCTCTTTGAGGAACCGTTCGGTTTCCTGAAACTGCAACCGGGTTTCCTGAAACTGCAACCGGGTTTCCTGGAACAATCGCCAAATATCGTCGAATGATGGTTGTACTGTAGACATCGTGTAGCCCTTTAGAGCGGTCAGTCATTGGAGTCATCACCCTTGGGATTTTGGGACACGGTGTGGGTTTTGCCGGCAATGGTCAAGGTCCCGGTGCGCTTGGCGCTGGAGGAATTGATCGATACCGTGTAGGTCGTCGTGCCGAGGCCGGCCCCGCTCGTTCCGGCGGTGACCGTGACCCAGTCATCATGGCTTTGGGCGGTCCAGGCACAACCGTCCGGGGTGGACACGGTCACCGTCCCCGATCCGCCGAGGTTCTCGAACGTTTGGCTGGGGGGGGCTATGGTATAGCTACACCCATCGCTAGGCTTGACTACTTCGAGGCCGGGCATACTGCCTGCCACGAATGTTTGCAGGTTGATGGTACCGCTTACCACCTATCAGTTCCTCATGATGGGGCAGATTGGGTAGAAGGGGGGTAAGG
>ERZ761607.4886-NODE-4886-length-11460-cov-3.040947_pt1 | contig 11460 bp, 9 predicted proteins | sample MGYA00511164_ERZ761607 | MGnify/ENA primary metagenome ERZ761607 (study PRJEB28899, sample SAMN02445080) | bioreactor sludge metagenome | biome: EBPR sludge | place: Australia: Brisbane, Thorneside Wastewater Treatment Plant | collected 2011-06-22 ...
GCGGTGCCGTGGGTGGCCTCGAACACCGCGTGGCCGGTGACGTAGTTGATGTTGCCGCCCGGCGCGATGCCGATGCCGCCCACCTGGGCCGCCAGCGCATCCGAGAGGTAGTCGCCGTTCAGGTTCATGGTGGCGATCACGTCGAACTCATCCGGACGGGTGAGGACCTGCTGCAGCGTGATGTCGGCGATGGCGTCCTTCACCAGCACTTTGCCGGCCGCCAGGGCGGCCTTCTGCTCGGCGTTGGCGGCCGCCTCGCCCTGGGCCGCCTTGGTGCGCTCCCATTGGTCCCAGGTGTACACCCGGTCACCGAACTCGCTCTCGGCCAGGGCATAGCCCCAGTTGCGGAAAGCGCCCTCCGTGAACTTCATGATGTTGCCCTTGTGCACGAAGGTCAGGCTCTTGCGGCGGTTGTCCAGCGCGTACTGCAGGGCGGAGCGGATCAGGCGCTCGGTGCCTTCGCGCGAGACCGGTTTGATGCCGATGCCGGAGCTGGCTGGGAACCGGATCTTGCCGTACTCCTTGGGGAAGGTCTGCTGGAAGAACTCGAGGAACTTGCGGTTGGCCTCGGAGCCGGCCTCAAACTCGATGCCGGCATAGATGTCTTCCGTGTTCTCGCGGAAGATCACCATGTCCACCTTTTCCGGGCGGCGCACCGGCGAGGGCACGCCCTGGAACCAGCGCACCGGGCGCAGACACACGTACAGGTCCAGCAGCTGGCGCAGGGCCACATTGAGCGACCGGATGCCGCCGCCGATGGGCGTGGTCAGCGGGCCCTTGATACCCACCAGGAACTCGCGAAAGGCCGTGACGGTTTCATCCGGCAGCCACGTATTGAACTTGGTGAACGACTTCTCGCCGGCGTAGACTTCCATCCACGCGATCTGGCGCTGGCCGCCATAGGCTTTGGCGACAGCCGCGTCCAACACGCGCACCGAGGCGCGCCAGATGTCAGGGCCGGTGCCGTCGCCTTCGATGAACGGCACGATGGGGTGGTTGGGGACGTGCAGTTTGCCGTCCGCGATGGAGATCTTCTCGCCGGCGGGCACTTGAATCAGGGTATAGGCCATTGGGGCTCCTCTGTCCGTTTGGATCAGGCCGGGATTATAGCTTAATGTGCGGCTGGCTCGACGGGCCGGGGCGTTTACGCGTCGAGCGGCGCGGCGGCCTCATCGGCGGCGCGCAGGCCCTCCACCGGGGTGGCGCAGTAGGGGCAGACGTTCCAGGGCAGGTCCATCAGGCGCCCACAGTGGGCGCACGGCTTCTTGAGCTTGGTCAAGCAATTGGGACACATCACCCAGTCTTCGCTGGCCTGCCGGCCGCAGCCAGGGCAGACGCGTTTCTCTTCGATTTCCTGCAGCAGCGCCTCCTCTTCCAGGCTCTGCTCGTAGGTCTCGGCCAGCGTCCGCGGCGGGCGCAGGATCAGGTAAATGATCAGGCCCGGCCCGGTCAGCACGGCGACCACTGCGGCGGCCAGCACCTGGGCGAAGACGTCGCGGCTGCGCGCGCGCATATCCCGGAAAGTCCAGATGACCAGGCTCAGCCACAAGGCGCTGAGGAAGGCGCCGACGAAGGCGGCCGCCAGCAGCACATAGTTGGCCAGCGCGGCGAAATCAAAGTTGAGGGACATAGTCGGCGGCGATTATACCGATGGGGCTGAACAAAAGCAAAGAACGAAACCGGCGCCGGCGGGTCCGGTTTTCTCTCCGTTCCCCGCCAACCCGGCGCTGGGCTGGATGCTGGCCGGCCTATACTGGCCGGCATGAGTGAACACCGCCCGCGTATCCAGGATCTGCCCAACGCTGACCGGCCGCGCGAGCGCCTGGCGGCCATCGGACCGGGCGCCTTGAGCAACGCCGAACTGCTGGCTGTCCTCCTGCGCGTCGGGATCGCCGGTGAGAACGCCGTCCGGTTGGCCGAGCGCCTCCTGGCCGAGGTCGGCGGCCTGCCCGGCCTGCACCGCGCCGCGTTGGCCGACCTGTGCCGGATCAAGGGCATCGGCGCCGCCAAAGCCGCGCAGCTGCTGGCCGCCCTGGAACTGGGCCGGCGCATTGCCGTGGCCACGCCCGACGACCGCCCGGTGGTCCGGTCGCCGGCCGACGCCGCCAACCTGCTCATGTACGAGCTGGCCGCGCTGGAGCAGGAATACCTCTTCGTGCTGCTGCTGGACACGCGCAACCGCGTCCTGGGCCGGCCGTGTGAGGTCTACCACGGCTCGCTCAACACGTCGCTGATCCGGGTCGGCGAGGTCTTCCGCGACGCCATTAAAGCCAACGCCGCCGCCATTATTGTGGCCCACAACCACCCGTCCGGGGATCCGGCCCCCAGCCCGGAGGACGTGGCTGTCACGCGCGCCATCGTGGAAGCCGGCAAACTCCTGGACATCGAGGTGCTCGATCATCTCGTGATCGGCCACCATCGCTTTGTGTCGCTGAAGGAGCGCGGGCTGGGGTTCTGAGGCGCCGGCCGCTCAGTCGGAGACGAGCAGCTGCGCCTGGGCGATGTTGCTGTCGAAGCTGTGCCCGGACGCGTAGAGGGTGATGCTCTTGATCACGGCCGCCGCCGCGTTGTTGCTGCGCCACAGCTCCAGGAGATTGGGCGAGAAGTAGGTCTGCCACTGATCCTGCTCGACGAGCAGATGGTCGCTGTAACGCGGCGAGCAGGTGGCGCAAAACGTCAGGCCGGGCGGCGCGGCCGGCGTGTCCACGCGGCCGTAGTAGAACCCCTGCAGCCACTCGCGCTCGGTCCCGTTCAGGTCGATGTACTTCAGCTTCACCATCACCGGACACTCGGTGCCGTACACGCCGCACTTGTTGAGCTTCTGGAGAGAGATAAAGACGTCGAGCTGCAGGCGCAGCGACGTGAAATCACGCACGTCCTGGTTGATCTCCTGCACCAGCCCCACCTGGCCCCAGTTATCGCCGACCCGGGCGAAGTTGACGGCCGGCCGGCCGGCCAGCGTGATTTTGCTGATGACGCCGGGGCTTTCCGCGGCGATGACCGGCTGGAAGATCTCCGGCTGCCAGATGGTGCCGAGCTCGGCCGCGAAGTCGCCGTCCTGGATGAGGTTGCGCTCCACCGGCAGCGGGCCGCTCGGGGCCGCGTCTAGGTTCACTTCGGCGCGCTGATCCTGGGCCAGGGTCAGCGTCTGCCCCTGGGCCATCACCTCGGCCTGGCCTTCCCGGACTGTCACGGTGGTCTGGACAAAGGACGCCTCCACAGAGGCGTTCACGCCGCGCTCGTCGATGAGCGTCGTCGTGCCCGGCGCCGACACGATTCGAACCTCGACAGCCCGGTTGGCGTCGGCCACGGTGAAGACGCGGATCCGGCCTTTGGTGAGGTTGAGCTCGATCCGGTGGGGGTGCGGGCTCAGATCGCCAAAGCGCGGGCTCTCAGCGCGGCTGACGCTGACCTGGGTGTCGCCGTAGATGTCGACGGAGACGATCGTCTCATGCTTGTCCGGCGAGACAAACGTGAGCGACGCCTGGGCGTTGGACTCGGTGGCGATGGACGAGCCGGCCGGGATGTCGGTGAGGTTGGCTTCCAGGGAGGATCGGCCGGGGCGCTGCACGTAAACGGTGTTGCTGCGTGTCAGCGCGATGAACTGCGACGACGTGGCGTTTTGCAGCACCCAGCGGGCGCCGGTTGGGACGAAATACAGCAGCAGGCAAAACGTCAGGAAGGCGCCCCACAAGACGACCCACGCCCGGCGTTCCGGGTTGGTGCGCATAGCGGCTCAGAACCGTATCTCGAAGCGGTTGAACTCGCCCGTGCCGGCCTGCCACAGGGCCTCGACCCGTTCGACCTCGGCCAACTGCGGGCCGTGGTGCAGATAGGCCAACAACTGGTCCAGGTCGGAGCGGGGGCCTTCGGCCAGCACCTCCACCGATCCGTCCACACGGTTGCGGACCCAGCCAACCAAGCCCAGCGTCCGAGCCTGATCACGGGTGGCGGCGCGGAAATTGACGCCCTGGACCAGGCCAAAGACGCCCGCGTGCAGGCGCGCAGGGAGTGAGTTCATATGGCGCAAAAAACGCCATCCAGGAAGAGGATGGCGACCAGAAGTGATTATACCATGCGCTTGGGGCGGGCTGCGCCGTGGGTGAGGGCCAGCAGCAGCAGCGGCCCAGCCAAGACCAGGCCGCCCAGGATCAGCCAGGGCGCGAACAGCCGCAACGGCAGGGTGTCTGGGTTGGCGTCGACTTTGTCCCGCCGCCAATCCGCTTCCAAGGTCGCCAGGGACACCCCCAGGGCCTGTTGGACGCCGCTTTCGCAGGCCAGGCCGTCGGCGTAGCCCGTCAGCAGCGTTTCCAGCGCCCGCGCCCCGAAGCGATCATGAATGTAGCGGGTCACCGACTCGCTTTGGGCGTACGCGAGCTGGGCCGTGGCGGCGTCTTGCGAAAAGGGGCCGCACAGGGCCGCCAGGGGGAGCAGGCGGTCGGCGGCCGAGGCGTCGGCCAGCGCGGCGGCGGCCACCGCATCGGGCGCGGCCTCGTTCATGACCGCCAGACCCTCCTGGAGCCAGTTGGGCACCAGCGGGAAGCGGTCGCCGGTCTTCTGGGCGATCAGGATGTGGGTGAGCTCGTGCGGGATCGCGCGCGCCATCTGCGTCGGCGTGTCGACCGCGTCCGGGGGCAGCGCGACGATGACGATGCCAAAGAGCGGGTTGGCGCGGGCATCGGCCCACAGCCGGTTGCCCTCGGCCACCGCCAGCTGGGCGTCTTCGGCGCTGGCGTACAGGTAGAGCGTCACCGTCTCGGGCAGCGGCGCCTGGATCACGCGGTTGGCGCGCGTCAGCCCTTCGGCCGCGATGTCCAGGGCCTGCCGCGCAAAGTCGCGATCGCCGGCGTACCAGGCCACCGTCAGGCCGCCCTCGCTCAGCGTCTGCCAGGTGAAGCGATTGTCGCTGTACGTGAACGTTTGGTGCTCGGTCTCGAGCAGATTGCCGGCGGCGTCGCGCAGCTCCCACCAATACTCCACGGGCGAAAAGGCCGCCAGGCGCCGCCGGCCCGGCTCCAGCACATACACCGCCTCGACGCGCTGGCCTTTAGTGAAGCGCGCTTTGCCCACGAAGGTGCGCGGCTCGTCCGGCGTGCGCAGGAGCAGGGTGACGTCGGTGATATCGGCGTCGCCGGCCGCCAGGATAGCGAAGGTCGCCGGTCCGCCGAAGGTGAATTCGGGCGTGCGCAGCGCGACGACGCGCAGCCCGTCCTGCGCCTGGGCCGGCGTCAGCGCGGCCAGCGCCAGGACGAGGGCGGCCAGGACGGCCCGCCAGGGGCGCGGGAGCCAGGTGGGTGAGAACAGGGTGGGCATTCGGGCCAGCGCAGCAAGAAGGATGCCAGGGCCGTGACGGCCGTCACACTCCCGCCTGAAGATAAAGGATCAACGGTGTCAGGGTCAATGGGCTGAGCACGGTCGTCAGGACGACGGCGAGCGTCATCAGCTCGGCGTCTAGATCGTATTGCAGGGCCAGCACGGTGGTGAGGACGGCGGCCGGCATCGCGGCCTCCAGCACGGCGGCCTGCCAGGTGATGCCGCGCAGTTCCACGGCGCCAGCCAGCATCAGGGCCGCCAGCGGCGCGACAACCAATTGCAGGGCCGTGGCGATGGCCAGCACCACCTTGCGGCGGGGCGGCCAGGCCTCGGCCCGCGGCCGGATGGCCGCCATCTGCAGCCCGAGCAGCACCAGCATGACCGGGATGGCGGCGTCACCCAGCAATCCCAGGGAGCGTTCCAGGAAGGCCGGCACGGGCCAGTTCAGACCCCGGATAAGGCCGGCGGCGATGACGGCATAGAAGGCCGGCACGCTGACGACCTCGCGCAGGGCGCCGCGCACGTTCTGGCCGCCCAGCGCGGCCACGAAGATGCCCAGCGTGTAGGCGGTAATGGTGCTGATAACGTAGAAGATCACGGCGCGCGCCAGGGCGTCCTCGCCGAAGGCGAAGCGCGTGGCCGCCAGCCCGTAGTTGCCGCTGTTGACGAAGGCGGCGGCGACCACCAGAGTCGCCCAGGTGCGCCGGTCCAGGCGCAGGGCCAGGCCCAGGGCGGCCGCCAGCAGCGCCATGACCACCACCATGCCCAGCGTGAAGACGGTCAGCTGACCGAACTCGGCGCCGGTGACGGTGGTGCCAGTCAGTGAACTGAAGACCAGGCAGGGGCTGAAAATGTAGAAAGACAGCCGCGAGACGGTGCGCAGGTCCGGCCGGAAGGCGCGTCCCACGGCCAGGCCGGCGCCCGCGCACAGGAAGACCGGCAGCAGGTTGTTGACGAAGACGTCGAGGAGGCTCAATTGAGGCGCTGGCCGGGCGGCAGCGGATCGCCGGGGTCGAGTTCGTCGTCCTCGTCTTCGTCCTCCGCCAGCAGGGCGTCGATCTCATCGTCGGTCATGTCGAGCAGCGGGAACTCCAGCGATTCGTCGTGCAGGGTCAGGTTTTCCAGGGCGTCGTCGATGAAGTCGCGCTCGGCGTCATCGGCGTCCTGCAAGAGGTCGAGCAGGATCTGGCGCGCCTGATCGCCGCCGATCTGGCCCAGGCTCCAGATGGCGGCCTCGCGCACCTGCACTTCGCCGTCGTCGATCATGGCCTTGAGCGCCGGCACTGCGTCGGCCAGTTCCAGTTCCCCGGCGGCGCGGGCTGCCTCATAGCGCAGCTCAGGATCACCGCTCTCGAGTTCCCGCAGGACCGGTTCATTCCAGCGATCGTCGGCGCTGCGGCCCATCGCGAAGAGGGCGCTGATGCGCTCGGGACGCTGCGGGGAGGCATAGGCTCGGCCGATCAGCCCGAGAAGCTGACGGCCTCCAGCGCCCGCCGGCGCACGGCCAGGCTGTCTGGGCCGTTGATGACGCTCAGCAGGGCGTCTTCGATGCGCCGGGCCTGGGGCTTGGGGAGGTCGTCGACCTCGCCCAGATAGACGAAGCGGCCCAGCGCGCTGGCGGCCGCGGCGCGCACCGCCTCGTCTGCATCGTGCTGCATCAGGTCCAGGAACGGCACAATCAGGGCCGGCTCCTCGGACTCCCACAGGTTGGCGACGGCGGCGGCGCGCACACCGGCGTCGGCGTCCTCCAGCCCCAGGCGATAGACGGCGTCGAACTGGACCTCGAAGTTGGCTTCGCTGATCTCGCCCAGGTCCTGCATGAGGCTGCGCCGGCGTTCGAGCGGCATCTCCGGCCAAGCCGCCTCCAGCGCGGCCAGGTCGGCTTTGTTCAGATCGGAGAAACGGTACAGGTCTTTGGTGGCCAGCGGCTGGGCGAGGTCGCGCAGTTGATCCAGGAATTGGACGAAGTCGTGGGAGGCAGGCATAGGCTTAGCGTGGGAGGATGGGGTTGACGATGTCCTGGTAGGTGATGACGGCCATGAGCATCAGCAGCATGGCCATGCCGATCATGTGCACAAAGCCCTCGCGGGCCGGGTCGATGCGGCGGCCGCGGACCGCCTCGATGAGCACAAACATGATGCGCCCGCCATCCAGGGCTGGCAGGGGCAGCAGATTGGTGGTGGCCAGGGCGACGCTGATCAGGCCCACCAGCTGGAGCACAGGATACCAGGCGTTGATCTCCTGGGCCGTCTCGACGGCGACGCGGGTGAGGTCGTTCATGCCGACGAAGCCGATGGGCCGGGCGGCCGCCAACGGGATCTCGTTGCGCATCAGGCGCCCCGGCAGGTGGATGAGCTCTTCAAACTGGAACACGATCTCGCGTCCGGCCCGGCTCAGCGCCTCCGGCCAGGTGTAATCCGTGACCATGGCCCGGCCCATGGCGATGCCCATCGGGCCTTCGTTGGACGGCCAGGTGGTGCGCGGGGTCACGGTCACCGCGATCGGCTCGCCGGCGCGCTCCACCAGCAGGTCGATGGGCTGGCCGAGGTGGCTGTACACGATATCGGTGAGCTGCTGCGGGTAGTGGATGTCGGCGCCGTTCGCGGTGAAAAGAATGTCGCCCGCGGCCAGGCCGCTGGTCTCGGCCGGCGCGCCCGCGCCGACGCTGTCGACCAGCACCCGGTCCGGCCAGCCGAGCCGGAAGCCGATGGTGAAGACCAGGAAGGCGAAGACCAGGTTGAAGAGGGCGCCGGCCGCCAGGACGGAGATCCGCGCGATCTTGGACGCGGAGGCCAGGCCGCCGGTCACCTGCGGGTTGTCCTCGCCGGCGGGGCGGATGAAGCCGCCGATCGGCAGCCAGTTCAAGGAGTAGATCGTGCGCGGGCCGCCGAGCACATCCGGGCCGGGCACCGCCTGGCCGAAGAACGTCCGCCATTTTCCGTCGCGGTCGCGCACGAACCCGACGGCGCGCGGCGGAAAGCCCAGGCCAAATTCCTCGACGTGGATCTTGAACAGGCGCGCGGCCAGAAAGTGCCCCAACTCGTGCACAAACACCAGGATGCTCAAGACCGCGACAAAGATCAGGATATTGCCGATACCGCCTAAGTTGAAGTCAATCATGGCTGGCCACCGTTGCGCTCACCCGGATTGGGGACGAAGAAGTCGGTACTAGACGATAACCAAAGCGATTATACCGCAAGGCCTTGGCCGAGCGCTGGATGCTATGCAACTTCTAATGAGTGCCGGCGTCATCACGCCCGCCCGGTGAGGCTGGCAGGCCCGCCGGGCAGGGCCGTGATGGTCCGCGTGACGCCGAGGGCCATGAGACGCTCGCTGACGGTGGGCGCGTAGGCGGCCGGGCACAGGCAGTGGACATTCGGCCCGGCGTCGATGGTGTACGCCACGGGCAGCCCCTCGGTCCGCCAGGCGGTGACGGCCTTCATCACCGCCAGCGTCAGCGGCTCCCAGTAGAAGAGCGGCGGCACAGACGTCATCATCACGGCGTGCATGATGTTCGAGTCTTGCTCGATAACGTCGGCCAGCGCCGCAAAGTCGCGGGCCAGCAGCGCCGCACGGCAGGCTGCCAGCCGGCGGCCGGCGTCGGCGACCCGCCCGGCCTGGAGCGGGCTGGTGTCGGCCAGCGCGTGGCCTTCGGTGGAGCCGGTGGTTTTGTGCACGGCGCTGAGCACGGCGATAACATCGGCCAGCGGCCAGAAATCGGGCGGCGCCACGGTCAGGGCGTACGAGTCGGCGTCGCCGGTCCCGGTGCGCCATTCCGTGAAGCCGCCCGGCACACTGCGCGCGGCCGATCCGGAGCCGCGCCGCGCCAGGGCCGAGAGCTCGGCCTCGCTGAGGACCAGCCCCGCCGCCGCCGCCGCCGCCACACTCAACGCCGCGAACGCGGACGCCGACGAAGCGATGCCGGCTCCGGCCGGGAAGTTGCTGGCGGACTCGACCGAGGCGTGGGCCGCCAGTCCAGCGCGGGCGCGGACCAGGTCTAGCTGCGCCGCGACGCGCGTCATCGCGGCTCCGGTCTGCGGTTGGCCGCCGAGTGTGAAGCGGTCCCCGGCCAGGGCGGTGTCGAAGGTCACCGTTGTCACGGTTTCCAGGCCGGCCAGATTCATGGACAGCGAGGCGTTACTGGGCAGGCGTAAAGCCTGGTCCCGGTTGCCCCAGTATTTCACCAGGGCGATGTTGGGGTGGGCGCGGGCGGTGGCGGTGCCGAGGAGAGCCATACGGCCAGGTGAGTCCTTTCCGGTGAAGTCGGCAGCGAGTCTACCACGCGGCGCGCGGCCGAAAAACTATCCGGTTCCCAACCCTGGCGCGCGCCGGTCAACAGGGGGTTGGTGCGGGCGGGGCCGATTGCGACCATCGTACTAGTGAGCTTCGGCTACTTCCAAAATTACAATTCTCCTGTACGTCCGCATTCTGACTTCTATATAGCAACTGGATACTGCGCGTCTGAACAACGCCGCCTACACCGAGCCTTCCTGCCGTGATTGGTTGCGCCCTTGGGCAGCCGGGTGGGGACAGGTCAGGCGCCCAATGAGGAGACGAGCCCCATGCAAACCCTGCGCGCCGTCAGCCGCCTGCTCCGTCAGAAACTCGGTCAGCTGCCCTACCTGCTCGTCGTCCTGGCAATGCTGGTCCCCGCCGGCGGCCTGGCGCGCGCGGCCGACCTCGCCCAGACCACGGCGCGCACCGCGGCGGCCGAAGGCGAGGTCTTCGTCGTTAATGTGGCCTACGATGGCGACGACGAGTCGTGCGATCCCGTGGAATACGAAGGAGACTGCACCCTGCGCGAGGCCCTCCACGCGGCGAATAGCAACCCCGGCCTGGACACGATCGAGTTCGATATCGTCGACTACTACGAGGCGCTGCCCGCCATCACTGACCCGGTCATCGTCGACGGCTACAGCCAGCCGGGCGCCAGCCCGAATACGCTGGCGGTCGGCAGCGACGCGGTGCTGCAGATCGCGTTGAACGGCGGCGAGTGCTCGCTTTATTCCGGCGAATACTACTGGGAAGGCGGGTATGGGGTTGACCCGTGCCCGGCTTTGACAATCGCGGCCTCTGGGGGCGGCTCCACTATTCGCGGCCTCTCCATCACCGGTCCCTTCCATGACGCCATCGTGGTGGAGGGCGGCGGCGGCTCCACGATCGCCGGCAACTGGATCGGACTGCGCCCGGACGGCGCTCCGGACGGCGTGGGCGCCTCCGGCATTTATCTCAACAACACCGCCGACAACACGGTCGGCGGGACAAGCCCGGCCGACCGCAACGTGATCTCGGCCAACCGGGACGGCATCTTCTTCGCGGCCGGCGCCGGGGACACCACCGGCAACACCGTCCTCGGCAACTACCTCGGCACCGACGCGGCCGGCGTGAACGCGCTTGGCAACAGCGACCACGGCGTGTTCATGAGCCTGTTCGGGCCATACTCCCTGAGCGGCAACACCATCGGCGGCGACAGCCCGGCCGCGCGCAACGTAATCTCGGGCAACGGCCTGTTCAACGTCCGCGTGCAGCAGGGCACGGACAACGTCATCGCCGGCAACTACCTCGGCACGAACGCGGCCGGCACCGCGGCCATCTTCTTCCCTGAGGGCGGGGAAGGCGGCGAAGGCGAGCGCAATTGGCTCGATGGGGGCGCGGCGGCCGGCGCCGGCGGCGGCATCCAGATCGTCGGCGGCAGCGGCAACGTCATCTCCGGCTCGGCCGACGCGCGCCAGGTGATCAGCGGCCACCCGGACCGGGCCGTGTTCTTCACAGCCGGCACAGCTGACAACCAACTGGTCGGCAACTACATCGGCACGGATGCCGACGGCCTGGACGCCATCCCCAACAGCCGCGAGACCGTGCACCTGGACGCCGCCTCTGGCACGCTCATCCAGGACAACTTGATTTCCGGCAATGCCGGCGTGGGTATCCGTTTGACGGGCGAGGGCGTCTACGGGAACAGCATCGTCGGCAACTGGATCGGCGTGGATGCCACCGGCCTGGCCGCGCTCCCCAACGCCTCCGGCATCGTCCTGGACACCGGCGCCAACGGCAACACGATCGGCGGCGCCGATGAAGGCGACCGCAACGTCATCTCCGGCAACAACGGCACCGGTTTTCAGGAGGGGCGGGGCATACACATCGCCC
>ERZ761607.4889-NODE-4889-length-11453-cov-5.245920_pt1 | contig 11453 bp, 10 predicted proteins | sample MGYA00511164_ERZ761607 | MGnify/ENA primary metagenome ERZ761607 (study PRJEB28899, sample SAMN02445080) | bioreactor sludge metagenome | biome: EBPR sludge | place: Australia: Brisbane, Thorneside Wastewater Treatment Plant | collected 2011-06-22 ...
CCCGGTCGACCACCTGCCGTCGATCCCCGAGCTGCAGCTGCTGGTGCCGCAGAGCGGCTCGGTCGCGCGCGGCCCGCAGCCGGCGCCGACCACGGTGCAGCCCGGCGAAGCGGTCGCCACGGCCAATGCCGGCCGCCGCCGCGCGCGCACTGCGCTGTGGCAGGACTCGGGCTTCTTCCAGGACTCGTTCTTCGGCATGGACAACCGCGCCGACTTCGCCACTGCCAGCAGCTTCGGCGCGCTGCGCGCCGGCGTGACGGTGCGCGAGGTGCCGCAGGCGCCGGAAGACGTCGGCGGCGTCGTCATCGACACGCCGGTCTCGCCGCTGCGCCACTGAAGCGCCGGCGCCCGGCGGGCGCACCGCGCGTGCGATGATGCCGCGGTGGTATTCGCCGACCTCACCCCGCAGCAGGTCCTGGACTCGCTGGAAGCCGTGGGCCTGCGTGGCGACGGCCGCATCCTGCAGCTGAATTCCTACGAGAACCGCGTCTTCCAGGTCTTCCTGGAGGACGGCCGCGCGGTGGTGGCCAAGTTCTACCGCCCCGGGCGCTGGAGCGACGCGCAGATCCTCGAGGAGCACGCCTTCGCGCTGGAGCTGGCCGCGGCCGAGATCCCGGTCGTGCCGCCCCTGGCGCTGTCCGAAGGCGGTGACACGCCAGGGCTCGTCCTGCAGGGCGATCCGCCGACGCTGGCCACGCTGGCCGGCCACCGCTTCGCGGTCGCCGCGCGCTGCGCCGGCAGAGAACCCGAACTGGAGGACCCGGCGACGCTGCGCCAGCTCGGTCGCTTCATCGGCCGGCTGCATGCCGTCGGACGCCGCCGACCCTTTGAGCACCGCCATCACCTGGACCCGCGCGCCGACGGCCGGCGCGCGATGGCGCTGCTGCTCGAAGGCGGCTTCGTCACGCCGCAGGAACTGCCCGCCTGGCGCGCGGTGACCACCGACGCGCTGGCCGCCGTGGTCGCCGCCTTCGATGCCTTCCCGGCCGACGCGCCGCTGGCCACGCTGCGGCTGCATGGCGACTGCCACCCCGGCAATGTCCTCTGGCGCGAAGGCGCGCCGAACGTCGTCGACCTCGACGACGCGATGCAGGGCCCGGCGGTGCAGGACCTGTGGATGCTGGTCAGCGGCGACGCGACGACGATGGCGCGCCAGCTCGACACGCTGCTTGCCGGCTACGAGGACTTCGCCGACTTCGACGACCGCGAACGCCGGCTGATCGAGCCGCTGCGCACGCTGCGCATGCTGCGCCACAGCGCCTGGCTGGCCGAGCGCTGGGCCGACCCGACCTTCCCGCTCAACTTCCCGTTCTTCGGCAGCGCCGCCTACTGGAGCCAGCAGACGACGCAGATGCGCGAGCAGCTCGAGGCGATGGGCGGCTGACGCCGCCGGCCGTCGCCCGCATCCGCGCTCTCAGTCGGCGAGCAGCGCATTGACGCGCCGCACGTAGGCGGCCGGGTCATCGAGCTGCCCGCCCTCGGCCAGCAGCGCCTGGTCGAACAGGATGTGCGCCAGGTCGTCGAAGTGCTCGCTGGTCTCGAGCCGCTTGACCAGTGCATGCCCGGCATTGACCTCCAGGATCGGCATCGAGCGCGGCGCGCCCTGCCCGGCCTGCTTGAGCAGCCGCGCCAGGTGCGCGCTCATGTCGCCCTCGTCGACCACGATGCAGGCCGGCGAGTCGACCAGCCGCGTCGTCGTGCGCACGTCCTTGGCACGATCCTTCAGCGCCGCCTTGAGCTTCTCCAGCGTCGGCTTGAAGGCCTCGGCGGCGGCCTCGGCGGCCTTCTTCTCGTCCTCGTCCTGCAGCTTGCCGAGGTCCACCGCGCCCTTGGCGACGCTGGTCAGCGGCTTGCCGTCGAACTCGTAGAGGTGGCTGAGCATCCACTCGTCGACGCGGTCGGTCAGCAGCAGCACCTCGATGCCCTTCTTGCGGAAGACCTCCAGCTGCGGGCTGCCCTTGGCCGCGGCCAGCGTGTCGGCGGTGATGTAGTAGATGGCCTCCTGGCCTTCCTTCATGCGCCCGACATAGTCCGCGAACGACACGCCTTCGTCGGCGTGGGTGCTGGCGAAGCGCAGCAGCTTGGCGAGCCGCTCCTGGTTCTGGAAGTCCTCGCCCAGGCCCTCCTTCAGCACCGCGCCGAATTCCTTCCAGAACGCGGCGTACTTGTCCTTGTCGTTCTCGGCCACGTCCTCCAGCATGGAGAGCACCTTCTTCGTGCTGCCTTCGCGGATGGCCTTGACGTCGCGGCTTTCCTGCAGCAGCTCGCGGCTGACGTTCAGCGGCAGGTCGGCCGAGTCGATCACGCCCTTGACGAAGCGCAGGTACACCGGCATCAGCGCCTCGGCGTCGTCCATGATGAACACGCGCTTGACGTAGAGCTTGACGCCGCCGCGCTTGTCGCGGTTCCACAGGTCGAACGGCGCCTTGGCCGGCACGTACAGCAGCTGCGTGTATTCGGTGCGGCCCTCGACGCGGTTGTGCGTGTAGGCCAGCGGCGGCTCGCTGTCGTAGCTGATCTGCTTGTAGAACTCCTGGTACTGCTGGTCGGTGACCTCGCTCTTGGGCCGCGTCCACAGCGCGGCGGCCTTGTTGACGGTCTCCCACCCGTCGGTGAGCACCTGTTCCTTCTTTTCCTCGTCCCACTGCTGCTTGCGCATCAGGATGGGCAGGCTGATGTGGTCGCTGTACTTGCCGATGATGCTGCGCAGCTTCCACGGCGCCAGCCACTCGTCCTCGCCCTCGCGCAGGTGCAGGATGACGTCGGTGCCGCGCTGCGCGCGCTCGATGGTTTCGACCTCGAATTCGCCGGTGCCCTCGCTGGCCCAGCGCACGCCCTGGCCGGCCGGCAGCCCGGCGCGGCGGCTCTCCACGGTGATGCGGTCGGCGACGATGAAGCCGCTGTAGAAGCCGACGCCGAACTGGCCGATCAGGTTGGCGTCCTTCTTCTTGTCGCCTTCCAGCGCGGCCATGAATTCGCGCGTGCCGCTCTTGGCGATGGTGCCCAGGTGCTGCACCGCCTCGTCGGCGCTCATGCCGATGCCGTTGTCGCTGATGGTCAGCGTGCGCGCTTCCTTGTCGTAGCTGACGCGCACTTCCAGGTTGGGCGCGTCCTCGAACAGCGCGGCGTTGTCCAGCGCCTCGAAACGCAGCTTGTCGCAGGCGTCGCTGGCGTTGCTGACCAGCTCGCGCAGGAAGATCTCCTTGTTGCTGTACAGCGAGTGCGTGACCAGGTGCAGGATCTGCTTGACCTCGGCCTGGAAGGCATGGGTGTGCTTCTGCGCGGGGGATTCCATGGTGTCGGTGCTCATCGTCGGCAGGCCGCGGGTACGGCGGGAGAACTCACATGGCTGGGCACTGTGGGGACAGGCCGGCCAGGTTCAAGGGGCCGGATGCTAGCGCGGCGGCGCGGCCGCGGCGGCCGGTGAGCGTCTGCTCACTCCGGTTCGATGCCGGCGGCGCGGATCACCGCGCCCCAGCGCATGATCTCGCTGGCCAGCAGCGCCTGCAGCTCGGCCGGCGAACTGGCCGAAAGCCGCATGCCCAGCCGGCCCAGCCGCTCCTGCACCGCCGGCGACGCCAGCGCCTCGCGCGCTGCGCGGTTCAGTGCCTCGACGACGGCCGGCGGCGTGCCGGCCGGCGCGGCCAGCGCATTCCACGACGCGACGTCGTAGCCGGCGACGCCGGTCTGCTGCACGGTCGGCACCTCGGGCAGTGCCGGGTTGCGCTGGCCGGACGTCACCGCCAGCGCGCGCACGGCGCCCGAGAGCACCTGCGGCAGCATCGGCCCGACGATCTCGAACGCGAGGTCGATCTCGCCGGTGCGCAGCGCCGCCTGCACCGCCGGGCTGCCCTTGTAGGGCACGACCAGCACATGCACGCCGGCGACCGTCTCGAACAGCTTGGCCGCCAGGTGCTGCGTGCTGCCGACCGCGATGGTGCCGACATTGAGCCGGCCCGGATTCGCCTTCGCGAAGGCCAGCAACTCCTGCAGCGTTGCGAAGCGCGAACCGGCCGGCACGAAGAGCCCGAGGTCGAAGCTGCCGAGCAGGCTGACCGGCGCGAAGTCCTTCAGCGTGTCGTAGGGCAGCCGCCGGAACAGGCCCACGCTGACCGCGTTGCCGTTGCTCAGCAGCAGCAGCGTGTGGCCGTCGGGCCGCGCCGTGGCCACCGCCTGGCTGGCGACGATGCTGCCGGCGCTGGGCCGGTTCTCGACCACCACCGGCTGGCCCAGCGTGCGCGCCATCTGCTCGGCCACCGCGCGTGCGGTGATGTCGGCGATGCCGCCGGGGCCGAAGGGCACCAGCAGCGTGATCGGACGCTCGGGGAAGCGACCTTGCGCAGTCGCCAGGCGCGGCAGCAGCGCAGTGGACAGCAGCGCCGCAGTGGCGGTGATCAGGTGGCGGCGCGGGACGGACATGCGCCGATTGTCGCGGGCGGTGGGCAACCGCCGTGCGGCGCGGCCATGCCGCCGTCAGAATTCCTCGGTATCGACCTCGCTCGCGTTCTGCGCGTTGTAGCGCGCACCCGCCACCGCTCGCGGGGTGCAGATCGCGTCCAGCTTCGAGATGATCTCCGGCGCCAGGATCAGCGCGGCGGCGCCCAGGTTTTCGCGCAGATGCGCTTCCTGTGTCGTGCCGGGCAGCGCGATCACATGCTCGCCGCGCGCCAGCACCCAGGCCAGCGCCAGCTGCGCCAGCGTGAGGCCGGGCACCCCGGCCTCGTCGGCGACCGTCGCGACGGCGTCACGCAGCTTCAGGTTGGCCGCCCAGTTGGCCGGCTCGAAGCGCGGCATCGCACGCCGGATGTCCTTGGGCGCGAAGGCCGCCGGGTCGGGCGGCGTGCCGGTGAAGAGGCCGCGCGCCGTCGGGCTGAAGGCCACGAAGGCGGCACCGATCTCGCGGCAGGCCGCGAGCACGCCGAGTTCCGGGTTGCGCGACCACAGCGAGTATTCGCTCTGCACCGCGGTGATCGGGTGCACCGCGTGGGCGCGGCGCAGCGTGGCGGCTGATACCTCCGACAGGCCGATCGTGCGCACATGGCCGCGTTCGACCAGGCGCGCCAGCTCGCCCACCGAGTCCTCTACCGGCACCGCCTTGTCCCAGCGGTGCAGGTAGTACAGGTCGATCACGTCGGTGCCCAGGCGCCGAAGGCTGTCCTCGCAATGGCGGCGCAGGGTCGCCGGACGGCCGTCGATGACACGCTGCAGCGCGCCTCCATCGCCCACCGGCTCGCCCGCCATGCCGCCCTTGGTGCACAGCACGATGCGGCTGCGCTGCGCCTTGAGCACGCGCCCGACCAGCGTCTCGTTGGCGCCGAAGCCGTACAGCGCCGCGGTGTCGACCAGGTTGGCGCCGAGGTCCAGCGCGGTCAGCAGCAGCCGCTCGGCCACGTCCGCCGGCGGCGGCGCGCCGTAGGCGTGGCTGAGGTTCATGCAGCCCAGGCCCACGGGGTGGACCTGGAAGGGGCCGAGGGGGCGGTGCGATGGCGTCATGGGCGCTGAAGGACTCCGGGGTCGCGCCCGGACGGCAGGCGCGCGCCCATTGTGCCCATCACCGACCAGCCGTGACCGGGCCGCCGTGACCCGGCGACCGTGACCGGGCCGCCGCGTCGCGCCGCCAGGCGACAGCGGCGCGGCCGCGACCAGGCTCAGCCGCGCGCCGCGCCGGCCACCGCGCCGATGGCGACCGCCTGCCCGCCCACCACGCGCACGCTCTGGCCGACCGCGAGCGGCTGCGCCTGCGTCAGCGTGCGCAGGCTGCCATCGTTCATGCGCACCTCGATGCGGTATTCGGTCGTCGCGCGCTGGCGCTTCTCGATCTCGTGGCCGGCCATGCCGCCGCCGACGGCACCGATCACCGTCATCGCGTCCTTGCCGCTGCCGCCGCCCATCTGGTTGCCGATCACGCCGCCGATCACGCCGCCGGCGACGGCACCCAGGCCGGTGCCCTCGCCCTTGCGTTGCACCGTGGTGACCGCCTGCACGACGCCGCAGTCGCTGCAGACCGGCGCGGCGGCGCGCTGGGCCGGCGCGGTCTTCGCGGCCGGCGCCTTCGCGGCGGCCACCGGTTCGTCGCTGCCGGGGTTCTTCAGCACCACCGCGGTCGCCAGCGCCGCGGCCGCGGCCAGGGCCAGCGCGCCGCCCACCAGCACGGCGGGCTTGGCGCGCGACCGCGGCGGGTGCCACTGGTTGTCGGCCTGCGGGGCCTGCTGCGGACGGTCGTTGCGCTCCATGGTCTCATCTCCTCGTCTGGGGTGACGGGGGATGGACCCGCGGCGCTGCGCGCGGGTTTCCGAACTTGCGTGTCGGTGTGCAAGCCGCTGTGTCGCGGCCCGTAGGCCGCGTCCTACAGCCGCAGCACGAACAGCGTGATGGTCGGGAACAGCACCAGGATCACGACGCGCGCCAGATCGCTGGCCACGAAGGGCATCACGCCACGGTAGGTGGCGCTGATCGGGATATCTTTGGCCATCGACTGGATCACGAACAGGTTCATGCCCACCGGCGGCGTGATCAGGCCGATCTCGACCACCACCAGCACCAGGATGCCGAACCAGATGGCGGTCTCCTCGGGCGTGAGGCCGAAGTCCAGGCCGCTGATCATCGGAAAGAAGATGGGAATGGTCAGCAGGATCATCGACAGCGAGTCCATCACGCAGCCGAAGACCAGATAGAAGACCAGGATCGCCGCCAGCACCATCCAGGGGCTGAGGCCCAGGCTGCCGACCCAGGCCGCCAGTTCCTGCGGCAGCATCGACAGCGCCAGGAAGCTGTTGAAGGCCGCGGCGCCGAGCACGATCATGAAGACCATGCCGGTGCTGGCCGCGGTGGCCTCGAAGGCGCCCAGCGTCTTGCGCCAGCTCAACCCGCGCTTGGCCCAGGCCAGCACACCCGTGCTGACGGCGCCGACCGCAGCGCCCTCGGTGGGCGTGAAGACGCCGGTATAGATGCCGCCGATGACGGCGACGAAGATGATCACCACCGGCCAGATGGCAGCCAGCGCGCGCATGCGCTCGGCCATGGGCACCGGCGGCAGCTGCCGGGCCAGCGAAGGATTGACGCGAACGACGATCGCGATCACCAGCACGTAGCCCAGCGCCGCCAGGATGCCGGGCACGAAGGCGGCAGCGAACATCTTGGCGATATTCTGCTCGGCCAGGATGGCATAGATGACCAGCACGATGGACGGCGGGATCAGGATGCCCAGCGTGCCGCCGGCGGCCAGCGCGCCGGTGGCCAGGCTGCCGGCATAGCCGGCGCGGCGCAGTTCGGGCAGCGCGACCTGACCCATGGTGGCCGCCGTGGCCAGCGACGAGCCGCAGATCGCGCCGAAGCCGGCACAGGCCCCCACCGCGGCCATCGCGACACCGCCCTTGCGGTGGCCCAGGAAGACCTCGGCCGCCTTGAACAGCGACTGCGACATGCCGCCCAGCCCGGCAAACTGCCCCATCAGCAGGAACAGTGGGATGATGGACAGCGAGTGCGACGAGAAGGTGCTGTAGGCCAGCGTCTTCATCTGGTTGAGCAGCGGCGCAGCGCTGCCGTAGACCTGCCACGACCCGACCAGGCCCAGCACCAGCATCGCCAGGCCGATGGGCACGCGCAGCAGGATCAGCACCAGCAAGGCCGGGAACGACCAGGCGGCAATCGTCAGCGGCTCCATCAGTGCATCGCCCCCGCCGCCGTCGCGGCACCCTTGGGCGGCGCGACGAGGCCCAGGCTCTCGACGAGCCGCCACGCATAGACCACGCAGCCGATGACCGCCGGCACCATCGACGCCGCGTAGCCCCACCACACGGGCATCTGCAGGATGAAGCTGACCTCGCCGTAGCCGTGGTAGTCCAGTGTCGCCACACCCATGCGCCAGACCAGCAGCAGCCACACGGCAAGCATCAGCGCGTCGACCAGCACCGTCATCGTGTGCTGCAGCCAGCGCGGATAGCTGTTCCACAGCAGGTCCACCGTGGCATGCGCATAACGCAGGTGGCACCAGGGCAGGAAGGAGAAGACCACCAGGCCGGCGCCCGCCTCGACGAGCTCGAAGTCGCCGGGCACCGGGCCCAACCCGTAGCCGCTGAGCGCGCGGCCGACGATGCTGACCACGCTCAGCAGCGCCAGCGCGGCCAGCACGAAGCCGCCGAACCAGGCCAGCCAGCGGCTCAGCCCGTAGATGAAACTGCTCACGGTCGTCTCGTCGTCATGCGGACTGCCCACCCCTCGACGGGGCCTGCTCGAAGCGCGAGGGGCGGCGCCGGCCCGGCCGGCACGCCGCCCCCTCGGGATCGCTGCGCCCGGCAGCTTACTTCTTCGAGTACTTCGCGATCAGGCGCTCGGCCTCGGCCGCCATCTTCTGGCCGTCGATGCCCTTGCCCGCGACCTCCTGGTACCACACGGCACGCACGCCGGAAGCCGCACGCTGCCAGCGCGCCGTCTCGGCGGCGTCCAGCGTGATGACCTTGTTGCCGCCCTGCTGCGCCAGCGCGAGCCCGGCCTTGTCGCCCTCGTCCATCGCACGGCCGAACAGCGACGCCGCGACCTGGCCGCTGTTGTCGTCGATGACCTTCTTCAGGTCGGCCGGCAGCGCGTCGTACTTGGCCTTGTTCATCGCCACCGCGAAGGTCTGCGTGTACAGGCCCTTCTCGCCGGTGAAGCCGGTGTGGTTCTTGACGATCTGCTGCACGCGCAGCGCCGGCACCACCTCCCAGGGGATGGTGGTGGCGGTGATCACGCCCTTGGACAGCGCCTCGCCGACCGCCGGCACCGGCATGCCCACCGGCGTGGCGCCGAGCTGCTCGAGCATGATGTTGATGACGCGCGAGCCGCCGCGCACCTTCATGCCCTTGAGGTCCTCGAGCCTGGTCACCGGGTCCTTGCTGTGGAACAGGCCCGGGCCGTGGATGTGCACGCAGATCAGCTTGACGTCCTTGAACTCGTCCATCGCGTGCGTCTCGACGTACTCCTGGAACGCCCTGGAGCCCGCCTCGGCGTTGCCGGTCGAGAACGGCAGCTCGAACACCTCGCTCTTCGGGAAGCGTCCCGGCGTGTAGCCGAGCACGGTCCAGATCAAGTCGACGACGCCGTCCTTGGCCTGGTCGAACAGCTCCGGCGGGCGACCGCCGAGCTGCATGGTCGGGAAGTGCTGCACGCGGATGCGGCCGCCGCTCTCGCGCTCGACCTTCTGCGCCCAGGGCACGATGGCCTTGGCCGGGATCGTGGCCTGCGGCGGCAGCATCTGGTGGAAGCGCAGCGTGTTCGCGGCCTGCGCGCGCGCAGGCAGGCCCATGCCGGCCAGCGAGCCGGCGGCCAGCGCCCCCAGGGTGGTGCGGCGGGTGACGTTCATGCTTGTGTCTCCTGTGGTTGCCGATGGCGGCGGTGGGTGAAGCGTGGTCTCGGGAATGGCGGGATCAGCCGGCCTGCAGCTGGCGGTCCAGGTCGTGCAGCACCTCGTAGCAGGGCAGCACCTGCGCGACGCTGGCATTGGGTTCGCGGCCCTCGCGGATGGCGGCGAAGAACTCGCGGTCCTGCAGCTCGATGCCGTTCATCGACACCGCCACGCCGCTGACGTCGATCTTCTGTTCCTTGCCGTCGAAGAGGTCGTCGTAGCGCGCGATGTAGGTCCCGGTGGTGCCGATGTAGCGGAAGAAGGTGCCCAGCGGCCCGTCGTTGTTGAACGACAGGCTCAGCGTGCAGATCGCGCCGTTGGCGGCGCGCATCTGGATGCTCATGTCCATCGCGATGCCGAGCTGCGGGTGGATCGGCCCCTGCACGGCGTTGGCCTTCACGACGGGGCTGCCCGCCTGGTAGGCGAACAGGTCCACCGTGTGCGCCGCGTGGTGCCACAGCAGGTGGTCGGTCCAGCTGCGCGGCTGGCCGAGCGCATTCATGTTCGTGCGCCGGAAGAAGTAGGTCTGCACGTCCATCTGCTGGATCGCGAATTCGCCGGAAGTGATGCGCCGGCGCACCCACTGGTGGCTGGGGTTGAAGCGGCGCGTGTGGCCGCACATCGCGACCAGCCCGGTCTTCGCCTGCAGGTCGACCACGCGGTAGGCGTCGCGCAGGCTGTCGGCGAGCGGGATCTCCACCTGCACGTGCTTGCCGGCCTGCAGGCACTGCACGGCCTGCGCGGCGTGCATCTGCGTCGGCGTCGCCAGGATCACCGCGTCCAGCCCGGGCAGCGCCAGGCTCTCGGCGAGATCGGTCGTGACGTGCGCCACCCCGTACTTGGCGGCCGCCTCGCGCGTCTTGTCGAGCTCGCGGCCCACGAGCGAGACCACCTCGACGCCGGCGATCAGGCGGATCGCGTCCAGGTGCTTCTGGCCGAAGGCGCCGGCGCCGGCCAGCGCGACCTTGATGGTGTTGCTCATGTGTTCTCGAGAATCAGGTGGCCCACGGCGGTATTCGACGCCGGCACATGGAAGAAGCGGTGGCGCACGCGCGGCGGGCGGTCACTCATCGCGCCGCGCGCGATCAGCCACATCACCAGTTCGATGCCCTCGCTGCCGGCCTCGCGCACGTATTCGATGTGCGGCACCTGGGCCAGTTCCTCCGGGCTTTCGATAAGCCGGTCCAGGAAGCGGTTGTCCCACTCGGCGTTGATCAGCCCGGCGCGCGGACCCTGCAGCTGGTGGCTCATGCCGCCGGTGCCCCAGATCTGCACGTTCAGGTCCTCGTCGAAGCTCTCGACCGCCTTGCGGATCGCGCGCCCCAGGTTGAAGCAGCGCCGGCCGCTGGGCACCGGGTACTGCACGACATTGACGGCGAACGGGATCACCTTGAACGGCCACGCGTCCTTGGCCGGGTCGCGACGGCCGCACATCAGCGACAGCGGCACCGTCAGGCCGTGGTCGACGTCCATCTTGTTGACGATGGTCAGGTCGAACTCGTCCTGGATCACGCTGTGCGCGATGTGGCTGGCCAGTTCCGGGTGGCCGATGACCTTCGGCACCGGGCGCGGGCCCCAGCCCTCGTCGGCGATCGCGAATTCGGCCGCGGTGCCGATCGCGAAGGTCGGGATGATGTCCAGGCTGAAGGCGTTGGCGTGGTCGTTGTAGACGAGGAAGACGACGTCGGGCTTGCTCTGCTCGAGCCAGGTCTTGGAGAACTCGTAGCCGGCGAAGACCTTCTGCCAGTACGGCTCCTGGTCCTTGCCGAGGTCCAGCGCAGCGCCGATCGCCGGCACGTGGCTGGTGTAGACGGAGGCGGTGATGCGGGCCATGTCAGCTTTCCTTCGCGGCGCGGCCGGCCGCGCCGTCGCGCCCAGCGGCGCCGCCAGCCGCGCCCTGGGGCTGCCGGTGCGGCTGCGCGTCGCCGTCCTCGCCGAGGTAGCGGTTGCCCTCGATCGAGCGGCCGCCCTGGATCATCATGTCGCGGTACTCGGCCTCGCTCATGCCGGTCATGCTGCCGGCCATCTGCTGGAAGCTCTTGCCGTCGGTGGCGCCGATCTTGGCCAGGAA